>Ga0335077_10008873_pt1 | contig 12471 bp, 10 predicted proteins | sample Lox_Sample_31_FD_207151 | JGI IMG/M metagenome (GOLD analysis project Ga0335077, IMG submission 207151) | Soil microbial communities from Loxahatchee National Wildlife Refuge, Florida, United States - Lox_Sample_3.1 | ecosystem: Environmental > Terrestrial > Soil > Wetlands | place: USA...
CGCCCCCGGGGGCGTGTTGTTGGGGGGGGGGGTGGTGGGCGGGGGGGCCCCCCCCCGCCCCCCCCCGCCGCTCTGTTTTGGATCTCGTGGGATCAAAGGGGCGCTTGGAGCGGCTGCGGTTCACCCCTTAAGCCATTATCCGCGAAGGTGTTAGGTAGTACTCCCTCAGCTTCGCATATGCGGAAGCCGATACTCTTGGGGTAGGACGGTACGAGGTCTGCTTGGGGATTGGACATAGCATTGGTCACTTCAAGCATCCTATGATGCCTAAAAGGATAAGTCTCGGCTAAGCAATAGCTTGTTGGTTTCCACTTCAAGCAGATTGGGAGCTTGACAAAAGAACGGACGGCTTGTAGCGTAGCCTTCCAATCCCTGTTCCAGAACCAGCATCGGTCGGATGGATATGGCCCTGTTCAGCCGCAAAAAGACTACGGTGGCCCTGGATATTGGGTCCGGCCTCATCAAGCTCGTGGCCGTCACTCATGGCGCCGGGGATCCCGTGCTTTCCAAAGTGGCCTACACGAGCGTGGTGGATGACGCCATCGTGGAGGGCGAAATCATGGACCCCGGCATCGTGGCCGATGCCATCAAGGGTCTGCTCGCGTCCGCCGGCCTCAAGACCAAGCAGGTCGTGATCGCGGTCGGTGGCCGGGACGTGATCATCAAGAAGATCCAGATGGACCGCATGAAAGAAGCCGACGCGCGGGAGGTCATCCGCTGGGAGGCCGAGCAGCACGTTCCGTTCGACATGGAGAACGTCGAGCTCGACTTCCAGATCCTCGATCCGGAGGGCGAGGGGCTGCAGATGACGGTGCTCCTCGTCGCGGCCAAGCGGGAGCTGGTCGAAAACAAGGTGGCGCTGCTCGCCGAGGCCGGCCTGACTCCGAGCATCATCGACGTGGATGCCTTTGCGCTGCACAACGCCTTCGAAGTCAACTATCCGGACGAGATGCGAGGCGTGGTAGGGCTCGTGAACATCGGCCACGAGATGACCAACATCAACATCCTCGAGGACGGTATCCCGGTCCTTACGCGTGACCTGCCGGTCGGCACCCGGCGGTTCCGCGAGGATATCCAGCGCGAGCGGGGCCTCACGGCGGAAGAGGCGGACCAGTTGCTGCAGGGATTTGAGCGCAGCGAGGTGCTCGATCCCTTCCTGGAGACCCGGGGCGAGGAGCTGGCCGTCGGAATTGAGCGCGCCGCGGCATTCCTGCAGTCGGCGAGCCGCTCCGCCGGCGGGATTTCCCGGCTCTGGCTCACCGGCGGCGGTGGCCGCATCCCGGGCCTGAACAAGGTCCTAGCCGATCGCCTGCGCCTTCCTGTGGAACTGGCGAACCCCCTGGCCCGGCTCCGCGTGGCTGACGGGGTCTTCACCACGGGTGGTGTGGACGAGATCTCGCCGCTCCTCATGCTGCCCATCGGCTTGGCCCTTCGCAGCGCCGCCTGAGCCCGTTGCCCGGAGCCCGCCACCCATGATGATCACGGTCAACCTTCGACCCGGCCTGAAGCGCAAGGCCGCTGGCGGCGGCCCCAAGCAGCTGTTCGAGCGCGTCAAGGGGCTTGCCACCAAGGTCAAGGATCCCTTCCTGGTCGGCTCGGTGGCGGCCTGCATCGGCGTCGCCGCGTTTCTGGGGTGGGCGTTCATCACGACCACGTCGCAGCTCAATGCGCTAGCCCCCCGTCTCGAGCAGGCCCGGGACGAGCAGAAGCGATTCGACAACCTGCTCCGGCAGAAGCACCGGGCGGAGCTGATCCGGGATTCGCTGCTGGCGCAGATTTCGACCATTCGGGGCGTGGACGGCAACCGATACATCTGGCCGCACATCATGGACGAAGTGGCCAAGGCGCTGCCGCCCTACACCTGGCTCACCTCGATGGCGACGTCGACCGCGCCGGCCGTGGTGGCGGACACCGCGGACACGGCCTCACGGCCCCTGGTGTTCCGGCTTGAAGGCCGCACCATGGACCTCCAGGCGTATACCCGGTTCCTGCGCCAGCTCGAGGCGTCGCCATGGGTCTCGGAGGTGACTCCGCTCGAGGCCAAGACGATCATCGAGAAGGACCGGCCCGTGACGCAGTTCACCATTCAGGCGCAGTTCCAGCGGGCCGATTCGGCGTACATCCGCACGGTCCCCCTCAACCAATCGGTGAGGTGAGCCATGGCCGGCCTCTCGGACCGCCAGGTCCCACTCCTCCTCGTGCTGCTTGCGATCATCGTCGGGTACCTCGGGTACACCGGCACGGGACTCAGCGAGCTGGGGCTCCGCGGCGTACAGCAGACCAGGGACAGCATCAAGGCGCGTCAACACGCCATTGATTCCCTTACGGCCCGGACCGACAGCGCCAAGCGCCTGCTCGCGTCTGGCAGCGTCGAGGACCTGCGGCGGCGCCTCGAAGGCTACCGCGGAAGCCTCGAGCTGCTCCGCCAGCTGGTGCCGGACCGCAATGAAGTCGCCAACCTGATGGATGAGATCTCGACCCGCGCCAAGATCCGTGGGGTGCAGGTGGCCCAGTTCCAGCCACTCCCGCCGGAACCCGGCCCCGCGCCCTTCCAGACCTATCGCTATCAGTACTCTGTTCTGGGGCGCTACGATCAGTTGGGCGAGTTCCTCTCGGACGTGGCGAGCCTCAAGCGGATCATCGTTCCGATGGATCTGAACGTCGGGGCGGCCGACCAGAATCAGGCCAAGGCACTGGGTGACAGCTCGGGCGCCCTCCTCAACGCCCGCTTCCAGATCCGCACGTTCGTCAAGAGCGTGAGCGCGGAGGGACCGTCCAGTGGCACCTAAGCGCCTCGTTCACGCCGCGCTCCTGGTCCTGGCCGTCGGGCTGGCTGGCTGCCGGCACGGGAAGGAAGAGGCCGGCTCCGAGGGAGTCGATCTGGCCGCTATCCGGGCCCGGCGCGACAGCCTCCGTCAGGCGGCCATCCGCGACTCGGTGGTCCGCGCCCATTACAAGGCCTGCAGCGACTCGGTGATGGATGTCCTGGCCAAGGCCGCGAAGAAGAGCGCCAAGGGCAAGAAGAAGAAAGCGGCCGCGGCCGAGCCGGGGGCACCGGGCATGATTCCGCCCGAGGTGCTGTCGGCCTGCGGCAAGGTGCCTGCGCCCAGACCTCTGCCGGTGGCCCAGGCCGCGGAGACCACCCATGGCAAGTCTACGCCGGCCGAGTCCACCGCGCGCGCCATGAAAGGCAAGGCCGACAGCGCCGCACATCTGATCAGCATGGCGACCGATTCGGCGGCGGGCGCCATCAAGGCCAAGGCCGTGCCGGCGGAAACAACGGCGAAGGCCAAGGTCCCGGCCAAGGACACCACCAAGCTGGTCAAGGCCCCGGCCAAGGACACCACCAAGGCGACCAAGGCGCCGGCCAAGGACACGACCAAGGTAGCCAAGGCGCCGACGCCCGCCCCGGCCCCCAAGCTCTCCGCCAAGCAGCTCGCCGTGCTGCGGGCGGATTCGATTCGGCAGGCCAGGGAGCGGGCCAAGCAGGACTCGCTCAAGCAGGTGGCGGAGCGCGCCCGCATTGACTCGGTGGCGCGTGTGCAGCGTGACAGTATCCGCGCCGAGTCGCTCAAGGTGGCCCGCGAGACCGAGGTCCTGCGGGAGACCTTCACCTATTCCGGGGGTTCGCGAGATCCGTTCGTCTCACTGATCACCGAGGATAAGGTCGGGCCGGAGTTCAACGACCTGCTGCTCGTCGGCGTCTATCTGGATCTGCGCCACCCCAGCAACAGCGTGGCCGTCCTGCGGGACAAGACCAACATGAAGCGTTACAAGCTCCGAGTCGGCGACCGCCTGGGTCGCCTCAAAGTGGCACAGATCCGGCAGTCCGACGTTGTGTTTACGGTTGAGGATATCGGCTTCGAGCGGCAGGAGACCCTGTCGCTCAGGAAGAAGGAGGACCAGACCCCATGACGCGCCAGACGATGTTTGCCTTGGGGGCCGCGTGCCTCCTTGCCGTGCCCGCTGCCCGGGCCGACATACCGCCACCGACCGTCCAGGTGACTGCCGTGAGCGTCGTTCCGACGCCGGGGCATGCCGAGATCGTGATCGCGCTCAACGGAGCCGCGGATGTGCGTGACTTCGTGCTGCGCCAGCCCGACCGCCTGGTCATCGACGTCGTGGGCGCCACCCTCCGGAACAGCGGCGCCGCATACGATGGCGTCCAGCGCGGCGGCATCAAGGACATCCGCTACTCCCAGTTCCGCCCCGATGTCGTGCGAATCGCCATCTACCTGGACACCGCGCGAGACTATCACATCGAGAAGGATGCGGACGCGGTCAGGGTCCGGCTGGGCGCCGACCAGAGCTTCCTTGCCTGGTCCAGCGCGCCGACCGGCGATCTGGCCATGCCCGCGCCCCGGCCCGCCCCGCCGGAGCGCGAGCCTGAGGTGAACCTGGCCGCGGACGCGGACGGGACCCCCTTCGTGGCTCACACCGCCGTGCCGGCGGGTCGCATCACGGTGACCTGGGATCGTGCCAGCATCGGCGACGTCATTGCCGGCTTTGCGGCCTTCTCCGGTCGGACGATCGTGATGGGGAAGGACGTGAAGGGGGAGGTCACGGCCGAGATCAAGAACCAGCCATGGACCGAAGCGTTCGCGGCCGTGCTCGCCACGCAGGGCCTTCAGGCCATTGAGCTGCCCGGGGGCATCATCCGGGTCGACTCGCCCGCCGCGCTCTCGGCACTCGATTCGACCGAGCCGCTCACCACGCGGATGATCCCGGTTAATTATGTGAATGCCTTTCAGGTACTGCCGGCGGTCAAGTCCGTGCTCTCCAAGCGCGGCAGCGTGGTCTCCGATACCACGACCAACGCGCTGATTGTCACCGAGACCCGCAATCGCGTTCAGGACATCCAGGACTTCGTCAAGAACCTGGATGTACGGACGCCCCAGGTCTCGATCCAGGCCAAGATCATCTTCGTGGATCGCACCAACATCGAGGACCTGGGTCTGCAGTACGACTTTGGCGCGGTCAAGCAGGGCGACGGGCCGTTCTTCAACCAGCTGTTCCAGCGGACCGACCCCGCGACCGGCTCCCCGTTCGACCCGGGAGTCATCGACCTGACTGGCGACGGCGTGGCCGGCATCGCCAACGCCACCTCCAATGTGACCAACTCGGCCCTGAATCTGATCTGGACCGCGTCCCTCGGCGGGTTCCGCTTCACCAGCTTCCTCCAGTCGCTCCAGGAAATGGACCTGGCGGACGTGCAGGCCGAGCCGAATATCACGACGCTCAACAACCGTCCCGCCTTCATCCAGGTGGGCCAGGACGTTCCGGTGCGGGTCGTCGATGTGGGTCAGGGCGGTGGCGGCGGCACGTCGCCGCCCCGGGCCACCGTCCAGTTCAAGGAGACCGGCATCAAGCTGACCGTCACGCCGCACGTCACGAACAACCGGCAGGTGTTGATGCAGGTCAGCGCGGAGCGCTCGAACATTCAGTTGCTCGCGCAATCGGACGTGGGTTTCACCGTGCAGAAGCAGCTGGCCCAGAACCAGCTTCTGGTGAATGACGGTGAGACGGCGGTCATCGGTGGTCTCACGGTTACCAACGTGACCAAGACGCGGACCGGCATCCCCCTGTTGGTCAACCTGCCGATCGTCGGAAAGCTGTTCGGGTTCAGTCACACTCAGGAGGAGCGCCAGGACCTGATCATTCTGGTTACGCCGCGGATCATCGACGACGGCGCCGCCGAATAGATTCGACTCGGTACCAGTGCTGGCGCGAGCCCGACCGCCGGTCGGGCTCGCCTGTTATAGGAGGGTGGTGTGCTCAGGTTCCTGACCGCGGGGGAATCCCATGGAAAGGCGCTGGTGGCCCTCGTGGAGGGACTGCCCGCCGGCCTCCCGGTCACCGCGGAATGGGTGGACCGGGACTTGGCCCGCCGGATGATGGGCTACGGGCGCGGCGCACGGATGAAGATCGAGAAGGATCGGATCGAATGGCTGTCCGGCGTCCGTTCCGGCGAGACGCTCGGGACGCCGGTCGCGATGATGATCCACAACCGCGACTGGGCGAACTGGGAAGACATCATGGCTCCGGAAGGGATGCCGGGAGAGGACCGGCGCCGGCGCCTCAATCGACCCCGGCCGGGCCATGCCGACCTGGTGGGGGTTCTCAAGTACGACCGCCGCGACGCTCGCGACATCCTGGAGCGGGCCAGCGCCCGTGAGACAGCGGCCCGCGTCGCGGTAGGCGCGCTGGCCCGCCGCCTGCTCGATGAGTTCCGGATCGACGTCGGAAGCCATGTGGTCTCGCTCGGTGGCATTCGGGCTACCTCGTCGCCGGAGTTGCCGTGGCCCCTCAACGAAGCGGCCGATCGCTCCGATGTCCGCGTGCTGGATCCGACCGTCGAGGCCGCAATCATTGCCCGGATCGATCAGGCCAAGAAGGACGGTGATACGCTTGGGGGGGAGTGCGAGGTCGTTGCGCGTGGGCTCCCCGTTGGGCTGGGCAGTCACGTTCACTGGGATCGGAAGCTCGACGGGCGACTTGCCGGGGCTCTCATGTCCATCCCGGCGGTGAAGGCCGTGGAGATCGGCATGGGGTTCGAGGCCGCCCGCCGCCCGGGCTCCGCGGTGCACGACCCGATCGTGGCCGCTGCGGTGCCGGGGAAACCCGCTCCGGCGCCCGCGCTGCGGGGCGGGTTTGCTCGGCAGGGGAATAACGCCGGAGGCTTGGAGGGGGGCGTGACCACCGGCGAGCCGCTTGTGGTCCGCGTCGGGATGAAGCCCATCGCGACTCTGATGTCGCCGCTCGCCACCGTGGATCTCCGGACCGGGCGGCCCGCGAAGGCACAGAGCGAGCGCTCCGACATCACGGCCGTCCCCGCCATGGGGGTGATCGCCGAGGCGCTGACTGCCATCGTCCTGGCGGACGCGATGCTGGAGAAGTTTGGCGGCGACTCGCTGGGGGAGCTTCGCCGGAACCTCGACTCCTACCTGGCCCGCCTGTCGGAGCGCTGGACCGAAGTCCGAGACGCGCCGGCCGAGAGTGACGACGCGTGAGGCGCCACATCGTGATCATCGGCTTGCCCGGCGCGGGCAAGACGACCGTGGGCAGGCTGGTCGCCGAACGACTCGGCGCGGGCTTTCTGGATCTCGATGCGCTGATCGTTCGCCGGATGCAGATGCCTGTGGCCAGGGTCTTCGCGGAGTATGGGGAGCCGCGTTTCCGGCAGCTCGAGGCGGAGGCGATGCGGAAGGCGATTACGGGGCCGCCCGCCGTCATCGCGCCCGGGGGCGGCTGGGCTGCCCAGCCCGGGGCGATCGAGAGCGTCCAGGGGTTAGCCTTTCTGGTCTACCTCCGGGCCATGGCGCTGACCGCAGCGCGGCGCGCCAGTGGAGAGGGGACCAGGCCGCTCCTCGTGGGCGAGGACCCGGTCGAACTGATGCGGCAGCTCCTCAAGGACCGGGAGCCCTACTACTTGCGAGCGGAGTGCGAGGTGAAAGCCGACGTAAAGCCGCCGCAGGCTTTGGCGGAGGAGGTCGTCGCACTGGCCCAGGAGCACGCGGGGTGGTGAGCTAAGCTACTGTTGAGCAATGATTTGCGATTTCCGTCCTTGCTAATCGGCTCCGGGTTGCATTTTTTGGTGGCACCCGGAATGGACCTGGGGTGAACGAAGGGCAGGCATTCAGGAGCTCATGACAACGACCAAGAAAGCCAAGCCGGCAGTGAAGACCGGGGCCAAATCAGCGACGGCCAAGGCGCCGCCTGCGGCCAGCAAGAAGCCAAAGGCTGCCGCGCCGGAAGCGGGCGCCAAGCGCCGCGCGCCCCGAAAGGCTGCCGTCGAGTCGGAGAATGGCACCGGCGAAGCGCTGGTCGTAGTGGAGTCACCCACCAAGGCAAAGAGCATTGGCAAGTACCTGGGCCGGGGCTACGAGGTAAGGGCTACCATCGGCCACATTCGGGACCTGCCGACCCGCAAGCTCGGCGTGGACGTCGAGAACGGCTTCCAGCCCGCCTATGTGACTATTAAAGGAAAGACCCAGACCCTGGCCGATCTGAAGAAGGCCGCTCGCAAGGCCAAGGCCATCTACCTCGCGACCGACCCGGATCGGGAAGGGGAGGCCATCGCGTGGCACGTCGCTGACCAGCTCGAGACCAAGGCACCGCTCCATCGCGTGCTGTTTCACGAAATCACCAAGGAAGCCGTGAAGGAGGCGATGGCGCATCCCGGCAAGATCGATGATCGCCTGGTAAACGCGCAGCAGGCGCGCCGCATTCTGGATCGACTGGTCGGGTACAAGGCGAGCCCGATTCTCTGGCAGAGCATCAAGACCGGTCTTTCGGCTGGCCGCGTTCAGACCGTGGCGCTCCGCCTCATCGTGGAACGGGAGCGGGAGATCCGGGCCTTCAAGCCGGAGGAGTACTGGAGCATCGCCGCCGAATGCGCCAAGGGTGGCCAGGTCTTCACCAGCGAGCTCAAGAAGATCGACGGTCACAACCCACAGCTGCATTCCGCGGAGGAGGCCGGGCGGGTGGTCGCGGATGTCAGGAAGCTGCCCTTTGTTGTCACGAAAGTCGAAAAGCGGAACCGGAAGAAACGGCCCGGCGCACCCTTCACTACGAGCACCCTGCAGCAGGAAGCTGCCAAGAAGCTTGGCTTCTCCGCGCGTCGGACCATGCGGGCCGCTCAGGATCTCTACGAGGGCATTGAGATCGGTGAGGAGGCCCCCGCGGGCCTCATCACGTACATGCGCACCGACTCGGTCCGCGTTTCGGACGGGGCAATCGAGCAGGTGCGTTCCTTCATCGCGAAGAACTACGCCAAGGGGTATCTGCCCGAGTCGGCCAACCAGTACAGCTCTCGCGCGGCCCGGGTGCAGGATGCGCACGAAGCCATCCGGCCCACGGACGTGCGGCGCCGACCGGAGGAGATGCAGAAGTTCCTCGAGCCGGACCAGTTCCGCCTCTATCAACTGATCTGGCAGCGGTTCGTCGCGTCGCAGATGAATCCCGCGATCTATGACATGACCATCGTCGATTTCGATCTGGGGCGGTATCTGTTCCGGGTCACGGGCTCCATCATGATCTTCGATGGCTACCACGTGCTCTACACCGAGGGTCGCGAGGCCGAAGAGGGCAAGACGATGGACGATCTTCCCCCCATCCCGCCCCTTGCCGTCGGCGACCAGGTGGAGGTTCGGAGCATCACGCCGAGCCAGCATTTCACCGAGCCGCCGCCCCGGTTCTCGGAGGCGAGCCTGGTCAAAGAGCTGGAGCGGCTGGGCATCGGCCGTCCGTCCACCTACGCGCAGATCATCAGCACCCTGACAGCCCGCGAGTATGTGAAGCTGGAACAACGTCGCTTCACGCCCACGGAGCTGGGTGAGACGGTCGAGCGGATCATGGTGGATCAGTTCCCTTCGATCTTCAACGTGGAGTTCACCTCCAGCATGGAGACCGAGCTCGACAAGATCGAGGAAGGCGAACTGGGCTGGCAGCGGGTGCTGTCCGACTTCTACGGTCCGTTCACCAAGGCGCTCGAGGCGGTCAATCTCTCCGCGATCGTGGCGGAGGCGCATGGCCTCAAGCCCGAGGAACTGGAGAAGGAGCGCTGCCCCAAATGCGGCGCCCGCGTGGAGCTCCGAACGGGACGCTTCGGGCCCTACTTCGCCTGCGTGAACTACAAGCAGACCTGCGACTATGTGAAGTCGCTCAAGAAGCAGCGGGCCCCGGACCGGCCCACCGACGAGAAGTGCCATCTCTGCGGCGCCCCGATGGTCATTAAGACCGGTCGCTTCGGCGAGTTCCTGGCCTGCACCCGGTACCCGGAGTGCAAGGGCACTCGCTCCGTCCCCCTCGGAATGAAGTGTCCCCGCTGCGAGGTCGGCGACCTCGCCGAGCGGCGGACCAAGCGGGGCAAGTCCTTCTGGGGCTGCACCCGATACCCGGCTTGCGACTTCTCGACCTGGAACCGGCCGGTCCCCGATACCTGCCCCAGCTGCGGCTGGGTCGGAATGGAGAAGAGGGTCAACAAGGCCGAGGGGGAGACCCGTACCTGTCTCAAGTGCCAGCACAAGCTGGTGGTGCTGGAGCCGGAGGAGGCCGTCTCGACGTGACCGGGTCCGGGTCGCCGGGTGAAGTTCACTCGGCGACGCTCCCGTCCGTCACAGCGACGGTCGTGGGCGGAGGCCTGGCGGGATGCGAGGCTGCCTGGGCGCTGGCAGAGCGGGGCATTCCGGTTCGCCTCCATGAGATGCGCCCCTTGGCGCGGACCGCTGCGCATCAGACCGATCGACTCGCCGAGCTGGTCTGCAGCAACTCCTTCAAGTCCACCGAGCTCCACAACGCGCATGGCCTCCTCAAGGCCGAGCTGTCCCGGCTCGGCAGCCTCCTCCTCCGGGAGGCCGAGGAAGTCCGGGTCCCGGCAGGATCCGCTCTCGCGGTCGACCGCGACCTCTTTGCGACTCGCATTCAGGCTTCTGTCTCGGCGCATCGCCTGATCTCGGTGGAACGGGGGGAGGTGACCGAGCTGCCGGCCGCGGGCGTCATCGCTACCGGGCCACTCACCTCTCCGCGGCTGGCGGACGCGATCGCGAGGCGACTGGGAACCGGTGCGCTGGCGTTCTACGACGCGATCGCTCCGATCGTGAGTCGCGAGTCGCTCGACATGCAGCGACTCTACGCGCTTTCGCGATACGGCAAGGGCCAGGGCGACGATTATCTGAACGCGCCGCTCGACCGGGACGAATACGAGCGATTCCTTTCCGCCCTGCTCGAAGCCGACCAGCACACCGCTCACGCCTTCGATGAGGCGCCCTACTTCGAGGGATGCCTGCCCGTGGAGGAGATGGCCCGGCGCGGTCCGGACACCCTTCGGTTCGGGCCGATGAAGCCCGTCGGTCTACCCAGCCCCGTTACGGGCCGCGAGCCCTATGCGGTGGTGCAGTTCCGCCGTGAGGATCGCGCCGGCCAGATGTGGAACCTGGTCGGGTTTCAGACTCGGCTGCGGCTCGGGGAACAGCAGCGCGTCTTTCGGATGATCCCCGGCCTCGAGAGGGCCGAGTTCCTCCGATTCGGGAGCATTCATCGCAACAGCTACATCAACACGCCCGCGGCGCTGGGCCCGGGCCTTACGGCCAGAGACGGTCCTGGACTGTTCTTCGCCGGGCAGTTGACCGGAGTGGAGGGATATACGGAGTCCATTGCCACGGGCCTGCTTGCCGGCATCAACTTCGCACGGCACCTGCGGGGCAGGGCCTCGGCGATACCGCCGTCCACGACGATGCTCGGTGGCCTGTACCGCTATCTTGGGGAGGCAGCGCCCGAGCACTTTCAACCAATGAACGCCAACTTCGGCCTGCTCGACCCGCTTCCGGAGGGCGTACGCAAGAGCGACCGCAAGGCCGCGCTGGTGGAACGGGCACGCGCGGAATTCGACACGTGGGCGAGCACGCTCTGAGCCCCGTCGTCGCCGGCTTTCTCGAGCATCTCGAGAAGGAGCGCCAAGTCTCGGCCAACACCGTCCAGGCCTACCGGCGGGACCTCCAGGCTTTCACTGCTTACCTCGAGCGACAATACGATGGGGGCTGGGAGTTTGCACAGGTGGATCGCCTCCAGCTTCGTGGGTTCCTGGGCGAGCTCCAGCGGCGCGGCTTGGGGAAGCGCTCGATGGCCCGCGCGCTGTCCGCGATACGCACTTTCTACCGATACCTGCAGGCCCATCACGGTCTGGAGCGTGCCATGGTCCGCTCGGCGAGGGTGCCGAAGCTGGGGCGGCCGCTGCCAGGGTACCTGGACCGGCAACGGACCGACGCGGTATTCGAGGCCGCGGAGGTACGGGTCGCGGGTGGAGAGACCGCGGCGGTGCGTGACCTGGCGATTCTCGAACTGTTCTACTCCAGCGGCCTGCGGCTATCGGAGCTGACCGGACTCAATCTGGCCGACCTGGACCTGCTTAGCGATCAGGTCAAGGTGCGAGGCAAGGGCCGCAAGGAGCGCCTGGTCCCGGTCGGCGCGCGGGCCAGTCATGCCATTCGCCGCTACCTGGAGGATCGGGAGGGGCTCGTTCGGCGTCCTGGCGCTGATCGGCAGGCGGTGTTCCTGAGTCTGCGCGGCCGGCGGCTCACGCCGCGCTCCGTGCAGAGGATCGTCCACCGCTCCTTCGCCGCCGCGGGCGTCGACGGCCTGAGCCCCCATTCCCTGCGGCACACCTTCGCCACGCACCTGCTCGATGCGGGTGCGGACCTGCGCGCCGTGCAGGAGCTGCTGGGTCACGCGAGTCTCGGTACGACGCAGATCTACACCCATATCAGCATCGAGCGGCTCAAGAAGGTCTACCAGCAGGCGCACCCGCGGGCGTAGGAGCCCTGGTTCGCGTGCCGACGAGGTGGAGGAGGGTATGTCAGCTTACCACGGGACAACGATCCTGGCGGTGCGCAAGAACGGCCGGCTCGCCCTGGGGGGCGACGGCCAGGTGAGTATTGGGGAGACGGTGGTCAAGGCTACCGCCACCAAGGTGCG
>Ga0335077_10008875_pt1 | contig 12470 bp, 15 predicted proteins | sample Lox_Sample_31_FD_207151 | JGI IMG/M metagenome (GOLD analysis project Ga0335077, IMG submission 207151) | Soil microbial communities from Loxahatchee National Wildlife Refuge, Florida, United States - Lox_Sample_3.1 | ecosystem: Environmental > Terrestrial > Soil > Wetlands | place: USA...
AGTCCTCAGCGGCCGTCACACAATAGTGCGAGCGGTTAGCGTCGAGAATCGCGCGCTCCGAGGCCCGCAACCAGTTCCGGTGCCCTAGGAAGTCACACGCCGAGCATCGCGAATCAACGTGCCAATCCAGTGCAGTCCAGTCAGTGACTGCAAGCACTCGCGGAAGATCCTGATTGAAAAAATGACTCACCGTTTGGAAGAATATTTGAAAATCAACCTTCTCTAAGTCTCCCAGAAAGGACTGCAGCCGCTCCGTAATGCCTGCTCCAGGATTCGTTGCTACTAACTCGGCAAGGCCCGAAATCTCTTTCGCTCGCGTCCAGAGGCCCAAATGATCGGCAACAAGAAACCTGTCATCCAAATGATTGAGTCGCAGCCAATTCGCAAGCAAAACTGCATACAGGGCGACTTCGGAGCTGTAGCTCGAATTCGCCTCTCCGGCGTGTTTGATATCGGAAACAAGAAGAGCCTTTCGTAGATTCCCCGGGGAGATGGGAATGGTGTCCCCGGTAGCAAGAATCTCCACTTCATCATCAGCCGCCGTCCGTACCAGCACAATGTCGGGCTCAAACGCGCCAAACGGTGGGATCATCGCAATTCGTTCTGCGCTCAACCCAATGTTACTCAGAAATGTCTGTCGCAGATCAGGGTGTGAAAACCGCGCTTGAACGATGATCGTGGGACTACCCGGATTTGCGGAGAGGATAGGAGCGAGCTCGATTTTCTTGAACTTGCCGTTTTCCTTGGTACCTCGGAGATGGGTGCCGAAAGCGGCCTCCAAGTCTTGCATCTTCGCCTGTTCCCATTCCTTGCCGCGGTCACGTAGGATCTGGACTGCTGGGCGAGCCTCAAGGGGAACCGGCCAGTGAAGCGCCTGTAACTCCGGGGGCGAATACAGCGACAGACGAAGTTGCTTATCGCACTTGGTCCGCATGTACTGCGAGAGGACGTTCTTTCGGAACTGCGGCATAAGTTACGACCTTATCAAGCCCTCCCTGCTTTCCGCTAGGCTCTTCCGTTTCAGGATGACGGCGAGCTTCAGGGTCAGCTAGTTTATGCCTTTTAATAACAATTGGCCGCCAAGCCTGCCCGCAGTATGGACTCGAATTATGAGTGCTTAACAAGCAGAGTTCAACTTTTCTGCGACACCAAACCGAGTGTGCTAGAGCGCGCGTCGTTTGCGTCTTTGGTCTTGGACGCCGGGAGCAGGCGCGTCCCCTGTGCCAAAACTGTGCCAGAATCCGAAGTCTTCATGCCATTGGGGTTAGCTTTTGAGCGAAAAGCAGATTCCCCAAATTACTGAAAACACAGAGAAGCCCAAATAGGGAATGGAGCTGTTGGAGTCGGTCGGTCCCCGCCCAAGGCAGGCTCTTACTTGCCAAGCAGGCGGTCTCCGGGCCGCTGTCGACAAGTACTCAAAGCCAGGTCTCGGTTCAAATCAAATCCGCAATCCTAAAATCTCTTGATTCAAAGCTTCTCGCAATTACGCGGCCTGCAGGAGCTTTCGGCAGGCGGCAACACGGGCCACGAGAGCAGCTGCGAGACGCGCGACGATGGGATGGGCAATCCCCTCTTCAGCCATGCGGCGCCTGATTTCGGAAACGTGATCGGACAGTTGCGCTGCGAAACTGTCCACGCGGGCCGTCATTGCGTGATGATCAACGTGCAGCTCGGCTGCCAGCTTGCGCCAATGGTGAAGCGTGATATTGCGTAGGCGGTATTCGCCGCCGAGTTTCATCGAAAGTTTGACCTTCTCGATGTCGATGTCCGGATAGGGGAGAACGCTCGCCATGTCGTAAAGAGGCGCAAGACGGATGCGGCCTTCGGCGCCGATGAGGAGAGCGTAATTCTTGGCATGGGCGTCCGTTCCGACGATCAGCCAATTATATGCAACCGAGTCCAGAAAAGTGGCGACATCTTCCGCGTGGCTGGTTGAATTTGCCGTCAGCAACTCGACGATGTCGCGAATGCCCGGCCCTCCTTCGCTCTGATATTTGCGAGTGGGAGGGATGGCAAATGCCTGGCAGATATCTTCCTGGTGGACACGGCGCAGGCCAGTCTCTGTCCGGACGCGGTCGTAGCGCTCGACGACAATAGCGATCTCGTCCTGAAATCGCATGATTCTTGAATCCACGACGGGAAGCCCCAATGCTCGTGCCAGTTCCAAGCAGAAATGCTCGTTCTCAACGTGCCCGTCCAGATCGCCCGTCGGGGGCTTGAAAATGTGGGTTGTGGGGACGCGGCCGGAGGGAACGCCCCATCGGCCGTTCTCGAACAGGAGCGCGGTTTTCGGCTGCGCACCGGCAAGACTGAACTGGCCGGTATCGCGCGGAATGCGCCACGCCGAGTGGTCGGCCCGCAATGTCCGCAGTCTTTCGGCAACCGATGCATCGTCCAGCCATTCGATCTCGGGCGGCGTTTGACCGAGGATCGCATCCAGACGCTCCGGCTGGACAAACTGAACCGCGCCGGCGCAGTCCTCGCCTACATTGGCGATCAGACCGAAGGCGTTACGGGCCGAGACATGGAACCGGCGCCCCCAGTGGTCGAGCACGTTGGCATTGTCGGGCAGCAGTCCCCAAAGAAACGGATCGATTTTGGCATTTCCATGCTCACTCGAGGCGAGGGGCATGGAGATTGAAAGTGGAAAAGCATCGGGAGCATTGCGCCACGCTTCGTTGTAGGTGAATGACAATTTTCCCGTCTTGTCGCGCGCAACGCGGCCCATTTCCCGGCCTTCGATAATCGCGATGAGTTCTGTGGTCATTTTCTTTTTCCACGTGCGGTTGCAATGATGGAATCAATATCGACAGGAGGAGTCCTTCCGGTATTTTTCGTGTTATTCGGAGATTCCTTGTCCGTGGACAACCGGATTCCCAGGACCTGTATCGTGCGCAGCAAAAGGCCGATCTCGGCCCTCGGTTTTCCCTGCTCGGCAGCGACGATCCACTGGCGGCTAACCCCGACCTTTTGCGCAAGGGATTTCTGGTCCATGCCGAGCTTTATCCGGCGGTCGCGGATGAGAGCCCCGAGATCGTTTGGAGTTCGGATAAGCATGGTGTCGTGGCCTCCCTTGGCGAATGTCAGCGTACGACGACATTATACTCAAGTCAGCGTTCGTTGACAATTAAAAATGTCTACGAGCGGCGACATTCCGAAATGTCCCCGAACGACGATAACGAACGATCGGAAAGGTTGAAACCTTGACCCGCAGAAATCCGTCTAACTCCTTATAAATGCAGGCACAAGCAGTCCTTTAGGCCCCGAAAGTGACCGGTTTGCAGGACCCCAAAAGGGATTTTGTAACGGCATCTCGTTAAACCAAGTGGAATCGGTTACGGCGATTTATGGCGATCTCAATTCGTCGGCGTTTCTCAGGGAGCTGAAGTGTGGCTCCTTGCAAACCCTGGAGCACCTTGACCGGACGCTAACGCCGCATCTGATCGGATTTCTGCATTTCGTTATGAATGTTCCTGAAGCCGACGCCGAAGAAATCGCCAGCGATGTGCTCCTAGCCGTAAGTTCCCACATTCACACATTCCAGCATGGTGGACGAGCAAAACTGACAACGTGGATTTTCGAAATCGCCAAGAACAAGGCGACAGATTTTCACCGGAAGCCTCGCCTCGATGCGCTACCGATTGATGATAAATTCTCGGATCGCGGCCCGGCAGGTTCTGATGCGGGGCGCAACAAGCATTATCTCTCTTGGTTGAATGAGGAACTCGCCAAGCTGGCAGAAGCCGACCGAACACTGTTGCTTTGGCGAGCAAAGGAAATTCCATACGCTCAAATAGCTCAATGGCAGGGAATTGGCGAAGGGGCTGCTCGTACCCGGCACAGCCGGTTGCTCGCTCAGCTCGTCAGTGCCGGCGAGGCGGCGTTCCCGACGGAGGTGAAGCCTTAGCATGGATGAAAAGAGCCTGAAGAAAGCCTTGGTTTCAGGAATAAACCGGGGCGACATAGCGCTGGAACTCAATGACACGATTGTTGACAGTCTGCTAGAACAGCCTGTCGGACAAGTCTCCGATGCCGTGACGGAGCGGGCAACAGCGCGCCTTCAAATCCGCCGCCAGGACGATGCGATTGCGCGGGCAAAAACGATGATCGCGGATATGCAATCGCTTCCGTTCGGCCGCTTCATGGAAGCCGTCAGGGAAAAAGCGGGGATCACGAAGGTCCAGATAGCGGGGCGCTTGAAGAAGGACGAAGAGTATATTTCCCGCATCGAACGGGGCGATCTCAGTCTGGTATCGATCCCGGCGCCGGACTTCACCGACATCATGGGACTGTTTCACGTCGGTATTGGGGTCGTATCGCAAATGGTCGTCGCCAGCTCAAGAATTGCGGAGTCAAAACACACATACAGGGCTTCAGCCCGATCCCACGGCGGTCTTCGGCACGACACGCGCACGGCTGATGTCGAACGCGCGCTCGACGCATTCGCCAGGAAGATGCAAAAGAAAGCTGCGACCAGTTCCGGTGTGCCGCCCGAGATAGAGGCATGCCTGATTCGGGTTCGGGACGAACTGGAAAGACGGGGACGCAAGGACCTACTTGTATAGGGCCTTCATATGCCTGCTTATTGAAATTGAAATAACCTGTTCGCTGACAAGAAAAATTCTGGACAGCTCGGGGATTCCCTTTTGTACATGAAGCTTCAGCATTTCCAAGGGAACGAGCAACTCGCCGGCAAACAGATCCGCCTCAGTTTCTGCGGGGCTTTTTGTGACCTCACCCATGTCGTCTGAGGGTGGATTGTCAATCGTGATCGCTTCTTCGGGCATTCCATCTCGGTGCATGAAATAGTGGCCTAGCTCGTGCGCGAGCGAGAATCGCCGACGATGTAAATGTTGCCGTGCATTAACGGCTGCAAAAACTTTTGAGCCGTCCTCGACGATCAGCGCGTCAACGGTATCCGGGAAATCATCGACTTCCTCGTAGCCGATTCCGTGAGTGGACAAAATCAGCAGGAGATCAACAGGCGGGACTTTAACCTTGCTCTCGGCAAGAATCTTCCGGGCCATCTGGCGCACGAATTGGTTTCTGACCGACATTCAAACCTGCGGGTGTAACGCGGCACCGTTGCTACCAAGTGAAGACTCTATAGGACTTCCGTGACCGGCTGCAAGCAAGGTTCTCATGTAACGCGATTTCGTGAGAATGGTTGGGAAGGAGTGGCAAGAAGAGCTCCGGCCCAGGAGGTTCCATGTCGGAACAAAGCACAGACACAAGCGAAGTCCAGCACCACGGCCATCACACGATCAACCTTTTCGTAGACGGTACAGCCGTCACGACGCACGCTCACCGCCTTAACGGTTTGCAAATCCGCGAACTTGGAGCCAAGGACCGGGTCCACGGCTTCAAGACCGAGATTGTTTCCGGCCACGTCAGGGTGATCGGAGATCGCGAAGAAATCGAGCTGCATAACGAAGAACACTTCCGAACCGTCATTGAAATCTATCTGGACGGAGAACTCGTGGTGAGTCGTTCGAAGACTTTAACGGGTCGCCAGATCAGGGAACTCGGGCCTGCCGACCGCGTTGACGGGTTCGAAACGCAGGAAGTCGATGAGCACGGAAAAAAGAAGCGGACAATCGGGGATAACGAAGAAATCGAAATCCACGAGCATGAACGGTTTCGAACGGTCCCGAGTCATGGGGGGCCCGGTGCAGCCCTCTGACGAGCTGTTAGAAGCGGTCAGGCAGCTATCGGAGAAGTCTGGACATCCCTTCCAGATTTCTCCCAAACCGGTGCCCGGCACAAGTGTGTTCGTGGTGCATACGCCGGACCATGAGTTCCGGCCGGAATACACAGTCGGGAGAGGTGTTTTCGGCTTCCGTGCGCCGTTCAATTTCCCGGACGCGGCGCCCGAGGATTCGTTTTTCATCATTCCTGCTGATACCAAACTGCTCAGCCCGGACCCGGTGCGCGGCAGCATCGATTTGAATCGCGCATCCCGTGCGGAGAACTTCGTGACCGGGTCAATTCTCGGCAATGCTGCCGTCCTGTTGTTTTCGTGGCATTTATGGGACAGAGTGCCATGGAATCGGCGCACGCATACTCTCGTTGATCATTATGCGCATTGTATCCGGCGTTTCGAACAGGTTGAAAATGGCTGACGATAGAGAATACATGAAAAGCATTCCACTCCCGTCCGGCCGTCGTGCCGATGAGGTTCACGTCGCGGCAGACCGTGAGACGTGGCAGGAGATAGTAAATAAGCTGAACGCGCAGGCACCGGCTGAAGCGTGTACCTTTGCATTGACTCGCCCCAGCGTTGGGGTCTCTCGCACTACCGTTATCGTGCGGGAAGTAATCTGGCCTCGTGCCGGCGAAGTCGTGGCGACGCCTCATGCACTGGAAATCTCGGCTGATTACATTTCCCGTGCACTTGACATCGCCATCGATGCCGGGCCAATGGTGGGGCTGTGCCTGGTGCATACGCACCCGCGATCGGAATGGGGCGAGGGTATCGCACGGTTTAGCCCTCGTGACGACTGGTATGAGCGGCGGCTCTTTCCGACAATTCTCGGTGCGCGACCGCAGGCTTTGTCTGCGAGTATTGTCCTCGGCAGTGCCGGTGACATAGATGCGCGCATATGGTGGCAGGAGGACAAGGCTGTCCTGACTCAACCGGCCTTCGCCGTCCGGGTGGTCGGGCCTGAGCTGACAATTCTGGAAACGCCATCGTCACCCTGGCGGGATCATCCCGACCCGTCCGTCATGGACCGCTCGACGCGACTTTGGGGACGGGAGGGCAGGCGCCGTCTGCAAAATTTTCGGATCGGTATCGTTGGCGCGGGGGGAACGGGCAGTCTGTCGATCTTTGCGCTGGCGACCATGGGGGTCGGTAATCTGCGCGTGTGGGACAAGGACATCGCCCACAAGCAGAATCGCCACAGGACGGTGGGTATTACAGCAGAATATGTCGGGAGGGCAAAGGTCGAGGCCCTCAAGGCGTTCGCCGAGTCGGTGGCGACCGCAGAGCCGTTCCAGATAGAGGTCCACGAAGCCAGGGGCACGACCGACGAGGGACTCCGTTCGCTGAAAGATTGCGATATCGTTTTTTGCTGTGTCGACAAGTTTGCGCCACGCGTGCCGCTCAACGATCTCGCCTATGCACACCTCATTCCGGTGCTTGACATGGCGTCGTGGATGCACCCGGATAAGAACAAGAAGATTGATGCCCTGATGACGCACGCCCACGTGTGGTCACCGGGAATTCCCTGCGCATGGTGCCGTGAGACGCTGACCTCTTATGGTCTAACCAAGGAAGCGCAAGGCAGACAACAGGGCATCGAGAAAAGAGTCCCTTACGGGCTTCCGCTTGAAGATACGGACGGCGTAGAACCGAGTGTGCTTCCTCTCAACATGCTGGGCGTGAGCCTCGCGTTGATGGAGTTTATGCAGGTCGGATTGAAAATCACGGATCGGACGCCAAACGATCTGAAGTTCATCCTGCCAGAGTGGGAACTGGACGAAAGCGATCGTCGCGTGCGCGACAATTGCGGTTGCATCATGTCATTGGGCGCCGCGGACACGCTGCGCATCAGGCCCGTGCTCATGGAATAAGACTAGCCGTTTTTGTACATGGGGTTTTCGTGGCCCAGATTTTTGTTTCGCACAGCGCTAAAGATACGGAGCTGGTTTCATTCCTCTCGAAAGCGTTCGCCTCAACTGCGGTAAAGGCGGTGTTCGAAGAGTTTGAAGCGATCTTGAAGGGACCAGCGAACGCCGCCAGGATTGCGGTGGATATTCGCCATCGAACGCCGTTTTTATCGTACTGAGCCGGACTGTCGAAGCGCTAAGACACACGCGTGACTGGGTGGGATGGGAGGCTGGCGCAGCTGGCGTCACCGCGCTGGAAACCAACAAGGATATATGGGTTCTGGAACCCGCCGCTGACATCGACAAAATTTCAATTATTGTTCCGCATTTCCGGCACTACGTGGCGTTTGATCCCAATCAACCCAAATGGCAGGGCTACTTGACCCAAATCATCAATTCCTACGATGATTCGCACGTTCTGAAGGCAATTTCCCTGGGGGCGGCGACCGGAGGGGCGATTGCAGAGGGAGCAGGGGCGCTGTGGGGTGCCGGAGCTGGACTGCTTTTAGCGTTGATGACGGCCAATACGCGACCGGTTGGGTTGCCGATCAGATGTCCGGAATGCTCCTCCACGTACAACGTCCATCTCGATCAGCCCCGGATGAGGTGCCCGGTCCGTAATTGTCAGCTTGTCTTTCCCGTGCCGCAGCAGTAAGGTCCGCGCTGGCAATAATGTTCACCGTTGTTGACTTTGTTGAATCAATGAGCGCTCCGACTGAAATAGAAATTCGCGAACTTATCCTTCGCGTGGCTCTGGAACAGATGCCACCAGGCTACGGTGGACCAACGCTCCAGCAAGGGACGTTGTTGCGGGCAGTCGCTCAGAACTTGGGCGTGCGCTCGGACCCTGAGCTTGAACAGGAAATACTGACGCAATGGTACGATTTGTTCAGGACTGGTTATTTCGCTTGGGGACTGAATCTATCGAATCCTGACCCACCCTTTTTCCATTTCACTGGACGCGGGCGCAGAGCGCTGGAAAGATTGAGCCGCGATCCCGGCAATCCGGCAGGGTATTTGCAGTATCTGGCGAGTGTTGCGAGGCTGAACCCAATTGCCAGTTCCTATTTAGGTGAAGGATTGGACTGTTTTGTCGCTGGATTTTATAAAGCCGCGGCTGTGATGATCGGCGGAGCCGCAGAGAGTCTTATTCTTGAACTTAGAGACATTGCGCGTCAGAAGATGGCTCAGGCAAGCATTGCAGAGCCCAAAGGCCTTTCCGACTGGCGGGTAAAGACGATTCTCGACACATTATATGATCTCCTCAACGCCAGGAAAAATCTGTTTTCCAAAACTTTGCGCGAAGAATTTGAAGCCTATTGGTTAGCGTTTGCGCAGCAAATTCGTGCGACGCGTAATGAGGCTGGACACCCGTCTAGCGTCGATCCGGTTACTGAAGAAGGCGTACATGCCTCATTTTTGATTTTTCCAGACCTCGCGCGTCTTTCCGGTGATCTCGCTGAATGGATTGCCAATGAGCTGCGCTGACCAGGAGGAAGCCTAGGCCCGATGGCCCATAGAACCACACTGCTGCTGGGGGCCGGTGCGAGCCGGGCGGTATCATACGCCGGCAAAAGATCTATCCGGTCACCCCTCGATGCGGATTTTTTTGAGCTTCTCCAAAAAGTCGAGGCGAAAGACAAGGATGAAACGGCTGTTTCAGAGTTGATTCAGTGGATACTCGCGGCCCACAGTCCTGTCTGGACCTCGATGGAGCGCACCTTTTACACGTTGCACATGCGCGCGCGGATGCAAGAGGTGTTGTTTCCGGCGGAACGTCTAGACGCCAACGTCAAAAAGCTCCTCAGTTGCTTCACGCGGGCCGTTGACACTCTCTTGCGGAAGGCGCATGGCACCGAGGCCTGTAAGCACCACATGAAATTACTCGAAAAAATGAAGTCCTCCGACACTGTTGTTACCTTTAATTATGACTTGGTTGCTGAAAGGGCTCTGAAAAAGCTGCCGGATATGCCCGAATTCGGTAGCTGGATTTATGGATTCGCGGCGAAGCCGGTGAATGCTGAAAACGTTCCCGCCCTCTATAAGCTGCACGGAAGCGTGAATTGGGTCTACGAAGACGACAGTGAGGTGTTCAAGGTTCGACAAGAGAATTGGTCCGATTTTGATAACGAGCCCGGATACCGGTCGCATAGTGGCTTCGCGATAATGCTTCCGTATTGGGACAAGAAGATAGATGAACAACCGTGGAGTCGGATTTGGGAACGGGCTGCCGCGCGTCTAAAGAAGTCGTCTCGATTGATCGTTTGGGGATATTCGCTGCCACTGACTGACTTAAAGGCATCGGAGCTGATGCGATTGTCGCTCGGTCGTGGATGCCTTGAGGATGCCTGCGTGATCGATCCATCCGGGGACGTTCGCACTCGTTGGCGGGCGATGTTTCCTAAGCAGAGGTTCTGGCCGTACGATGATATTGAGGAGTTCCTCGAAAATCCGCCGACATGGTGGTGAGAAGTCGCTGCGCCAGTGTGCGGGCATGTCGTGTGACGACGTTGAACGGCATGCGTGGAGTGCGATTTACGGATCGGGGATAATTGGTGAAGCATGAGCAAAGGGAAATGCAAACTCTGCCTGCTCGATGGGATGGACCTGCAGGAGAGTCATTTCCTGTCGGCGGGCATATACAGATTACTTCGCGGCGACGGAGAGGCGAATCCCAATCCATGGGTGATCATGGAAAAGGCCGCATTTCAAACGTCCAAGCAGCAAAAGGCCCCGCTTCTGTGTTCTGATTGCGAACAGCGTCTTTCCAGAAACGGCGAAAACTGGGCTCTGCGGAATTGTCTCAAGGCGGATCGAAGCTTCCCTCTTGCCGCCACACTGGCTTCCCAAAGTCCCGACCTGTCTTCGGCGCAGACCACGACAAAGGTCTATTACGCTTCTGGGATCTCCGCGATAGACGTTGACGCATTGTCCTACTTCGCAGCCAGCATATTCTGGCGGGGATCGATTTATCCCTGGAACCGAGACGGCTCCTATCCGGTGAACCTGGGACCGTTCCAGGAACCGTTCCGGACGTATTTGATGGGTTTGGCGCCTTTCCCGAAGGATTCTTCGCTGTGGGTCATCGTGCGCGAAGGCGGACAAATCGACCGCATGACTTATGCGCCTCTCGGAAAGCGCGAGGGGAAGGTACACGTTTATAAATTCCCGATGCCGGGCCTCGGCTTTTCACTGACAGTGAGCAAAAATGTTCCCACTAATTACCGCAACCTGTGTTTCGTCCATGGCAACGGGAATCCGATCATTGCCACGACAATTCTCGAAGACATGTTGATGAGGGATGCAGTGCGGCTCGGTGAGAAAAGCCTGCGCAAGTGTGCCAGTATGCTTATTTGAATCGTCTCACTATAGGGGTTCAGCACAAGAGTTGGGAACAATTTGGGAACAATAACCGCCGAATACCGCCACAAACCGTGATATAAGATGCGCGAAAGACATAGACGAGACAACTACTTAGCGTTTTAGAGTTTACCTTGGGCGCAGGAGGTCTGGAGTTCAAATCTCCACGCCCCGACCACTAACTCCTGAATTTTCAATTCAGTCTTGTTGATGCCGGTTGCGTCGGAGGCTGAACTTGGGCCCATTTGGGTCGCTACCGCCCAAACCGGGGTTTTCGTCCGGGGTCTTTTTTCAGCATCGAAGTCTGCAATTCATTCCTCAGCGAAGCGTTGGTAAAGCTCTGAGCCCGAGAGCGAAATCCCTACGCCGCCACTATGGTCACGCCCGTCGAGGTCGCCGCTTTCCGAAGTTCAGCGTCGTTCGTAGCAAGTGGGAGATTTAGCTTTTTAGCAAGGCTGAGGTAGGCAGCGTCGTAATTCGTCAGGCCATGCGCGCGGGCGAGGCCCGGCAGCTCGATAATCTCGGACGGAGTCTCTTGAGCGACGTCGATAGGGAGCGCTTTTAAGCGCGTCAAAAACCCATCGATCTGATCAACGGAGATTCGCTTGCGGCGGTGCGCCATCAAGAGGCCGTTGCCAACTTCATAGAACCACAGGAGGGGGACGACGCCGCGGTTTTCGGAAAGGCCTGCGAGGACGGCCAGGCTATACCTCCGGTCTGTTTCGTCTTCGAGGAACCACTGGAGCGCGAGGGAGGCGTCCAGCACCAAATCACTCACAGACGGTGGCCCTCGTGGATCAACTCCTTAACCGTCACACCTTCAAGGCGGACGCGATTCTTTTCGACGAACGCAAGCATTTCCCGCACCGCTTCCAATTGTGCACCGTTAGTGCTGGCAACAGCGGACTTCTCTTTGTCCCGGAGCGCCTGCAGGGCTTCGCCGATCACCTCCTCAACCGAACGAAAGTGGCCAGCTTTGAGCTCGTCTTTAACAATTCGTTCCTGCTCGGGCGTGAGGTTGATGTTCATGTCCAGGTCCCTGCTTCTAGAATAATACCAACGTTCGGCATGCTTAAGCCACACGAGTAACGCGTGCGACAAGTCAGCATGCCTGGACGTCTATGGTGGATGGTTTGCGTGGTGTTAATCCTCGGGCGAAGCCTTATGCTATATGTCAGGAGCCGGGGATACTGAAGTGCCCGTATCGAAAAGACGGGCTGCGGCGGGCGATCCTGAAGGAGTTGGGGCTATGAGACAAACCGTCAAGCGCGACGGACACAGCGAGATTGTCGAGCAGCGTGCGCGAAAGAGCGCTACGTACCGCAAGACCTTCGAGCGCACCCTGCACCAGGTCGACTTGGCTCTCCTGGCCCGCGAGATGCGAGAGGATGCGGGTCTGACTCAGGCCGAACTTGCCAAGAAGGTTGGCACCACGCGGTCTGTGATTGCCCGTCTGGAGGACGCCGAATACACCGGGCACTCGCTTACGATGCTGGTGC
>Ga0335077_10008876_pt1 | contig 12467 bp, 13 predicted proteins | sample Lox_Sample_31_FD_207151 | JGI IMG/M metagenome (GOLD analysis project Ga0335077, IMG submission 207151) | Soil microbial communities from Loxahatchee National Wildlife Refuge, Florida, United States - Lox_Sample_3.1 | ecosystem: Environmental > Terrestrial > Soil > Wetlands | place: USA...
CTCGCAAACCATGTCTATAGCGCCATGCCCCTGCGCGCCGCCATAACTCCAGTGGGGAGCATCGGCTATTCCGCAGGGTGATGGTTAGGCGGAAGGCCGATTCGTACGATCCCGCAGTCCGAGGCGGGCACGGCCGCGTAACGCGGATGGCGCCAGCGCGGCAGCGACAACGACGGGAGAGAGCATGGCCAAGCCGATGCACGAGACGCCGATGCTCGACGAGCTCGAGAGCGGCCCGTGGCCGAGTTTCGTGACTGGGCTCAAGCGCCTGGCCAAGGACAAGGACTACGTGGTCGATGTCCTGGGCACGCTCGAGACCTCGTACAAGACCCGCAAGGGCTACTGGAAGGGCGGCACGGTCAGCGTGTTCGGTTACGGCGGCGGCGTGATTCCGCGCTTCACCGAGCTGAAGGACGAAAAGGGCAAACCCGTTTTTCCCGACGCGGCCGAGTTCCACACGTTGCGCGTGATGCCGCCCCCGGGCATGCACTACTCGACCGACATCCTGCGCAAGCTCTGCGACATCTGGGAAAAGCACGGCTCGGGCCTGATCGCGCTGCACGGCCAGAGCGGCGACATCATGTTCCAGGGCGTGAAGACCGAGAACGTGCAGGCCGCGTTCGACGCGATCAACGAAGCCGGCTTCGACCTCGGCGGCGCGGGTCCGGCGGTAAGAACATCCATGTCGTGCGTCGGCAGCGCGCGCTGCGAGCAGAGCTGCTACGACGAGGCGAAGGCGCACCGCACGGTGCTGAACACGTTCCTCGACGAGATCCACCGCCCCGCGCTGCCGTACAAGTTCAAGTTCAAGTTCTCGGGCTGCCCGAACGACTGCATGAACTCGGTGCAGCGCGCTGACCTGGCCGTGATCGGCACCTGGCGCGACAACATCCGCACCGACGAGGCGCTGGCAAAGAAGTGGTTCGCCAAACACGGCATGGGCGAACTGGTCAACAACGTGGTCGCGCGCTGTCCGACCAAGGCGATCCAGATCAAGGAGATCAGGGACGTCCGCAAGGACGCGAAGATCTCCAGCGTCGCCTTCGACGACACCCAGGCGCTCGAGATCGACAACCGCGATTGCGTCCGCTGCATGCACTGCATCAACGTGATGACCGGCGCGCTCGCGCACGGCACCGACACGGGTGCGACGATCCTGTGCGGCGGCAAGCGCACGCTGAAGATCGGCGACCTGATGGGCACGGTGATCGTGCCGTTCATGAAGCTCGCCAGCGACGAAGACCGCGCGCAGCTGGTCGAGCTCGGCCAGAAGATCATCGACTTCTTCGCCGACAACGCGCTCGAGCACGAGCGCATCGGCGAGACGATCGAGCGTATCGGACTGGTCAACTTCCTCGAAGGGATCGGGCTCGAGGTCGATCCGAACATGGTGTCGGCGCCGCGCACCAATCCCTACGTGCGCATGGACGGCTGGGACGACGAGGTGGCCAAGGTCAAGGCTGCGCGTCTGGCGGCGGAGTAGGAGCACGCATGACATCGACGCAAGCGCAAGCTCCGGTCAAGCCGGCAACGCCCCGGCGCGCCGTCGAAAGCGGCGTGCCCGACAACACCCGGTTCCTGCATCCGCTGATGCGCAAGAACTACGGCAGCTGGAAGTACCACGACCGGCCGCGGCCGGGCGTGCTGCATCACGTGGCTCATTCCGGCGACGAACTGTGGACGGTCAAGGCCGGCACGCAACGCCAGATGGACGTGTGGACGATCCGCAAGCTGTGCGACATCGTCGACCAGTACGGCGAGCGCCACATGCGGTTCACGATCCGCAGCAACGTCGAGATCGGCGTGTCGACGTTCGAGAAGGTCGGCCCGCTGATCGAGGCGCTGGAGAAAGCCGGCTTTCCGGTCGGCGGCACGGGCAACTCGGTGTCGATGATCGCGCACACGCAGGGGTGGCTCCACTGCGACATCCCGGGCACGGACGCGTCCGGCGCGGTCAAGGCGCTGATGGACGAGCTGATCGTCGAGTTCAAGCGCGAGGAGATGCCGAACCGCGTGCATCTTTCGACCTCCTGCTGCGAGATCAACTGCGGCGGCCAGGCCGACATCGCGATCATCGTCCAGCACACCAAGCCGCCGAAGATCAACCACGACCTCGTCGCCAACGTCTGCGAGCGGCCCGCGGTCGTCGCGCGCTGCCCGGTGGCGGCGATCCGTCCGGCGCTGGTCAACGGCAAGCCGTCGCTGGAAGTCGACGAGGCGAAGTGCGTCTGCTGCGGCGCGTGTTATCCGCCGTGCCCGCCGATGCAGATCAACGATCCTGAATACTCGAAGCTCGCGATCTGGGTCGGCGGCAAGAACTCGAACGCGCGCGGCAAGCCGACGTTCATGAAGATGGTCGCTTCGGGGCTGCCCAACAACCCGCCGCGCTGGCCCGAGGTGACCGAGGTGGTCAAGCGGATCCTGTACGCCTACAAGGAAGACGCCCGTTCCTGGGAACGTCTGGCCGACTGGATCGAGCGCATCGGCTGGCCGCGTTTCTTCGAGAAGACCGGCCTCACCTTCACCAAGTACCTGATCGACGACTGGCGCGGCGCGCGGGCGAACCTGAACGCCTCGACGCACATCCGGTTCTGAGCGGTTGCGGCACGGAGCGGCGGCGTGAAGATCGGGGTCCTCGTCAACGAAGGTCCGTACCAGCACCAGGCGGCGGACTCGGCGTATCTCTTCTGCAAGGCGGTGCTCGCGAAGGGACACGAGGTCCAGCGCGTGTTCTTCTACCACGACGGCGTCAACAACGCGTCGCGCTTCACCGAGCCGCCGCAGGATGACCGCAACATCGTCGCGCGCTGGAGCAGGCTGAACGCCGAGCACAAGGTGGACCTCGTCATCTGCGTCGCGGCGGGCCTGCGCCGTGGCATCCGCGAAGAGGTCCTCGCACCCGGGTTCCGTATCGCCGGGCTCGGCCAGCTGATCGACAGCGGCATCAAGGCCGACCGCCTGGTGGTGTTCGGGGATTGAGATGAAGAAGTTCCTGCTGGTCAACCGCAAGGCGCCCTACGGGTCGATCTATGCGCTCGAGAGCCTCGAGGTGGTGCTGATCGCGGCGGCGTTCGAGCAGGAGGTGGCGCTCGCGTTCCTCGACGACGGCGTCTACCAGCTCAAGTCGGGCATGCAGACGAAGGGCGTCGAGATGAAGAACTTCTCGCCCATCTACCGTGCGCTCGAGGACTACGACATCGACAAACTGTACGTCGATGCCGACTCGCTGCGCGAACGCGGACTCGCCGCCGAGGATCTCGTGGTGCCGGTCCAGGTGCTCGAGCGTGCCGCGCTTGCCCAACTGATGGACCAGCAGGACGTGGTCCTGAGTTTCTAGGGAAGCCGATGCTGCACATCGTCAACAAGTCGCCGCTCGAGAAGAACACGCTCGCGACCGCGCTGCACTACGCCACGTCCGGAAGCCTGCTGCTGATCGAAGACGGCGTCTACGCCGCGACCCGCGGCAATGCCGCGGAGGGTGCCGTGCGCGAGGCACTGACGCGGCTGAAGGTGTATGCGCTGGCGCTCGACCTGCAGGCGCGCGGCATGGCGGACCGCGTGATCGAAGGCGTGCAGACGATCGGCTACGACGGGTTCGTCGATCTCGTGGTCGAGCATCGCAACAACCAATCGTGGCTCTAACCGACCCATCATCCGATCCGCAGGAGTCCGCATGTCCACTCTGGATGTCAACGGCAAGGCAATCGAAGTCGACGAGGAAGGCTATCTCGTCAACCTGGGCGACTGGAGCGAAGACGTCGCCAATTTCATCGCGAAGCAGGAAGGTCTCGACATGTCCGAGAACCACTGGGAGGTGGTGAACTTCCTGCGCAAGTACTACGAGGAATACCAGATCGCACCGGCGGTGCGTGTGCTGACCAAGGCGATCGGCAAGACGCTCGGTCCGGACAAGGGCAACAGCCAGTACCTGTACGAGCTGTTCCCCTACGGTCCCGCGAAGCAGGCCTGCAAGATCGCCGGCCTGCCGAAGCCGACCGGCTGCGTCTGACGCGCACTCTCGCGCCACCGGGCCGCAGACCGGGCGTCACGCGACGGCACGACGGAGCGCGGCATGACCCCCGCCACCGTGGCGTTTGCGCTGCTGTTCTACGCGGCAGCCGCGGTGCTTCTCGGCGGGCTGGCGTGGCGCATCGCCGGCTACGCGCGTACGCCGGCGCCGCTGAAGATCCCGACCACGCCGGCGCCCACCTCGCTGGCCGGTGTCGTGCTGCGCATGGTGCGCGAGGTTGCGCTCTTCGAGAGCCTGTTCAAGGCGAACCTCTGGACCTGGGCCGCGGGCTGGATCTTTCATGCCAGCCTGGCGCTCGTGCTGGCGCGCCATCTGCGCTACTTCACCGAGCCGGTGTGGGGCTGGGTCGTGATCATCCAGCCGTTCGGCGTGCTTGCCGGGATCACGATGGTGCTCGGCCTTGCCGGCCTGCTCGCACGGCGGCTGCTGGTGGATCGGATCCGGTACATCTCGACGCCGTCCGACCACCTGATGCTCTGGCTGCTGATCGCGATCGGGCTGTCCGGCCTCGCGCTGAAGCATGTGGTGCACACGGACATCGTGGCGGTGAAGGCGTTTTTCCTCGGGCTGATGCTCGCCGACTGGCAACCGCTTCCGTCCGATCCGGTGCTCTACGCGCACCTCGCGCTGGTCGCGCTGCTGATGGTGCTGTTCCCGTTTTCCAAGCTGCTGCATGCGCCCGGCGTCTTCTTCTCGCCGACGCGCACCCAGGTCGACGACCCGCGCGAAGCGCGTCACGTTGCCGCGTGGGCGGCGAAGCTCGACCGGACCTGACCGTGGCCACGAAAGTCGAAGCACCGCCGCTGCGCGAAGACCCGGCTCCGCCGCCCCTGGCGCCCGGCTCGATGGCAGCGTCGCGGCCGTTCGTCGCGAGCGACAAGATCCAGCAGGCGATCGGCTTTCCGGGCGAGCTTGCCGACGGGTGGGAAGCAAGAGCCGTCGCCCACATGGGCACGCTGCTCTCGAAGTACCGCTCGCTCAAGGTCTTCATGGATGCCTGCGTCCATTGCGGCGCGTGCTCCGACAAGTGCCACTACTTCATCGGCACGCAGGACCCGAAGAACATGCCCGTGGCGCGCCAGGACCTGATGCGCAGCGTCTACCGGCGCTACTTCACGCTGCCAGGCAAGTTCCTTCCCAAGCTCGTGGGCGCGCGCGACCTGACCAAGGACGTGCTCGACGAGTGGTACACGTACTTCAACCAGTGCTCCGAATGCCGACGTTGCTCGGTGTTCTGCCCTTATGGCATCGACACCGCCGAGGTGACGATGGCGGCCAAGGAGATCCTCGACCACGTCGGCTACGGCCAGAAGTACACCAACGAGATCATCGGCAAGGTGCACCGGATCGGCAACAACCTCGGCCTGCCGGGCCCGGCGCTGGCCGACACGTTGACCGGGCTGGAGGAAGACGTGAAGGAGGACACCGGCGTCGACGTGCGCTTTCCGCTCGACGAGAAGGGCGCCGAGGTGCTGCTCGTCACGCCGTCGGCCGATTTTTTCGCCGAACCGCACGTCGACAGCCTGATCGGCTACGCGAAGGTCTTCCATGCGGCGGGCGTGCGCTGGACGCTTTCGTCGAAAGCTTCGGAGGCGGGCAACTTCGGGCTTTTCATCGGCAACTACGACCAGCTGCGCACGATCGCGCTGCGCATCCGCGAGTCCGCGCTCGAACTCGGCGTCAGGCGCATCGTCGTCGGCGAATGCGGCCACGCCTGGCGCGTGGCGTACAGCTTCTGGAACACGCTGGCCGGCATCGGACGCGGCGCCCGCGAGGACGACCGGTTCGCCCGGCAGATCCAGAGCCAGCTCGACAGCCGCTACCGGCAGCCGACGCACATCTGCGAGTTCACGTGGGACCTGATCGAACGCGGCGCGCTGCGCTTAGACAAGGAGGCCAACGATCACCGCGTGGTCACGTTCCACGATTCCTGCAATGTCGCGCGCGCGTCGCGGATGGGCGACCGGCCGGGCGGGCAGTTCGAGATCCCGCGCAACGTCATCCGCGCGGTGGCGAACAAGTTCGTCGAAATGGCGCCCGAGACGACGCGCGAGTCGACGTTCTGCTGCGGCGGCGGTGGCGGCCTGCTGACGGACGAGTTGCTCGATCTGCGCGTGAAGGGAGCACTTCCGCGCATGGAAGCCCTGAAGCGCGTGGCCGACGAGCGCGGGGTCAATTTCATGGCAACGATCTGCGCGATCTGCAAGGCGCAGTTCACGAAGGTGCTGCCGTACTACGGCTTCAAGATGAGCATGGTCGGCGGCGTGCACCAGCTGGTGAGCACGGCGATCCGTCTGGGGGGCGACCGATGAGCGGCTCTCGGCATTTTCTCGCATACGGGGAGAAGTGATGGCTTCGAACGGACAACCGAAGACTTCTGCGCTGACGTTGCGCCGCTTCAAGGACGGCGAGAGCCGGTGGAAGGACTGGCACGCGAAGATCTTCGACGCGGACCATTCACACAAGTGCCCGACCTACATCCAGTCGACGCCGCCGTGCCAGGGCAGCTGCCCGTCGGGCGAGGACATCCGCGGCTACCTGAACATCGTGCGCGGCATGGAGAAGCCTCCGGTCGGCGCCGACGGCAAACCGACGCTGTCGTGGCAGGAATACGCGTGGCGTCGCCTCACGCGCGCCAATCCGTTCCCGTCGATCATGGGGCGCGTCTGCCCCGCGCCCTGCGAGACCGGGTGCAACCGCAACGAGGTCGAAGACCACGTCGGCATCAACTCGGTCGAGCACTTCCTGGGCGATTGGGCCAGCGCGAACAGGCTCGCGTACGCGAGGCCGGACAAGCGGACCGGCAGGAAGGTGGCGGTGATCGGCGGCGGACCGGCGGGCCTGTCGTGCGCGTATCAGCTCGCGCTGAAGGGCCACGACGTGACGATCTTCGACGAGCACGCGCACCTGGGCGGGATGATGCGATACGGCATCCCGGGGTTCCGGACACCGCGCGAGGTGCTCGACCAGGAGATCCAGCGCATTCTCGACCTCGGCGTGCAGGCGCGCCTGAGCTGCCGCGTCGGCACGGATGTCACGCTCGAGCGGATTCGCGCCGACTTCGATGCCGTGTTCCTGGGCATGGGCGCGCAGGCGGGCCGTGCGCTGCCGGTCAAGGACAGCGAGGCGCCCAACGTCGTCACCGCCACCGCGTTCCTGCGTGCGTTCAACGACGGGCGCCTGCGCCATGTCGGCAAGCGCGTCGTCGTGGTCGGTGGCGGCGACACGTCGGTCGACGTTGCGACGGTCGCGCGCCGGCTGGGTCACATCGAACACGCGCACGCGACCGATTTCGAGGCCGCGATCGCGGGCCAGCTCGCGCACGACGCCGCCGAGGTGTCGGCCAAGCAGGGCGCCGAGGTGACGCTCACGACGGTGTTCGCGGTCGACCGGATGCAGGCCAACAAGCACGAGGTCGAGCAGGCGCTGGCCGAAGGCATCGACATCCGCGGCAGTCTCGTGCCGGTGGGCATCGTGCGCGGGTCCGATGGGCGCGCCGCCGCCCTGCGCGTCGCCGAATGCGAGGCGAAGATGGTCGGGCCGCGGCTGGAGATCAAGGTGAAGGAAGGCACGGAGCGGGAGATCGAGGCCGATCTCATCGTGTCCGCGATCGGGCAGGCGGTCGACTTCACGGGACTCGAAGCGTTCGACAACGGCAAGGGCGCCGTGAACGCCGACAAGAACTACCAGGTGACGAACCAGCCGGGCATCTTCGCCGGCGGCGACGTGCTGCGGCCGCACCTTCTCACCACCGCGATCGGCCATGGCGCCATCGCCGCGGAAGGCATCGACCGCTTCCTCGCCGGCGAAGAACTCGGCAAGCGGCCGAAGATCGACGTGCACGCGTTCGACCTGATGCGCAAGTACGTCGAGAAGGGACAGGCTCTGCCGGCGGTGAAGGAACCGCTGCGTGGCACGGACCGCAACGCCGGCGTGGTCCACAACTTCGACAACCGCTCCGACCGCTACGTGATCCCGCACACCGAGCTGTTCCTCGGCCACTTCACGTACGTCGAGCGCAACAAGCGGCGGTTCCTCACGCTGTCGCGCGAGAGCGCGCTCGACAACTTCGAGGAGCGCTTGCAGGCGCTGACCGAGGCGCAGGCGGTGGCCGAGGCCAAGCGCTGCATGAGCTGTGGCCTGTGCTTCGAGTGCGACAACTGCGTCGTGTACTGCCCGCAGATCGCGGTGAAGAAAGTGCCGAAGAAGGAAGCGACCACCGGGCGCTACGTCTTCACCGACTACGACCGCTGCATCGGCTGCCATATCTGCCGTGATGTCTGCCCCACGGGCTACATCCAGATGGGGCTCGGGGAGTGAGCATGCGGCGCACCGGGCGCATCGTGCTTCCGGCGCTGCTTGCCGGCGCGATGTCGCTCGTGGCGACCGCCGCCGGCCGCGTGCCGCAGCCGGCGTACGACGTCGACAAGTCGACCACGTGCGTGGCCCCGCCCGCCGAGATGCGCCGCACGCACATGGATCTCCTCAAGCACCGGCGCGACGAGACCGTGCACGCAGGTGTACGCGGCGGCAAGACCAGCCTCGAAGCCTGCATCGACTGCCATGCCGGGAAGGCCGGCGGCACGGTCACCGGCCGGCCCGGCGCGTTCTGCGAAGCGTGCCATGCGTACGCCGGCGTTCGGCTCGACTGCTTCGAATGCCATCAGCCGCAGCGGGGCGCTGGCACCAAGGTGTCCGGCGCGGAGGTTCCGGCGCGATGAATGCGATCCCGGACCGCACGCGCCCGACACGCCGCGCGCTGATGATCGGCGGCGCGGCTGCGCTCGGTGCCCTCATCGCGCCGGGCATCCGCCTGGTCGAGGTCGCGGCAGCGCCGCGGCCGCAAGGCGAACCGGTGTCGAGCAAGGTCCGCTGGGGATTGCTCATCGACGCGAACCGCTGCGATCCCGACTGCCGCGAGTGCGTCGTGGCCTGCGAGAACGAAAACGGATGGCCGCAAGCGAAGCGGCCCACCGACGTGCAGTGGATCCGCAAGGTCGACCTGAAAGACCGCAAGAGCGGGCGCGCGGTGAGCCTGCCGGTGATGTGCCAGCACTGCGCCGAGCCGCCGTGCGTGGACGTCTGTCCGACGGGCGCGTCATTCAAGCGCGCCGACGGGATCGTGCTCGTCGACCGCCATTCCTGTATCGGCTGCCGCTACTGCATGATGGCGTGCCCGTACAAGGCGCGCAGCTTCGTGCACGAGCCGGTGACGACGCAGAACCCGGACGTGCCGCGCGGCAAGGGCTGCGTCGAGTCGTGCACGCTCTGCGTGCATCGCATCGACCGCGGCGACGGTCCGGCGTGCGCCAAGGCCTGTCCGACGCAGGCCATCGTCTTCGGCGACCTGAACGATCCCGATTCGGAGATCGCGCGCCGGGTGCGCGAGGTGCGCACGGTACAGCTGCGCGCCGACCTGAAGCTCGACCCCGGTGTGCGCTACGCCGGACTGTGAAGATGGCGCTGCGACCTTCCGCCGACTTCGATGCGCCGCGCTTCTGGGCGCTGGTTGCCCTCGGCGGCGCGGTCCTGGTTGCGGGGCTCGGCGCCGCGCACGTGATGGAGGTCGAAGGCCACGTGGTCACCGGCATGGACAACCAGGTCGTCTGGGGCCTGCCGCATGTGTTTGCGATCTTCCTGATCGTGGTGGCGTCCGGGGTGCTCAACGTCGCCTCGATCGGCACGGTTTTCGGTCGCGCGATCTACAAGGCGCGCGGCGCGCTGTCCGGGCTGCTTTCGCTTGCCACGCTCGCCGGCGGCCTGACCGTGCTGATGCTCGATCTCGGCCGTCCCGATCGGGTGGTGGTCGCGGCCACCCGCTACAACTTCCGCTCGGTGTTCGCGTGGAACGTGTTTCTGTACTCGGGGCTGGCGGCGCTCGTCGTGGTCTACCTGTGGACCATGCTGGAGCGACGGATGAAGCGCTATGCCCGCCCGGTCGGTCTCGCCGCGTTCGTGTGGCGCCTCGTGCTCACGACGGGGACCGGTTCGATCTTCGCTTTCCTGGTTGCCCGCCAGGCCTATGCGTCGGCGGTGCTGGCGCCGCTTTTCATCGTGCTGTCGTTCGCCTGGGGGCTGGCCGTTTTCGTGATCGTCGAGGCGGCGCTCAACGCGTGGAACGCCACCAGCCTCCACCCGGCCATCGTCAGCCGGATGCGCAGCCTGCTCGGTCTATTCGTCGTCGCGTCGCTCTATTTCGTCGCGATCTACCACGTCACCAATCTCTATTTCGCGCGCCAGGTCGCGTTCGAGCGCTTCATCCTGGTCGACGGCGGCGTGTTCCCGTGGCTGTTCTGGGTTGGCTATGCGGTCATCGGCGGCGTCTTGCCGCTGCTCCTCGTCTGGCTGCCGAAGCGGGAATCGGGCCGCGCCTTGCTCGCCGCCTCGGCCCTCACGGCAGCCGGCGGCTTCGCGCTGCTCTACGTCTTCATCATCGGCGGGCAGAGTTTCCCGCTCGAAATCTTCCCCGGTTTCGCGGCGCGCAGCACGTTCGGCGACGGCGCGACCGCGCACTACGCACCCAGCGTCTGGGAGGCGCTGCTCGGCTGCGGCGGTCTGGCCGCGGCGTTCCTGATCACGCTAGTCGGTGTGCGCGTCTTCGATTTCGTCCCGCACGACGACACGCGTGCACTCGAAGCCGCCGTTGCGGGCGGAAAGGCGTAAGGATGGCGAGCCCGGCGATGGTCAAGTTCCTCGTCTCCGCCGCCCACAAGTCGTCGGGCAAGACCACGGTCGCGATCGGACTTGCGGCAGCGCTGCGCCGGCGCGGCCTCACGGTGCAGCCGTACAAGAAGGGGCCCGACTACATCGATCCGCTCTGGCTCACCGCCGCGGCGGGGCGGCCCTGTCGCAACCTCGATCCTTACCTTTCTTCACTGGACGACGTCCATGCGGCCTTTCAGCAGAACGCCGTCGGCGCCGATGTGGCGCTGGTCGAGGGAAACAAGGGGCTCTACGACGGGCTGGCGATCGACGGAAGCAACAGCAATGCTGCGCTTGCCGCGGCGCTCGACCTGCCGGTCATCCTGGTGCTCGACGCGCGCGGCATGACGCGCGGCATCGCGCCGCTCATTCTCGGCTACCAGGCGTTCGACAGGTCGATCCGGATCGCGGGGGTGATCCTCAACCGGCTCGGCGGTGCGCGGCACGAAAGCAAGCTGCGCGCGGTGATCGAGCACTACACCGACGTCGCGGTGCTCGGTGCGCTGCATGAGCGCGACGACCTCGCGATCGAAGAGCGTCACCTCGGTCTCATGCCGGCGACCGAGGCGACGGGCGCCGATCAACGCATCGCGGCGCTCGCCGGCGCCGTGCAGGGCGGTGTCGACGTCGGGCGCCTCCTTGCACTGACCGCCTGCGATCGCGCTCCGGTTGCGGTCGATCGTCCCGGCACCGACACCGACACCGCGGCGCCGCTGCGCATCGGCATCGCGCGCGATCGCGCGTTCGGCTTCTACTACGCCGAGGATCTGGAGAACCTGCAGCGCGCGGGCGCCCGACTCGTGGCGATCGACACGCTGGCCGATCGCGCGCTGCCGGCGGTCGACGCGCTCTTCATCGGTGGCGGCTTTCCCGAGGTGTTCGCGGCCGAACTGGCGGCCAATCGCACGCTGCGGCGCTCGATTCGCGAGGCGATCGAAGGCGGCCTGCCGGCCTACGCCGAGTGCGGCGGACTCATGTATCTCGCGCGATCGATCACGTGGCAGGGCGTGACTTACCCGATGGTCGGCGCGCTGCCTGGTGACGTCGCCATGGAAGCGCGTCCGGTCGGACGCGGTTACGTGCACCTCGAGGAGACGCCGGCGCATCCGTGGCCGCAGCGGCGCGGTTCGGCGATCCGGGCGCACGAATTCCACTATTCGCGCCTGCAGAACCTGGCGCCCGCCGTGCGGTTTGCCTACTGCGTGCGACGCGGCCACGGCGTGGACGGCGTTCACGACGGCGTCGTCCATCGCAACGTTCTCGCGTCGTACGCGCACCTGCGATCCGTCGCGGGCTGCGACTGGCCGGCCCGGTTCGTCGCGTTTGCGCGTGCGGTCCGGCGCGGGAACGCCGCTGCGCCACGCGCCGCCGCCGGCCCCCGCTAGGAGAGCTGATGGACGATCTGATCACGGTGACGCCCGCCGCGCTCGCGCAGCTGCGCGTGGTGATCGCCGCCTCGGACGAGCCGGACACCGCCCTGCGCGCCGCCGTGCGGCGCACCGCTGCGGGCGAGATCGAGTTCGGAATGGGCCTCGACGAGCCGCGCGAGCAGGACACGCAGATCGCCCTCGATGACGTCGTGACCGTGCTCGTGTCGGCCGCCTCGCGCGACCTGATCGCCGGCACGTGGATCGACTATCTCGAGGTTGAGCCGGGTGAAAAGCGCTTCGTCTTTTTCAAGCCCGCTGCGCCCGACCGGGCACCGGGCGGGAATCCGGAGCAAGAAGGCAGGGCC
>Ga0335077_10008878_pt1 | contig 12467 bp, 11 predicted proteins | sample Lox_Sample_31_FD_207151 | JGI IMG/M metagenome (GOLD analysis project Ga0335077, IMG submission 207151) | Soil microbial communities from Loxahatchee National Wildlife Refuge, Florida, United States - Lox_Sample_3.1 | ecosystem: Environmental > Terrestrial > Soil > Wetlands | place: USA...
CTACATCAGCAAAACGATGGAGGAACATATGGCTGACAAAACGGAGTCACCTCAGCGATCTAATGTCGGGCATGAGTCCATTGAGGGCACACTTAGCGTCCCAGTTCTGCAATTTGACCTTGGAGAGGAAATCGACCAGCAGCAAAAAGAAGATTCGTGGCGTCACGGCGTTGGGCGCAGTTCTAAGACGCTCGTGAAGTACGACGACCTTCGCATTGTTCTGATTTCAATGAAAGCGGATACGCAGATGCACGAACATAAAGCAGCCGCTAGAATTTCCGTTCAAACCCTCACCGGACATGTACAACTGCGCGTAGTAGGTCACACAGTGGATTTACCCGCTGGGCATCTCTTGGCCCTCGATCAATGCCTGCCGCATGACGTGGTAGCGTTGAAAGACAGCTCCATATTGCTCACCCTTTCATGGCCGTCTCACGAAGCGAACCAGGAGCAATCAGGGAAAGAATAGAGCCCGTCTTCAGCGGCCCGCCAGCAATGGTGCTTGCGTGGCGTGACTTGTTTTCATTTCTTTTCGGCCCTTACCCGTTTTCGTTCAGCTTGGATCGGATCCTGGGAATCACTAAGCTCCGTGGCCTGCTTTTCGGTCTCCTCGCAGTCCCGTGTTTGGGCTCGTTTTACGGCGATTTCTTTTAGGTTGAAAATCGTAAATTCGGAGGGATTTCCAGCAATCGCAGTGACGCCAGTTCGAGCCCTACCGGGTCCTTGCAATCGGCAGAGTGGCGAACGATGATTTTGACCGTATTTCGAGGCGGTGGCATAAAGACGGCCTCCACGCCGCTTAAAAACCAAAGGCCATCTTTATGCCAAAATGTTAAAACCTATTCACTAGCACTTTTGGTTTCAATCGCTTACGACTAGATGTCGTAATAGAGGTGGAATTCGTAGGGGTGCGGGCGCATGCGCACCGGGTCGGCTTCATTTTTGGTTTTGTACTCGATCCACAGGTTGATGAGCTCTTCGCTGAAGACGCCGCCCTTGGTGAGGTACTTGTGGTCGTCCGAGAGAGCCTTGAGGGCTTCGTCGAGCGAGCCGGGCATGGTGGGCACCTTCTTGGCCTCTTCGGCTTCCAGTTCGAAGATGTCCACGTCGAGCGGCTTGCCGGGATCGATCTTGTTATCGATGCCGTCGAGGCCGGCCATAAGCATGGCGGCGAAGGTGAGATAGACGTTGCAGGAAGGGTCGGGCGGGCGGAACTCGAGCCGCTTGGCTTTCGGATTATCCGAATACATCGGGATGCGCACCGCAGCGGAGCGGTTGCGGCTGGAGTAGGCCAGGTTCACGGGAGCCTCGTAGCCGGGCACCAGGCGCTTGTAGGAGTTGGTCGTCGGCGCGGAGAAGGCCGAGATGCTGCGGCCATGCTTGAGCAGGCCGCCGGCATACCACAGCGCCAGTTGCGAAAGGCCGGCGTACTTGTCGCCGGCGAAGAGCGGCTTGTTCTTGTTCCAGAGAGACTGGTGCGTGTGCATGCCGGAACCGTTATCGCCAAAGAGAGGCTTGGGCATGAAGGTGACCGTCTTGCCATACTGCTGGGCCACGCTCTTGATGGCGAACTTGTACTTCATCATGTTGTCTGCGGACTTCACCAGGGTATTGAAGCGCTGATCGATCTCGCACTGCCCGGCGGTGGCCACTTCGTGGTGGTGGCACTCGATGTCCAGGCCAATCTCCATCATGCGCAGGACCATCTCCGTGCGCAGGTCCTGGAAGTGGTCGATCGGCGGGGCGGGGAAGTAGCCTTCCTTGAAGCGCGGGCGATAACCGAGGTTGTGCTCGGCGCGGCCGCTATTCCAGCGCCCTTCGTCGGAATCGATGTAGAAGAAGCTGTGCTGCGGCGCCGTATCGAAGCGGATGCTATCGAAGATGAAAAATTCCGCTTCGGCTCCGAAGAAAGCCTGATCGGCGACGCCGCTGTCCTTCAAGTGGGCCTCGGCGCGGAGGGCGATCTGCCGGGGATCGCGGCCGTAAGGTTTCTTGCTGATGGGATCGACGACGTTGCAGATCAATACCAGCGTGGGAGTATCGCGGAACGGATCCATGAAGGCGGTGTTGGGATCGGGCACGAGCAGCATGTCCGACTCGTTGATCGATTGCCAGCCGCGGATGGAGCTGCCGTCGAAGCCGAATCCTTCCTTGAAGGAACTCTCTTCCAGCTCGCCGATGGGATAGCTGACGTGTTGCCACAGGCCGGGAAGATCGGTGAAGCGCAGATCGAGAATTTTGGCGTTTTTCTTACTGGCAAATTCTAAAACACCTTTGGCATCCATCCTGGCTCCTTAAATGAGGATTAGCTACAGAAATCCGGCGCGCCCTCGGCTACATCCGGGGTAAGGACCGGCGACAATAGCGCAGGACAGCGGGCGGCGTCAAGAACCGCGTCGCGGCCGTCGGCGGCCGCGACGGGCGGACTTTTCGCCGCCTTCGCGATCGATCCTTACGAAAGCCAAATGTCCCCGGGAGTGGCTACGCCGACGCAAATCCCCCATGTCGGTCGCGGGACAAAATACCGGCGCGCGCCGTGCGTGTAAACCGCAAAGTTTCAATCGGACAGATCGAAGTTGTCGATGAAGCAGGGCTTAGTCGTAGTATTCGGAGCCGAGGTGGGTGATGAGCTCCTCGCCCATCATCCAGCGCAGAGTGTTCTTCAGCTTCATCAACTGAATGAAAAGGTCGTGCTCAGGATAAAGTTGCGGCGCGCACATGGGCGATTTGAAGTAGAAGCTCAGCCACTCCTGGATGCCGCGCATTCCGGCGCGCTTGGCGAGGTCCAGGAAGAGCACGAGGTCGAGCACGATGGGCGCGGCCAGAATCGAATCGCGGCAGAGAAAATCGACCTTGATCTGCATGGGGTAGTTCAGCCAGCCGAAGATGTCGATATTGTCCCAGCCTTCCTTGTTGTCGCCGCGCGGCGGGTAGTAGTTGATGCGCACCTTGTGGCAGATATTGCCGTAGAGCTTGGGATAGAGCTTGGGCTGGAGAATATATTCCAGAACACCCAGCTTGGACTCTTCCTTGGTCTTGAAGGATTCGGGATCGTCGAGGACTTCGCCGTCGCGATTGCCCAGAATGTTGGTGGAAAACCAGCCGTTCAACCCGATCATGCGCGCCTTGAAGCCGGGCGCGAGGATGGTTTTCAGCAGCGTCTGGCCGGTTTTGAAATCCTTGCCGCAGATGGGCACGTTGTGCTCGCGCGCCAGCTCCTGCATGGCGGGAATATCCACGGTGAGGTTGGGCGCGCCGTTGGCGAAGGGCACGCCCGACTGGATGGCCGCCCAGGCGTACAACATCGAAGGCGCGATGGCGGGATGATTTTTCTTCATGGCCGCCTCGAACTTCGCCGGCGTGGAGTGCACTTCGTGCGGAGTGAGGAAAATTTCGGTCGAGCCGCACCAGATCACGACCAGGCGCGAGGACTTGGACTGCTTGCGGAAGCGCTCGATATCGTCCTTGATCTCCAGCGCCAGGTCGTACTTGTTTTTCGATTTCTTTACGTGCGGGCCGTCCAGCCGCTTCACGTAATCGCGGTCGAAGGCCGCCTTCATAGGCTTGATGCCGCTCAGGAATTTCTTGGCCTGGACCAGGTCTTCCGGCGAAAGCACCGCGGCGTTGGCGGCGGCTTCGTAGGCGGAATCGGGGAAGACGTCCCAGCCGCCGAAGGCCAGGTCGTCGAGCGACGCCAGCGGAACGAACTCCTTGATCAGCGGCGAACGTCCCTCGGTGCGCTTGCCCAGGCGAATGGCGCCCAACTGCGTGACCGAGCCCACCGGCTGCGCGCCGTTATTGCGGATGAGGTCCACGCCGGCCATGAACGTGGTGGAGACCGCGCCCATGCCACAGGTGAGCACACCCAGTTTTCCTTGTGGCGCTGCAATATTTGTGGGCCGGCGCATGAATTCGTTTTCCCCCTGATTAATTGGCTGTCATCCCCAGGGTTTTAAGCCAGCTCCAGGGAAGAGGTTTTGGCATAAGAAAGTTGGCCCAAGGGGATGCGACGTTTTCGTTCGATCCGCCCTGCACGTCCCTAGCGCGCGGGCAAAAGACAAATATCATGCGGAAAGCGCGCGCGAATTGCAATGACGATCCGATTTTTCGGCAAAACTCTTTACGGCTTGCTTTTTCGCGGGCAAGATGCGCCAAAATGAGTGATGATGCGAGGTGTGCGTCCGTGGGCCGTTCAGCGGCGAACAAAGCCGCGCCGTACCCGGTGAAGTCTGCATCTATTAAATAGGTCAAAGTCATATGAGGCGCTTGTCCACGATCCTGTTCATGTTCCTGAGCCTGGCCATCGCCACAGGCGAAATTCCAGAACTCTGCAATCTCGTCGACGACCCGTCCAACAATGCCGAACCCTCGGCCCTGGAATACCACACGGCCCTCACACGGGAACAGAGCGTTCTGGAGGCTGCCGAACCGTTGCACACGGCGGCCGGACGCGTCAGGGCAAAGTCTACCTTCCCGCGCAGGGAAGCTTTGAGTGATGGTCCCCTTTTCTCCGCCGGCGCCGGCCGCGATCTCCTCCTGTTCATCAGCTCTCTCCGAACGTAAAGCCCTCTCCTTCTGACCGGCCCATAACTTTTCCACTGGAAGAGCTGAGAAGCCGTTTCATCAGGCACGAACGGAGAAAGGACCCGCTGTATGAAGTTGATCGAAATCTTTCCTGCGTGGGGCCGTATTTTATCCGGCCATAAGCCATTCCTGTCGATTGAAATCACGCGAGAATGCCCGCTGCGCTGTCCGGGATGCTACGCCTATGAGCCCAATCACCTGGGAGGAGGAAGCGAGCTGCGTCAACTGGCGGACTTCACCGGTGAGAGGCTCGTCGCCGAGGTGCTGGCTCTGGTGCGCCGCTTGCGTCCTATGCATATATCGATCGTCGGTGGCGAGCCCCTGGTGCGCTATCGCGAACTGGGAGTCCTGCTGCCCAGGCTCGAAGAACTCGGCGTCGAAGTGCAGCTCGTGACCAGCGCCGTCCGCGCCATCCCGCCCGAATGGAACGCGCTGCGCAATCTTCATCTGGTGGTGTCCGTGGATGGCTTGCCGGCCGAGCACGACAAGCGGCGCGCCCCGGCGACTTACGAGCGCATCCTTCCCAACATAGCCGGCCAGCAGATCATCGTGCACTGCACCATCACCCGGCAGCAACTGCAGCGCCCGACCTACCTCGAGGAGTTCGCGCATTTCTGGTCCAGCCGCAGCGAGGTCAGAAAGATATGGTTCAGCCTGTTTACGCCGCAGGAAGAGGATAGCGGCGCCGAGCGGCTGACCCTCCAGGAACGCCATTACGTACTGGCGCAACTGGCTCACTTGCGCCACAAATTTCCGAAAGTCTACCTGCCCAATGTGGTTCTGGATGGCTACTACAACCCGCCGGCTTCTCCGGGGGAGTGCATTTTCGCTCAGACCACCTACTGCGTGTCCGCCGACCTGGCCACGCGCATCACGCCGTGCCAGTTCGGCGGCCGCCCTCGTTGTTCGGAGTGCGGCTGCGTGGCTTCGGCGGGCCTGGCGTCGATCGGCAGATACCGGCTGGGTGGGCTGATCCCGGTTTCCGCAATTTTTTCCGTCTCCCAAAAAGTGGGCGAATGCTTCCATCGCCATGCCGAGGTGAGCCGATGACGCTCGAGTTCGAAGAAATGGAGGAGACCGCGTCGATGTTCCGTATCGGCGAGAAGATCCTGGTGGCCGACATCGCTTCCGCGCTGGAAAACGAAGGGGGCCTCTTTTTGATCTCCGCCCCCACTGGCGAGACCATTCATGTGCGGCTGCAGGCGGGGAATGTGGAGGTCTTTCGCTCCGCCTTCCTGCCGGATCGAAAACGCGACGATGACCTCTGGGCCATTGTGCGGACGGGTTACCTGAGCTGATCGTCTTCTGCTCGCTCCGAGGGACGCCGGTCGAAAATCCTCCCGAACCCGCTGGCGGAAGAGCAAGTGGCACAGCCACCCTTGGCTGTGCGGATAAAGAGACAAAGCCGCAGCCGCTCCTTGATGTAGTGTTCACGACGGACGTGGTAATATCCCGCCGCTCCGCGCTTGCGGAGAAATAGCCCAAGATCCGCTACAAACAGGAAAGCACACAAGAGCTTGGAGGCAGAGATGACCCTCGGTAAGCGCGCAACAGCTGAATTCCTTGGTACATTTTGGCTGGTTTTCGGCGGATGCGGAGCCGCAGTACTCGATGCTGCGTTTCCCGGTCTCGGAATTGGTTTCTTGGGGGTGGCGTTGGCGTTTGGTCTTACTGTGCTGACGATGGCCTATGCGATCGGCCACATTTCCGGCTGCCACCTCAATCCTGCCGTTTCGCTCGGCTTGGTTGTCGGCAAGCGATTCCCCGCTTCGGAGTTGATTGCTTATTGGGTCGCACAGGTGTGCGGGGCAGTGGCCGCAGCCGGAGTTCTCTACGTTATCGCTTCCGGAAAAGACGGATTTTCGCTTGCCGGGGGCTTTGCTTCCAACGGCTACGCGGAGCATTCACCCGGAAACTATTCGCTCCTCGCCTGCCTGGTCGCGGAAGTCGTCCTGACAACGTTCTTTTTGCTTATCATCATGGGCGCGACCGATCGCCGCGCTCCTCAAGGTTTTGCGGCAGTGGCCATCGGCCTTGGGCTCACGCTCATCCACTTGATCGGCATCCCGGTGACCAATCTTTCGGTGAATCCGGCCCGCAGTACAGGACCGGCTCTCTTCGTGGGCGGTTGGGCGATTCGTCAGCTTTGGTTGTTCTGGGTCGCGCCATTGATCGGGGGCGCGTTAGGAGGAGGAATCTACGCGGCGCTCTTCGGAGAGGTCAGCCCTGAGCGGCATCCTGCCCCGAAGCTCTCCCCTGAGGCGGGCAGCGCACGCTGAACGTCTCGTCGCGATCCTTTCCACTCGCCTTACGCATGCGGGCCGGCGGCGGCGCGCTTCGAGGAAGCGGCGCCGGGTTTCGGGCGGAGCGCGGCGAGCATTTTTTCGAGCGGCAGCGCGTTCAGCACATCTTTCTTTTCGATCCAGCCGCGCCGCGCCATCTGCACGCCATAACGCATGAGATCGAGATTGGAGATGGAGTGCGCGTCGGTGGAGATGACCACGCGCACGCCGCGCTCCTTGGCCATGCGCAGGTAGGTATCCTTCAAATCCAGCCGGTCGGGTGCAGCATTGCACTCCATGACGATGCCGTTGCGGCTCGCGGAGTCCAGAATTTGGTCCATGTCGTAAGCCATGGCGTCGCGCCGGAGCAGCAACCGTCCCGTGGGATGCCCGATGATCTGGACGTAGGGATTTTCCATTGCCGCGAGCATGCGTTCGGTGATGGCTTCGCGCTCCAGGCTCATAAAGGAATGGACGGAAGCGACAACCACGTCGAGCTCGGCCAGCACTTCGTCGGCGAGATCGATTTTTCCGTCCTTAAGGATATCGACTTCGATCCCGGCGAGAATGCGAATGCCTTTGACCTTTACGGCGCGGATGGCGCGCATGTGCGCGCGGGTGCGCTTTTCGTCCATGCCGTTGGCCACGGTGACGGCTTTGCTGTGGTCGGTGATGGCGATGTACTCGTAGCCCTTTTTGCGCGCGGCCTGAGCCATCTGCTCGATCGAAGCGCGGCCGTCGCTCTCGGTGGTGTGCATCTGCAAGTCGCCGCGCAGGTCCGCTAACTCGATGAGCGCGGGCAGGCGGTGTTCGGCGGCCGCTTCGATTTCGCCGCAGTTTTCGCGCAACTCGGGCGGAATGAAGTCCAGCTTCAGCTTGGCGTACACCTCTTCTTCGGTCGCGCCGGCAACGCGCCGCTCGTTTTTCAGCGTGGCCAGGGCGTACTCGTTGAGCGTGTAGCCCATCTTCAGGGCCCGGCCGCGCAGCGAGACGTTGTGCTCCTTGGAGCCCGTGAAATAGAGGAGCGCCGCGCCATGATTCTCCGGCAGCAGCAGGCGGACATCGACTTGCATGCCCTTGGCCACGCGAAAGCTCACTTTGTTTTCGCCACGCGCCAGAACCTGCTCGAGTTCGCCGTAAGCGAGGATGTGGTCCTTCAGCGATTCGAGCTCCGCGGCAGTCGTCTTCGGCTCGTAGGTCAGCAGCAGGTCCAGATCGCCGATGGTTTCTTTCCAGCGTCGCAGCGAGCCCGCCGGCATCACCGAGAGAATCGCCTTGCCGAAGCGGCTGATGTACTCGATGAGCTTGGCCGCTTCGTGCTCGGCGGTTGTGATCAGGAAGCGGCCCGCGGTTTTCTTGAAGACCTCCACGGCCTTGAGGATGTTTTGTTCGGTCTTCTCGCCGAAGCCGGCCAGGTCGCGCAGCTTGCCTTGGCGCGCGAGTTGCTCGAGCCGCGCGACGGTGCAGCACTTGAATTCGCGCCAAAGAATCAGCGCCTTCTTGGGGCCCAGCGATTGGACGTTGAGCAGCTCCAGAATTTGCACCGGATATTTCTTGAGCAGTTTCTGGCGCAGCGAATAATCGCCGGTGGAGAGAATTTCGCGGATGTGCGCGGCGAGGCCTTCGCCGATGCCGGGAAGTTCGGTGAGCTTTTTGGGATCTTGGGCGATCGCCTCGATCGACTCCGCGAGGCTGGCGATCAGCTCGGCTGCCTTCTCATAGCTGCGGTAGCGGCCGATCTGCGCGCCGTCGATCTCCAGCAGTTGCGCGGTCTCGCGCAGGACGCGCGCGACCTCCCGATTTTCCATAGGCCTGCTGCTATTCGCCGAGAATGTAGGCGAACATGAGGGGCGCGACAATCGACGCGTCCGATTCGATCACGAAGCGCGGCGTATTGCGGTCGAGTTTGCCCCAGGTGATTTTCTCGTTGGGCACGGCTCCGCTGTAGGAGCCGTAGGAAGTGGTGCTGTCGGAGATCTGGCAGAAATAGCCCCACAGCCGGCACTGCTCGCGCAGATCCTGCATGATCAGCGGCACCACGCAGATGGGGAAGTCTCCGGCGATCCCGCCGCCGATCTGGAAAAATCCGATGGATTGATCCTTGCTGGTGGCGCGGTACCAATCGATGAGCGCGGCCATCTGTTCCAGGCCCGATTTCACCACTTGAATGCTGCCCACGTCGCCACGCACGCAATTGGCCACGAAAATATTCCCGAGCGTGGAATCCTCCCAGCCCGGCGTGAAGATCGGCAGATTCTTCTGGCATGCGGCGTAGACCCAGGAATCCTTGGGGTCGATCTCGTAGAACTCCCGGATATTGCAATTGCGGATCAGCATGTACATGAATTCGTACGGGAAGTAGCGCTTTCCCGCGCGGTCCGCCTCTTGCCAGTACTTCAGCACCTGGCGCTCGATGCGGCGCATGGCCTCTTCCTCGGGAATGCAGGTGTCGGTCACGCGGTTCAGGCCGCGCTCGCGCAGGGCCAGCTCTTCGTCATCGGTGAGGTTGCGGTAGTTGGGGACGCGGCGGTAGTGGTTGTGCGCCACCAGATTAAAAATATCTTCTTCCAGGTTCGCGCCCGTGGTACAGATGGCGTGAACCTTATCTTGCCGGATCATCTCGGCAAGGGACAATCCGAGTTCCGCGGTGCTCATCGCGCCGGCCATGGCCAGCAGCATTTTTCCTCCCTGCTCCAGGTGGCGGCGATAGGCTTCCGAGGCATCGACGAGGACGGCGGCGTTGAAGTGCCGGTAATGGTGCTTGATGAACTCTTGCACGCCCATCTTCGTTTGCACGTTCATCGTCGTTTGCACGCGCATCTTCGTTGATTGTGTTGCGGATTGTTTTTTCAGTCAGTCACCTCCTCAATACATTTGCCTGCATCGTAGAACACACACGCACGACTTGCAAGCAACTTGCGCTCGAAAAGCGAGCGCTGACGGAAATTTTATCGCGAAGAAATTTTCTTCGAAAGAAAAATCGCGCGCTCTGCCCGATTTTTTTCGCTCCAGATTTTTTTGCGGCGGATCTATTTCAGGAAGCGCGCGTAGAACAAAATCGCAGCCACGGATTTGCCGTCGCGCAAAGTTCCGCGCCGGATCATTTTTTCGAGCTCGGCGAGCGGGAACTTTCTCGACGTGATTCTCTCGTCGTCCTCCGGCTGCGCCGCGCCTTCGCGCAGGCCGGTGGCCAGGAAAACCCACATGCGCTCGGTGATGAATCCCGGGGAAGGGAAGAACTCCAGGATTTCTTTCACGCGGCTTGCCGTGAATCCCGTCTCTTCGATCAGTTCGCGCCGCGCCGAAGCCGCGCGCGATTCGCCCGCTTCCACGCGGCCGGCCACCAGCTCCCAGAGAAAATCGCCGGCCGCGTGCCGGTATTGGCGGATGAGCAGGATGTCGCCATCGGGAAAGACGGGAAGAACCACCACCGATCCGCGATGCGTCACGATGTCCCGCGTGACCTCGATGCCTCCCGGTTCGACGACGCGATCCTGGCGCACGCCGAAGATTTTGCCTTCGTAAACCATTTTTGTATCGAGAACCTTGGCCTTGCCGGCCGCGCCATGAGCCGCGCGCTCGAGCGCGTCTTTGGATGAGGGTTTGGACGGAGTGCGTTTCGACGAAATGCGTTTGGAGGAAGGACGCTTGGGCATGTGTGTCCGGGCTTTGCAGTGGTCTGGTTTTTGGAGTCCGGCGGAGTCCGCCGGACTCCCGAAACCGGAGCGAGGATCCATACTACGGTTTGCCGAAAGGAAATGCCAGATCAGCCAGCCCGGAAAACCGGCGGGAACCGGAAAGAAGATCGGCTTGGCCCAGCGCGAAAGCTCCCACGAGCCAGCCGCCCGCTTCGGGCCGCAGCCAGGCGACTTGAAACAGAATCTGCGAAGCTCCTTTGGGAAGGGAAGCGCCGCCGGGCACCTCGCGCAGAGCAAGCGCGGAATCGGGCTGCGGGCATCTGCGCAGCCAGACGCAGCAGCCCGACCGGCTGACGTTGACGGTGGAAGAAAGCTCGACGAAAAAGCGGCCGTCCGAGGCGAGGCCGCACACCGCGAAGGTGAGCACCGCTTCGGAGCGGGGCTCGCGGCGGGCGATGGGCGAGCGGCCGGAAACTTGGCCAGCGGAATCCTTGCGGACGGCTTCGCCCTTTTCTTCGTTCCGGTCAGTCCCAGCCCAGACTCCGCCGATCTGGGGCAGCCAGCCGATGCCTTGGAACGGACGATCCATCTGCCTCCGCCATACCGCCGCTAGTGTGTACCTCACGCAAAAGGCGATCCAAACGCGCCGAAATCTTGGCAGTTGCGATCTGCTTGCTGGCGAGCAACTTACTCATGACGTATACGACCCTGCCGGGGCGGGAAGCCTCTTTTCTGGGAAATTTGTATGCAAACCCGGCATTTTTGATCTTTTACGCCCTCGAACGTAACAGAATGTGGCTAGCGCGTGTTTATCCGTCACGAAAATGGCGCTTTCCGCCACTTTCGGCTTCGCGGCTGGAAGCCGCGAATTTCGGCGCCGCTGGCGGCGTGCGTCAAAAAAGTCGGAGTTGGCCCGGCGCGCAGCTGCGCCGTATACTCGTGCGGGTACAAGAAGCGGAGCGAATCGCGAATGCAGATGAACACTCTGATCGTTGACGACGAGAAGCCGGCGCGCGACGAACTGGCTTTTCTGCTGAAGAGCTTTCCCGAGGTGAACGTCGTCGCGCAGGGAAAGAACGGCCTGGATGCGGTGGCGCTGATCAAGGAGCACAATCCCGATCTGGTTTTTCTGGACGTGCAGATGCCGGGCCTGGATGGCTTCGGCGTGATTCAGAAGCTGATCGATCGCAAGCTGCGGCTTCCGCACTTCGTCTTTGCTACGGCGTATGAGTCTTACGCGGTGCAGGCGTTTGAGGTGAACGCGGTTGACTACATCTTGAAGCCGTTCGATAAGCAGCGGCTGACGCGCGCGGTGCAGAGGGCGCGGCGCGTTCTGGAAGCGGACTCCCCGGCGGAGCGGCTGGAGACTCTGGTGCAGCAGCTGGGCACGCGCAACGGCCAGCCGGTGAAGCTGCTGGTGAAGTCGCAGGGGCGGCTGCTGCTGGTGGACGCGGGGGAAATGGTCTGCGCTTCGATCGAGGACGGCACGATCACCATCTCCACGCGCGAGCTCGAGGGGACCTCGAACTACCGCACCATCGAGGATCTCGCGGACACGCTGGATGCCGAGCGCTTCTGGCGCCCGCATCGCTCGCATCTGGTGAATATCAACCACATCAAGGAAGTGCTGCCCTGGTTCAAATCGAGCTACATGCTGAAGATGGCCGACAAGCGCCAGTCGGAGATTCCCGTCAGCCGCGCGCAGACCAAGCGGCTGCGGGAACTGCTGAAGATGTAGCAAGTTTGTAGCTAAGGTCGCCCGCGCCTGGCGCGCTAGCGCGCGCAAAAAAATCGGGGCGAGACCTGAGGCTTTTTCCGTTTCGCGCCTGCGCACGTGCTACGATTCCTCCGGCCTCATGGATTTTTCCTTCACTGATGACCAGCGCCTGATTCGCGACAGCGTCCGCCGCTTCATGGAAACCGAAGTCCGCCCCAACGTTCGCCAGCGGGACCGCGAGGAGAA
>Ga0335077_10008881_pt1 | contig 12463 bp, 8 predicted proteins | sample Lox_Sample_31_FD_207151 | JGI IMG/M metagenome (GOLD analysis project Ga0335077, IMG submission 207151) | Soil microbial communities from Loxahatchee National Wildlife Refuge, Florida, United States - Lox_Sample_3.1 | ecosystem: Environmental > Terrestrial > Soil > Wetlands | place: USA: Florida...
TTCGAGACCTGCAACAGGGTTTTTAGTTTCCGGAACGGAAGCAAGCCGTGAGAGCATTTCTGTGACGCGACCGCGATCGCGGCAAAGATCGACGAGCTCACGTGTGAACACTGCACGCCACTGGTTTTCTTCACCATCGCCGACCGGTAGAACGGGCACGGCCTGGGACGAAGCAGACGTGAAATACTCTGCTGCAGTCATTTGTCCGTCATTCGAGGCCGATGGCGGAATTAGCCGGAAGTGATCCCGAAACCGGTTCGAGACCGCCATAGCTTGAATGGCGCGCAGTTCGGAGTAAGCGCCCGGATCGAACAACTGAAAACGCTCGGCCCAATCGCCGTCGCGGCCGGGATCGTAACGGTAAAGCGGAAACGCCTTTGAAAAATCGTACAACGCGGTCTCCACCCACGCGTCAGGCGCGAGTTCCTGAGCGGCGGGACCAGAGATAATCGCAATCGCGGGACGCAAAGTGCGCGTCATCTCCGTAACCCCGGCTGCCAGATGGTCCCACCTCGCAAGCGAAGACTGAAGAACGAAAGCCGCACGATGGACCATCGCCAGAGATCCGAAATCGGGAAACTCCGCGTCAACAAATGGTCCGGAACTCAGCACGAGAATGTGGAGCGGACGGCGCGAGCGCAGGAGTTGCGCGAAGGAAGCCATCGAAACTTTGGCAAGCTGCGTCGGCGGCTCCATGATCACTACCGCGGGAAGCGCGGCCAGTTCGTCCGACCCCGCGGACCGCCAGTCGAAACGATCGAGTAGGACTGAATGCAGGTCCGGATCGAAAGCCGATTCGATTTCGAGCCGCGCGGCGCGAAGCGCCCGCAAGATGTCCGTGAATTGCGCCAATTGCTGATCGCAAAATTCGATCGCAGCTGCGCAACTGTCTTGGTGCCGGCAACTTCGGCCGCCGAAAACCGCCAGATCCGAAGGCGCTTCACCCGAATGAAACAGCCAGAACGAAGGATCCCGCTTTTCATTATCCAGACCTTTTCGAAGGACCTCGAGAATCGATTCGCAGCGCGCCCGCCGAGCCGGTTCCATTCCGGTGCGGCGGCCGCTCTCGTGGCCGAAGATCCCGATTAGCGCTGTCGCGCAGAGAAAGCGTTTTGCTGCGGTACCCAGCGATGCGGAAACGGTATCCGAGGAATGCGGCAACCGGCTGGCGCGATCGATCGCGAGCAGGTCCTCGAGGTCTGCCACACAGCGCTTCGCATTGAGAAAAAAGGCCCTCCGCGCGTCGCGCTGCGCGAGTTCGAGAAAGGCGCCATACAACAACACCGCAGCGTCGGGATGAAATCCGATTAGGAATCCTTCGGCCGGGATGCGGCTTTGCTCGATTGAGGGATTGATGATATCGCGCGCTTCCGAAACCGGCACGAGTGGCCGGTCGCCCATGAACGCGATCACCTTGCGGGCGATCGCCTCGTTCACGCCAGGAAATTGGACCAGTGGCCGGGGGAGCTGATTCGGCGCGACATAAAGAGGATACGTCGCCTCCAGCCGGGGGATGCCCGCGAGGATGCGATCCAGACCGGCAAGACGAAGTTTTTCCGTGGGGCGCGCGTGCTCCAGGCCGTGCCCCGAAAGATGAAATGCGCGGAGATCTTCGCGGGTAATCTCTTCGGCAGTCGTTGTTAGCATAGGGCTAGATCGCAAATCTTTGGATCGCGGCATCAATGGCCGCGAGTTTTTCGGCTTGGGTCATCGCCAGACCCTGCGAAGTGAAATCTTCATAGCATGGCGCCTCCGATTGGCGATACAACAGGCCGATGGGGTAGACGTCATCCTTTGCGGCGACGGCGCGCGCCGCGTCCAGGTTGTGCGGATCATGCGGCTGCCGGTTTGGAAACCGTTCTCGGGCAGCGGGATCGAGCGGAATTCCGCTTTCGTGCTCCATGAGCAGAGTGCGCGAAGGATCCTCAATCGCTTCGTCAAAAACGTGCGCGCTGAAATGTGGGCAGCGCTGAAGAATCCGGACGAACGATGTTCCGCGATGCTCGTAGGCAGCGCGGATTGTGTTGTAGACGTGCGGCGGGCTCCAGTCGACCGTTTGGGCGACGAAGGAGGTGTTGGTTACGCCCAAAGCCACGGTTAGCGGATTCAGCGGAGCGAGCACCGCCCCACGCGGATGCGTATTGGAACGTTCTCCCATCCTGGTCGTCGGCGATGTCTGGTTTTTCGTCAGACCATAAATGTTGTTGTCGAGCAGCAGCACCGTCAAATTCATGTTGTAGCGGAGAGCGTGAATCCAATGGCCCGCGCCGATCGCGCAGCAATCGCCGTCCCCGGTCACGACGAAGACGTGCAGATCCGGCCGGCGGCTGCGCACTCCGCAAGCGACCGGGAAAGCCCGTCCGTGCAGACCGTGGAAACCGTAGGTCTTCATGTAATGTGGGAACCGGCTGGAGCATCCGATGCCTGAAACGATCACGGTGCGCTCGGGCGCGAGTTGCTTGTCGAGCGCCAGGCGCCGCACGGCGTTCAGCGCGGCGTGATCGCCGCAGCCGGGGCACCAGCGCGGTAGCGCGCCCAAATAATCTTCGAGCACGTGTAGCGGCGCGTGGGGCTCGAAATCCCGGTCTTTGTTCAGAGTTTGCATGCGGCCTCCTTCCCGGCGATTTCGACACGCGACATTTCCATGCGCAATTGGCATTCGATCGCCCCGGGAGGAATCGGATTTCCGGGGACGCGCGACCAGCAGTCTACGTCGACCAAAGTGTGCGCGCGCAGCAACTGCGCCAGCGCTGAATATCGCCTCGATTCCGGCGTGATGTAGGGATCGCCGGGATCGTCGCTGTAGTTCACTTCCACAGTCATGACCTTCCGGAACCGCGCGAAGATGTCCTTGAGTCCTGGTTCGAGCGGGGATAAAAATCGCAGGTGGATCGAGGAGACCCGCAGGCCGTCCGCGCGCAGCCGGTCCACAGCTTCTTCTATCGCGCCGAGCGTCGATCCCCATCCGACCACGAGCAGATCACCTTCCGGATCGCCGTGAATGGCCGGTGCCTGAAGCGCGCTCTTGAGCACCGCGAGTTTGCGGCTTCGCATCCGCATGGCGCGTTGATTGATCGAGGATTCGTAAGCGACATGGCTGTGCTCATCATGCGCCAGGCCTGTGAGAATGTACTCGCCGCCGCGCTGACCGGGGATGGGCCGGCGCGACAGTCCCGTTTCGGGATCCCACGCGAATGGGAGCGCGGGACCCTCCCACGGCGTCCGGTCGAGCGGAGCCGCCAGCCACGCCGCGTCCGGCTGCGGCCTCGGGAAAGGTTGCTGGCCGGTGGCCAGGTTGGCGTCTGAGAGGACCATGACCGGACTTCGAAACTCATCCGCCAGCTTACGCGCCATGATGATGAAGTGAAAGCATTCCTCGATGGTCGCCGGCGCGATCACGATCTTGGGATTGTCGCCGGGGGACGCGTATAGTGCGGCCAGCAGGTCGCCTTGTTCGATTTTGGTCGGCAGGCCCGTGGATGGCCCTCCGCGCTGCACCACGACCACGACCAGCGGAATCTCTCCCATCACCGCGAGGCCCAGGAACTCGGTCTTGAGTGCCAGGCCCGGCCCTGAAGTGATCGTTACGGCGGTCTTGCCCGCGTAGGAGCACCCCAGCGCGAAGCCGATCGCGGCGATCTCGTCTTCGGCCTGATGCACGATTCCGCCGGCTTTTTCGAAGTTGGCTGCCAGGAAATGGGAAACGGAGGTTGCTGGCGTGATGGGGTACATCGAGCACACTTCGATCCCGGCTGCCATGATCCCGAGAGCGAGCGCTTCGTTGCCGTTCATCACCACCATCGGCGCCGCGGCGGTCTGAGCGGGCACACGGAAACGATGCTCCAGTTTTGCGAGGCCCCAGGCGAACCCGGCGCCGAACAGATCCAGGTTCTTACGAACAACGTCATCCCCTTTCTTGTGAAATCGGCGCGCGATGCTTTGCCCAACTCGCGTGTCATCGAGGTCATACATCGCACAAAGCATTCCCAGCACCCAGATGTTCTTGCCTTTGCGAGGATCTTCCGTGTGCTTCAGGCATTCCCGGTCAATCGGAACCTCGACGACGAAATAGCCGCGCCGTCGAAAATCGGCTACGGCCTCCCGATACTGGAATACAATTTCCTCGTTGGAATGGAATGCCCAGGAGCCGTCCACAAAAACCAGCGTTCCGGGCCGAAGCGCACCTGCATCGATGCGGCTGTAGAGCACTTGATCGTTGAAGGCGATCACCACGTCGGCGGTATCGCCGGCGTTGGTGACGGATTTCGATCCGATCCGGATTCGATTGCCGCTGGCCCCCGCGCGCGAGCGCCTGGGAGGCTCGATTTCGGCGGGAATGATCTCCACCGTCCAGATGCCATTGCCGTTTCTGGCGCACAGATCGGCGAACATCTGCCCGCAAGTTTGAGCACCTTCCCCGGAGTCGCTAACGATCTCGAGAATATGCTCGTCGACCAGCGCAATGCCGGGCCCAAGACCGACCTCTTCCTCAGTTGCCCGGTGCATTTCGCCTCCTTCGGCGTTGGTGATGATGGAGCAAGCCTAGTTCCGTCCATCGCCGTTCCAGAAGTCTCCTGAAGCGGGCTGCGGTGATATCGGATCAGCGGCAAGCTACGCGTTTGGGCGCAAGAGTCTCTCTGCTTCTGGGCCTTTTGCCGCGGCGTGTGAGCGATCTGTTCAGCCGCCGAACTGTCCCAGGTCCCCCAGAATCCATTCTTCGCTGCGATCTTCCGCCCACTTCGGCTCGCGATGTTGCTCGTGCTTCACATGGCCGCAATCCTGTATTTCAGCGATTAACTCATCGTATTCTTCAGCGATTAACAAACATCGCTCGGCTTCCCGCGGATCGTTCGCCAGGCGGCTCTGTTGCCGCAATGAATCTCGCCGCCGTAGGACCAGTTCCATGATGCTCTGTTCGGCCATACGCCTCCCCTGAAACTCGGCCGATTGCTGTACAATCGCGTGGCCACTCCGGCAGCAGCGGTGTGATCGACATTGCATCCGGTCCGGGCTGTCCGATCCTCTGACATTGACTGTTTCTAAGACGGCAGGGCCGCTCGCAGCGGCGCGTGAGCGCCCGCGCCTGATCCGTAACTGCTGAATTGGCAACAGCAAAACGTCCAATGTGTCCTGTCCTGGCTCTGGCCGTCGATTTGCGAAGTGGGGTGCGAAAGGATCCCATGCCACCGAACAGTTGCGGCGGGAAATGTCGGGAATGCGAAAAACGGCACGGCGCGCCTGGCGAGGATCGAAGGACTTTCTTATCGTGGGTTCTAACCGGCGGTGTCTTCGCGACGATGGGTTCGTTTTTGTATCCCGTGGTTCGCTTTCTAAACCCTCCGCGGATTACTGAAGTCGCGGTGAATGAGGTGGACGCGGGCAAACCGTCCGAGTTGAAGCCGAATTCGGGTAAGATCGTGAAATTCGGCAGCAAGCCGGCGATTCTGATCCGCATCAGCGACACGGAGTGGCGCGCGTTTTCCGCTGTCTGCACGCATCTGAACTGCACGGTTCAATATCGCGACACCACACAACAGATCTGGTGCGCATGTCACAACGGAACCTATGATCGGATGACCGGTCACGTGGTTTCCGGTCCGCCGCCGAACCCACTCGAAGAATACGCCGTGAACTTGCGCGGTGACTCGGTGGTCATCTCCAAGAAGGCATAGCGCTATGGCTGCGAAGGCGATTCAGTGGGTCGATGACAGGCTGGGCCTTAGCGAAATCAGAAAACTCGCCGATCACAAGACCGTCCCGGTGCATTCGGCGACCCGCTGGTACTACTTCGGTGGGATTACGCTGTTTCTGATCGGTATTCAGATCATCACCGGAACTCTGCTGCTGTTTTATTACCGCCCCACGGTCGCCGAAGGATTCGACAGCGTGCGATTCATTATGACCCGTGTCGAGTTCGGGTGGCTGATCCGCTCGATTCATAGTTGGTCGGCGAATCTGTTGATTTTCGTCGCGTTTATCCACATGTTCAGCGTAGTCTTCACGCACGCCTACCGACCTCCGCGCGAGCTGACCTGGGCGAGCGGCATCATTCTGCTCGGATTGATGCTCGGATTCGGGTTCAGCGGGTATCTTCTGCCGTGGAATCAGATTTCTTACTTCGCGACGAAGGTCGGCACGGATGTCGCGCGCAGCACGCCGATGGTCGGCGAGGCGATGGCTCGGATTTTGCGCGGCGGTGATGACGTGGGTGCGGCGACGCTCACGCGATTCTTCGCATTGCACGTGATGGTGCTGCCGATCATTACCGCCGCGCTGGTGGGGATGCATGTCCTGCTGGTACAGAAAAACGGGATGAGTACGCCGCCGTGGATTCCAGCAGATCGCGTGCGGCACATCAAGTTTTTCCCGAATTTCTTTCTGCGCGAATTGATGGTGTGGTACGGAGCGCTCGCGGTTTTGGGATCCCTTGCAGCGCTTTTCCCTTGGGAGCTCGGCATCAAGGCCGATCCGTTCGCATCTGCGCCGAAAGGGATCCGGCCCGAGTGGTATTTCCTTGCGCAGTTCTACACGCTCAAGCTGATTCCCAGCCGGGTCTGGATTTTCGAAGGCGAACTGCTGGGAATCGCCGGATTCGGAATCGGCGCACTTGCATGGGCGCTGCTTCCGGTGTGGGGAGTCAGACGCTCGGGCGAGGTGCGACAGAAGCTCGTGACGGGCGCCGCGATTTTCGTGGTCGCCTATCTCGCCGTTTTCACGGCTCTGGGGTACTTCAAATGAGGGCACTTCAAATCAGACCCATCGCGATTCTAATCCCGATTCTCGCGGCCGCGCTCGCGGCCCAGCAGGTCTCGCCGCCCGCTAAAGACACCTGCATCGAGTGCCACACCGCGATGGATGGTCCGATCCAGAAACCCGCACTCCTGATTAAGGACGATATCCACATCGCCAACGGATTGAGCTGCGCCGATTGCCACGGCGGCGATCGTAGCAGTGACGATCCGACCGTCGCCATGAGCAAGGCGAAGGGATTCGTCGGCGCGCCGAAGCGCACCGCGATCCCGCAATTCTGCGCGAAGTGCCACTCGAGTCCGGATTTCATGCGGCGCTTCCGCCCGCAGCAGCGCGTCGATCAATTCGAGCTGTACAAGACCAGTGTTCACGGCAAGAAATTGGCCGAAGGCGATGACAACGTCGCGACCTGCATCGACTGCCATAGTGTCCATGACATTCGCGCAGTGAAGAATCCTCAGTCGCCGGTGTATCCATCGCGCCTTCCGGATACGTGTGGCCGCTGCCACGCGGATGCGAACAAAATGGCGAAATACGGGATTCCAACCAATCAGTTGGATCAATATCACACCAGCGTCCACTGGGCCGATCTCAAGAATGGCGATCTGGCGGCGCCCAACTGCGCCTCGTGCCACGGCAACCACGGAGCGAAGCCGCCCGAAGTCGCGTCGGTTGCGGCGGTGTGCGGGAGTTGCCACGTTCTGTTCGCGCAAAACTACGACAAGAGTGTTCATCAGCCGATCTTCTCCGGCGCTTCAGGCGGCGGCGGATGCATCGTGTGCCACAGCAACCACGGAATTCACAAACCTTCGACCGCGATGCTCGCCGGTCCGAAAGCGGTATGTTCCGGGTGTCATGAACCCGGGACGCCCGGCGCGAAAACGGCCGGGCAGATGGCTCAATGGATCGATGGGCTGGGTGAGGCGCTCAAACATTCCGAAGCGGTCCTCGCCGAAGCAGATAAAGCCGGGATGGAGGTCTCCGAGGCCCAGGTTCGCCTGGACGACGGACGTGACGACCTGGTCAAAGCTCGCCTGGCGATGCACACCTTCGATGCGGAGGAAATGCACAAACCGATCGAAGCAGGCATGGCGATCGCCGACGAGACTTTGCGCGCCGGCCAGACTGCGCTGCACGAGAAAAACGTCCGGCGCGTCGGTTTGGCGGTTTCGGTATTCTTTATCGCCGTGACAGTCGCGGCGCTGTGGTTTTTCATCCGCCGGTTGGAAGCAAGCGGCTCGGGATACCTCGAGTCTTCAAATTGAATTTCGGAAAAGGAGAGTTATGAAGCCGATCGTTATTGCATTCATCGCAGTGTGTGGCCTCGCGTTCGCGGGCGCGCCGGAGGGAAAGACTGTTTTCGAGGCGAAGTGCCAGGGCTGCCACGGGCCGAGGGGCGAAGGCAAGGAGGCAGTCGCCAAGATGTTCAAAGTCGAGATGCATCCGTTCAGCTCGAAGGAAGTGCAGTCGAAAACGGATGCCGACTTCAAGAAGATCATCACGACGGGAAACGGGAAGATGAAGCCGATCACCGGTTTGTCCGACAAGCAGATCGAAGACGTGATCGCGTTTGTGCGGACGCTCAAGGATTAACCACCGGGAGTGGGTCGACCCACTACCAACCACCGGCGCTTCGCTGCTGGTACGATAAGCTGGCACAGGTTTATGCGCGAAAAGCAGTGGTTCTGGGTGACGCTCACGCTGTCGAGCATCACGCTCGTGGCGGTCGTGTTCGCTGCCTGGGAACTGGTTGAGAACCGCTATTTTCGCGACGCGGATTACCTGACGCTGCACTATCTCTACATCACGCGCGGCGTCGCGTCGTCGCTGGTGCTGGCGTTCTGGGCGGCGTGGTTCGTGCTGCGGCAGCGCCGCAAGAGCGAAGATGAGCTGCGCCGCTCCAACGAACGCTACCGCGGACTGCTCGAGGATTTCCCCGGCGGTGTGATTCTGTATGACAAGGACCTTCATGTAGTCGAATGGAACGCGTCTGCCGAGCGCATGTACGGATATTCGAAAGCGGAGATCGTCGGTCGACTTCTTCCGACCGTTCCTCCGGATAAGCTCTCCGAGCTGCGCGAGTTCATGCATCAGGTGGACGAGGGCGAGCCGATGCTGAATGCCGAGACCACGCGTCTTGATCGCAACAGCGCGGCCTTTCCCGTCCAGCTCAGCCTCCGCCCTTTCCGCGAACGCGACCAGCCGATTCATTACCTCGAAGCGACCTCCGATATCCGTGAGCGCGTGCGCTGGCGCGACGCCATGATCGAGCTCGAAAAACTCACCAGCATGGGCAAAATGGCGGCCGGTACGGCGCATCATCTGAATTCGCCACTCGCCGCACTGTTGCTGCGCGTCCAGTTAATGCGGGAACGCGCCGCGGACGATCGTGACCTCGCGCGCCTCGAAGAAGGTCTTACGTTCTGCCGTCACTTCGTCCAGCGATTGCTTGAGTTCTCGCACATGGGACCGGTACAGAAGGATGTGCAAGGCCTCGGCGCTACGGTCGAGTCCGTCGCCGGCTTCTTTCAGCCCGTGATTCACGCGAAGCGCGCCACGCTGATCACGGAGACCACAGGCGCGCTAGGCTTGGAGGTCTGCGCTGATAGAAATCTGCTCGAAACCGTCCTGCTGATTCTTCTGAGCAATGCCCTGGATGCAATTTCGCCGGGCGGCGAAATCCGGCTTTGCTGCCGCCCGCTGCCCCCGAATCATGTCCAGATTTCGGTCAGCGATAACGGCTCCGGAATCAGTCCGGCAAACCTGGCGCGCATTTTCGAGCCGTTCTTCACCACGAAAGAACCCGGCAAAGGCACGGGGCTGGGCCTGGCGATCGCGAAAAACTTCGCCGCCGAGCACGGCGGATCGATACACCTGAAAAGTGAACCTGGGCATGGCGCGACCGCTTTTCTTACCCTGCCTCTTGTCGCCGCCGCGGCGCCGGTCGCGGTCGCCGCGGAGGAATCGCACACGTGAAGCACGGTCCGTCAATTCTGGTAGTGGATGACGACGCCTCGCTGGGCGAAACGCTGAAGGAATTCCTGTCGCGTGAAGGCTACGAGGTCGAAGTCGCGCAATCCGGCTCCGAGGCGCTTGCGCTCCAGGCCGCCAATCCACGCATCGCGCTGGCGCTGATCGATCTGATGATGCCGCTGATGGACGGCCTCACCCTCACTGTCGAGCTGCGCCGGAACAATCCGGACATTGCCGTCGTGATCATGACCGGCTACGGCACGATCGAAAGCGCGATCGACGCGATCAAGAAAGGCGCCGAGGATTACATCACCAAGCCTTTCGATTACGAAGCCGTGCGCAAGAAAATTGCCCGCCTGATGGAGGTGATGGAATTGCGCGAACGCGTGGTGCAGCTCGAAGGTCATCTCGAGCGCCATGCGTGTTTCGAGAGCATCATCGCGGTCTCGCCGGTAATGGAGCGCCTGCTCGAACGCGCGCGCCTGGCTGCGGCGAGTGATGCTTCCGTGCTGATCCTCGGCGAGACCGGTACGGGAAAGGAGATGCTTGCACGCGCAATCCATCAGGCCAGCCCTCGCGCCCGCATGCCGTTTGTCCCCGTGAACAGCGGCGCTCTGCCTCGTGAGTTGGTCGAAAGCGAGCTTTTTGGATTCCGCCGCGGCGCATTCACCGGCGCGCATGCCGACACTCCCGGCATTTTTTCTGCTGCATCCGGGGGCACTGTTTTTCTCGACGAAATCGGTGAAATGCCGAAAGATGTGCAGGTCAAGCTTCTGCGTGTTCTCCAGGAAGGCGAAGTGCGCCCGGTGGGCAGCACGAAATCCATGAAGGTCGACGTGCGGGTGATATCGGCCACCAATCGCGCGCTGAACGATCTGCGCTCCACTTTCCTGCGCGAGGACCTTTATTTCCGGATCGCGACCGTGGCCCTTCAAGTCCCGCCTCTGCGCACGCGCCAGGAAGATATCCTCGTGCTGTCGCAAAACTTCGCGGCTCGCCTGGCTCGGCGTTATAGGCGTGAAATCTCGCTCTCCCGCGGCGCGATCGAACTGCTGCTCACGTATCCGTTCCCGGGCAACGTCCGCGAGCTCGAAAGCCTGATCGAAAGCACGGCCGCGGTTTCTGCCGATAATCCTCAAGTCATCTCCGAAAAGGACCTCAAGGCGCTGCTCACCGAGACCGCCCCATCGCTCGTCGCCGCGGTCAGCCATCCCGTCTCGATGGAGCAAATGGAGCGCCTTACCATCCAGCAGGCGCTGCGTATAGCGGAAGGGAATCGCACCAAGGCGGCCTCATTACTGGGGATCTCCCGCGATACGCTGTATCGCAAGCTGCGTCAGTATCAGGCCTGAGCGGTTGTCCGAGAATCGGACGGCGTCGCGATTTGCGGCCCATTCCACCACGGTTTGCTCATCCGCGCGGCTCGCATGTAGTTGAAAGTGTTTGAGCTCCCCGGACGAGCCGCGCGCCCGGCCAAAGCAGTTTTCACGGCGAGTCACGTGCATTCCCGCTCGCATGATGCCGAGTGGACGCAAACAGCTTCTGCTTTGGATCGCTGCCGCACTCGGGGCGACAGCCGCCCTTACCATCATCCTCGTCCGGGAGCACCAGCCCACCGCCCGGCATGTTCTGTACGTTGTGGGTGATTCGAAGCGAGGCCGCGAGCTGTTCTTCGGCGATAAGCAGTGCTCCATCTGCCACTCGATTGAAGGCCAAGGCGGCCGAATCGCTCCCGATCTTTCTGAGACGCACCCGGGCTCGCCGGCCATGGGATGGCTCGCGACGGTGCTGTGGAATCACGCCCCGGGTATGTACCGGAGAATTCGCACGGGGGTCTCGTATCCGCATCTGGATACCGAAGAAATGGCGGACATTCTTGCTTTCCTGTATGAATCCGCCAGCGCAGAACATCCCGGTAACCCAACCGCGGGCCGCGACGTTTTCGAGCAGAAAGGGTGTGTGCGCTGCCATTCCGTCCGGTCGTGGGGCGGAAAGAGCGCCCCCGATCTCTCCGAGGTCGCGGCCGGAAGCGCTAGCGAGTGGACCCGCGCGATGTGGAACCACGCAGGCAGCATGATCGCGCCTATTTCCGCCGCCCTTGGCGAATGGCCACAGTTCATGGGAAACGACATGGACAACCTGATCGCGTACGTGAACGAGGGAAAAACGAATCCGACCCAGGCCACGCGTGGCGATCCACAACAGGGATGGCATGTGTTTCAGGCCCGCTGCATCCAGTGCCATTCTGTGGCCGGCCAGGGAGGCAAACTCGGTCCCGAGCTCGGACCCGATCGCGAGCTGCCGGTCACCACCGCACAGTTCGCCAGTGTCCTGTGGAACCACGCTCCCACGATGCTGCGCCTGAGTCAGGAAAAAGGCATTACGCCGCCGATCCTGAACGGATCGGAAATGGCCGATCTGGCCGCGTTTCTCGGCAGCCTGCGATTTTTCGAGCCGGTCGGATCGCCGTTCATTGGCGAGCGTGTGTTCAGCGAACGGGGCTGCGCCCGGTGTCATGGACCTTCGGCCGAAGGCACGAAGCTCGCTCCCCCGATCGGGGCGCCGAGCGACGCATTCACGACCGTCTCTCTCACCAGCGCTCTCTGGAAACACGGTCCCAAGATGGTGGACCGCACCGAACAGCTCAACATTCCCTGGCCGGTTCTCGAACCGACCGACATCGGTAACCTGGTCAGCTTTTTGAATGCAGCTCATCATCAATCTAAATCAGCGGAAAGGT
>Ga0335077_10008883_pt1 | contig 12461 bp, 14 predicted proteins | sample Lox_Sample_31_FD_207151 | JGI IMG/M metagenome (GOLD analysis project Ga0335077, IMG submission 207151) | Soil microbial communities from Loxahatchee National Wildlife Refuge, Florida, United States - Lox_Sample_3.1 | ecosystem: Environmental > Terrestrial > Soil > Wetlands | place: USA...
GGTCCGGTGCCGAGTTTTTCAACGGAATAGGCCAGGAGCCGACGTTCGGAACGAGCGCCAGAATGGCGCCAAAGCGGCCGAGATCTGCGAAGGACTTCGGACGGCGACTATCGTCCTCGCGTCCTCGCCGCATGCACTCAAAACACGCGACGCAACCCCGGAAGTCGAAGCACCACGTAGTTCGTGAAGAGCACTGTCAGCACCACTGCGATCGGCCAGGTGAGCAGCAGGCGAATCCATTTCGCGAGATCGGTTTGCATCAACCCGACCTGCACCAGCTCCACGAACGGATAGTGGAATACATATATCGCCAGCACGTTGCGGCCCAGCATCCGCCAGAGCGAGCTCGTGCCCAGCGCCAGCTCACGGAACGCGACGGGCAACCCGACGCAAAGTCCCGTGCACATGAAAGCGTCGTAGACCACGGGACGCCAGTCGGGCAACGGTGACGACGCGGTCGCCCCGCCGGCGGGAACGGCCGGGGCTCCGCCACCGACCAACCCGGTGCCAACCAGGACATAGAGAAGTAAGGCCAAGCCACCGCCGACCGCGAGCCAGGCGAGCCCGCGCCCGCGCGGCATGGTTTCGATCCAGTGGCCGCGACCGGCGATCAGGCCGATCACGAACAGGCTCGCATACTGCGGCCAATGCGCCGGCTCCATCTGGATGAAGCCGAGGAAGGCGATCCAGCGGTCTTGCGGGTACCAGATGCGCACGACGTAGGAGGCCGCCGCGAGCCCTATGGCGTAGGCGAAGATCATCCAGCTGGCGGGGGCCGCAGGCGGTGGCGCATCGGCAGCGCGCGGCGGCATGATCAGCCGCCACACCGTGTACAGCATGGCGTAAATCAGCAGATGCTCGATGAACCATAGCCAGCCGAAGCTGAACTGGGGCCAGCGCTCCTCCTTGGGCCACCAGTCGGGCTTGTTGCCGATGCCGAGGAAATCCCGAGTCACGAACTCCCACCCGCCGAGATGGGACACGCCCGGGTAGAAAGCCATGCGAATCCACGCCGCCAACGGCACGATCAGCACGACACCGAGCAGCAGCGGGATGCCGATGCGGATCAGCCGATCCCGCAGGAAGCGCCCCGCGCCACGGCGGTCGTAGGCCTGCGGTGTGTAGTAACCCGCGAGGAGGAAGAACAGCCCCATGAAGAAGCTGGCGTTGACGGCAAGGAACGCCCAGACGCGCGGGATCGGGGCATCGGGGAAGACGATTTGCGATGCGTGGGGCGCGACATACGCCTCGACCGAGTGATGGGCGACGACGAGGAGGATCAGCAGCACGCGCAGGGCGTCGACATAGTCGACGCGCGCCTTGCTGCGCGTGCCGACTACGGATTGACCCGTGGCACGTACCGATAAGTCAATCGTGCTCATCGTCCCACGCCCCGATCACCAAGCGCAGCTCACCAACCGCTTCTAAGACTATAGCCATGCCAACCGACGTTGCTCTTGACCTACATCAGGAGACGGCTCCGGCTGCAATGTCGTCGGGCAATTGGACGGTGCAGCTCGCTTTGAAGTCGATGTGTCAACACGCGGTCGCTCTACGTCCAGGCGGTACGGCCCAGATCGAGCCGCGTGGCCGCGGCAAAGCGCCGCTCCACTGGGTCGCGGAGATTCGAGGTGATGCGAGAGATCTCAAAAAACCAGCACCCATTTGATTTAGTCAGGTGTTGCCGGGTTGCGAACGTCAGCTCTGGGTCGAGGGCGTGGCAAAAGGTTGGAAGAGCATGTTGATCCTGGATGAGTACCGCGGGTATTGCAGACGGAAGCGCGGCAGCGACTTGGCACCGCAGCCGATGAAGAAACGTCAACTAATCTTCACGACGACCTTGCCTTTGGCGCGTCCCAAGGCCAGGTAGTCGAGTGCTTCCCTGGCCTGTTCGAACGGGAACACCTTGTCGATCACGGGACGGATCCGTCCTGCCGCGAGAAGGTCGCCGATATCCTTGAGCTGATCGCCATCCGGACGAACGAACAGGAACGAGTAGTCGACTTGACGCTTCCTGGCGCGCCGCAAGACCCTGCGGATCATAAGCCCGAACACGAAAGTCAAGATGAAGTTCAGGCGTCGCGCGCGGGCGCATGCGGCGTCCACCGGTCCGACCAGCGAGACGATCCGGCTCCCCGGCTTGAGGATGCCGATGGATTTCTCGATCGCGTCGCCGCGCACCGTGCCGAGCACTGCGTCGTAGCCGCTCAGCACCTGCTCGAATTCCTGCTTCTTGTAGTCGACGATCTCGTCCGCGCCCAGGCCACGCACGAGTTCGACGTTGCTACTACTGACCGTCGTTCCGACCTTGGCGCCGAAGTGCTTGGCCAGCTGGATGGCAAACGTGCCGATGCCGCCGGATCCCGCCGCGATGAACACTTTCTGGTCCGCCCGTAGACCGGCGCGTTCCTTCAGCGCTTGCCACGAGGTGAGGCCGACCATCGGGACCGACGCGGCTTGCACGAAGTCCAGGTTGGGTGGCTTCAACGCGGCGACGCGCTCCGGCACCACCGCGAACTCGGCAAGCGAGCCGGTCCATAGGTCGAAGAGGCTGGCGAAGACTGCATCGCCCGGCCTGAAGCGAGTCACGCGGTTGCCGACTTCGATCACCACGCCGGCGAGATCGCTCCCGAGCGTGGCGGGCAGTTGGAAGTGCAGCACCGGCTTGAAGGTGCCCTCCGGGATCATGGTGTCGATCGGATTCAAACCCGCGGCATGGACCTGCACCAGCAGTTCGTCGGGCTTGAGGGTGGGACGAGGGATGTTGGCAAACCCGATCTCGGGCGACTTGCCATAGCGTTTGAAGGTCAGTGCTTTCGTGTCGGCTCGTGATGCTTCGGGAGGCGCTTCGCGCCTGGGACGGCGGATGACGCTCAGGCTTGGGGCCGATAGCGTTCGGCCGCGTGTGCTTGCCGTATGTCGGAGAGCAGCGCTTGCCGCGCGCCGTCCAGCGCGTCCCATCGGCCTACCACCTGCAGCGGAGGAATCGTGATCGCTTCGCGGCGGTCGAAGCCGACCAGTGCCGCATCGACCAGTTCTTCGACGTCCATGACTTCGGGCAGCGTATTGACGTCGACACCGGCACGTCCCCAGATCTCCGTGCGCGTCGCCGCCGGCAGCACCGCCTGCACGTACACGCCCCGGGGCGCCAGTTCCAGGCTCAGCCCCTGCGACAGGAAAAGCACGAAGGCCTTGGTGGCACCATAGATCGTCATCGCGAACTCGGGCGCGAGGCCGACCACCGAGCCGATGTTGACGATGGCGCCGGCACCCGCCTGCGCGAGGCGCCGGGCGATCGCCGCGGCCAGGCGAGTCGGCGCCATGGTGTTGAGGGCGATCAGTTGGTCGATGGCCTGCGCACTCTGCTGGACGAAACCGCCTGACAACGCCATGCCGGCGTTGTTGACCAGGGTGCCGATGCGCGCGTCGCCGCGCAGCCGATCCTCGACGGTCGCCAGGTCTGCCGGCCGCGTAAGGTCGGCCCGCAGCACGTCGACCGCGACCTTGTAAGTGTCGCGCAGACGCGAGGCGCTGGCGTCGAGCCGCTGCTGGTCGCGGGCCACCAACACGAGGTCGTGGCCGCGCCGGGCGAAGCGCTCGGCGTACACGGCGCCGATGCCGGACGATGCGCCGGTGACGAGAACGCTGGCGTGTGCGCTGCGATCGACGGGTGTCCGTGCGCCGGAGGGCTGGGGGGCGGTAGACGCGCTCGCGATCATGTGTCCCTGCCGTGAAAGGTTCAGAGGCCGCAATGATTATGTTTGTAATCTTAAAAGTCAAGTGTTTGATGACGGTCGTCATCAATGTATAGTCTGCGCCGAACCGTCCAAGGCAACGCATCGCGGATAGAGATGAAAGTCACCAAGGCTCAGGCAGAGGCCAATCGCGCTCACGTCGTCGAGACGGCGTCCCAGTTGTTCCGCGAACGCGGCTTCGATGGGGTCGGCGTTGCCGATCTGATGGCTGCCGCGGGCTTCACACACGGTGGCTTCTACAAGCACTTCGGCTCCAAAGCCGACTTGATGGCCGAATCGACGGCGTGCGGCATCGCGCAGACCATCGCGCTGACCGGTGGCGTGGATGCATCGGAGTTCATCACGCACTACCTCTCACGCGAGCACCGGGACGACCGCGCAACCGGCTGCACAATGGCTGCACTCGGTGGCGACGCCGCACGTCAACCGGAGGCGGTCCGCATTGCCTTTGCGGAAGGTGTCGAGAACCTGGTGGAAGCACTGAGTCAACAGAGCAGCCCGTCGGGCGCTGCTGGCAATGCTCAGACGCGAGCCAAGATCCTTGACGTGCTGGCGCACGCAGTGGGCGCTATCGTCATGTCGCGGGCCTGCCCGGACGATTCACCGCTTGCCGACGAGATCCTGGCGGTGTGCAGGGATGCCCTCCTCGGGTCGCTGGGAACGCGCCAGGCCGCGAAGCCCTCTTCGCGCAAGCGCGGTACTGGCTGAGCTATCGGGGCTGGCCGCTCAAGCGAACGTCTCGTCTTCGCCGGGCCCACCGTCCGCTGTGCGCGGTTTCGACCCTTCAGCGTCCGGTCTGGCGCGAATGGAGGATGTGCTGGAGCGCCGGGTCGCGCAGCGGCTTATTCCGGTTTGTGATTGGCGTTCTGAACGTGTCGGGGGCAACTGGTTTTGATGGTGTCGACTTGCCCCCAAAGTTTTGCGGCTGTCCCCGGACAAGAATGGATGTTTATGGTCGATCGCCGAGGAGCGGGACGTTCGCGTCGACAGCTCCGTCCGTCTTGTGGACGGTGCTGGGGCGCTGGAAGACTGTAATTCGATTGCCAATTCGCGGAGTCACACTCACGCAAGTTGGAACCTGCTTGAGCTTGTCCCCGGAGATCCGCGGAAGTCCACAATTTCCCTGCACTTGTGAACTCGACAACGAATGAACGATAGCTGCGGCAGGCGGGGCCGGAAATAGCCGCTCACGGCCCAATGGCGAAAGAACAGACATTCGATCAGCATTCACCGTCGGCCGCGAGCGGACCGCGGGCGGGTAGGAAGCCGCCTAGATTGCGGACGTTCGATCCGCTGCCGCGCAAGGACCGCCGCAATGTCTCGCTGGCTGCTGCGCGGTCACGGCATTCCCGACCCCGGTCTGGACTCCCGGACCGGAGTCGGATGTATTACCATGTTCTGCCACGTAATACTTTGGAGCGAATATGTCCACTGCGTTGACGAGCAAGGGCCAAGTCACGATTCCGAAGCGCATCCGCGAAGCGCTGCGGCTGGAACCCGGCACACAAGTCGAGTTTGCGGTAAACGCCAACGGAGAGGTCGTTTTGCAGCCGGCCCGAAGGACCAAAGGCAAGCGGCGCGCCGGCGCTGATAGATTCGATGCCGTACGTGGCAAAGCCGACGTCAAGTGGCGTACCAATGACCTGATGAAGTTGCTGCGCGACTGATGCTTCTGGTCGACACGAACGTTCTGCTCGACATAGTGCAGGACGATCCACAATGGGCGGAGTGGTCGATCGGTCAGCTGCGCGCGCAGGCAAAGATTCACGCGCTCGCGATCAACCCCGTGATCTACGCGGAAACATCGCTCGCATTTTCGACGATCGAGGCGCTCGACGCCGTGGTCGCAAGAATGGACCTAGCTGTCCATGAAATGCCGAGAGCGGCCTTGTTTCTTGCGGGAAAGGCGTTCGTCCAATACCGACGACGCGGGGGCGGCAAAACGCAGGTGCTGCCGGATTTCTTCATTGGCGCGCATGCTGCAGTTCAAGGCTGGCCCTTGCTGACCAGGGATGCGAGCCGGTTCCGCACCTTCTTTCCCAGTCTCGTCGTCATAGCGCCGTAGGATCGAAGCAACCCGTGGTCGCGAAAATGCCGTCCTCAGCGCTCAGCTGCCGAGCTTGAACCGGATGGCACCATGAGCGCATGGTCGCCCGGCTGAGAATCGCAACCTGTTTGATCCAAGACGCCCTCCGCTGGGTGGCCCTTCGGTTCCGCTCAAGGGAGTCGGTCCGAGCAGAAAACCTTCTTCCTACGCCGTCAGCTCGCGCTGTACATCGAGCGCGCTGTCCGCCCAAGGCCAATCGATGCGGGAACCCGCGTCAGCCTCGCGATGCTCGCCAAGCTGTTTGATTGGCGCAGCGCCTGGTCGTCGTCCAGCCAGCAACCATGATTCGCTGGCACCGCGCCGGATGGCGACTGGTGTGGCGTATCAAATCGCGACGCGGCCGACGGCCGATTCCTGCGGAGCTACGCGCGCTGATTCGCCGGATGGCCAATGAGAACCGTCTCTGGGGCGAAGAGAGAATCGCCAACGAACTACTGGTCAAGTTGGGTATTCAGATTTCGCCGCGCACCGTACGCAAGTACATGCCGAAACGACCTCGCGGGCAGCAACGCGGAGACCAGCGCTGGTCGACGTTTCTGAAGAACCACGCCGAGGCTATCCTCGCCTGCGACTTCTTCGTAGCCGTTACGGCCTCGTTCCGCGTGCTGTATGTGTTCGTCGTCATCGAGCATGGCACGCGCGGCCTGGCGCACCTGAACGTGACCGCGCACCCGAGCGCGCACTGGACGCTGCAGCAGCTGCGCGACGTGCTCGGCGAAAGCAGCGCCCACAGGTACCTCATTCACGATCGTGACGCGATCTACGCGAGGCACTTGGACACTTCGATTCGTGCCTTGGGCCTCGAGGTGCTGCGATCTCCAATCGCGAGCCCGAAGGCGAACGCGATCTGCGAACGTCTCCTCGGAACGATTCGACGCGAGTGCCTGGACTGGATGATTCCGCTTTCCGAGGCGCATCTGCGATCGATTCTTCGAACGTGGAGAAATCACTACAACAGCGGCAGACCTCACAGCGTCTTGGGTCCAGGTGTTCCAGACCCTCCGCAGCAATCTGCCCGCATCCCGAAGTCAGCAGACCCGCATCGAATGTTGGCGGGTGCGCTCGTGCGCGCCAAGTCAGTGCTGGGCGGTTTGCATCACGAGTACGCGCTCGTGCCGATGCCGGCGGGCGTGTAGTCGGACAACCGGCTTCGTGGCGCCCAGACGAAGCTTGGCGATTGCTTAGCCAAGACATTGTCGTTCTGTCGGACGGATTTTCTGCCGAGCACACGGTTGGTCGACATGTTCGAGCACCGCTCCACTGGATCCGACCGCTCCGGCATCTGCCATCAATGCGTCGCCAGGTACTGCTTGACCGCGGGCACCGAGTTTCCAACGGCCTTGACTGCATCGCGTAGTTGATTGGGCGTGCACTTGAGTTCTTTTGCCCAGTAGCGCATGTCGCTGTACAGCGTTACATCGACGAGACCCGCATTGGCCGGTCCAATGTCGAACTTGTTGCCTTCCATGATGTTCTCCGCACGAGGTGATTGCACCAGTCTCTCGCTTGGCACTTCGAGAGAAAGTGACCGGATTCGGACAGACGCTGGCGCGCGACGACGACTCCAGTGAATGAAATGACGTGAGTCGCCTCTTGCTTTTCATTTTTCGGTGAGTTTCAGCAGGATGTCCGCGTACCAGGCACAGTTCAAACCGAGCGCTTCGTCGAACTTGACGTCGCGCGTCCCGACGTCGAGCCGGGCCGAATGCACACCGAGCAGCATCCACGGCAACTCGCCGTGTTCCGCGCGGGGCTCCGCCAGCCGCATCACGACGGGTGCCCCGCTCGTGCCGCGGTGCGTGCGCGCATCGGTAAGAAAATAACCTTCACCCTGGAAGCGCAGCCCGAACGACGAGGCGATGACCGCGTGGCGTACGACCGGCATGTGATGCAACGAGTCGTGAAAACCGAGGGGGAAACCGACTACAAGCAACGAGGTGCCGACCTCGACCCGGTCGCCGGGACCGAGCAGATGATGAGGTGTGAACGCGCGATACAGGATCGTCGCAGGGAGCGCCTCACGATCGAGTTCCAGCACGGCAACATCGATGTCGCCGGCGGCATCGAGACCGGTGCGCCAGACGCTCTTGCGGTCGCGATAAAGCGGGATCGAATACACGGTAGAGCGCGCAAGATTGCCGGCATCGATGTGCAACTCGATTTCGATGAGGTCCGGAAAGTGGTGGCTCGGCCTGTCGAGCACGACGTGCCGGCTGGTGACGAGAAATAATCGCTCGTCACGGGCGAAGAAGAAGCCGCTCGCATTGGTAAGCGGCTTGCTGTCCGCTAGGGTGAAGATTCGCGCCGCGACCAGGGGAAGAGGTTCGATCACGGATCCCGCCTTGGTTCACACACCGGCGATCTGGGTACTACGACGCGATTCGGATCTCTGTTGCCTGCGGGCCCTTGGCGCCAGGCGTGACCACGAAGTCCACGCGCTCGCCATCTTTCAGTGTCTTGAAGCCCCCGGCCGGGACTGGGGAGAGATCGACGAACAAGTCTTTGCCGCCATCATCGGGTGAGATGAAGCCGATTCCCTTTGCGTTGTTGAACCACTTGACCATGCCTGCTGCCATTTTTGGCTTTCCTTGATAGCGAATGACCAACGCTCTCCGCCGCAGCGGAATCGCGCGGCGAGCCGACGATCAAGAGAACGTGGACCTGAGGAAACCAGACGCCCGCTTTGCTGACGTGGTCAAAGCGCGGACGGAAGAAAACCGGAGGAAGACAAGGACTCAACCGAGAGCACCTCGCATCGTACGCGGTTTGCCCCCTTCTGGTGAAAATATGCGTGCCCAGCGTCGTTGCGCGCACTTGGTCACCAGTGCGGGCCGCAAGCGAGCGAGCCTTCGCGCCGCGCCACCCGGCCTCAACGCAGCCACTGCCGCAGCAGGCCGAACACTTCGGCGCTCGTCAACAGATCGAGATGGCTCGTCTCGTACACCACTGCCTGGCGGTCGGGTGCAAATGGCAAGCATCGATCGGGATTGCTGTGCTGGCCCAGTGCGCTAGGCACCGGCACCAGGCCGTCGCCAAGCACCTTCCCCTTGAGGCTGCCGGAGGCCGGGCCGAGGCTCGCAGCGACGGCAAAACAGCGAACGGCAGCCGGCAAGCTCACCTGTGCGGTCTGCTGGGTGCCGTCGTCGCCGGGTACGCCTGTGACAATATTGCCTCGCCGGAGGTCGTTGATTCCGGCGCTGCGCACTTTGCCCAGGCGCGCAAGCTGAGCGGCATACGGCGCGGCGCCGAGCAGCAGGTCGATGCCATGCGCGGCACGCTCGAGCGGAGCGCCTTGGTGCGGCGTGCCCAGGCATACGAGGTCGGTCACACGCTTCGGCCAACGCAGCTCTCCACGTTGGATCGATGCGCTGTGATGCAGCGCGCTGCGCGCGACCAGCCCGCCCATGCTATGGCCCAGCATCACGATGCGCTCTATCGGGACCGGCCAGGCGTCGAAGAGCCGCTCCATGAGCTGCGCGAGGATGCGGCCGTTGGTGGAGATGCTCAGCCCGCTGTTGTAATGCAAGTAGACCGGCGTGTAGCCGCGCTCGCGCGCCAGCGCGTCGCCATGATCGTGCCCGGCGCGCTGCCACTGCAGGTCGTTCATACACGAGCCGTGCACCAGCACGAGCGGTCGCGATGTTGCGGTGGGCAGGCGCGCACGCATCGCGAAACGTTCGGGCACCAGCTCCCGGCCGGCCTGGCGAAATGTCATCGTGATCGCCAGCGGGTTGTCGGTGACTGCGAGGTGATCGCCGAATACGCCGTTGAGCGCCGCGACGACCGCTTCGCGCTCGGCGCGCGCCGGCTGGCGCGGGTCGGATGTTGCCAACGCTGGCCCGAGCCAACCGAACAGCGCTTCCGCGCTGCCACCCACCACGCGGGTGACACCGCGCACCGTCTGGTAGACGAGGCCTGTGAGGCCGCGCGTACGTTCGTCGACGGGCAACAGCGCGCTCGCCCCGGGCAGGCGCGGCAGGCTGGCAATGCGCGCGTGCATCGCCTCCACAAGGCTCGTGAGGCCAGCTACTGCGTCGGTGGTGAGGCGGGCGGCGCCGCGCAGATCGGCGGCTTGAAGCAGGGGCTGGGTCACGGGCAAGTGTGACACACCACGACCGCGGCGCCATCACGCTGATTCGAAAGCGCGGCGCCGTGCGTGCTGGCACGACTCACGGCGCGGGTCGAACTGGCGGAGGCGTGTCGTACCGCATTGCCGTTCGGTTTGCATAGCATTCGTTCGGCGCTACGAATCAGCGTACGATGAAACCGCTTTCAATTGAGTCCTCGTCCTCCTCGGTTTTGCCGCCGGTGTTCTGCCCGATTCGGGCTCACGGCGCGTCCGCTCCGCTGGCCCACGTCTTCTTGATCGTCAGCTCGCTGCAGGATCCGCCTGCGGTTGACACGTTTTGCCTTTCCTCTTGAGGAACGCCGAGAACATGGCAGCAGGCATCGTCAAATGGTTCAACGAGACGAAGGGGTTCGGATTCATCACGCCCGACGACGGCGGCAAAGACCTCTTTGTGCATCTCTCCGCGGTCCAGGCGAGTGGTTTCACATCACTCCGAGAAGGCGAGCGGGTGGAGTTCGTGGCGCAGCAGGGCACAAAAGGCCCTCAGGCGACGGAACTCAAGCTGGCCCGGTAGCCAGCGGCAACGAGATCAATATCGACGACTCGCGCACAATCCCGGAAGACACGGCAGCGCGGCTGTGCGCAGCGGTGCCGTCGGTTGACGCGTTCCAGGCGCTTACACCAGCTCGCATTGCTGCGGTCGTTGCGCGCGCGCAGAGCGTGGCTTGCTTGTGGGCTGATCTTTCGTATCTCCAGCGAGCGGGACCCTTGATCGAGCTGCGTCGGCTCATCGCGCAGGAGGCGCGTGAGATTGCGCGGACCATTGCGCGCGGCACCGGCAAGCCAATGATTGACGCCCTGCGGTTCGAAGTCGCACGGGTCGTCGATACGCTGGATGCATGCGTTGCGTTTGCGACCGACGATCCGCACGCGCGGCCGCTGGCAGCTCGCTTTGCGCCTCCCCGGCTGCTGGACCGGTCCGGTGCGGCCATCCCTCCCGCCGGGCCGCGCGCCGTCGTGTGCGTGATCGCGCCGGTCGGTTCGCCGTTCGAATTGGCGCTGACCCCGGCGGTTCTTGCATTGACCGCCGGAAGCGCCGTGATCGTCAAGGCATGCTCGTCGGTCCCCAAGCTGGGTGTGCTGATCGGGTACCTTCTCGACGAAGCCTTCGCTGATTTTCCTGGCCTCGTGCAGGTCGTCCACGGTTCGCGGGAAATCAGCGCGGCCTTGATGAACTTCGAGGGTTTGGATGCGATCGCCTGCAGCGGTACCACGTGATCAGAACTTGAGTCCTCGTCCTCCTCCGGCTTCTCCCGTCCGTGATTTGCGTCGCCTCAGTCACGAGGCATCCGGTTTCACCCTGCTTACGGCCATTTGATCGGCAGCTCGCCGCGGGATGGGCTCGCGCCTGACACGGTCGCGGGATCTCAAGCTCGACGAGGCGCCCGGCCTGAACTGCGCGTGGTACTCAGACATTCTCCTTTACTCTGACACGCGCTTGACGGCGCGGATCGGCGCATGGAACTTCTGATTGTTTTCGTTTTGATGGCGCTGAACGGCGCTCTGGTGTTGTCCGAAATGTCGATCGTGGCTTCGCGCAAGGCCCGCTTGCAGCAGTGGTCCGACGAGGGACGCCCCGGCGCCAACATCGCGCTGGCGTTGGCCAATGAACCGGGACATTTTCTTTCCGCGACGCAGATCGGCATCACGGTCATCGGCATCGTGAGTGGCGCGTTTGCCGCGGAAACGGTCGCCAAGCAGCTGGCCGAATCGCTGGCCGCGGTCGGTGTATCGCGGCCCTATGTCGACCCGCTGTCGCTGGTCCTTGTCGTCAGCGGCATCGCCATCTGCTCCCTGGTACTCGGCGAACTTGTGCCCAAGCGGATCGCGCTCCTGCATCCGGAGGGGATCGCGCGCCGCATCGCTCGGCCGATGCGCTTGCTGACGCAGCTCGCCTTTCCACTCGTGAGAGCGATGAGCGTCGCCACCGACGGCGTGCTGCGCGTGTTTGGCGTCCGCAGTTCGGCGCCGCAGCCAGTTTCGCGGGAAGAGATCGCGGTCCTGATGCGGCAAGGAGCCGCCGCGGGTGTCTTCGATCAAAACGAGCAGGCCCTGGTCGCCCGTGTGTTCCGGATGGACGAACGGCGCGTCACCAGTGTGATGACGCCGCGGGTCGACATCCGCTCGCTCGATCTCGACGCGCCCTTTGAAGCGAATCGCGCGACCTTGCTGCAGAGTTCCCACTCGCGCTTTCCGCTCTGCAAGGGCGGACTGGAGACGATCGTCGGCATCGTTACCGTCAAGGGCTTACTGGACGACGCGCTGCAGGGCCGGCCATTCGATCCGCGTCTTCACACCGGCAAGCCCGCATACATCCCGGACAGCCTGACCATCACCGGCGTGCTGGCGGCGTTCAGGGAGAGCCATAGTTCAATCGGGCTCGTCGTCGACGAATACGGCGAAATTCAAGGCCTCGTGACGATGACCGACGTCATGCAGGCATTGGTCGGGCACATGGACACCACCGAGG
>Ga0335077_10008885_pt1 | contig 12460 bp, 10 predicted proteins | sample Lox_Sample_31_FD_207151 | JGI IMG/M metagenome (GOLD analysis project Ga0335077, IMG submission 207151) | Soil microbial communities from Loxahatchee National Wildlife Refuge, Florida, United States - Lox_Sample_3.1 | ecosystem: Environmental > Terrestrial > Soil > Wetlands | place: USA...
ATTGCTACAACTCCGGGAACACGGTGCTGGTCGAGCACGGTGCCGGGCTGATCACCGCCTACTTCCACATGTCGAAGTTCCTGGTGAAGGTGGGCCAGGAGGTCCGCCGGGGAGACCTCCTCGGCCTGGTGGGGAAGACCGGGCGGGTGACCGGACCGCACCTCCACTTCGGGGCGCACATCGGGCAGCTCTGGGTGAATCCGCAGGCGCTCCTCGCCCTGCCCTTCCCCGGAGCAAAGTCACCGCCGGTGACGTTCCCACCGCCGGAGGCGCCGGACGCCGGAACGCCGCCGGCTTCCGCAGGGCCGATGGATGCCGGAGCGCCGGCCTCGCCCACCGGGCCGAGGCGCTAGTCACTCGAAGGCAGGCGTCGCGTCGGATTCGCCCCGGCGTGGCACCGGTCGCTCCCATCCCGCACACGTTTCGCAACACGGGCTGCATCGGGCGTTCGCGCGCCGGCGCGAAGAGGCGTGCCATGCACCGACCCGTACCGAAGCTCGGACTCCTCCTCTCGCTGTTCACCCTCTCCCTCGCCGTGGCACAGGAGCTCGGTCCCCCCACCCCTCCGGCCGAGGCGCTGAACGCCTGCACGGGGCAGTCGGTGGGCGCCTCCTGCACCTTCCAGCACGATGGCCGCACCGTCACCGGCACCTGCCGCCCCGGCCCCCAGGGTGGGCCCATCGCCTGTGCTCCACCGCACGGCCACCGCGGGCCGCCCCCCGAGGCGCTCGCCGCCTGCAAGGACCAGCAGGACGGCGCGAGCTGTCAGTTCACCGATCCCCGCGGTGAACTCGTCGCCGGCCTCTGTCGGTCCGGGCCACGCGGAGAGCCCCCGGCCTGCGCGCCCAAGGACGCCCCGCGCCGATGACGAGACGGCAAGACCACTCACCCCGGCTCGGCCACGACCTCGACCTCCTCCTCCGCCAGGGCCCCGCGACGCGACGTGCTCCGGCTGCTCGGCACGACCGACGGGGAACCATGCCCGACGGCGGCACCTCGGGTAGCTGCGCCAGCATTCCCGAGGAGACCGCCGGGCCCTACCCCGGCGATGGCTCGAACGGGCCGAACGCCCTGACGTTCTCGGACGGGGCGACGCTCGAGACACCCGCGGTGGCCGGCAGCGTGAACGCCCGGGTACGTCGCCACGCTCATGGTCGGCGCCGTCCCCTGAGGGCCCGGGGCAGTTTCGAGGCTCTTGCGGTGGCATCCAGGGGCTCTCGGGCGGGACCCCCGGGCACGATGGTCGATGCGCGGCCGCTCCCCTTCACCAGCTCTGCGGGATCGCCAGTGCGTTCCGCGCCTCGTCGGCGCTCATCGGCTCACGGCCCATGTCCCGGGCCATCCGAACCGCCTTCTCCACCAGCGGGCCGTTTCCCTTCGCCATCTCGGTCCCGGCGGCGTCCAGGTAGAAGTTGTCCTCCAGCCCGACCCGGACGTTGCCGCCCAGGGCCAGCGCCGCGCCGACCAGCCGCCACTGGGCCCGGCCGATGCCGATGATCTCCCAGGTGTCCTCGCGCCCGATGGCCCGGGCCATCGCGGCGAGCGTCTCCGCCGAGGGCGGCGCCCCGCCCAGCACCCCGAGGACGAAGCTGTACTGGAGCGGCCGCTGCAGCGCTCCCATCTGCAAGAGCGGCTCGGCGTTGGCCACGTGCCCGAGGTCGAAGCACTCCAGCTCCGGCTTCACCCCGCCCTCGCGCATCGCCTGCGCCGCGAGCAGGATGTCCCCGAAGGGGTTGGGGAACACCAGGTCGAAGACGAACGCCTTCCGGCCCGCCGAGTACTTGGCGTAGTTCATCGAGCCCATGTTGAGCGCCGCCATCTCCGGCCGCGTCTTCCGCACGTAGCCCAGCCGCTCGGTCTTCTCGGCCTCGCTCTCGGTCCCCATGTTGAAGCCGCCAGTGGAGAAGTTGACGATGATCGGCGAGCGGGCCTGCACCTCGCGCTTGATCTCCGCGTAGGTCTCCGCCGACCAGGTAGGTCCCCCGTCGGGTGCCCGGCCGTGGATGTGCACCACCGCGGCGCCCGCCTCGTGCGCCCGCCGGGCCTCCTCTCCGATCTCCGCCGGCGTGTAGGGGAGGTACGGGCATTGCTCCCGGGTGGCGAGCACGCCGGTGAGGGCGGCGGTGACGACGACCCGGTCCTGCACGAGGGGCATGACTAGCGGTCCTTCCAGGAGGGAGGGCGGCGCTCGAGGAACGCGGAGATGCCCTCCGCGGCGTCCTCGGTCGCGAGGTTCAGGGAGAGCTGCCCCGCGAGGAAGTCCATCGCCTGAGGCATCGACAGGTCCTCGGCGGTCCGGAAGGCGGACTTGCCGAGCGCGAGGACTGCCCGGCTCTTCCCGGCCAGGCGCCCGGCGAGCGCCCGCGTCGCCGCGTCGAGCTCGGCCCGGGGCACCACGCGGTTCACGAGCCCCCAGCGGAGCGCCTCCTCGGCCTTCATCCGGTCGCCGGTGAGCAGCAGCTCGAGGGCGCGCTTTCGTCCGACGTGCCGCTGTAGCCAGGCCAGCACCATCATCGGGAAGAGACCGACGTCGGTCTCCGGCGTGCCGAACTCGATGGCGTCCACCGCCACCGCGAGGTCGCAGGCCAGGACGAGACCGAACCCTCCGCCGAGCGCGTGTCCGTTCACCCGGGCGACGGTGGGCAGGGGGGATGCAGCGAGCGACTCCAGCAATTCCCCGTAGGCACGCCGGAGGGCATGGCCGGTGAGGTACCCGCCCTCGGGGAGGGTGCCCAGGTCGCCCCCGGCGGAGAACACGCGGTCCCCGGCACCGGTGAGCACCACCACCCGCACCGCGGGATCGGCCTCGGCGCGGGCCAGCGCCGTCCGCAGCCCCCGCACCACGTCCGGAGAGAGCGCGTTGCGGGCCGCCGGGCGGTCGATGGTCAGGAGCGCTTGACCGTCTTCAACCTGGGAGCGGACCGTTCCTTCTTCCATCGCGTGTCCTCGGGGGAACGTGCGCCGTCGAGGAACAGCGAGGTGAGCTGTTCCTGGGCATGGGCGAGGAGGCCGGACTCGCGGGCATCGAGCAGGCCCATCACGAAGCCGGTGAGGCTCATCTCCACCGAGCCGAAGAGCATCGCCGCGCAGAGCGCCGGCTCCAGGCCCGCCCGGAGCTCGCCGCGGGCCCGCGCGCGCTCGAACATCCGGGTGATGACCCCCAGCACCTCGGCGAATGCCGTCCGGCGGTTGGCCTCGCCGGTGCTCGGGCTCCGCGCGAACTCGAGCACCAGCACCCGCACCCCGCGGGGATCGATGCGGTACGCCTCGAACGCCACCTGGGCGATGCGGCGGATCTTCTGCTCCAGCGGGGCGTTGGTCTCGGCGGCATCGCGGATCCGGCTCATGAAGCCGCCCCACCCCGCCTCGAACACCAGCTGCAGCAGCTCTTCCTTGTTCCGGAAGTAGTGGTACACGAGGCCGTAGGCCACTCCTGCCTCGCGGGCCACGTCCGCGATGCGGCAGCCGTGGTAGCCCTTCCGGGCGAACACCTCGACCGCGGCCCTGAGGATGGTCTTCCGCCGGTCCTGGTCTCGCGCCTCCGCTGCGGTGCTGGCCTTCGTTCCGGGCACCTGGCTCCCCTCGCGTTGACTCGAAAGTCAGTCCCGACGCTACGGGCCCGGAGACCGGGCGGTCAAGCGCGTAGAGCCGGCGTGGCCCGTCACATCGGCGAGGCCTGGGTGGCGAACATCGCCCGGGCCACTCCGAGGAGCTTCTCCACGTCCCTGCTGTCCAGATGTCGCGAGCGAACGAACTCCGAGATGGGGCGGAGCAGCTCCTCGCCGTTCGTCCCCTGGGGAGCGGGCTCGACGAACAACTCGGCGAGGCTCACCCCCAGTGCCTCTGCCAGCGAGGCCAGCGTCTCGACGTGGGCGACGCGCTCCCCTCGCTCGATCATCGAGAGGAACGACACGCTGATCTTCGCTCGCTCGGCGAGGTCCTCCTGCGTCCAGCGGTCCTGCCTCTGGGTGCGGAGGTCGCGAATCCTTCGACCGATGCGCTTGCCGATGTCTGACACGGTGAGCCCTCGGAAAGCTGGAAATTTCGATGATTCTGGACTTGGACTCGGAGCAAAGGTGCTCCAGAGGCCGCCCGTTGTCCAGAGCCGCACTCCGGGGGCTAGCTGGCGCCGAACGTCCCGAAGTTCTGGATGGTCAGGAGGAAGATCAGGTCGGGAAAACGCCAGTTGAACGTGCTCCGGATGCTCGAGCCCCCGTTCACTGGGTCCGGCACGTACTGGCCGATCGGGGGCGGGAGCCTCCCGATGATGTCCAGTCTCCAGCAGTTGCAGGCCGGGGCGAAGGAGATGCCGAAGTTCTGCTGGCCGAGCAGGCTGAAGCGGCCGCTGACCGGTCTCGGCTCCACCGTCTGTGCGACCCCGACCGTGCGAGCGACCACCGGGACGGACGCCGGGGGGCTGTCGATCAGGTTCCCGTTGGCATCACGGAGCGTCCAGGTCGCTCCCGGGTAGAGGGTGCCGGAATACGTGAGCCCCAGGCCCCACGCCAGGGTGACGTGCGCCTCGAGGGTGATGGCGCTCTGCCGCTGGCCGTCCCGGAATCCCTCCGGCACCGGTGAACCGACCAGGGCGTCGAGCCCCTGCCGGAAGTTGCCGCCGCCGCCCCAGCGTGCGAGGTCGTCGGCGGTGATCGCCGCGGCGGGGAGGTTGCGCGGCCCGGGTCCGTACACGTCGCGGTCGAAGTACTGGACCGGGACGAAGAGCTGGTCGAAGCGCACCGACGTTCCGAAGCGCGGCCACTGGAGCGCGGCGTAGGCGGCCCAGAGCGCGGGGGCGCTCCGCTGGGTGTCGTAGCGGAAGGTGATCCCGCTGGTGAAGGGAGGGATTCCGCCGCGGAGGCTCACCACGGTGTCGGCGAGGCCGTTGTCGGTGTGGAAGTCGAACTCCTGCGCCACGTCCAGCCGGAGAAGCTCCTGCATCACCGAGCCGAGGCGCCGGCTGAGCGTCTGCGAGAGGCGGGCCACGCCTTGACGGAGCGGGGCCTGGAAGAGCGCGGCGTCGATCTCGTCGTAGAACCGGTTCTCCACCGGCTGGTTGGGACCGGTGGGGCGATTGCCGGGCACCGCGCCCCACTGGCCCGGGACCTCCCGGTACTCCAGGCTGGGCTGGATGACGTGGCGGAGCCCATTGGAGAAGGTTCGGGAGATCTCGCTCGTGACCAGGAGGTCTCCCACCGCGTAGCCACGCTGGTCGGTGCTCCGGGTGACCTCGCCGAAGTAGAGGTCCTGGCGGATCCAGATGCTGGGACGGATCCGCAGCCAGTTCCCGATGGTGAAGTTCCCGGAGATTCGGGGGACGACGTCGAGCCTCAGCCGCGCCTCGCGCTCGCCGCACTGCCAGGTCCGGTCGCCCTGGCTCAGGAGGTCGGTCTGCGTCTCGGTCGGACAGACCGCGTTCTTGAAGGCGGTGTTCGTGGGATCGACCAGCGGCGGGCTGTTGAGCTGGTAGATGCCATCCACCCCTTCGTCGCCCGAGTGCCCGTTGAACGGCGCGAGCCGGGTGAAGTCGGCGCTGAACGTCCAGTCGAGGTGCTCGCCCAGCGGCCGCGAGGGAAGGTCCCAGTGCACCGTGGGCAGCTGCTGGAGGGTCGCCGGCCCGCGGAGCCACTGGCCACGCGCCGCCCCGTTCGAGTTGTCCTGGTGGGGATCGAGCGGCTGGATCCCCGGGGCGTAGAGCTGCTGCGGCCAGGTGTCCCCGTCGAGCGCCGAGAAGCCGCCCCAGGCGATGTCCTGCCGGGCGGTGGCCTCGAAGGAGAGGATGCTGTCCGAGGTGCGCCGGCTCACCACCGCCGAGCTCCGGAGATACTGGTTCGCCTGCTGCGCCACGTCGGTCGTGGTGTCCTTCACCAGGGCTGCGTCGGAGACGAGGTTGAGGTCCACCCGCCCGTACCACCCCCCGCCGAAGTTCTGGAGCACCGCGCCGCTCACGCTGCCCCGGAAGCCCCTGGACTCGGTGATGACGTCGGGCGAGCCCGCGGGCGTGGTCAGCGCCTGCGGATAGAAGGTGAGGCTCCGCGGGTCGCGGATGAAGTGGCGATCGTCGAGGAGGAACAGCTCGACGTCCCCCTTCGTCTCCCGGCTGTGCGCCCAGCGCACCTCGGTGTCGAGGCTGGGCCCCTTGACACCGAGCAGCGCGTTCCCCGCTCCCGGCGTGACCGACGAGCCCCAGGTGTAGCCGGGGGTCGCCGTGACGTCCCAGTTCGGGGCCACCGCGAAGTACACCGGCTGCGTCACCTGCCAGCCGTTCTGCTGGCTGTGCGACGGCGTCGTCACGAGGAGGCCGGTCTTCTGTGGCTTCAGCGGCACGTCGAGGACCGGCAGCGGCAGGATGGGGACGCCGTAGACGTAGATGACCGGCAGCCAGAGCCAGGCCTGGTCGTCGGGGTGGATGTCCGCGGCGGTGGCCTTGATGCTCCAGTGGGGATCGAGCGGGTTGCAGTCGCAGGGCGTGAAGTCCAGCCCGTTGACCTTCAGGTGACCCCGCTCCATCCGCTCCACCCGCTCCACGCCCGCGGCGAGCGTGGTGCGCCCGGTGCCGATGAGCTGCTCGGGGGTGGAGGTCTTGAGGAGCAGCTCGGGCGTCGTGTCCGCCTTCTGGAAGAAGCGCCCGTGCTCGAGCTTGAGCCAGTTCCCGTCCAGGTCGAGGGTGAGGCCCTCCGCCACGGCGCCGGAGAGCCCCTGCACCGCGTAGCAGTGGCCCGAGGCGGTGACGATCCGGGTCCGCTGGTCGTAGTCGATTCGGTCGGCCTGGACGCGCGACGTCTCGGTCCGCAGCTCGGCCTTGCCCTGGAGGTGGAGCACGTCGCCGTGCCCGTCGGAGGTGCCCTGCTCCGCCTGATAGCGCACCGGCTCACCTTCCGCGGGGAGCGGCGTCGCGGGAGCCTGGGCCAGCAGGACGAGGACGAGCGGGGTCATCGCGGGGCTGCTGCCGCCCCGACCGGCTCAGGGCGCGAACTGCAACGAGACCTCGTTGCCGTCCTGCCGCGCTTGATACTCCACTTTGTCCCGCAAGGTGACCGCCAGACGCACGGTCTTGCCACCGACTGGTCCGGGGGTGATCTGCATCACCGGCCCTCCGAAGAACCGGGTGTCGAGCGGCCGGCGGTCGTTGTTCCGCTGGAAGGTGGTGTTCTCCAGCTCGAGAATCACCGTCTTGTCGTCGGCCTGCGAGACGCTGTAGCGCACCGGCTCGTTGGTCCGCACGTAGACCCGCGACTTGTCCGGCGCGAAGCCGACCATCGTCACCAGCTTCCGCCGCGCGCTGACCTCCCCGCCCCCGGTCGACGGAGTCGAGGCGGCTGCCCCCCGGGCATCGGTCGCCTCGCGGGCAGCGGGCCTCGGAGCCTCGGCCTGGGCGAGCTGCTGGGGCTTCCGCTCCGTCTCGCGGGCAGCAGCCGCCCGCGGCGCCTCCTCCTGCGCGCGCCGCTGAGCCTCGGCCCGGGCTGCGTCCTCCCGCGCCTTCTGATCCGCCGCCGCCTTCGCCGCCGCCACGGCGGCCGCCTCCTCCCGTGCCTTGCGCTGGGTCTCGGCACGGGCCGCGTTCTCCCGCGCCTTCTGCTCCGCCGCGGCATTCGCCGCCGCCACCCGCGCGGCCTCCTCCTGCGCCTTCCGGTCGGCCTCGGCGCGCGCCGCCGCCTCGCGCGCGGCCTGCTCCTGCGCCCTCTGCTCGGCCGCGGCCTGCTCCCGCGCCTTCCGCTCCGCCTCGGCGCGCGCAGCGTCCTCCCGGGCCTTCTGCTCCGCCGCGACCTTCGCCGCCGCCGCCGCAGCCGCCGCCTCCTCCGCCTTGCGCTGCGTCTCGGCCCGCGCTGCCGCGTCGGCCGCCGCCTTCTCCTGGGCCTTCCGCTCCGCCTCCGCCCGCGCCTGGGCGTCGGCCCGTGCCCGGTCCTGCGCCTTCCGCTCCGCCTCGGCACGGGCCCGGGCCTCGTGCTCGGCCTGCTCCTTCGCCTTGCGCTGGGCCTCGGCGTCGGCGATCGCCTGGCGCTGCCGCGCCACCTCGGCCTGTCGCTGCTGCTCGGCCACAGCGGCGGCCTGGGCCTCCGCCGCCTTCCGGTCCGACTCCTGCTTGGCCGCGTTGGCTCGGGCGAGCGCGTCACGCGAGGCCTGATCGTCGGCAGTCGCCGGACCGGCGGTGGCTGCCGCCACCAGCGCCCGCCCCTGCTGCATCGTCGTGTCCGGCGCCGTGGGCCTGGTCTCCGGCACGGCAGGCTTCGCCGGGGCCGGCTCGGAACGCGTCGCCACCGCGGACGCCGACCCCGCGCCCACCTTCACCACGAGGCTGTTGCCGCTGGCCTGCACGTCCGGCTCGACGTCGCGGTCGAAGCCGATCACCACCCGGGCGATCGCGCTGGCGTTGTCACCGTAGCTCGCGGTCTTCACCGCGGTGATCCGCCCGGTCCCGGTGACCGGAACGTCCTCCGGCACGCCGGAGAACACCGCCTCGCTGATGTCGATGACGAACCGCGGCGGGTCGCTCATCGGGAAGGTGGTGAAGCTCGGCTTCTGCGTGCCGACGATCTCCACCGTGCCGCCCTTCACCGACACCTTCTTGATGGTGTTGACCTTGGTCTTGTCGTCGGCCGCGCGCGCCGTGGCTCCGACGAGGAAGACCCAGGCCAGCACTGCCAGCGCCAGATTCCTCACAGGAGTCCGATGCTACAAGCTGGCGCCGTCCCGGCCAAAAAGCACCGGCAGCGCACACCCGCCCCTACTGCGACTTGCGGAGGCGTGGCAGCGACGGGCCACGCGTGCGGTGCGTCCGCGCGTACTCGACGAGATTCTTGATGTCGTAGCAGATCTGCCGGATGTCGTGCCCCATCGTCAGCTCGATGTGGCTGTTGCCCTTCACCGGCCGCCAGAGCAGGTACTCGCTCCGCGCCGCGCGGTACACGCTCCGGGTCGACTCGACCGACGCCAGTGGATCCAGGTCGCCGAAGATGATCGCCATCGGCACCGAGATGTTGGTGAAGCCCTGCTTGTAGTCGTAGCCCGTACGGTAGCAGACCAGCTCGCCGCGGCGAACCCAGCGGGCGAACTGCTCCAGCGCCCGGCGCGGCTCCCGCTCGCCTCCCTCCCGGAGGAGCCAGCGGATGTCCGCTCCGCTGACCCGGCTCGGATTGGAGAGCCAGTTCACCCGGCGGGCGAGCGCGTCGTAGAGCGGGTGCACCTCGGCGCGGGCGATGAGCTTCTCCAGCGCCTTGAGCCACTCGTCCACCGGCACGTAGTTGAAGGTCAGCGCGTCCTCGACCTCGGGAGGCTCGCTCCCGTCCCCCGCCGGAAGCCGCGCGAACCGCGCCGCGCGCATCCGGAGAAGCCGGGCGAGCGCGGCGAAGCGCCGCTGGACGTTGATCGCCTTCACCCCCGCGTCGATCAGCGCGCTGGTGACCGGAGTGGTGAGCGCCGCCAGCCGGAGCAGAAGGAACCCCCGACCCAGGTCCGCCGGAGCCCCGATGGTGATCAGCCCCTCCAGGTCGTCGTGCAGCCCGGCGTAGCCGTAGCCGAGCATTCCGCCCATGGAGTGTCCGCAGTAGAAGATGCGGGGACGCCCGGTCCGCTCCTTGACCCCAGCCACCGCCGCCGGCAGGTCGTGGAGGAAGTAGCTGTCCAGGTCCCAGCCGTAGTCGACGTCCGGCGGCACCGGGCGTCCGGTGAGCTCCGAGCGCTCGTGCTGGAGCCGCTGGCTGCTCTTGCCGTGCCCGCGGAGCTCCACGATGTGGATGTCCAGGCCGAAGTAGAGGAGGTTCTTGACGAACTCACCGCTCGTCCAGGCGTGCCGGTTCTGCGAGAAGCCGTGCACCAGGAGCAGCGGCTCGCCCAGGAGCGGCTGCGGAAAGGACTGGGGCGTCGGCTCGTACCGGGTGACCACCAGGGTCCACCCGTCGGACGTTTCCACGGAGTAGTGGGACTTCCGGTACAGGTCCCGGAACGCCACCTCGTCGACCGTGGGCGGCACGACGGGCACGTGCGTTCGCGGGAGACGCATCCAGGGTTGACTCTAGGGTCGGTGCTGCGCCGCGCCAAGCACCATCAGTGGCCCGGAGGGCTCACCCGGGTGCCGTGTGCTCCAGGAGCGCCTTCACCGCCCCCACCAGGTACAGCGACCCTGCAACGAGGACCCATCCGTCGGACCCCGCCCTGCGGCGCGCGCGCTCGAGCCCTTCCCCGGGCGAGGCGACCACCTCCGCCACCGGGCACAGCGACCGCGCCAGGTCGAGCACGCTCGCCGGGTCCAGGCTCCGCGGGGTGGGCACCGGGGTCAGCGCCACCGACGCGCAGCGGGGAAGGAGCCCTCGGAGCAGCGACTCCACCCGCTTGTCTCTCACCACCCCGAAGACGAGGTGCATCGGCCGGCCGGCGTAGGGGGGGGCGTCGAGCGCAGACCGGAGCGCCAACACCCCGTCCTCGTTGTGCGCCCCGTCCAGCAGGAGCGGCGGATTGCCCGAGACCTGCTCCAGCCTCCCGGGCCAGCGGGTCCGCTGCAGGCCCGCGCGGACCGCCTCCGGCCCCACAGAGAGACCCTGCTGCTCGAGGAGCTGCGCGCAGGTGATGGCCACCGCGGCGTTGTGGTGCTGGTGCTCGCCGTGGAGGCCGAGCGCGAGACCGTCCACCCCGAGCCCCAGCCCCTGGTAACGGCCGAGCCCGTCGAGCGAGAAGTCCCGGCCCTCGACCCACAGGGGCGCTCCCACCGCGGACGCCGCCGCCTCCGCCACCGCCAGCACCTCGGGCCGCTGCTCGGCCACGACCGCCGGGACGCCGCGCCGGAAGATGGCCGCCTTCTCCCGCGCGATGGCCTCCAGCGTCTCGCCGAGCAGCTCCATGTGATCCATCCCCACCCGGGTCAACGCGGTGAGGCGGGGGCGCGCGGCGGTGGTCGCATCGAGGCGTCCGCCGAGGCCGACCTCCAGCACCGCCACGTCCACCTGCTCACGGGCGAAGTGCTCGAGCGCCGCCAGGGTCCCGAGCTCGAAGTACGTCGCGCCGGCCGCGGCCGCGGAGCGCCCGAGCACCTCGACGACGCCCTCCCCCAGCGCCCGGTCGTCGATGGGCCTGCCGCCAACCTGGATCCGCTCGTTCACCCGGACGAGGTGCGGCGAGGTGTAGAGCCCGACCCGGTACCCGGCCGCGCGGAGGATGGCGTCCAGGAACGCGCAGGTGCTCCCCTTCCCGTTGGTCCCGCCCACCTGCACGATCCGGAGCCGGAGCTCCGGGTGCCCCAGCTCCTCCAGCGCCTCGTGCATCCGCTCGAGGCCGAGCACCACCGTGGATGGGGAGCGCGAGGCGAGGAACTGGAGCCCCTCGTCCGGCGTCCGCGGCGCGTCCATTCAGCCCATCAGGCCCAGGAGGGAGCCGAGGCGTGCCCGGAGGTCCTTGCGCGGGACGATGGCGTCCACCATCCCGTGCTCGAGGAGGAACTCCGAGCGCTGGAACCCGTCGGGGAGCTTCTGGCGGATCGTCTGCTCGATGACCCGCGGGCCGGCGAAACCGATGAGCGCCTTCGGCTCGGCGAGGATGACGTCCCCCAGCCAGGCGAAGCTCGCCGCCACGCCGCCGGTGGTCGGATGCAGCATCACCGAGATGAAGGGCTTCCGGATCTCGCGGAAGCGGGCGATGGCTGCGGAGGTCTTCGCCATCTGCATGAGGGAGAAGATGCCCTCCTGCATCCGCGCGCCACCCGAGGCGCTGAACACCACCGCCGCGCAGCGCCGCTCCGTGGCCCGCTCGAAGAGACGGGTGACCTTCTCGCCCACCACCGAGCCCATCGAGCCGCCCATGAACTCGAAGACGAACGCCCCCACCGACACCGGGTGTCCCTCGATGCGCCCGAGCCCCCCGACGAAGGCGTCGTTCTCGCCGAGCGACCGGCGCGTGACCCGGAGCCGGTCGCGGTACCGCTTCGAGTCGGTGAAGCCCAGTGGATCGGTGGGCTCGAGGTCACGATCGGTCTCCTCGAAGGTTCCCTCGTCGAGCAGCGCCTGGAGCCGGGCCCGCGCCGGCCAGAGCATGTGGTGGCCGCAGAGAGGGCAGACGTTGAGGTTCTTCTCGATCTCCGCCCGGTAGATGATCTCGTCGCACTCCTCGCACTTCGCCCACAGCCCCTGCATCCGGGAGGGCTGCTGCCGGAGGTTGTCCACCTCCTCGGGCTTGACCGGAGCGATGCGCGGCTTCTTGCTGAACCAGGCAGCCATCGAAGAGGTGAAGGGCTAACGGACCGGGCCGCCAGCCGTCAACCGTTACCCTGCCGGGCGCCCCCGCGCGCCGAGGACCTGGGGCAAGGGCGCGGGCGCTCAGAACTGGAACGTCTGCCCCAGCTCCAGGACGCGGACCGGGATCCCCTGCACCTGCCGCTTCAGCTCGGCCACGAAGGCCGGCTTGAGGTGGTAGAGCAGCACGTCGGTCCCGTTCCGGCGGAACTTGGCCAGCTCGCCCCGGAGCGTCCGCGGCGTGA
>Ga0335077_10008886_pt1 | contig 12460 bp, 12 predicted proteins | sample Lox_Sample_31_FD_207151 | JGI IMG/M metagenome (GOLD analysis project Ga0335077, IMG submission 207151) | Soil microbial communities from Loxahatchee National Wildlife Refuge, Florida, United States - Lox_Sample_3.1 | ecosystem: Environmental > Terrestrial > Soil > Wetlands | place: USA...
ACGGACAGGACGGCTATCGACGCGCGTTGCTGATGGGTTCGCCCGAGGTGGGCGCCGGCACGCTCCTCTACGCCGGGGAGGTTTACCATAACGACGGCCCGTTCGTGAACCCCGACGATTACAACAAACTGAACGGCGTGCTGAGGTACCATCAGGGGACGAACCGGGACTTTTTTACGATCACCGCGATGGCTTACACCGGCCAGTGGAATTCCACGGATCAGGTGCCGGAGCATGCGGTCGACGAGGGACTGATCGGTCGATTCGGGACCCTGGCCCCGACGGACGGGGGCGAGACGACCCGCGAAAGCCTCTCCTTCAACCGGGTCAAGCGAACGGACGCCGATGAATCGCAGTTTTCCGCGTACCTTATCCGCTACAAACTGAACCTTTGGTCCACCTTCACCTATGACTTGTCCGACCCGGTGAACGGGGACCAGATGCTGCAGCATGACGACCGGGTGGTTTACGGTTTCAAGGGTTCAAAGACCTGGTACACCGACCCGGCCGGTCTGCCGATGTCCAATCTGATCGGCGTGCAGGCCCGCGTCGATGATATCGGGGACGTGGGCATCGATCACACCGTTCAACGTCAGTTCCTGAGCACGACGCAAGACGCCGGCGTGATGGAATCGAACGGCGCCGTCTACTACGAGAACAACACGCAATGGCACCCGGCCGTGCGCACGATCCTCGGCCTGCGCGAGGATGCCTTCACGTTCAACGTCAGGGACAAAATGCTCAACGGCAACGACACGTGCGATATCAACAGCGACCCGTTGGGCTGCAATACCGGCACCGTCAAGAAAAGCATCTTCAGCCCCAAGCTGGGAATCGTCCTGGGTCCCTGGGCCCGAACCGCGTATTTCATCGATATCGCGGACGGGTATCACAGCAACGACGCCCGCGGCGTCACGCGAAGCGGAGAAAATCCGGACGCCCCGCCCGTTTCGCCGCTCACCCGCGCGACCAGCGGCGAGGTGGGGCTGCGGAGCACGCCGGTGCCGAGGTGGGAGACGTCGGTCGACGTGTTCCTGCTGAAATTAAGATCGGAGCTGGTCTTCAGCGGCGACGCCGGCGCCACCGAGCCCAGCGGGGCCACGACCCGCACCGGCGTTGAATGGGGAAACAAGGTTCATTTGACCGACTGGCTTTACGCCGACCTGAATGCCGCCTTTACCCAGGGACGTTTCGATCATAACGTGTCTCCGGACGATCTGGGGTGCGGAGACGCCGATCCGACCCACCCCTGCGCGACGGCTCCCGCTATTACGGGACGGTATATCCCCAACAGCCCGACCAACGTCGTCGACGCCGGTCTGACCGCGCAGCTGCCTTCGGGGTGGTTCGGCGCCCTCCACGCGCGGCACTTCGGGGAATCGCCGCTGGTCGAGGACAACAGCGAGAAATCCCCGGCCTATACGACCTTCGACGTCCTGTTGGGTTACCAGCAACCCAAGCAGTGGCGGGTCGCACTGGACATCTTCAACCTGTTCGATGTGAAGTGGAACGACATTGAGTATTATTATGTATCCCGGCTGCAGGGTGAAACGAATGCCCGGCCGGACTTTGTCGTCCATCCCGGCGTGCCGCGCACTCTCCGAGCCTCGTTTCAATACTATTTTTAACCGACCTGTTGCAGCCGACATTGCCGTGGGAGCCTTTAAGAAAAAACTTGACCGCCGCCTAAAAAAGGATTATATGAATCATAAATAACAACCATGATGACACAAAAGACACAGATCAAACGGACGGCCCTGGTTCTGGCGATGGTCTACCTGTTCCTGTCCGGTTTTATGGCGGTCGGGGCGGGCAAGCAGGACGTTCATCGAATGCATCATGCCGGCCATGCCAAACAGCACTCGACCCTTTTCTGTCACTGGATGTGCTCGGCTGCAACGTTCGTCCATTCGGCCGAGCTGCGGGTTTCGGACGGGGTGAGAGAGCCTTCTTTTGAGAGGCCGGCCGTCTATGCGGAACCGGTTTTGGGGCATCTTTCCGTATTCTCATTCTACATCCGTCCTCCTCCTATTTTTCCCGCCTGAAGGTTTTTACCCGTAAAAAAATATAAATCGAGCTCGATCCGGCGCCGCGTGTGACTCATGCCTTCGTCCTGATCTATTCGAGAGACGGACGGCAGTTGTTCTTTCCGCCGCGCGTTCGGATTGTAAACAATCAAATCATCCAAAGGGGCCCGGTCGTCCATGCGTAAAAAGACGGTTTCACCATTAATCTGCCCTCATTGTAAAACGAGTGGTGAGGGGAATGTTCTCAGCCTGTTTTGGGAGTACAGGGAACGAAGTTGGCGCTGCATTATCTGCGGCTATCGGGGTTATGAATACTCGGCTTCGTCGGGGGGTATAGGGGCGGCCGAACATTAAACGGCAAGGCCGGCTCGGGATGGGGCCCTCCTTTGCTGGGATTTGCAATGAGGCAGATCCGGGATTTCCTTGCCTCGTCTCGGGCCGGTCGCTGCCTTGGTCATCTGGCCAAAGCGCCGATGTAGAAGACGGAGCATGACGACCTGTTCGAAGATCGTCATAGGGTCGTCCGTCACCACGGAGGATACCCTCCGTTCTTGACAGTCTTAGACCCTTTCTGGTATAGGTAACGCACAATGAAGATTTCCGGGGGAAATTTGAAGCGGACCGCCTTGCTGATCACCGCGGTCTATCTCTTCCTATCCGCCTTTATGATGGTCGGGGCGGTGCAGCATGACTTTCAGCATGAGCACGATGCCGACCACGCCAAACAACACGCGTCCGTTTTCTGCGATTGGATGTGCGCGGCCGCGGCCTTTGTTCATTCCTCCGATCTGAATCTCACACAAGGCTTCGATTCATCCTTTGAAAGCGAAGTCGTTTATCGCGAGCGCTTTTTCACCAGCCTTTCCATCTTTTCATTATATATCCGACCACCCCCTCTTTCTTTCTCGTAACAAGACCAAAGAATCCAATTGATATTCCTGTGGTGTGGATTGATCCGTCCGTACGGCCGAGATGAATCCGCATAGTGAGCGCAATCCCCGCCTGTGAGGGCGGGGTTGGCGAGCGAATTAAAAATGGAGGCCTTTTCCACCCGGATCGAAGAATCCCCGGCTGGAAGGCCGGGGTTCTTCAATTCCGTTTCAATCACGGGATAAAACCATCAGGAGGGGAGATCGATGCTTCGTTCGATGTTTTCTTTAATCGTCGTGATGTGTCTCGGAATTTTTATGGTTTGTCCGACGGCTCTGTGGGCTCATGGGGTGGTGGGACAGCGATTTTTCGTGGAATCGGAGTCGGTTGAAGATCCTTTTGCGTCCGATGAAATGGATCTTCTTGGGTACTCCCACCAAAAGGACAGCGAAGGCCAGGCCACTGCCTATGGCGGCGGGATTTCCAAACGGCTCTCGCCCAACCTGGGCTTCGGTGTGGATTGGGAATACGATGTGGACAATCCTAACGACGGACCTTCCGAACGGGGTTGGCAAAACCTGGGACTGCACGTCAAATACACGATGGTGCGTATTCCGGAGCATGAATTTCTTGCCACCGCGATGATCGATTATGATTGGGGAAACACAGGAGCCAAGAAGGTCAGGGATCAGTTCAGTACGGTGACTCCGACGTTTCTTTTCGGGTACGGCTTCGGCGATCTTCCCGACGCCCTGGGGTATTTGAAGCCGTTTGCCGTCACAGGACTGGTCGGTATCGGCTCACCTTTCCGAAATCCGAGCTCCGATTCCTCCGATATCGCAAGCGACCTCGGATACGGTCTGGTTCTGGAATACAGCCTCCTCTACCTTCAATCCTATGTCAAAGACATCGGAATCGGATGGCCTTTCAATCGTCTTGTTCCGATCGTGGAATATAGCGTGGACATGCCTTTAAATGGACCGGACTTCGGGAAAAAAACCGGGGCGTACTATCCGGGAATCGCCTGGGCCGGTCGGTTCTACCAGGTTAACGTGGAGGGCATCGTGCCGATCAACAGCCAGAGCGGGGGCCACGGAGTACAGGCCCTGATCCACCTGTATCTGGACGATATGTTCCCAAAAACCTATACCTGGACTCCTTTTTATGGGGTTCTGGGGGGGACTCAAAGGTAACTTGAAAAGGGAGGGCGGCGTCTGTTTGGGCCCATGCGGTTCGCGGCAGGGCGGCCATGATTGAAAAACCAAAAAAAATCGCCGGGGTCCTGCTGGGGTTTCTCTTAATCGTTCCGATGCCGGTATGGGGTCATGCCTTTCCGGATCATTCGGATCCACGAGTAGGGTCGGAAGCAAAAACTTCTCCGGATCAGGTGAAGATCTGGTTCGATGGACCGATCGAACCGCTGTTCAGCACGTTGGAGGTTTTCGATTCGAACGGGAAGAAGGTGGATAAAGGGGACGGCCAGGTGGATCCCAGCGACCATACCGTTCTTGAGGTCGGCCTGCCGCCCTTGCCGCCGGGGACGTATACCGTCTCTTGGAGCGTGATTGCCATTGATACCCATCATACCGAGGGCCGTTTTAAATTTATGATCGAGGGCAAGTCATGACCGGTCATACGATGTATTTTCATGTGCTGGTCCAGTGGCTGACCTTTTTGGGGGTCGCTTTTCTGGTCGGAGGCGTGGTTTTCCGATCGACGGTGCTGAACCGAAGTCTAAGGGTTCTGGGTTCAGGGTCGCCGGATTTGGAAAGAGCGCAGGCGACCGGTCAGCGCGATCTAAAGCGCTGGATGGGCCGCTGGCTGATCCTTTTATTCATCGTCAGCATCGTGGATCTGATTATCCGCGCCGAGATGATGAGCCGGAAACCTTTCTCGGCGGTGCTTCCGATGCTCCCCCTCATTATCTCGCAGACCCACGCGGGCAAGGTTTGGATAGCCAAGATGGCCATCCTTTGTTTGTTAATCGCGCTCTGGTTCTTCATTAAAAAAGATCGCGCGCGACCCGGACAGCAGGTCCTCTGGCTGTTGGCTTCCGCGGGGCTCTGTCTTACGGTCAGTTTGTCGGGTCACGCAGCCGACAAAGGGGATTTTTCCATTGCGGTGGCCGCCGACTGGCTGCATATGATGGCGATCTCTTCCTGGGTGGGAGGGTTGGTCCCGCTGCGGTTTCTCCTGCCGAAGATTTGGGCGCCGTTGGATGAGAAAAAGCGTATTCCATTCCAGACCGCTTCGATCCATCGCTTTTCGTGGCTCGCCGCTCGATGCGTCGGTGTCTTGATTCTCACCGGCGTGTATGCCGCCTGGCTTCACCTCCGGACGGTGTCCAACTTGGTGGGAACGCCTTACGGGATTACGCTTCTGTTCAAGCTTGCCTTCGTCGTCCCGATGCTGGCCTTGGGCGCCCTCAGCCGCTACTATATCCGGCCGGCGCTCCAGACCCTGGCGGGAGAACCCGTGCGCGTGAGTTTTATCGGGAAGACGATCCATCGCGTCGTCTGTCTGTTGGGGGGAGATACCGGGAGCGCGGACCATCGCATGCTGGAATTGCGTTACAGTTCGGCCCGGATCGCCGTGGTTCACTTTCAGGTCTTTGTCGCACTGCAGTGTCTCCTTGCGGTGGCCGTGTTGGGATTGACGGCTTTGCTGACGCAGACGTCGCCGCCGAACCTGACGAATTTCGCCGCGCCGGATAGTTCCTCTGACATGCAGAATAAGGGTATGTAGGTAACATAAAAACCCAAACAGACAAATTTTTGGATCAGGTTTTTAGTCGTCGATGGACAGCCCGATAGTCCATATGAAGTTACGGCACGTTCATAACAACAAGGAGGTCGGACATGCGTAGGATGTGGGTAAACGCGGTCATGGCGGTCGTATTGGTTATGGGTATTTTGGCCATTCAAACGCAGGCGGCGGACCAACAGGTCACGCTCATGCTGGGCGGACAGTACTGCGAGTTCTATCCGAAGGAGATCACCGATGCCTTGATGGCGGTCAAAGGTGTGAAGTCCGTCGATCTACAGAGCATGAAAGGTCACGCCATCGTGGAGCACGACGGCAGCGTGAAGGAAGAGCAACTGCTCGATGCGATCAAAACCGTCAAGGGGACTAAAGGGGGGGTGGATTGGTACTGCGACGCCGAGGTTATGAAGTAGAGCGCGCGTTCTTCTGATCAGCATTATTCCTGCTTGTAGGGTGAATGAGGCCGATGCGATGTGGAAAAAAACGGTGATCGTAATCGGTTTCGGAATGGTGTTGGGATCTGTAGGTGCGGGTGTATGGTTCGTGCGGCACGGATTTAGCGCCAAGGATGCGCCGAGCGTTCTCGAACTGAAATTGGCTCGATATCTGCGGCATCTTGCGGTGCCTCGACAACAGCGGGAAGCCAACAACCCGATTCCGGCCACGCCGGAGATTTTGGCGGAGGCCCGGGAGCACTTTGCCGATCATTGCGCCGTGTGTCACGGAAACGATGGAAGCGGTAAGACGGACATCGGTCGGGGCGTTTATCCCAAAGCTCCCGACTTGAGGGAGCAAGAAACCCAACGGCTTTCGGACGGGGAGTTGTTCTACATCATTCATAACGGCATCCGGTTCACCGCGATGCCGGGGTGGGGAACGGGTCGTCCGGAAGACGATCGTGACAGCTGGAAACTGGTCCGGTTCATTCGTCACCTTCCCGTGATCACGGAACAGGAGCTGGAGGAGATGAAACGGTTTAATCCCGTAAGTCAGATGGAACGAGAGCGCGAGGCTGAGGAAGACCGCTTCCTTCGAGGAGAAGATGTGCCGTTTCATCCGGAGGATAGCCATGTGCATTGAGAGGGAGAAGCGCATCGTGCGATCCGTCACGTATACGATTATGGCTTGGGCGCTGTTGACAACCGGGGCGCTGAGTATTGCGCATGCACATGGACAACATGTGATGGGGACGGTGATCCGTCTGGGACCCGGCCAGGTTCAGGTTCGCACGACCGATGGGCAGACTCTTACGCTGATTCTGACCCGCGACACAAAGGTTCAGGCAACCCAGGAATCCGAGGGGGCGGACACATTGCAAGTCGGGGATCGATTGGTCGCCGACGTGGATGAGGAGCAGGATCGGCTCGTCGCTCGCGAGATTCGTTTTTCGAGGGGACATCAGAAATAAGAACCGCAAGAAAGACATGTCATGCAGGAAGGAGCCATTTATGAGAACCAGGCTGTTTAAACTATTCTTCGTCATTTTTTCGGCCGTGACAGCTATTTCAACGGGGTCAATATTGCCGGTTGAAATCCAGGCGGACGCGACCCCTCCGTATCGGATTCTGAACGAGCCGTCCGCGCACTCCGCCGGTAAAGTGCGGATGGAAATCTTCGTCGATTTCTATTGTCCTCATTGCCATCACTTTGAAGCGACGGTGCTTCCCGAACTGAAACGGGAGTTCGGAGACAAGTTGGAAGTGATCAATGTGGGATTTCCCGTGATTCGCAACCAACCGAGCATGCCGTTCGAACTGTATGAGGCCGCGCGAGAGGAGGGCCGGGGGAATGTAATGGCCGGCGTTCTTTTTCGTGTGCTGCAGGATGAGCGCCTGAATATTCTCGACCCCTCGGTGGAAGAAAAAGTGATTCAGGAGGCGGGTGTGAATCCGGACGCCATGAAGAAGCGGCTCGCCTCCGGGGGGCCGAAACGCAAATTGGAAGAAGGCGTCTCGCGAGGCAACCGTTACGGGGTGAATTCCACGCCGACCGTGTTGTTGGACGGCTATGTGTTGTCCGAAGTCCCGACGGCGGAGAATCTTCGCCCCCTTGTTCAAAAACTTTTGTCCGGAGAGAGGCTATAGACCGGATTCAACCCGGCAGCCTCAGGTTAAGGAATGAACGTTTTCGTCTTCATGAAAAACCAACCGCGCCAAGGGTTCCGATCCTGGTCGTGGCGATTTATTCTGACCGCCGTCGTGACCCTGAGCTATCTCACTCTCACGGGTGAGGCCATCCGTTGCCAATACGATTCCCATCCCCACGAAGAACATCACTCCTCATCGTCGCATGATCATCCTTCCCCGCATTGCATGATGTCCATGCATTGCGCCGCGGCCGCTCTGCATTCGGCCGCGCCCGCACAACACCGTCCGCTCCAACCCCTCGCGCGACTCCTTGAGTCCAACCCGCTCGTTCCCGGAACCGGCGGGGTTGTTGGCGCATCCACCCGCGCTCCTCCCTCCACCCCTTCGCCATCTGAGGCGTCGTGACGCCGTCGTTGCACGGCTGACCCGCGCTTCGACCGCTCGCTGACGAGTCATGATTCGACCGGACGCCATGGGCCTGTGCGCATGATGTCCGGCCAACCTAAGTCCAATTCGAGAACGGAGGGACGCTGAATGAACCGCATCAATCAGGTCGGCACGGCTGTGATCGTCTGCATGGGGCTGATTTTCCCATCACTCGGTCTGGCGGAGGAACCGGCACCGCCGAAGGAGAACGCCACGGAGGAAACAACCACAAACCCATCAACGGAAGCGGCGCCGACGACCGAGGCCGGCAAACCGGTCACCACGCTCAGTCCGGTAATCATCAGCGCGACGCGGACGGAGCGCACGGTTTCGGATCTTCCGGTCAGCAGCACCGTTCTCGATCGCCAAGCGGTCCAACAGACCCCGGCCATTGCGACCGACGACGTCCTGCGGGAGGTCCCTAGTCTCAATTTCAGCAATTCTTTGCCCAGTTTTATGAACCATCCCACCGGGAACTGGGTATCGATTCGAGGCTTGGGAGGCATCGCGCCGCACGTACTCGTTCTCATGGACGGGATTCCGCTCAATGATCCATTTTTTGGTTACCTCGATTTCAACCGGGTACCGAAGGAGGCGATTGACCGCATCGAGATCGTCCGCGGGGGCAGTTCCAGCCTATGGGGAAGTTTTGCGGAAGGCGGCGTGGTGAACATCGTCACGAAGCCGGTCGACGCAACGGAACTGAAAGTGACCACTCTGGGCGGATCGGACGGCACCTTTCGAACGGATGTCCACAGCAGTCAGAAGATTGACGATCATCTTGGAATCAGCCTGGATACGAATTATTTCGGGACGGCCGGCTACGACGCCGTAGAGCCCGATGTGCGGGGAGCGATCGATCGCGCAACGGCGAGCGATTCCGCCAACGTCCAGCTTAAAATGGATTATCACACGGCGGATTTCGAAGGTTTTATCCGCGGCAACGATTTTAAAAACCGCCAGAGGCTGGACACCCGCATGAGCGCCAACGACACGGATACCGTGAATGTGGCAACGGGCGGACGATGGATACTCGATGCCCAAAGCGACGTCAAAGCCAATCTCTTTTTCTTGAATCAAAATTTTACGACGAACAATACCGATTTCAGCCCTCCCAATTTTGACCGAAACGCCGAGTTCCTTTCCAACCTGCACCAGACTCCGGCCAACGACGTCGGAGGATCGCTGCAATGGACGCGAACCACGGACAGTTTGGTGAAACTGCTCAACGCGGGGCTGGACATCCGCCATATCGAGGGCGTCGACCGGCAGCAGGACATTGCCGTTCCTGGCGACAGTCCCACGGTGCTCAACGGAGGCGGACAACAGCTTTTCGCCGGATTGTTCGTACAGGCGAGCCTCCGCCCGGTCCCAGACTGGGAAATTCTGCCTAGCATTCGTTTGGACTATGTCAGCGACTATAATGGCAGCATGGTGACCATCCCGGGGACCACAACGCAGTTCGACGACAAGGATTATCTTCAACTGAACCCGAAGCTCGCCACGCGGTACCAAATCGTCAAGGCCGTTGCCATACGCGCCTCCGTCTATCGAGGCTTCCGGGCGCCGACGCTCGACAACCTCTATCGGGAGTTCACCGCGGAGGGTTTCAAGCTTCTGCCGGATTCCCAATTGAAGCCGGAGGTCTTGTGGGGAGGCGAGACCGGATTGGATCTTTCCCAGGGACCCTTCCAGGGCCAGGTCAACTTCTTTTACAACAGGGTCATTGATCAGATCAATTTTATTACGACGAGTTTCTCTCCCGTATACACGGTGCAAGCCACGAATATCGGCAAGACGAGAAGCCTGGGTGTTGAAACGATCGGCGACGTGCAATTGACCGAAACGCTCTCTTCCGGGGTCAGTTACAGCTACACGGATTCTAAGATTATTTCCAATCCCCCCGATCCTTCGATCGAGGGCAATCGGACCCCGGACGTGCCCGTCCATTCGGTAAGCGTCGTCGCGCGATACCGGCAGCCCGCCGGGGCCCAACTGGAAGTACGGTTCCGGCTCCTCAGTTCCATGTGGGATGACACCACCAACTCCTTAAGTCTGGATGCGGAACACGTGGTGGACGCCTCGGCCTCATACCCCATTGGGAAACATATGGAGGTCTTTGTGATTGGTCAGAATATTTTTGACGATAAATACGTTGCAACGACATCGGGCGGCAATCACTTGGGGCCGCCCTTTCAAATCTTCGGAGGCCTAACGCTGGCCTTCGGCGGAAGTCATGAGTAAACGGCCTGCAGCAGGTATTTCACTGTTGCGTGGCAGGGTGGCAAAAGGAGGTAGGCCATGACGACAGCGGATCAATCACCATCTCGTAAGCCTTGGTTCGATTATCGGGCCGTGTGGCGGTGGCATTTTTATGCCGGCCTCTTCTGCATCCCCTTTGTCCTCTTTCTGGCGGTCACCGGCTCCATCTATCTATTCCGGCCCCAAATAGAGCCCTGGCTCGACCGTCCCTACGACCATCTCGTGGTGACGGGACACCCCGCCAGCGCGGAGGCCCGCGTCGGAGCCGCGCTCGCCGCCGTTCCCGGATCGGTTCTGCACTCGTATGAACTGCCGAAATCGCCGAATGCCGCAACCCAGATCATCGTCAAGCGGCGGGCCGAGGACGTCCGTGTGTACGTTCACCCTGAAACCCTGCAAATTCTCAAGACCGTCAAAGAAATGGACCGGCTGATGAATGTGATCTTCTACTTGCACGGCGAGTTGCTCCTGAAAAACACGGGATCGACGATTGTGGAACTGGCGGCTTCCTGGGCGATCATTATGATCGTCACCGGCCTTTATCTCTGGTGGCCGAGACAGGGTCGGGGCCTGGCCGGCGTCGTCTATCCGCGTTTCAACGGCGGGACACGCCTTTTCTGGCGCGATCTGCACGCGGTTACCGGAGTCTGGGTATCGAGCCTCGCGCTGTTTCTCTTGGTAACGGGTCTGCCCTGGGCTTTTGTGTGGGGCAGCTATTTACAAAAGGTTCGTGATCTAACCCACACTGCGGTCGCAAAGCCGGACTGGCCCGTCGGCCATCCCGAAGGTGAGCCGGGACAGGTGCCGCCGGCTGCGGCCGGAGGCACGACGGCAATACCGGCGGAACATGCGGCCCATATGGCCCGTGCAGGGGGAAAAGGGGAGGCGGCTCGGAATCCGGCGGACTATTCCCCGATCGACCGGCTGGTGGGCGTTGTGGCTCCACTCAGCCTCGCCCCTCCGGTTTTGATCTCTCCGCCCGACAAGGACTCCCCGAACTGGACGGCCAGGTCGGAGGCTCAGAACAGGACCTTGCGCGTCGATCTTGTCCTGGACGGCACGACCGGCGCGATTCTCAAACGGGAAGATTTTAAAGACCGTCTGTTGGTGGATCGACTCGTGGGGATCGGCGTCGCGGCCCACGAAGGGCAACTTTTCGGCTGGCCGAATCAACTCCTGGGCGTGCTGACCGCCTCCGGTCTTATTCTCCTGAGCGTCAGCTCCGTGAACATGTGGTGGCGGAGGCGTCCCGCCGGCGTGCTTGGCGCGCCGGATCCGATCCAAAATCCTCGCTTTTCGATCGGGCTTGGCGTCCTGATCTTGATCTTCGCCGTCTATCTGCCGCTGTTCGGCCTGTCCATGCTTGTGGTGAAGATCATCGAAAAACTGATCCTGCGTCGCATCCCCGCCGTTCGCGACTGGTTGGGGTTGACTATGGCGGCGATCAGATCGGGATAGAAACAGATGACGCATGAGGGAGGGCGCAGGTTGACCTGGGACAGACTGGCGGGACTGCTGGTCATGCTTGCATTGCACGGTGCGGGGTTGTTTGCGTTATGGCAGTACCGGGTTCAAATCACCCCGCAGGAGGCGGTCACCCTCTTCGTGAACTTCATCAATCCGCCGCCACCGGCCCAACAGCCGGAGCCGCCTAAACCCAGGATTTTGCCCAAACCGGTCAAGCCGGAGCCGCCTCCGCCGGAGACTCCGCAACTTGTGGTCGAAGCCCCCGTGGTGACGCCGGAAGAGCCGGCGGCGCCGCCACCACCCGAGCAGGTTATCGAGGCCCCGCCCAAGCCGGCTGGTCCGGTGATGCTTGCCTCCGAGCTCGCGGTCACCTGTCCCAAGCGTTCGCCCCCGGAGTATCCTCCGACGTCCCGTAAGCTGGGCGAACAGGGCCGGGTCGTTCTCTGGGTGGAACTGGACGAACAGGGACGCATGAGCTCCGCCCGCGTCGAGACCAGCAGCGGGTCCAAGCGGCTCGATGACGCGGCCCTGGCCGCTGTGAAAACCTGGCGTTGCAGT
>Ga0335077_10008887_pt1 | contig 12460 bp, 10 predicted proteins | sample Lox_Sample_31_FD_207151 | JGI IMG/M metagenome (GOLD analysis project Ga0335077, IMG submission 207151) | Soil microbial communities from Loxahatchee National Wildlife Refuge, Florida, United States - Lox_Sample_3.1 | ecosystem: Environmental > Terrestrial > Soil > Wetlands | place: USA...
GCGGCGTCGACGGAGAGCGCACCGCGAGATCCGTCGCGGCGCGCCTCGATCTTAAGCCCGGGGAGGCGAGCCGCGAGGTCCCGTCGTGCCCCGGGGAGTCCCGGTAGCTCCCCTTCCCAGAGCCGGCGCTTCACGGTGTCGGCGAGGCGGGAGCCGAGGCAGGCAAGAGCCGCGGCGCTCTCGCCCTCGGCCAGCGCGCCTCCCGGCACGGCGCGGGCTTCGAGCCCCAGTTCGGCGAGCTCCCGGGCGAGCAGGTCCTCGAGGCCGGGAGCGCAGGCGGCGAAGATCCGCTCCGGGCCGCGCGCGCCCGCCCCGGACCGGTGCGTTGGGTCCCCGCCGGTCGAGCGGGAAGTCCGGGAGCGGCGCCGGGCCCCCGAGCCCCGGCGCGAGGAGGCCGGGGTCACTCGGCCGGCGCTTCGGACGCCGCCGGGCCCTCGAGGCCGACCGCCGCCGGCGACCCCAAGGGCAAGCGCGACAGGACGCGGACGAGGACCGCGTAGAGGATCCCCACCGCCACCGGAGCCACCAGGGCGAAGACCACCATGGCCCGCAGGCTCGCGTCCCAGTACTTCGCCATGGCCGCGAGGAAGCCGGCGTCGATCTCTGCCTTGAGCTCGGCGAAGGAGAGCGCCAGGGGAGGCGCCCCGAAGAGCCAGGAGCCGGCGCGCAAGAAGGGGACGAGGAGCACGACCTGGAGCGGCGTGGCGGCGTAATTGGCGGCGAGGATGGCCGGCTGGTTGAGCCGGAGCGCGTAGGCCACCGCGACGCAGATGGCCCCGGTGAACCCGAGCATGGGCATGGACGAGAGGACGACCCCGATGGCGAGCGACAGGGCGAGGCGGGAGGGCGTGATGCCCTGGGAGAGCTGCTCCATCACCGGCCGAGCCACGCGGCGCCGCAGGAGGTCGGCGATCCGGTCCTTCATGCCCGCGGACCTTAGGGTACCTCTCCGCCCGGCGCAAGGTCCCGTCCCGGACCTTCCGGGATTCCACGGACGGTGGGCGGTGGCGCTTCGGTGTCGGAGCCCCTCCAACGCAGCCACGGGGCTCTCGCAAATCGGCCCTTTTCGCGTTAGATACGCGCCCCACCATGATCAGCGTTCAGGACGTCACCAAGGCCTTCGGGCCGAAGAGGCTCTTCGAGGAGGTGAGCGTCGCCTTCCAGCCGGGGCGGCGCTACGGTCTCACCGGACCGAACGGCGCGGGGAAGTCCACCTTCATGCGCATCCTCTCGGGCGACGAGGAGCCGGACACGGGCTCGGTCCACCGGCCCCGGCGCCTCGGCATCCTCCGCCAGGACCACTTCCGCTACGAGAACGACCGGGTCGTCGACGTCGTCCTCATGGGCAACCTCGCCCTGTGGAAGGCCCTGAAGGAAAAGGAGGACCTGCTCGCACAGGCCGACGTGTCCGAGGAGGACGGCCACAAGCTGGCCGAGCTCGAGGGGGTGATCGCCGAGGAGGACGGGTACGAGGCGGAGGCCCAGGCCGCCGAGGTCCTCCAGGGCCTGGGGATCGAGCCGGCCTGGCACGAACAACCCATGAAGGCGCTCGCCGGCGGCATCAAGCTGCGCGTCCTCCTCGCCCAGGCCCTCTTCGGGAAGCCGCAGGGGCTGCTCCTCGACGAGCCCACGAACAACCTCGACTTGGACTCCATCCGCTGGCTCGAGGGCTTCCTCCGCGACTACCAGGGGGTGCTCGTCACCATCAGCCACGACCGGCACTTCCTGAATTCCATCTGCACGCACATCGCCGACATCGACTACGAGACCATCATCACCTACACGGGCGGCTACGACGACATGGTCCGCCAGAAGGGCGAGGTGCGGAACCGCGTCGAGTCGCAGAACGAGGAGAAGAAGAAGAAGGTCGCCGCGCTCCAGGAGTTCGTGGCTCGCTTCTCGGCGGGCACCCGCGCTTCCCAGGTCCAAAGCCGGGTCCGCCAGATGCAGAAGCTCCGGCTCGAGGACCTGAAGCGGTCCAACATCCAGGCCCCCTTCATCAAGTTCGAGATGAAGGCCCAGAGCGGCAAGCAGACCCTCACCCTGGAGGACCTGGAGAAGCGCTTCCACGGAAACGAGGTGATCCGGCCGTTCAACGCCCTCCTCACCCGGGGCGAGAAGGTCGCAGTGATCGGCAAGAACGGCGCGGGGAAGAGCACGCTCGTGAAGCTCATCACCGGCGGCCTCGAGCCGACCGCCGGGTCCGCGAAGTGGGGCCACCAGGCCATGGTCGGCTACCTGCCCCAGGACCACGCCGGGCTCATCCGGACCGGGACCACCGCCTTCGGGTGGTTGCGGGAGCTCGAGGACAAGCTCACGAACGAGGAGATCTCCGGGCTCCTCGGGCGGATGCTCTTCTCCGGCGAGGAGCGCATGAAGCCGACGGCGACCCTCTCCGGCGGCGAGACGGTGAGGCTGCTCCTAGCGAAGCTCATGATGGAGAAGCCGAACGTGCTGGTCCTCGACGAGCCCACGAACCACCTGGACCTCGAGGCCATCGCCGCGCTCTCCGAGGGGCTCAAGCGCTTCGAGGGCACGGCCATCTTCGTCACCCACGACCAGCAGCTCGTGGACGAGGTGGCCACCCGGATCTGGCACCTGCACGCGGGAGAGCCGGTGAACGACTTCCCCGGCACCTTCGCCGAGTACCTGGAGAAGCACCCCGACCTCGCCGGAGAGCACCGGTAGGCGGGAGCTCCCGGTTCAGGCTCCCAGGAGCGCGGGGAGCTCGGAGAGGGAGCGGACCTCCCAGTCTGGCACCTCGGGGATGCGCTCCCGGGGCTGGCCGGTGCGGTTGCACCAGGCGACGCGCAGGCCGAAGGCTTTGGCCGAGTATGCGTCCCACCCGTTCGCCGAGACGAAGGCGAGCTCCGCCCCGGCGAGGCCGAGCCGGTCCACCGCGAGCTGGTACACGGAGGGGTGGGGCTTGTAGATCCCCACCGACTCGACGGAGAGGACGGCGTCGAGGAACCCGGCGAGGCCGGCGCTCCCGCAGGCCACCTCCAGCATCCGCGGGGCGCCGTTCGAGAGGACGGCGAGCCCGAGGCCTCCGGCGCGGAGGCGGGAGAGGGCCTCCCGCGCGTCCGGGAAGGCGTCGAGCTGCTCGTAGAGCCCCATGAGGCGGTCCCGCAGGGAGGCGTCCGCAACCCCCAGGCTTTCGAGCGCGAAGTCGAGGGCGTCGCCGGTCACCTGCCAGAAGTCGGCGTGGTGCCCGGAGAGGCTGCGGAGCCAGGTGTACTCGAGCTGCTTCGCGCGCCAGCGCGCCGCGAGCTCGCGCCGGCGTTCCCCGAGGGACTCGGCGGCCCTCTCGGCGGGGCTTGCGACGTCGAAGAGCGTGCCGTAGGCGTCGAAGACCACTGCTCGAATCGCCATGGATCGTCCCCCTTTCCACCGGGCCGACTAGGGAATGGCCCGCACCACGCCCCCGTCCACCCGGAGCGCCGCCCCGTTCACCGCCGAGGCGAGCTCGCTCGACGCGAAGAGGACGAGCGCCGCCACTTCGTCCGGGGTGGCGAAGCGCTGCAGGAGCGAGGAGGGCCGGGCGTTCCGGAAGAAGTCCTGCTCCACGTCGGCGGCCCGCCGCCCCTGCTCGCGGGCGAGCGACTGGACGAACTCGTTCACCCCCTCGCTGCGGGTGGGTCCGGGCAAGATCGAGTTCACGGTCACCGCGGTCCCGCGGGTGAGCTCGGCGAGGCCGCGGGCGAGCGCGATCTGCGCGGTCTTCGTGACTCCGTAGTGGATCATCTCCGGGGGAATCTGGAGCCCGCTCTCGCTCGAGATGAAGAGGATTCGGCCGAAGCCTCGGGAGAGCATCCCCGGGAGATAGTGGCGGGACAGGCGCGCGCCGGAGAGCACGTTCACCTCGAAGAAGCGGAGCCACTCGGAGTCGGAGACCGCCCCGAAGGGCTTGGGCTCGAAGATGCCCAGGTTGTTCACGAGGATGTCGACCTCGGGGTGGGCGCGGACGAGGCGCTCGCAGCCCTCGGCCGCGCCGAGGTCCGCTGCCGTGCCGAGAACCTCGGCGCCGGGTGCTTGGGCTCGGACGGCGGAGAGGGCGCGGGAGACGTTTTGCTCGCTCCGTCCGTTCAGGACGACGCTCGCGCCTTCCCGGGCGAAGCCCTTGGCGATGGCGAGGCCGATCCCGGCGGTGGACCCGGTGACGAGCGCTCTCTTGGCGGCGAGGTGGAGGTCCACGGGAGAGCTTCGCCCTGCGCGCTAGCGCGCGTGGAGGAGGACGGCGCGGTAGCGGACCTTGCCGGCCGCGAGCCGCTCCCGGACCGCGTTCGCCTGCTCGAGCGGGTAGGTCTCCAGGACCGGCTTCACCTTGCCGGAGGCGACGAGCACGAGCGCCTCGTAGAGGTCGCTCCTCTCGTCCTGGGAGCTCCCCCGCAGCTGTCGCTGGCCCAGGATGAGGGACATGGGGTCGAGCGCGATCGGCCCCTCGGTGACCCCCATGTTCACGAGGCGGCCTCCGGGGCGGAGTCCGCGGAAGGCGCTCCCGACCTGGGCGCTCGAGTTCGTGGTGGAGAGGATCACGTCGGCGCCGCCGGCGTCGGCGAGGGCCTTCCCGGGGTCCCCGTCGGTCGCGAGGACCTGGTCGGCGCCCATGCGCCTGAGGTCCTCCTTCTTCCCCGCCTGCCCGGTGAGCGCCAGGGTCTCGAGGCCGAGGGCGTGCGAGAACTGGAGCGCCAGGTGCCCCAGGCCGCCGAGGCCCAGGACGGCCACCCGCTCGCCGGGCTTCGGATCGGCGTTGCGGAGCCCGCTCATCACCGTGTAGCCGGCGCAGAAGATGGGCGCGGCCGACGCGTCGTCGATGCCGTCCGGGATGAGGGTGCAGCCCGTGCCCCAGGCGAGCATGAGCTCCGAGTTGCCACCCCCGAGCTGCATCCAGCTCTGCGCCTGTGCGCAGTTGCCCTCGCGGCCCGACAGGCACGCTGGGCATCGCCCGCAGCCCTTCTGGTTCCAGTGAACTCCGACGCGGTCGCCCACCCGGAGCGAGGTGACCCCCGCGCCGAGCTCCACCACCTCTCCGACCGGCTCGTGCCCGGCGACGATGGGGGGGCGAAGCGGGAACATCCCGTGGTGGACGTGGAGGTCGGTCCCGCACATCCCGCTCGCCCGGACACGGACCACGACCTGGCCCGGCTGCGGGCGTGGGTCCGGGAGGCTCTTTACCTCCCAGGGCTCGTTGTACTGGGTGATGACGGCTGCTCGCATGGGCGCTTCTCGCCGCTTCCGCGACCCGGTGGTCTCCGGTCTCGATCGGCGAGCGGTCATAACCCGGTCCGGCCTCGCTTTTCCGGGCCCCTTCGGGGTGCCGCCTGCGGATCCGCACCCTCAGTCAGATCCCCAGGCCTCGAGGCACCTTGCCCGGGGGGCTCCAGCCAGGGGGCTCGGCTCCGGCGCAGGAGAAGGGACCTCGAAATCGACCTCGTCGACGTAGCAGTAGAGCCTCTGCTCGCCCGGCCCGTAGAACTTCATCACCGGGTGCCTCGCCTTGCGCGCTTCCGTGCCGGCGCGGCCGCGGGGGCTCGAGTCGCAGCATCCGACGTGCCCGCAGATCGCGCAGCGGCGCAGGTGCACCCACCAGCCGTCCGCTTCGAGACTCTCCACGCAGCCGGCCGCTCGGGGGACGTCACGGATGAGCTCGGCGTGGATGCTCGCCAATCGACCGCCGGCGCCGGGGCTCGCCCGAGCGCCCTCCCGGGAGGCTTCCCGTTCGCCGGGGAGCTGGTTAAGACCCGGGCGACGCCGACAGAGAGGGATGCCATGACCTCTTCCCGCGATTCCTGGCCGGAGCTTCCTTACGAGGGCTTCGCACCCACGGCCCACCTGCTGCACATGGGGCTCCAGGCCGTCGGGAAGCTCAGCCTGCAGAAGCCCTTCGAGCCCGAGTGGGCGAACGTGGCGCTCGCCTTGACGAGCCGCGGCCTCACCACCGGCCTCGTCCCGGCGGGATCCGGTGCCTACAGCGTCGAAGTCGACCTCGTGGCCCACGAGGTCCGCGCCTCGACCACGGAGGGCCGCGAGGGCGGCTTCGCGCTTGGGCCCATGTCGGTCGCCGACTGGACCGCGAGGCTCCTCTCGACGCTACGGGACCTGGGCATCGAGGCGCGGGTGAACCCTATGCCCCAAGAGGTCCCCCACCCGGTGCCCTTCCACGAGGACCGGGAGACCCGTCCCTACGACCGCTCTCTCGCGAACGCCTGGTGGCGCATCCTCGTCGCCGCTCACGGCGTGTTCCAGCGCTACCATGCCCGGTTCAAGGGGAAGACCCAGCCCATCGGGTTCATGTGGGGCACCTTCGACCTCCGGGACGTGCGCTTCAGCGGGAAGCCCGTGCCCCCCGACCCCGCCGCGGGCTACATCCGGCGGAACGCCATGGACGCCGCGCAGATCGAGGCCGGCTGGTGGGCCGGAAGCAAAGCCTACCCGCGCCCCGCCTTCTACGCCTTCACCTTCCCGAAGCCCCCGGGGCTCGAGGGGGCCCGGGTGGAACCGGGCGCGGCCCGGTGGGACCCGGCCCTCGACGAGTTCATCCTCGACTACGATGCGGTGCGGACTATGGGGAGGCCCGACGAGGCCGTGTTCGCCTTCCTCGAGTCCACGTACCAGGCCGGCGCCGAGCGCGCCGGCTGGGACCCGGCGCTCTCCGGCCCGTCCCTCCCCGTCTAGCGAGGCGGCCCCGCGACCCCGAAGGGTCGCGAGTCCACCCCGGCTGCCGCGCACCGTCCGCCCCGATAAATGAGAGCGGATGCCGGGTCACGGTGAGAGGAGTCGTTTCCTGAAGGCCGCCCTCGCCGCCTGGGCTTTCGTCTCCCCGGCGCCGAGCCGACGGAGCCGAGGTTCCGCCTGAGACCGTCACCCACCAAAGACCGCCCGCGCCGAAGGGAAACCCCGAGGGCCCTCCGGGGGATGCCCGCTCCGCGGGCGCTCCCGGGGCTCGCCGGCGGGGGGCTCGCTCCGGGCGGGTCAATCCCCGGGCGAACGGACCAGCCGCAGGCGGATCGCTTTCTCCGCGACGTGCTCGCGGGCCTCTCGTCCCGCCCGCGCTCGCTTCCATCGGTCTACTTCTACGACGCCCAGGGGAGCGAGATCTTCAAGCGCATCATGGCGCTCGAGGAGTACTACCCCACCCGCTGCGAACAAGAGATCCTGGAGACCCACGGCGAAGAGGTCGTCGCCCCCTTCCTCCGCCGCCGCTCCACGCTCGTCGACCTCGGTGCCGGGGACGGGGCAAAGACCCGCCTCCTCCTCTCCCGGCTCCACCGTCGGTGCCCCGACCTCACCTACGCCCCCGTCGACGTCTCCTGTTCCGCCCTCGCCGAGTCCTCGGCCCGGATGTCGGCCGCCTTCCCCGGGCTCTCGGTCGAGCCGGTGGCGGCCGAGTACGCCGAGGGGCTCGCCTGGCTCGGCCGCAGGGAGGGGAGCGGCTCGCTCCTCGTCCTCTTCCTCGGGAGCAACATCGGCAACCTGGAGCGCGCCGGAGCGCACCGCCTCCTCGGCGAGCTCCGCGCAGCGCTTCGGCCGGGAGACCACGTGCTCGTGGGGTTCGACCTGCTGAAGGATCTCGACGTGCTCCGGGGCGCCTACGACGACGGGCTGGGGGTGACCGCCGCCTTCAACCTGAACCTGCTCGCGCGGATGAACCGCGAGCTCGGCGCCGACTTCGACCTCGGGGCCTTCGCGCACCGAGCCACCTTCGATCCCGAGCGCCCGGCCATGGAGAGCTGGCTCGAGAGCCAACGGGACCAGGTGGCGACGGTCGGGGGAGCCCGCTTTGCCTTCCAGGCGAGGGAGCGCATCCACACGGAGATCTCCTGCAAGTACCGGGAGTCCGACGTGACCGAGTTTGCGCGCTCGGCAGGGTTCGCCGAAGTCGGACGCTTCCGGGACCGGAGGGGGTGGTTCCTCGACGCGCTGTGGCGGGTGCCGGGAAGGGTGCGGTGAGGGGACCGGAAAGCGTGGGAGCGTCGGCCCCGGGGCGCCTCGATCCCGGGCCTCTCCTCCGGCGCTTCGCCGAGGTCCGCCGCTTCACGGAGAGGCTCTGCGAGCCCCTCGTCCCCGAGGACTACGTCGTCCAGTCCATGCCCGACGCCAGCCCGGCGAAGTGGCACCTCGCCCACACCACCTGGTTCTTCGAGACCTTCGTCCTCTCTCCGCTCGACCCCGCATTCCGGCCGTACCGGGAGGGCTGGGGGTTCCTCTTCAACTCCTACTACGTGGCGGCTGGGCCCCGCCACGAGCGGTCGGAGCGGGGCCTGTTGACCCGCCCCACCGTCCGGGAGATCGAGGACTACCGGCGAGCGGTGGACGAAAAGGTCGAGAGGCTCCTCGGCTTCTCGGGAGGTCCGCCGGAGTCGGCCCTCGCCCTCGTCGAGCTCGGCCTCCACCACGAACAGCAGCATCAGGAACTCCTGCTCACCGACCTCCTGCACGCCTTTTCCCGGAACCCCCTTCGGCCCGCGTACGCCCCCAGGGAGCTTCCGCCGACCTCGGTCCCATCGCTCTCCTTCCGGGAGCACCCAGGCGGCCTCGTGCGCATCGGCCACGCGGGAGGGTCTTTCGCCTTCGACAACGAGACGCCCTCGCACCGGGTGCATCTCGAGCCCTTCTCGTTCGCCTCTCGCCCGGTGGTCGCCGGCGAGTACCTCGAGTTCATGGAGGACGGCGGGTACGAGCGACCCGAGCTCTGGCTCTCGGATGGATGGGCCGCCGCGCGGCAGGGCGGCTGGGCCGGTCCGCTCTACTGGGAGAGGCCGGAAGGAGCCCTTCGCCGCTTCACCCTCCACGGAGAGGCGCCGCTCGACCCGGGTGCGCCGGTCTGCCATGTGAGCTACTACGAGGCCGACGCCTACGCGCGCTGGGCCGGCGCCCGGCTCCCCACGGAGGCGGAGTGGGAGAGCGCCGCGCCTCCGGGGCCGGTGTCGGGCCAGTTCGTGGAGGACGGCGCGCTCGTCCCCCTCGCCACCGGGGCCCAAGCGCCGCACTTCGGCGGTGCCTGGACGTGGACGGCGAGCCCGTACGTCGCCTACCCGGGGTTCCGCCCGGCTCCCGGTGCCGTCGGGGAGTACAACGGGAAGTTCATGGTGAACCAGCTCGTCCTGCGCGGAGGCTCCTGCCTCTCGAGCCGTTCGCACCTGCGGGCCTCCTACCGGAACTTCTTCCCCCCGCACGCGCGGTGGCAGATGACGGGAATCCGCCTCGCCCGGTAGGGAAGGCCTCGCCTCCACCTCCGCGTCGCCGGAGAGAGCCCCCAATGGGGCGGCCCGTTCTCCGCCACCGCTGGCCCATGGCAGCCTTCCGACTACCGAGGAGGGACGAACATGAAGTCGACTAGGCGGACGTTTCTGAAGACGGCGGGCGCGGCCGGCGTGGTCGCCGTGGCCGGGGGAATCGCCAAGCGGGCGACCGCTGCCGCCGGGCCGGCCTCCGCGGGCACGCAGGGGCCGCAGGGCGGGGCGCGCGGGCTCACCCTGTGCAGCATCGACCGGAGCGGGAAGCTCACCCTGGGCGTCCGCACGACCCAGGGCGTCCTCGACGTGGAGCGGGCGGGCGCGGCGCGGGGCCTGCACGTTCCCCTCACCCCGGACGACGTCCTGGCGGGCAGGAACCTGGAGGGGCTCCACAAGGTGATGGCCGGCGACGTGAAGAAGTTCCTCCTTCCGGAGGGAAGCTTCACTTTCGGACCGTGCGTAACCGCGCCCCAGAAGATCATCATGATGGGGTTCAACTACCGGAAGCACTGCAACGAGCTCAAGATCCCCATCCCCACCACCCCAGTGTTCTTCAACAAGTTCAACAACGCCCTCCTCGGCCATTGGGGGACCATCCGCCTCCCCTCGGCGGTCGCGAAGAACTTCGACTACGAGGTCGAGCTCGTGGTGGTGATGGGGAAGACGGCGCGGGACGTCAGCCCTGCCGACGCGCTCGCTTTCGTCGCCGGCTACTGCACCGGCAACGACTTCACGGCGCGCGACCTGCAATTCAAGACCACCCAGTACATGGTCGGCAAGACGTGTGACGGCTTCGCGCCCATTGGCCCCTGGCTGGTGGGGGCGGACCTCGTCGGCGACCCCCAGAAGCTCAAGCTCGAGTGTCGTGTGAACGGAGAGGTCCGGCAGTCGTCGAACACCGACGACATGATCTTCAGCTGCGCGGACCTGGTGAGCTACGCCTCGAGCTTCATGACGCTCCAGCCCGGGGACATCATCTTCTCGGGAACGCCGGAGGGCGTCATCCAGGGCAAGCCCGAGGGGAAGCGCGTGTGGCTCAAGGCCGGCGACGAGATCTCCACCGAGATCGAGAAGCTCGGGGAGCTCAAGTTCACGCTCGCCTGAGGGGTCGCCGGGCGCCATCGGCGGAGGGGACGGGATGCGCCGGCAGGTGAAGGAAGGGGAGGTGGGCCGTGAGCTCCTGCCCGGCCAGTCGGCGGCGCTTCTGAAGGAGCTCCACCTCCTCACTCGCGCCGGGGACCTGAACGCCGACAGCCTTCGCAAGCTGAAGCAGGTGAACCACCTGGTGCGGCTCCTCTCCCCCGCGGTGGAGGACGTCCTCTCCCGCTTTGCCGACCCGGTGATCGTGGACTGCGGCGCCGGCAAGGGGTACCTGGGATTCATCCTCCACGAGCTCTTCGTGGGCCCGGCGGGGAAGGGAAGCATCCTCTCCATCGAGTCCCGGCCGGAGCTCGTGCGCTCCACCCGCGAGATCGCCCGGCGGCTCGGCTACGGGAGGATCCACTTCCTCGGCGACGCGGTGGAGCGGGCCGAACTCCCGGAGCGCGTGCACCTCGTCACCGCTCTCCACGCCTGCGACACCGCCACCGACGACGCCCTGGTCCTCGCGGCCCGCCACAACGCGGACCACGTGGCCGTGGTCCCCTGCTGCCAGGCGGAGGTGGCCCGGCAGCTCGACGAGGGGAGGGGCGGCTCCGCCACCTTCCGGGACCTCTCCCGCCACCCCTGGCACCGCCGGGAGTTCGGGTCGCACCTCACCAACGTGATCCGGGTGCTCGCGCTCGAAGCCCTGGGCTATCGGGTGACGGTCACCGAGCTCGCCGGCTGGGAGCACTCCCTCAAGAACGAACTCATCCTCGGGCGGAAGGTTCGCGGCGAGTCGCGCCCGGCCCGGGAGCGGCTTCTCGCCCTGCTCGCCGACTCCGGGGTGCGCCCCAAGGTCGTGCGGGACCTCTGGGACCGAGTCCCCGCGGCCGCGCTCTGATCCGGATTGGCCCTGTGGAACGGCGCCCTGCCCGTCCCCACCCTTGTCAATGCGGGGACGGCCCGTTATGCCTCGCCTCGGATGCGCCCCGCTCCTTCGTTCACCTCGCGAGCGAAAAGGGGGCGGGCGCAGAAGACTCTCCTCCGAGGCGATCTCCAGGCGAACCCCATCCATGCCCCTCGCCTCCACCAAGGCCGGCCCCCCCGAGGGGCCCCGGGAAGCCGTCGGGGAGCGGAGAGGGTGAGAGCGCTCGCCTTCCTGCTCGCCGCCGCTGCCGCGAGCGGCGGCCCGGAGGCGTCCCCGGCGCCGGCGAGGGCCCTCCTCCCCCCGGAGCTCGAGCCCCTGCCGCAGGCTGTCCTTGGAGCCCAGGTGGCGGCGCCGGAGCCGGTCACCTTCGAGGAGGCGGTGGAGCGGGCCATCCGCTACGGGACGAGTGCGCTCGTCTCCATCCAGGAGGTCGCCCGGGCGGAGGGGCTCCTCGGCCAGGCGCGGTCCCAGGCCCTGCCGACGGTGGGGCTCACCGGCAGCTACACGATCATCAGCCAGGCCATCTCCTTCGGCGGGACACTCCTCGAGGCGAAGAGCACCCTCGCCGGGAACGCCACCCTCTCGGTGCCGCTCGTGAACCCCCAGGCCTGGGTGGGGTGGGCCCACGGGTCGCAGGGCGTGGACGCGGCCGTGGCCGCCGACGCGAGCGTCCGCCGCGCCGCCGGGATCACCGCTGCCCACGCCTACTTGACGGTCGTCGCCTCCCACCGTGCCATCGAGGTGAGCGAGATCGCGGTGGCCACGGCGAAGGCGCACTTCGACTACGCCCGGGCGCGCCGCGAGGGCGGCGTCGGGACCGAGCTCGACGTGAAGCGCGCCGAGCAGGAGATGTCCGAGAGCGACGTCCAGCTCCAGGCGGCCCGGGGCGCGCTCGCCCGCAGCCGAGAGGCGCTCGGCATCCTCTGCGGGTCGAACCGTCCCCTCGACTCCAGCAACGTGCCGACCGGGCCGGCGTACCCCGGCCTGGGGGAGGCCGAGGACGGGGTCCTGGCGCGCCCGGACGTCCGGGCGGCGAAGGAGGAGGTTCGGGCTGCGAAGGCCGTGTGGAAGGACAGCTGGGCGGACTGGTTCCCCATCCTGAACGGGTCCTTCCAGGGCTACCTCCAGGACCCGGCCACCGCCTCGGTGCCCGCCCGCGGTTGGATCGCCCAGCTGGTGCTGAGCGTGCCGCTCTTCGAGGGGGGGCTTCGCC
>Ga0335077_10008888_pt1 | contig 12459 bp, 9 predicted proteins | sample Lox_Sample_31_FD_207151 | JGI IMG/M metagenome (GOLD analysis project Ga0335077, IMG submission 207151) | Soil microbial communities from Loxahatchee National Wildlife Refuge, Florida, United States - Lox_Sample_3.1 | ecosystem: Environmental > Terrestrial > Soil > Wetlands | place: USA: Florida...
GTGGTGGGATCCTCGTGGGTGGGGATCGCGGCCAAGATCGGGCGGCCTCACCTGGTCTTCTGGCTGGTCGCGATTGCCCTGTTCTTCTTGCCGCTGGCGGCTGTGGTGATCTTCCTCAACCGGCTCATGCCGCTGGAAGGCGGACTGTACCAGTGGGCGCGGCAGGGATTCGGCGAGCTGCCCGGGTTCCTCATCGCGTGGAACCTGTGGGTATACGGAATCTCGGCGACGGCCAGCATCCTCTTCGTGATCCCGACCGACCTCGCGTACCTGCTCGGGTCCGGCTGGGCCTGGCTGCCGAAAAGCGCGGCGGCAACATTTGGCCTTACCGGTGTGGTGATGCTCGGCGTCACCCTGGTGGCGCTGCACGGGCTGGATATCGGGAAGTGGCTGCACAATGCAGGCAGCGTGCTCATCCTGCTGGCGTATGCGATTCTGCTGGGTCTGCCGGTGTGGGGACTGTTGCACGGGTCGTTGCGCTCCTTTGAAGCGTTTCCGCTGGCGCTGCCGAAGTTCGACTGGTTCAGCGTGGCGATCTTCGGTCAGATCACGGTGGGCGGCCTGAGCGGCTTCGAATACATCGCGATCCTGGCCGGCGAGTCGCGGCGCGCGGATCGGACAATCGGGCAGAGCGTGCTGATCTCGGCTCCGGTGATCGCGGTGATGTTCATCCTGGGCACGAGCACGGTGCTGGCGTTCGTGGGCGACCGGCCGATCAACGTGGTCGGGCCGATTCCGCAGACGTTCCGCCTCGCCTTCGGAGATACCGGGATGGCGAACCGCGCGGCGCAGTTCGGCATCTCGCTGCTGCTGGCGCGCGCCGTGGCGGCGGGCAGCCTGCTTTTTACCGGCGTCACGCGGCTGCCGATGGCGGCGGCGTGGGATCGCGTCTTGCCCCAGTGGTTCACGCGCCTGCACCCGGTGCGGCGGACACCGGTCAACTCGATCGCATTCGTGGCTGCACTGGTGATGGCCATGATCGTGCTCAGTCTGATCGGTGTGCAGGAGCAGGAGTCGAGCCAGTTGCTGGCCAACGCCTCAATCGTGCATTACGCCATCGCGTACATCGCGCTATTCGCGCTGCCGCTGTGCGGAGCGCGGGCGCTACGCGGCCGGCTGCCGGGCTGGCTGAAAGGCGTTTCGGCCGCGGGGATGGCGGCGAGCCTGGTCTCGCTGCTGATCGCGGTCTACCCGGTCGTGGACGTGGTGAGCCGGGCGACGTATGCTGAGAAAATCGTGGCCGTAGTGGTGATCAGCAACATGGCGGGCATTCTGATCTATCGCGCCGGCCGGGGCAGAAATGCTACGGCTTAGCGCGATGCGCGACTCGCGTGGTTCGCCGGATTCGCCCCGAGCCGCGCGCCATCTGTTATTCTGACCGTGCTTGTGCAAGGCCGACCGGGCGGCGCCGATGCCGCTCCGGTGGCCGGACGAATTCTGAAGGACGCCTTATGAAACTCGTCTCCGGCCTTCTCGTCTCCCTGCCGCTGCTTGCGGCCCCCGCGACACTCAAGGTTCGCATCGGCGGGCAGGCGGTGGAGATGCCGCTGGAGAAGTACGTGGCCGCGGTCGTAGCGGGCGAAAGCAGCAGCTTCCGCTCGGACGAGGCGCTGAAGGCCATGGCCGTTGCGGCGCGAACCTACGGCCTGCACTGGCGCGGCCGGCATGCCAAAGACGGCTACGACCTCTGCTCGACCACGCACTGCCAGCACCTGGAACCGAACGGGGTGACGCCGCGCATCGAATCGCTCTCTGCGGCGACCGCCGGTGAGATTCTCTGGTATCGCGGCAAACCCATTTTTGCGTGCTACTCGCGAAACTGCGGCGGCATGACCGAAGACGCCGCGGCGGTGTGGAGCGACTTTGGCGCGCCGTTCCTGGCGAGCCATCCCGATCCCTACTGCACGCGGCAGGGCTCGACTGCCTGGGAATGGAGCGCTCCGGGAGCGGATATCGCCCGCGCATTGCAGCGCGCGCTGCTCAAAGCTCCCGACGACCTGACGCACATCACGGTGGCGCAGCGGACGCCGTCGGGGCGGGCGCGCGTGCTCCTGTTGGCCGGCACAGGCGAGGCGATTCCGCTGGCGGCCAGCTCGTTCCGCTTCGCGCTGGGCCGCATCCTGGGATGGGCCACGGTACGCAGCGACCGGTTCGAAGTCACCAGCGACGGCAGCCGGCTTTTGTTTCGCGGCAGGGGCGAAGGGCACGGCGTCGGGATGTGCCAGCGGGGCGCGGACCAGATGGGGGTGGAAGGCATCGGCTACAAGGACATTCTGGCGTTCTACTATCCCGGCACGGTACTCGGACTGACGGCGCAGGGCTCGCGGTGGGCGCGGTTGAGCGGAGAGACGGTGGTGCTGGAGAGCGCGCAGCCGTCACGGGATCGCGTGGCCCTGGCCAGCGCCGAGCGCCAGACGAAAGAGATCGCGCGGCAGACGGGCTGGACGGCCGCGGGTCCGATCGCGCTTCGGGTCTATCCGGACGTCGAGACCTTCCGCAACGCGACGGGCGAGCCCGGGTGGGCGCGTGCCCGGCCGGCCTATGCGGCAGCGGTGCAGCGTGTCGCGGGGCTGGTACAGCGCAACGGAATGGCCGCGGTTCTGGATTGGCTGCGCAGCGGGCTGCCCGCGGGCGAATCCGTCACCAATTAACGGCCATAGATCACGGTCCCGGCACGCACGGCCAGGCGGACGCGCGCCAGGGCAGTGATATCCTTCGCCGGATCGTCTCGTAGCACGGTCACGTCGGCATCCATTCCAGGAGCGATCCGTCCGCTGCGTTCGCCATACCCGAACCGGCGGGCGGGAGCGGTGGTCAGCGAGGCGAGGATTTGCGGAAACGTCATCCCGGCCCGCGCCATGCGGTCGTATTCCATGGCGGTATCGAAGTGGTCGATGTAGCCGGCATCGGTCCCGAACAGGACGTCGCCGCCCGCCTGCGAAAAGACACGCAGCTCAGCCTCCATCTTCGCCAGCCAGCCTTCGCGGGCCGCGTCCGATTCTCCCCCCCGGCGCGCCTCCCAATCGAACAAGGTCAGGGTGGGAATCAAGGCCATGCGGGCTTGCGTGAGCCGCGCGGCGAAAGCGGGCGTCCATGGCGGAGAGTCGGGCGCGGTATGGGCGAGAATATCGACGCCGCCGGCGATGGCCGCTTCCAGTCCCGCGCTGTTCTGCGGGTGCGCGAACACGGGTAGGTGCCGCGCGTGGGCTTCGGCGACGGCGGCGCGCACCATCTCGACCGGCATGTTGGCAACCTTGCCCCGCCCTCGTATCGAGCCGGCAAAGAGTTTGATGCCGTCGGCGCCGGCCGCGGCCTGCCGGCGCACGCGCTCGGCGGCCTCCGCCGGCGTTGCAACCACCGCCATCGCGATATGATTCGCCTCCAGGAAGCCTCGTACGTAGACCGGGACCTCGGTCCACAGCGGCTCGCCCGTGGTGAGCACGCGCGGGCCGCGAACTTCGCCTGATTCGATGCGGCGCCGGAGGGCGAGCGTGTTCTCCAGCAGAGATGCGATATCGAATACCGTGGTGAATCCCCACCGGTTCAGCATGGTGTCGAGCTGCGCGGTTAACGCCGCGGCACTGCTCTCCCGGGCGTGGAGCAACTCCGGCGTGAACAGGTGCACGTGGCTGTTCCAGAGTCCCGCGGTGAGGAAATTCCCCGAACAATTGATCACCCGGGCGTCTCTTGGAATCGTCACCGATGCGCGCGGCCCGGCCGCCGCGATCTTTCCATCGCGAATGAGGACTACACCGTCGACGATCGGCCTCGCGTCCGGAGACGGATACAACGTGCCGCCGGCGAGCGCCAGTATCAGAACATTCATTGGATTACCGCCTGTACACTCCGCCGCCGAGTGCGCGCATCATTTTGCCCCAGAGGGCCTGGCTCAGCTCGTCGGCATCTTCCGGATGGAGCGGGACCACCTGGATGTGCAGGCCCGCCATCTCATCGGCGGTGCCCGGACCCCAGCGAATTCGCGCCGGCGGGTGGTTGGGATTACGCGGGTTCGCGTCGCTATTGTCATAGGTAAATTCCATGAACACCTCGGTGTCTTCGGGCAGGCGCACCGGCTCGGCGAAGCGATACTGCTGCTGCCAGTTGAAATTCCAATCCGGGATCCGGAGCAGGGTGCGGCGCGTGCCATCGGGCAGCACGGCGTAGCCGTACATCGAGCGGCAGACGTAGTGCGCGTGCGGAATTACAGCGATGGCATCCACGTCAACGGGGATGGTGAAGTGGTCGGTCACCTTGTAGGCGCGGTCGCCGGGCGGGATATCGATGCGGTTGGAGGTGAGCGGAATATCCTGTGCGCGCCGTTTGGGCGGTTGATCAGTGAAGTAGAGCGCCAGACGGGTGCGGTCGGTTTCGGGCTTGCCGGTGGGATGGTAGTGGATCTGAAGAACGAGGTCGGCGCCGCCGTGGAGCAGCTCGGGCATGTCGTCGGGGTTGCGCGCCGGAAGAAAGCCGGGCGTCCAGCCACCGAGTCCCAAGGCCGGCAGAAAACCGGGCGTCCCGAAGCAGGGATAGCCCGTTCCACGATCGCGCGCGCGGGCGGTATGGGTGGTGTCCTGGAATAGGATCACGTGGTGCACGGCGCGCGCATTTCCAGGGCGGATGTCCAGCGCCCGCACCCAGTGATCGCGCGGGCTCGGCGCGGGAACGGCGAAGCACTGGTACAGGTCCGGGCCTTCGCTGGGGACTTGAAAAGCAGCCGGCATCCCGGCTTCGAGATCGGGCTTGCCGAGCGTCCAGCCTTCGGCGAATTGCGGTGCGCGCGGAGCTTCGCGCGGGTCGCCTTCGGGCGCTCCGGCCGCCGACCAGCGGGCCAGGATCGCGATCTCTGCTGCGGTCAGCTTCATCTCGTTGCGGAAGGCCGGCTCGGCCGGCAGCCACGGGGGCATGAAATGCTTTGCCGTCACCTGGGCGATCAGCGCGGCACGCTTGGAAGCGTCGGCGTAGGTCAGGAGAGCGAAGGGCGCGACACCGCCCGCGTGGTGGCAGTTCGCGCACCGGTGGTAGAGGAGGGGCGCGACATCGTGCGAGAACGTGGGAGAGCCCGGCGCAAAGAAAAACGCGGCCAGCATCCCGGCGAGGCCCATAAGATCACTACACCACAAAGCTGCGCACGGTCTCCACGGTGTCCGCCTGCTCCGGCGTCTTGTCCGGACGGTAACGCTTCACGCGGGCGAAGCGCAGCGCCATGCCGCTGGGGTAGTGCGGGCTGACCTGAACGTCGTTGAACGCGATTTCGGCCACGAATTTCGGCGCGACGTAGACGGTATACCGGTCGCGGCCGATCTCGGCCTGGAGAAACTGCTCGGTCTGCCAGGCGAGCGTCTGGTCGGTGAGGCCCTTGAAGGTCTTGCCGAGCATCGCGTATCCGCCCTTTTCGGTATCGCGCGCGCCGAGGTGAAGATTGCTGAGCCAGCCCTTGCGCCGGCCGCTGCCCCATTCGGCGGCGAGGATGACGAGGTCGAGCGTGTGCGGGCGCTTCACCTTGAGCCAGCTCTGGCCGCGCGCTCCCGCGGCGTATGGCGACGACGCCGATTTCGCCATCACGCCCTCGTGCCCGCGCTGCAACGCCTCGTGAAAGAACTCGCCGCCGCGCGCGGCGTCGGCGGTCGCGAGGTGCGGAATCAGCAAATCCGCCGGCGAGACAACTTCGAGGGCCGCGAACCGGCGCGACTGCGGCTCGTCCAGCATCGACTGACCGTCCAGATACATCAGGTCGAACCAGAAGGGCGTCAGCGGGAGTTCGGCGCGCATGCGCTCGAGGTCGATCTTGCGGTTGAAGCGCCGGGCCGTGACCTGGAAGGGCTGCGGCCGTCCTTCCGGGGTGAGGCTGATGACCTCGCCATCGAGGATCAGCTCGCGTGCCGGCAAGGCGCGTGCGGCTGCCACGATCTCCGGCACGGCGGCGGTCACCTCATTCAAGGCGCGCGAGAAGACGCGCACCTCGTCCCCGGAGCGGTGCACCTGCACGCGGGCGCCATCGACCTTGAATTCGAGCGCGGCATCGCCCAGCTCGGCCAGCGCCTCGCTCACGTCCTCGGCGGTCTGCGCGAGCATCGGCTGGACGGGGCGGAAGAGCTGCACGTCGAAGGCGGCGAGCCCCGCGGCGCCGGATTCGAGCGCGGTGCGCGCCACCCTGGCGATATCGCCGGCCATCATGGCGGCGCGCCGCACCTGGGCAGCCGGAATGCGGGCGGCTTTGGCCAGCGCCTCGATCATGATGCCTTCGAGCGCTCCCTGGCGGATCTCGCCGAGCAGCAGGCCGCTCAGGAACTGCTGTTCCGGCGCGGTGGCGCGCGCCAGAATGGCGTGCAGGAGCTCGCGGCGCCGGCGTTCGCTGCCCGCGCCCTGGACGGAGGCCAATTCGGTCAGGCCGCGGTCGAGCTCGTGGATCTCCAGGGCGGGCCCGGCGGCAGGTTCGGCCGCGGCCGCCTGCAGTGTGGCATAACCGATCCCGATGCGCCCCTGCCGCGTGTAGCCGGAGAGGAACGCGACCACGATTTCGACCTCCTCGGGATCGAGCTGCCCGAGGAGCGCCGCGATCAGATCCACCTTCTCCAGGCGGCGCGAGGTCCCGGCCACCCGGCGCGAAGTTTCCACTACACCGGCGAAGAGCATCTCATCCGAGTATAATTTTTCGGGGAGAGGACTCATGCCGGCCAACGCCAAACTGCAGACCGACCTCGACGCACTTCAGGGCACGTGGGCCGTCACGGCTCTCGAGATCGACGGTATGCCGATGAACCCGGTTCCGCCTGGGGCGCGCATCACCGTGGAAGGCACGCGATTCACTACCGCCGGGATGGGCGCGGAATACTCGGGCAACCTCGCGCTCGACGGCTCGACGGAGCCGAGGCGCTTCGACCTGGCGTTCACCAGCGGCCCGGAGAAGGGCAACACGGCCCTCGGTATCTACGAGCTGGAAGGCGGCTCCTGGAAAATGTGCCTTACCACACGCGGCGGCGATCGCCCGACGCGGTTCGCCACAAGCGCAGGCACGGGGCACGCGCTCCAAACCCTGACGCGCGGAACGCCGGCAGCGATAACTGCGGAGGTAGCCGCGCCGCCCGGCGATCCGGCGCCCGAACTGGAGGGCGAATGGGTGGCCGTATCGCTCATCGTGGACGGACGCGAGCTTCCCCAGTCGATGCTGAAGACGTGCCGCCGCATCGCCGAGGATGGCGAGATCAAGGTATTCATGGGCCCGGAGACGATCGTACAGGTGAAGTTCGCGGTCGATCGCTCGCGGCAGCCGATGGAGATCAACTACGTCCACGTGCGCAGCGGGGAATCGCAGGCGGGCATCTATTCGTTCGAGGGCGGCCTGCTGAAGACCTGCCTCGGCCGGTCCGGCGGCCCGCGCCCGGACACCTTCGATTCGCAGCCGGGTGATGCCCGCACCGTGACCGTGTGGAAGAAGAAAGGATGAACGACATGGACCGGAGACGATTTCTGCAAACCGCGGCCGGCGCCGGGCTGGCCTCGCTCGCGTACGCGCAGGAGAAGAAGCGTCGCGTAGGACTGATCGGCTGCGGGTGGTATGGCAAGGTCGATCTGCTGCGGCTGATTCAGATCGCGCCCGTGGAGGTCGTCTCGCTGTGCGACGTGGATTCGAAGATGCTGTCCGAGGCGGCGGACATCGTGGCCTCGCGCCAGGCTTCGAAAAAGCGGCCGCGCATGTTCCGCGATTACCGCGAGATGCTGCGTGAGAAGGACCTGGATATCGTCGAGGTGGCGACGCCCGACCACTGGCACGCGCTGCCCACAATCGCGGCCATCGAATCCGGGGTGGACGTCTACTGCCAGAAGCCGGTCAGCGTCGATGTGGCGGAAGGCCAGGCCATGCTGTCGGCGGCCCGCAAGCACAACCGCGTGGTGCAGATAGGAACGCAGCGCCGCAGCACGCCGCACCTCGTCGAAGCGCGCGATCAGATCGTGCGCGAGGGCAAATTGGGTAAGGTCGCATATGTCGAGATCTACTCGTACTATGGCCAGGGTCCGCGCAATGTCCCGGACTCCGCTCCGCCGCCGAACCTCGATTACGAATTCTGGACGGGCCCCGCGCCGATGCGTCCGTATTGCGCCATGACTCACCCGCGAAGCTGGCGCAGCTTCATGGAATACGGCAACGGCACCATCGGCGATATGGGAGTGCACATGCTCGACATGACGCGCTGGATGCTCAATCTCGGATGGCCGAAGCGTGTTTCGTCCAGCGGCGGCATCCTGGTGAACAAATCCGGCAAGGCCAATATCGCGGACACGCAGGTCGCGACGTTCGATTTCGGGGACCTCCAGATTACATGGAATCACCGCCACTGGGGCGCGCCGCCCGACCCGAAGTACGTCTGGGGCGCGACGCTCTACGGCGACCGCGGCACCCTCAAGGCCAGCGTGTTCAGCTACGACTTCGTACCCATGAACGGCCAGCCGGTGCACAAAGACGTGACCTACGAGCTCGACAAATACCCCGAGGACAACACCGAGCCGCAGATCGAAAAGCACGTGGCGCCGGCGATCCGCTATCACATGCTGGATTTTCTGGCGGCCATCGACAAGCGCTCCCGGCCGGTTGCGGATATCGAGCAGGGGCACATTTCTTCGGCATGCTGCATTTTGGGGAATATGGCCATGAAGCTCGGCCGCACGCTGGAATGGGACGCGGCTGCGGGCAGGATCGTGGGGGACGACGAGGCCAACCGGATGTTGAGAAGGCCGTACCGCGCGCCTTGGGTGCACCCGGCGTGAGAGGGCGTTGGTCCATCCCTACCGCGCGCACCAGCCGCCGTCGATCAGGATGTCGGTGCCGGTAATGAAACCCGCCTCCTCGGAACACAGGTAGACGGCCAGCGCGCCGATCTCCTCCACTTTGCCCCAGCGGCCGAGCGGAATACTCGCGAGAAATTGCGCGTTGATTTCGGGGTTCTCCATCAGCGGCTTGTTCATCTCGGTGCCGAACGGGCCGGGACTGATGCCGTTCACGGTGATCGACTCGGGCGCCAGCTCCAGCGCGAGCGAGCGCGTCATGCCGAGCAGCGCGGTCTTGCTGGCGGAGTACGCGATCCGCCCCGGCAGCGACACGTGGCTCATGATCGAGGTCATGTTCAGGATGCGGCCGTAGCCGTGGCCCTTCATGGCCGGAATGAAGGACCGGCACATCAGGAAGGCCGCTGTTACGTTGGTGTCCATCACCCGGCGCCAATCCTCGAGGGTGAATTCGACGGTGGCCTTGCGGACGTTCACGCCGGCGTTGTTGATCAGGATGTGGACGCTGCCGAACTTCGCCAGAATTTCGCGCTCGGCTGCGCGGACGTCCTGCTCGTCGGCCACGTCGGCGGGAAAGGCGGCGGCCTCCCCGCCGGCGGATGCGATGCGCGCGGCCACGGCATCGAGCTTTCCGCGGTCGCGCGAGACCAGGGCCACGCGCGCGCCCTCGGCCGCCAGCGCCAGCGCCATGGCTTCTCCCAGCCCTTTGCTGGCTCCGGTGATGACCGCGTTGCGGCCGGCAAGCTTGTTCGTCATACGCTCGGATGGCCCTTTTCGGTGTGGTCCAGGATGGCGTCCGCCAGCGCCTGCGGATTGTCCACGTCGGGGATGGTGAGGCGGCTGGCCTCGCCCGCCGTCTCGATCGAGAGGTTGCCCACGCCGAACATGCGCTGCCCAAGGCGCTGATCGACGCGGACGTCCTGGACCTTGGGAAGCTGGATGGTCCGCGTGGACTTGGAGAAAAAGCCGGACTCGTAGCGTAGGCGGTCGCCCACGATAGTTACCGTGGTGAACTGCCGCCGGAGGGCCCGCAATAATACCGGGACGAATACCAGCGGCGCGATCCAGGGAAGCGGCTTCAGCTTATCGATGTCGCGCCAGTAGACCACGTACGCGACTTCGATGGCCAGGAAGACCAGGGCGACGACAATCAGCCGCACCATGATGAACTTCGCGGTGGGGCGGATCGTGAAGTCGGCCAATGGTACCTCCTTATCGAAGAGTGTATTGTAACCCGGGCTGCTATCTTTTAGCATGGGCAAACAGGAGGCAATCGAAATGTTGCGCAGAGTCGTAACCGCCGGGAGCATCATGCTGGTGGCAGCCGCCACACTGCCCGCGGACTTCACATACCAGGAGACCAGCACGATCACCGGAGGCATGGTGGCAAGCATGATGAAGGTGGCGGGCGTGTTCTCCAAGCAGGCGCGGGAGCCGATTCAATCGACGATTTCGGTGAAGGGCGACCGGATGGTGCACCGCAGCCAGACTCATGCCAGCGTAATCGACCTGGCGAGCCAGACCATCACCAGCATCGACTTCCAGAAAAAGACCTACAGCGTGATGACCTTCGAAGAGATGAAGCAGGCGCTGGCCAACATGCAGCAGCGCATGAAGCAGAGCGACCAGGGCCAGATGAACTTCAAGGTGGAGGCCAACGCCACGGGGAAGACCAAACAGGTTGGCTCGCTCGACTGCAAGGAGATGATCCTCAAGATGACCATGGAAGGCACCGATCAGCAGAGCGGGCAGAAGGGCGCCATGGTGATCACGACCGACATGTGGATCGCGCCCGCGGCTCCAGGCTATCAGGAAGTGCGCGAGTTCCACCGGCGGCTGGCCGAGAAACTGGCCTGGGCGCCCGGCGGCAATATGTTCATGTCCAATCCGGACGCCGCCAAGGGGATGGCCGAAGTCTACAAAGAGGTGGCCAAGCTGGACGGCGTCCCGGTAGAGCAGTTCATCAGCATGGGCGGAGAAGGCCAGCCCGGCGCGGCGCCGCAGCAGGGCCAGCAACCGCAGCAGCAGGCCGACAAGCCGTCGATCGGCAACGTGCTCGGCGGGCGCTTCGGGCTGGGCAAGAAGAAGAGCTCGTCAACCGACACGCCGCCGCCGTCGGACTCGAATGCCCAGAATGCGCAGTCCGGCGCGGGATCGCTGCTTCAGATGACCACCGAATTGAGCAGTTTCTCCAACGCGTCTGTGGACGACGCGCAGTTCGCCGTGCCCGCGGGATTCAAGAAGGTCGAGCCGGACATGAAGCGAGTGCGCTAGACGCTACCTGCCGGTCCCCGTACTCGATGTGTACTGGGCGGTCGCCGAGTGCGTAATCGTCCCGCCCGCGACGCCGTTATCGAGTCCCGACGCGGTCAGCGGCTGGAAAAAACCGTTCTGAATACCAAACCCGCCGCTGCCGTCGGGCAAGGCCGACAGAATGTAGGCCGGGACGGTGAACTGTCCCGCCTCCACCGCGGCCTCGCACGCAAAGGCGCCCGTGACGGTGCTGTTCGTGGCGCGGTTGACCACGGTGGATGATCCGTAGATATTCACGTAGGTGCCCGGATTGCCGCCGGACCAGGTAATCGTGAGGTCTCGGGTCTTCAGGATCGAGGAAACCGCGCTGCGATTCGTCCAGTTCAGCAGCGGATTGGCGAAGGTCAGCGTGGACGTGAACGACCCGACGTCGGCGCCCCCGGTGGCCTTGAACGTGAAACTCCCGCCGGTTTGCGGAATCGCCCCGGCCGCAAGCTGCGCGAAGAACGCCCCCTTGATACCGAGTTGGGACGCCAGCGTGACCGGAGAGCCCGTGGGACCGCTGAGCGTGATCGTGCCCGCGTCCAGGCCGGTAAGGGAAGGCGTGGGAACCGGCGTCAGGTCGTAGATGATGCAGCTTCCCGGCGAGACCATGTTGTTGGAAGGGTACAGGCCCGAATATTTCTGGAACGCCGCGTCCGCGGAGTTGGTGGTCGTGATGTTTCCCGTTCGCGCATCGGCGGCGTTGCCTTGCAGGACCGAAACCAGGCCGGTGCGCAGCGTCTGGCCTCCCGACGGCGCGATTTGATCGCCCGTGAAACCGGTCACCGGGTCGAGGCACACTCCGCCTCCGGAGCGGATCGGGAGGGTGACCGTGTGATCGATCTGGCTGCCCACAACCGCCGCCAGCGCCACAAAGCACCCCGGCGGCGCCGAGCTCGGAATGGTCAGGTTGATCTGATTCACGCCGGGATACCCGGCCGAGCCTTGATACAGGATCGGCGCCTCCACCCCGCCGATGTAGATATGCAAGGGCGCGGAGACGCTGTGCGGCGAGGCGGTGAACGTGGTGTCGCTATCCAGAGGGTCGGCGCCCAAGCCGGTGGTCCAGAGCACGATCGTCTGGCCGGGAGAGGCGGAATTGCTGTAGGTAATAAGGCTGCCGGTGGACGCGTCGGTGGCCACGCCGGCGCCGTTGTAGAGGTTGATCCCCAGCGCGTTCGCCACTACCTGGATCGGTGAAGTCGCGGTTGCTCCCTTATAGGTCAGGCTGAGCGTGCCGGCTCCCAACGGGGTTCTTGCGGGAAGCACGGCGGCGATCTGCGTCGGGGTGGTGTAGTAAATGGCGGGATGCGTGGTCACGCCGCCTACGATGACCGAGAGGCTCGCTCCGTTCAGCGTCAGCGGAAGACCGGGTCCGGCACT
>Ga0335077_10008889_pt1 | contig 12459 bp, 14 predicted proteins | sample Lox_Sample_31_FD_207151 | JGI IMG/M metagenome (GOLD analysis project Ga0335077, IMG submission 207151) | Soil microbial communities from Loxahatchee National Wildlife Refuge, Florida, United States - Lox_Sample_3.1 | ecosystem: Environmental > Terrestrial > Soil > Wetlands | place: USA...
CATGTTCAGGTTCCGTTTGCTCCTGAAACTCGCGTAGCGTGGCCTCCACCAGGGAATTGATGGCCGCTGCAACGGAAGCCGACAAGTCGCAGGACCAATCAGTGCTCCCTGGCTGCACGCCGAGTAGCACCACCTCCGGTTGCCGCTCGGCGAGCATTCGCAACGCGACCAGCAGGTCAGAAACTCCCAATTGGTGGACGCTGCTTTTGCCGGGCAGGGCATTGAGCTGCTCCCCGGACATCCGAACCACGGTGCCCGGAGGCTCACCGACATCTACCGCATCGATGACGATCAGGCGAGCGCAGTCCCAGACGTAAGGAAGCAATTCCAGGCCCAGTGTTCCGCCCTCCAGGAGCGACACATCAGCCGGCACTCTGGCGTCGGCGCCCAATCGGCCGATGGCCTGAGCTCCCGCGCCGTCATCGCCGTGCAGCACGTTGCCCAAGCCCAGCACCACCGTCTTGGAAGATTCGGCGCTCATTTACTTCCGCAGCAGCATCGCGTCTTCTTGCAGCTCGTGCCTGGGGACAAATTTGTATCCGGTGAAGATGCTTTCGATGAGCCCGTTGCGTTCTTCCCACGAGACCAAGACGGCGCTGTAGACGTGGTGAATCACGAAGGCGAAAAACGCGAACATGATGCTGAAGTGCATTAACCGCAGGTACTGGATGTCGATTACGCCCGGTATCCAGCGGAACAGCCATCCCAGCAACCAAGAACCGCGGACCCACGTATACAGCGTCAGGCCCGTGATGATCTCGATCAGCATGAGAGTGAACATCAGCAGATAGGTGACCGCGGCCAGAGCATTGTGACCCACATGATGCACAAGGTCTTTTCTGAGAAAGCTGTAGTAGGCCACCATGTGCCCCATGCCGCGCCATTGCCGTTTCTTGATAGGCCAGAACGATCGCCAGCTCGACCAGTCATTCCCCACAAAGAACCAGTACATCCGCAGCAGAAATGCACAGATGAACACCGCTGCCGCTACTTCGTGAATGAAACGAATCCTCGCCATCAGAAACTGAGTGCTGCTCGCCGCCACGATGAACGGATTGTGCATGTAATAGCCGGTGAAGGAGAGCACGCCTATGGACAAAACGATGAACCAGTGCGAGACCCGCACCGGCAATTCCCAAACATATGTGCGCACAGGCAATGTCGTGGGGTACGGCCGATGCGCCTCGCTCCACGCATGCTGTCCCGGTGCCAATGAGCCCATGGCAGGCCTCCTTTCCCGATGACGTGCTATCCGGCCTTAACTCGCCTTCACAGGCGTGTACTTCCTTCCCCGCGCATCCACCACATGCACCGCACATGCCAGGCACGGATCGAACGAATGCACCGTCCGCAAAATTTCCACGGGACGTTCCGGATCGGCCACCGGCGTCTTCAACAAGGCCGCCTCATAGGCGCCGCGCTGTCCTTTGCCGTCCCGCGGCCCGGCGTTCCACGTCGTCGGTACCACGCACTGGTAGTTCTTGATCTTCTTATCCTCAATCTCCACCCAGTGGCCGAGCGATCCCCGCGGCGCCTCGTGGAATCCCCAGCCCTGCGCCTGTTTCGGCCAGGTATCCGGCTCCCACTTTTCGCCGTTGTGAACCAGCAGGTCGCCGTGTCCGAGCTTGTCGCCCAATTCGGCGACCCACTTCACTACTTGTCCCGCCATCACCTTTGCTTCGATCGCGCGTGCGGCGATACGCCCCAATGTCGAGAACAGCGCCGTGGCGGGAGCGTTCAATTTCGCGAGCACGCCGTCCACCGCAGGCTTCACGTCCGGGTGCCCCGAGGCGTAGGCGACGAGCATGCGTGACAGCGGACCAACCTCCATCGGATGGTCCTGGTACCGCGGCGCCTTAAGCCACGAATACTTCTGATCCACATTCAGATGTTCGAACGGAGGTTTCGGCCCTGTGTACTTCGGTTTCGTCTCGCCCTGATACGGATTCTTGCCGTTCTGATCGCCCTCGCCGTACTCATACCAGGAGTGCGTGACATACTCCGACACATTCGCCGGATCGACCGCATGCACCTTTGACAGATCGTGACCGAAAATTGCTCCACGCTGCAGGTAGAATCGGGCCGGATCCTTCACACCGCCTTGCGGATAGTCGCCATAAGAGAGGAAGTTGCCAAGCCCCTCGCCGTATCCGAACCAATCGCGGTAAAAGGCGGCGACCGCCAGCACGTCCGGCACGTAGACCTGATCCACAAAGGCCTGCGCCCTCGCCGCTAGCTCAATCAGGAATGTAATCCGCTCCGGATTGATGGTCGCGCCTGGCTCATTCGGATCCATCGAAGTCGACATTCCGCCAACCAGATAGGTCTGCAGGTGCGGGTTCTTCCCGCCGAGCACTGCGTGAATGCGGATGTAATCCTTCTGGAATTCCAGCGCTTCGATGTAATGCGCCACCGCCAGCAGGTTTGCCTCGGGCGGCAAATGATACGCCGGATGCCCCCAATATCCGCTGCTGAACAGGCTGAGCTGCTTGCTCTCTACCAGCGCCTTCACCTTGTCCTGAATTGCCTTGAAGTAGTTCTTGCCTGACTTCGGCCAGGGAGAAATGGACTCCGCCAATTGCGAAGTCTTTGCCGGGTCCGCTTTGAGTGCGAGCGTCACGTCCACCCAGTCGAGCGCATGCAGGTGATAGAAGTGAATGACGTGGTCCTGCACATACTGGCTGGCACCGATAATGTTACGAATCAGATTTGCATTATCCGGCACTTCGATGCCAAGCGCGTCCTCGACGGCCCGCACTGAAGTCAGCGCATGCACGGTCGTGCAGACGCCGCAGATGCGCTGCGTCCAGATCCACGCCTCGCGCGGATCGCGCCCTTTCAGGATCAGCTCGATCCCGCGAAACATCGTGCCCGAGCTCCAGGCGTCGGTGACCGCACCGCCGTTCACTTCGGCTTCAATGCGGAGATGGCCCTCAATGCGAGTCACTGGATCGACTACGATGCGTGCCATACGCGCCTCCTCTGCCTGCTCTTACACCTTCTCGGGCCCGGGTTTGGTTCGCACGCGGTCCCGAATCGCACTAGCGATGCCATGAACAACAGTGGCTCCCGCGACCGCTGCCGTGATCCCGATTCCAATCTTCCCGGCGCTGACGTCTGCTCCAAACCCGGGCACATTCGGCAGACGTTCATAGAATGGCGACTTGGTCTCCCAGAAGTTGTATCCGCCGCATCCCACGCAGCCGTGGCCAGCCTTCACCGGCCAACTGGTGCCGTCGTTAAACCGCACTGACGGGCAGTTGAACGTCGTCTGCGGGCCCTTGCAGCCCATCTTGTAGAGGCACCAACCCTTACGATGTCCTTCGTCACCCCATTCCTGCACGTAGCGACCGGCATCGTAATGGGCACGCCTTTCGCACTGGTCATGGATAACTCTTCCATAGGCAAACAGCGGCCGGTTGTATTGATCCACCGACGGCAGTTCGCCAAACGTCAAGTAGTGGACCAGCACAGCAGCCGTATTCGCGGGATTCTGCGGGCATCCGCCCAGATTGATGACTTTGGCTTCAGGCACCGCTTCCGAAATCCCCACCGCTCCCGTTGGATTCGGCGATGCAGCCACCAGCCCGCCAAACCATGCGCAGGCTCCCGCCGCAATGGTCGCAGCCGCGTTGGTACAGACTTCCTTCGCGATGGAGATCGCCGTTTTCCCCGCGACCGTGCAGTAGACCCCGTCATCGGCCAGAGGGATGGCGCCTTCGACGACCGCCAGGTACTTGCCTTTCTCTTCTTTGACGACGCGTTGCAGGGCAGCCTCGGCCTGATGTCCGGCGCCAGCCATGATGATTTCGTGGTACTCCCACGAAAGCAGGTCCAGCACTACTTCGAGCACAGACGGATGGCTTGACCGGAGAATGGCTTCAGAGTTCCCTGCGCAGTCCTGGAACTGCAGCCACACCAGCACTGGTTTCTTGGTCTTCTCCAGCGCGGATGCGACCTGAGCCACATATCGCGGGGGGAGAGCCAAGGTCGCGGTCATGGCGGTGCAGAACTTAATAAACCGGCGGCGGCTTACGCCTTTTTTCTGCAGAGCCCCATAAAACGTTTCATTCGGCGGGATCATAGGGCTATCCTTCCTCGGAAGTTGCCGTTCCGCACAACCCAGAGCGGCCCCTACGTTACGCACACGGATTGCGCTTATGTAACATTCGAACGGCTGGAGGGATGTGATGACGATCACGCACTGATGTGACTCTAAGTGAGACCAGATTGTTGGACCTCGGAGTCTGCCTAATTCGGGTTAACAGGTCACGGTACTGTTCTCGACGCTAACGAATCGGCCGAGGCAACAAGAGAGCCGTGTGATGCGGTTGGAGTGAAGTACCATTTAGGATGTGTATCGGCGCGGTTCGCGGCCATTTGCGGCTCGACTGCAGGATACGTCAGAAGCCCAGATGAGAAGACCGATGCATCCGGTGTCGAGGAGAATCAACAAACAGCAACCCTACCGGTCTTGCCCCGTGTTATCGCCAGGATCGTTTCTGAGCGAGATGCGAGCGATTGGAAAAACTCGCATTGATCTGCAGTTACCGCAGAAACATTGATAATTCGGATCTCCAAAGCGTGAAAAGTGACCGCAATTGGGGCAGATAGACCGTCCGTCAATGTGCCCGACCATGCGCAGGAACCCCTCGGCGCGTGTCGTGCAATACGTGCACCTCACAACCAGCTCACGATCTGATAACAAGCGTGTACGCATGAGCAACTCCGTTACGGTTGGCGGGAGCTGAGTAATGCGCCCTCAGTCCAGGAAGGCGATCATGTCCTTCCCCTCTGGGGACTGTCCGGGCGATCTCCAGCCGGGGGGTAATTCAGTTTCTCGCCAACGCCTGCCGCAGTGTGAACCTGCTTACATGGAAATGTGATTTCAATCACAGGCATCCGCTCTGGGCAAGGCCATAGTCGGGGGACACTGGGAGGGCGTAACGTCATGCGAAACGAACATGCGTACCGAGTCGCAGCGTGGTGGACCTCCGGCCGAACTGGACTGGCCAAGTCCGACTCCGCTCCCAATGCGATCCACTTTACTGCTCCAACAGAATTTGGCGGACTTGAAGGCCGCTGGACGCCAGAGGAACTGTTGCTAGCCTCGATTGCCTCGTGCTTCAGCGTGACCGTGCGGGCAGTTGCTACCCGCTCGCATTTCGATTTCGTGGACTTGCAAGTCGAAACCCGAGGAACAGTTCGCAAGGCTGACTCTGGGTATCACTTCAGCGAAACCGTTGTTCACCCATGTCTGACAATCGCTTGCCAAGAAAATACCGAGCAGGGACTCAAGCTGCTCAAGTTGGCGGAAAATCTCTGCCTTGTATCTCGTGCTCTCCACACGCGGTTGGATTTTGAGCATCAGGTCGTGGTGGTCGAAACTGCAGAATCGGCTTCCAGTTCAAATCATTGCGTCCTTGAGGGCTTTGGCATTTGACCCCGTCTTGTTGCAACCCAAGGACTACAGCCGACAGGAGCAGAGACTTGGACCAATTAGAAGCATCGCCCACGAGATGGGAACAACAGCATCAGTCACCTTTCGACGACTGTTTCAGTACCCTCGGCGAGTCCCATGAGGAAAGCGCGTACAGCGCCATCGAGCGTCTGGTTGAGGCCGGTGAGCAGGTAGGTTTCTCCGTCTCCGATCTCATCCGGATGCTGAAGGGTGGCATGAGCCTCGAATCCCTGCTCGACGTTATGGAGGTCAGGATGGCGGGCTCGTATCTTCACGACGAATCTACCGCGGTCGCGGCATGAAAGTTATCTCGAAAAAGAGCCGCGGAAAGAAGGGCAAGCTGGTCCGAAGCGTAAGGAGCGATGTCTCGCCGAGGAAGCAAGTGAAGAAGGAGGACCTGAATGGCTACCGAATTCTGTCAAAAATGCAAGCAGGCACATCCTGGCAGGGTTTGCGACTATGACGATCAGGGCGAGTGCTCCGAGACCCTTGACGCCCAGGACACGGTTGAAAAGAAGCCGAACGATGACCGGCCACCGCGAAAACCACAGACCTTAAGGAACGCGGAATAGGCTGGACGTTTTCATTTAAGGGACTCGATTAAACCCCTGAGGTTATCGAGCCTGGCCTCGCCCAAATCCTGATCCACTGGATAGTAGCGGAAGACAAGAGCTCACATCGGGTATTTCCCACTCCTCCAAGCTTAGAACGGGATTGTTACTGTCCCATCTGGCAACGTGTGACCCTGCCGGCTCTCTTCTTGGGGCCAGCTGAATACCGGCGTGAACGCGCCAGGGACAATCTTTCCGAACTTGAGCCGACGCTTTCCGCCTTGTTCTTCTTGCGGTGCTACCTACCATCGGGCTCAATACCTAGTCACAACAGGCCGTGCTCACGCAGTTTCCGGTACAAGTTCCGCTCGCTGATTCCGAGAATCTTAGCGGCGTTGCCGCGGTGGCCCTTGCTCGCCTCGATCGCCATTCGGATGTAACTAAGCTCCGCTTCTTGAAGTGTCGGCAGCCTGGAGTCCTGTGCCAATGCACCGAGCGACGGAGCAGGCTTCGCATTTTGCAAGGCAGCAGGGAGGTGTTCCGGCATAACCTGCGAGCCCTCACAAAGGACAAAAGCAGCTTCGACTACGTGGAGGAGTTCTCGCACGTTGCCGGGCCAGTTGTGCCGGCGCAGAAGTTGAAGGGCTGCCTCGCTAATCTGTTTGTTGGAGCTAAATCGCTCGTTGAGCACGATCGCGAAGTGTTGTGCCAGAAGATCCACGTCAGTTCCGCGGGCGCGCAGGGGCGGAACCTCCACCGTGATCGTGCTGAGGCGGTAAAATAAGTCCTCGCGGAACAAGCCCTGACGTACCATGGCCGTTATGTCGCGATTGGTCGCGGTCAGAATCCGCACATCCACATGAATTTCCCGGGTGCTGCCGACATGACGAAAAGTGGACGTATCAAGCACGCGCAACAACTTAGTCTGGGTAGCGGGGCTCACCTCCCCGATCTCGTCGAGGAAAATGGTTCCTCCGTTGGCAACTTCGAACAACCCGGGCTTGGCATGGTCTGCCCCGGTGAATGCGCCACGCTCGTGGCCGAACAGTTCGCTCTGGAACAGGCTTTCCTGCAGTGCGGCGCATTCAACGACCACGAAGGGCCGCGACCGGCGGGAACTGCGCGCGTGAATCAGCTTGGCCACCCTGTCCTTTCCCGCACCGGTCTCGCCGGTGATGAGCACGGTCGAATCACTGGGAGCTACACGGTCGATCAGGTTGAGCAAGCGGCGGAACTCAGGGCTGTCGCCGACGAAGGAATTGCTCAGGTCAGGTGGAGTCAGACCACGCTCGAGAATATTGGTTCTCTGGCGCAGGGATCGCCTTTCGATCGCTCTCTGAATTCGAATCTGAAGCTCATCCAGCGGGCAAGGCTTCACCACGTAGTCGCAGGCGCCGATGCGGATCGATTCGATGGCGCTATCGATGGAGCCATGTCCGGTCAACATGATGACTTCCGTGGTGGGCGTGGCGGCCTGGATAGCCTTCAAGGTCTCAAGTCCACCCATGCCAGGCAAGCGCAAATCCAGCAAGACAACTTCAGGCTCCGTCGCCGCTACTCGCTGGATTGCTTCCTCCCCCGTGCCTACTGTATCCACCTCGTAGCCGACACGACCCAGTTCGCCCGCCATCACCTGCCGAAATGCCGCGTCGTCATCCACCAGAAGAAGAGAGGGTTGTTTCATAGTCCGTCCGTCGGTTGCGCGTCGGAATGGATTGCCGGAAACACGACCTCGAATGTAGCCCCCTTGCCGGGCTCACTCTGAACGGTAATGTTCCCTCTCCAGCTTCGGACTGCATTTAGTGACAAAAACAGACCGAGCCCAGTACCGCCCTGGCGAAGGCTGAAAAAGGGTTCGAAAATCTTCTGCTGGTATTCCGGCGCAATCCCGCATCCTTCGTCGGTGATACGGATGCGGACGGCATCACCGTTTTGTGCGGCGACGACGACCTTGCTGCCTGCCTTAGACGCCTGAATGGCGTTGAGCAGAAGATTGACCAGCAGGTTTTGCAACTCGGCCTCGTCCGCACGGACATGCAGGGTGGTTGCCAGTGGCTGCACCACTACGTTCACGGAACTGGCGCGGGCAGTCGGCTCGACGAGCTTTTGGGCGGCAGCGATAGCAACATTCAGATCTACGATTTCTCCCGCGGCATCTCGCTGTCCGCGCGACAGGCGCAGAAAGTGCTGCGTGATGCCACGGCAACGCAGAATCTGTTCGCGCGCAATCGAGGCGTTGTCACGGATTCTGACCTGCTCGATTTGCCCGTCCTGCCTGGCAGGGGTTTCACGAAGAATTCCCTCTATGCACATCAAGGTTGTTGCCAGAGGCGTGTTCATTTCGTGCGAAAATCCGGAGGCGAGGACTCCGACCGACGCGAGGCGGTACGATTCGGCCAGTTTCGCCTCCGCGGCCCGCCGTTCCGAAATATCGCGCCACACTTCCACGACCTGCACAAGTTTGCCTGAGGCATCCAGAATGGGTGATGAGTGGATTTCCTCCCAGGCCACGGCATTATCCGCGGTCCTGCGCTCGCAGATTCGAACCTGGCGCGCTCCCGATCGCAGACACACAAGAGTAGGGCAGTCAGACAGATTACACGGCCCGGGCTCGAGCTGTGAGCAGCACAGGCCAAGAACCTGCTGCCGAGAATTGCCTGCCCGCTGAAGAAAAGCGTCATTGGCGGCGATGATCTTTCGCTCTGGGTCAAGCACTACGATGCCGTCATCGATACTATTGATGACGGTTTCCAAACGCTCCCGCTGCGTGCGCACTTCGCCGACCAGCCCCGAAACCGAATCGGCCATTTCATTGAACTCCTTGGCCATCCATGCCAGCGTGTCCGATCCTTCAGCGGGCACGCGGCGTTCGAGATCGCCTTGGGCAATCAGGCGTGCTGTGTTCTCGAAGCGCTGCAAACGGCGCAGCACCGACAAACGGATCACCAAAGCGATGGCCCCCACAATAACAAAGGTCAAGGCGCCGGTTCCGGCTACCATCCAACGCAGGTCACGCGTCATCGCAGCTCGCACCTCTCCCGCGTTGTAGTCCAGAATCAAGATGCCATTGATTTTCTGGCGGGGATCGTGGCAGCGCTGGCATTCGTCGCGGTTGCGAATCGGCACCACGGTTCGCAAAATGGTTCCCCCCCGGGTCTCGATCACGCGGCTTGAGCCGCGGCGTTCCGGCGGATCGCGATGGCAGGCCTGGCAGGTGGGAGAGTTGATCTGGAAATCATTTCCTGCGGTCCCCGGCTTACTCGAGTACCGCTGCACGCCATTGCGGTCCAGCACTACGAGTTGTTCGACGCGCGCCTGCTTGCCGAAGCTCTCGATCATTTGCGCGATCAGGGTGCGGTCATTCCCCATCATCTGGTGTTCAAGGGCGGTGCGAATCAGTTCGCCTTCGGCCAGTGCGCTGCTATGGGCAGTTTCTAGCAGGCTCTGAAAATGACGGACCGAAAAAACGTAGGCGGCAACCGTGCAGGCTACCACTACCGCCGCTGTGACACCGAGCGCGAGGCCAACCGTCATGCTGGCAAAACGCAGCTTCATGATGACGACACCAGAACGGCGCGATGATGGCACATGCACGAGTCAACGTCAACGACTGACAAATAGTCAGGGACTGCTGACATTGTGGCATTCATCGTGGGGCTCTCCATTCACATATCTCCTACAAGATAAGGAGTTATGGCTCGGTCAAGGCTGGCCTAGCAATTGCAACGCAAAACGCCATAAGGAGGGCCTCTACCATGGAGATGCTACTGATGGGTTTGTGCGTGGCAGTATTTGGAGTCGGAGTCGCGGCGGCAGCATTTGGAGCAGCGACGCGCTCGGAATCCCACGATTCAGCAGTGCAGCCCGGGCTTCCCTTGGTCAAGGCGGTTGCGGCGCCTCGCTTTTTCTCGGACAACGCTGCCACACCTGCAGCGATCCCAATCCCACAAGTACCGATTGAGGTCCTGTTGCTGCAAATTGAAAACCATGTCCGCATGGAGCAAGCGGCCGCGGAATCGTTCCTTGCATTCCCCACACAGGCTCAGTTGCACAGCAGGACGAATTCGCCGTTTGTGAACTGAGGGAGTGGCTCATGACGAGCCCCCTTAATTTCAAGGAGTTGGTTATGCGCCGTTACAACATGCTGCTTACGGGATTATTCATGGTCGGAGCGGGGGCGTACCTATTCCGTGCGAGCCCACAACTCCTTCCGCTCTGGTTCGTTTGGCTAACCGGATCCTTCCTCTGGTGTGTGGGAATTGCTGTCGGCATTGCGGGCGCTGCAGTTCCTTTGTTTGTCCCTCCCAAGCCAGTCTCGCCGACTCGCTTCTTCACGGACAGTGTTGCGAAATCAGTAGCTATGCCGTCGTGGCAGGTGCCCATCGACGTCCTGCTGCTGCAAATTGAAAACCACGTCCGCCTGGAGCAAGCTGCTGCGGAATCGTTCCTGGCATTTCCTACGCACGACCATTTGCACAGCAAGACGCCTTCGCCCTTGGTGAACTAAGAGGGAGTGACCCATGACGCATGAACTTCTGAATGGTCTCTCATCTGATGAAGCCGAGCAGGTCTTGGCGCTCGGCACCAGAGTGATCGTTCCCCGTGAAACTTCACTCTTCAGACTTGGAGATCCAGCTGATCGCCTGTTCCTCGTGGAGCGCGGACGAATTAGGCTCACGCTGCCGATGCCGGTCCGGGGCCGAGAAGAAAACATTTTTGTGGAGGAGAGGAACCCCGGCCAGGCTGTGGGCTGGTCGGCGCTGATTCCGCCCTACCGCTTTACGCTCACTGCTAGCGCGGTGCTATCAGAGACAAAGGTGATGGCACTGCCACGGGAAGCGTTGCTTAAGCACTTTGCCGAGAATCCGGAGGCGGGATACAAAATCGCGCTCAATTTGGCCGTCGTCATTGGACATCGCTTGCAACTGTTCCAGACGATGTGGCTGCGCGAGATGCAGCGCACCGTGGAAGTACGTTCCGCTTGAGCCAAGGGTTTGTCTATGATGACACCGAATCCTCCTTGCCCCAGAGAACGCGCGGACATCAACGCGGACCAACGTTTTGAGTCGGGCAATACTCGCCGCCGGTGGATCGGGATCTTCCTCGGAGGTGGCCTGCTCGCATCCTTTGCTTCGTTCATCTACCCCGTGCTGCGCTATCTTATCCCTCCGCCGGTGGCAGATCTTGGCGGGGACGAAATCGTCGCGTCAAAGGTCGCCGAACTGAAGCCAAATTCCGCGAAGATTTTCCGTTTCGGCAATCGTCCCGGATTGTTGATCATGAACAGCGACGGCACTTATCGCGCGCTCTCCGCGACGTGTACTCACCTCGGGTGTACGGTGCAGTATCGCAGCGATCTGCGCCAAATCTGGTGTGCCTGCCACAACGGCATCTATGATCTCAATGGTCGCAATGTTTCCGGCCCCCCGCCCAGACCGCTTGCTGTGTTTGACGTTCACCTTCGCGGCGATGAGATTGTTGTCACCCGGAAACGGGAGGCATGACCGTGTTCGCAACCCTCCGCAACTGGTTCGATGAACGCTTTGATTGGGACGACCTGATCGCCCCGCTTCGCCACAAGACCGTTCCCACGCATCACCTGTCCTATTGGTATTTCCTCGGAGGCATCACCCTCTTTCTGTTCGGGATCCAGGTGGCGACGGGGATCCTGCTGCTTCTCTATTACCGACCCGGAGCCAACGAGGCCTTTGAGAGTGTGCAATACATCATGACCCAGGTGCGATTTGGCTGGCTGATTCGCTCCATCCACTCCTGGTCGGCCAATCTGATGATCTTCACTGCCTTTGCGCATATGTTCAGCGTGCTCTTCCTCAAGGCATACCGCAAACCGCGTGAGCTAACGTGGGTCAGCGGAATGCTGCTGCTGTTTCTCGTCATGGGATTTGGCTTCAGCGGTTACTTACTGCCATGGAATACGCTGGCCTTCTTTGCCACCAAAGTCGGCACCGAGATTACCGGACAGGTCCCGATCATGGGCAAGCCCATGATGATTTTTCTGCGCGGCGGCGAAGAGGTGACCGGCGCTACACTGACCAGGTTTTTCGGCTTCCACGTAGCCGTTCTGCCCGGGTTGGCTACCGTGCTGCTTCTGCTCCACCTGTTGCTGGTCCAACGCCTGGGAATCAGTGTCCCACCGAAAGTGGAAGTCCAGTGGACCGCAAACCCGTCTGCAAAGCGAGAAATGACGTTCTTTCCCAACTTCTTGCTGCGGGAAATGATGGCTTGGTATGTGGCCTTGGGAGTGCTCGGCGTGTTGGCAGCGGTCTTCCCGTGGAACCTCGGCGTGAAGGCAGATCCCTTTGTGCCGGCGCCAGCGGGAATCAAACCCGAATGGTATTTCCTCTTCATGTTTCAGACGTTGAAGCTCATTCCGTCCAAAGTCTGGTTCATCGATGGAGAAGTTTTGGGTGTCCTAGCCTTTGGTCT
>Ga0335077_10008890_pt1 | contig 12458 bp, 11 predicted proteins | sample Lox_Sample_31_FD_207151 | JGI IMG/M metagenome (GOLD analysis project Ga0335077, IMG submission 207151) | Soil microbial communities from Loxahatchee National Wildlife Refuge, Florida, United States - Lox_Sample_3.1 | ecosystem: Environmental > Terrestrial > Soil > Wetlands | place: USA...
CCAATCACCGGAAGTACCCACGTCCCTTCACGGACTTGCCAGGGCTTTGTCCCACATGATTGATAGTGCATCTCTGGACCGCGCCCGGTCCAGAGATATCCCAGGTTTACATATATCTTGCTCCGTCAGCAAACCGCAGCTAATTGTGGCGCATGACACTTCGGCACTTGTTGCTATTGAGGTATTGTCCACGGCACATACAATCATCGGATGGCAGCAGCCGGGTCATTACCTGCTAAAGGAATGTTCGCCCCGACGATCTTGGGCGTCGCTGATCGTACCTCTCCCGAAGGTTCGGATGCCTCTTTTCGGAACGCCGGCGAGGACCTCTACCAAGCGTCCCGGGCGGAACGCTCACAGGTCCCAGTATTCGATGGGCTTCGTCGGTGTCCCCTGTGGATTGGGTCCGTAGATCGCGATCATCCGGGCGAACACCGGGGCCCAGTACCTGCCGACGTGCCCGGCGGGGACGGTGACCGAGTCGCCTTTGGTCGCGACGACCGTGACATCGCCGGACTGGACATACAGCTGGCCGGCCAGCACGAAGTTCGTTTCCGTGTATGGATGGAGGTCAGCCCATCCCGCGGCCCTCAGCTCCCACTCCGCGATGACAGGGTCCTCCCAGCCGGTGGGGTCTGGGCGATGCACCCACCGTGAGCTCATCCTGGGGCGGTCGTTCTTGGGGGTCAGGGCCGTGTGCGGGACCAGGATCGGGGCACCGGCGGCAGCACCGCTGTCAGCTGCGTCTGCTCGCCTGCTCATGGCCGGGATGCCGGGTCGTCTCGGAGCAGGTCGGCCCATCGCCGGTCGTAGTCGGGATGGCGGCAGTAGCCGGAGAGCAGGATCCGCAGCTCGAACCGGGCAGGCAGCCTGCCTGCGGACAGGGTCCGGAGGAGCTCGTCGATGACCGCGACCTGAGCGGCGGCGCCCGGCCGCGGGCGGATGCCGGGGCCCTGTTCCCGGGTCCAGATCCTCGCCAGATCCTCGGTGAGACGGGCGGTCAGAAAGGCGATCAAGCCATCGAGCTGGGTCGCGGTCTGATCATCGGTGTCGTGCTGCGGCACGTTGCTGTGATGCATCCGCGCTCATCCCTCGCGAGCTCGTCATGGAGACCGGGACGGCCGCCCCGATGCGATGGCAGGTCTTCGGGCTCCTGGGCGCGTCTGCTGCCAGACACCTACTGGGCGCCGCTTCCCAGGTCTCGTCGTGCTCGACCCAGTGCCGATGACGCCGGTCGTTCCCAGATACCGCTGCGGGGCAGCCCCGGATTCACACCGGGTTCCCTCTTGCGACGACCAATCCGAGGACCGGCCGAACCACCGCGGGCGCCATGATACCGCCCACGATGGCGTTGCCATATACGCAACATGGTTGACGAAGGTGCAACAGAGTCCTTACGCTCCGGGGAGCGTTGCAGGGACGGGAAGCCGGTGGAAGTCCGGCGCGGTCCTCGCCACTGTGACCGGGGAGCCGACGCCCCCTTGTGAGCCACTGGATCTCGCCAGATCTGGGAAGGCCGGGCGGACGTGTCGATCCGGAAGTCAGGAGACCGCCTGTATCGCGATGGTTGGCCGATCCACGAGAGATGGAGTCGTCATGACACCCAGCGCTGCCCATGCCTCCGGGCGAAACGTTCCCTCCGTCGACCAGTCCGGCCGGCTAGTTCCCCGCAACCTGCGGCAGAGCGGCCCGACGCCCGTCGAACTCCTGATCTCAACCCGCATCCGCAAGTCCCCCTACTGGCACCTGTCGGTAGAGGCCGGCTGCTGGCGAGCCGAGGTCTACAACCGCGTCTACCACCCGCGCGGCTACGTCCGTCACGCAGACGGCGGACCGATGGTCGAATACGACGCGCTGGTCAACCACGTCACCATGTGGGACGTGGCCGTCGAGCGGCAGATCCGGGTCCTGGGCCCCGACGCTGAGTCGTTCGTGAACTACGTGATCACCCGGGACGCCACCAAGATCCCCCCGATGCGGGCCCGGTACGTGATCCTGTGCAACGAACACGGCGGGATCCTCAATGACCCGGTGCTGCTGCGCCTGTCTGAGCAGGAGTTCTGGTTCAGCCTGTCCGACTCCGACCTGATGTTCTGGCTGCAAGGAGTCAACGTCGCGAAGGGATTCGACGTCGAGATCGGCGAGATCGACGTCTGTCCCGTCCAGATCCAGGGACCGAAGTCGCAGGCGCTGATCGTCGACCTAGTCGGGCCAGCAGTCGCCGAGATCCCGTCGTACGGTCTGTACGAAGGCGAGATCGCCGGCCATTCTGTCGTGGTGTCCCAGACCGGTTTCACCGGTGAAAAGGGTTACGAGATCTACCTCCGGGACGCAACCCTGCACGCCGAGGACATGTGGAACGCGGTGCTCGAGGCGGGCAAGAAGCACCAGCTCATGGTGATCGCTCCTGCCCACCACCGCCGGATCGCCGCCGGCATCCTGTCGTGGGGGCAGGACATGGATGCCGAGACCCTGCCCTTCCAGGTCAACCTCGGCTACCAGGTTCCCCGCACCAAAAAGGCCGACTACGTCGGCAAGGCCGCGCTCGAAGCCGCCCGCAACCAGCTCGAGGCCGGCCACCCGCCCTACGTGCACACACTGGTCGGCCTGCGGCTCGGCGGCCGTCCCATCCAGGAATACGCACCGGACTTCTGGCTAGTCAGCGAGGGCGCCGACGAACCGCCGGTCGGCTACGTGACCTCACCGTGGTACTCGCCGGAACTCGAGACGAACATCGCCATGGCGCACGTCCCGGTGGCCTTGTCAGAGCTGGGGACGCAGCTGCACGTCCACCTGCCCGACCAGTACACCGACCACCCAGGCCGGCCGGTAAAGGCCACAGTCGTGGAGATGCCGTTCCGTCCTTCGGTGAACCCCAATACGCGCGAGCGGCTCCACCAGGCGGGACTCGACTCGGCTACCTGAGGTGCCGACGTCGGCTCGCCGGGTGGACCGGGCCAGCGATCCAGGTCTGCGGTATGTGGTGAGCGCCGGCGGGCCTTCGACGGCTTGCGGTTCCTGGCTGGTGGCGCTCAGGTCCTCGTGGACGATGGCCGGATAGTGGCGGTGGAGCCACGGCACAGGCCGTACCCGGGTGAGTGGCCAGTGATCGACCGTCCCAGCGGGACCGTCTTGCCTGGGCTCATCGACACCCACGTGCATCTCGTGGGCGGCGGGGAACCCGATGCGCTGGCACTGGACTCCGGGCGGTCCGGCGCGGAGCGGGAGCAGGTGATCCGCCGATCCCTGCGGCAGCACCTTGAGCGGGGCGTCACGACCGTCCGGGACCGGGGGGACACCCAGTGGGCCGTGCTGAACCGCAGGGCGCGAGACGGCGAGCCGACCGCCGTGGGATCCGGCCCCCCGATCACCTCCCCTGGGGGGCATTGCGCCGCCATGGGCGGTGAGGCCAGTGGCGCAGCCGCATTACGCGCCCTCGTGGCTGAACGGCACGAGCGGGGCGCGCAGGTAGTCAAGATGATGGTGAGCGGCGGGGCGATGACCGTCGGCTCAGCTCTGCTCGAGTTGCAGTTCGGGCCGGATGATGTCCGGCTGGTCGTGGAGGAGGCGTACCGCCGGGGGCTGGCGGTGACGGCGCACGCCCATTCCGTACCGTCGGTTGAGGTGTGCGTCGCCGCAGGTGTCGACGGGATCGAGCACTGCACCTGCCTGACCGCCCGCGGCATCCACACTCCGCCGTCATTGACCGACGCGCTGGCCGCGCGCAGGATCCAGGTGTGCCCCACCTTCGGCCGCCTGCCCGGGCTGCCGCCCTCCCCGCAGGCCATCGAGGTGATGCGGCGCACCGGTATGACCCTGCAGGCTCGGTTCGAGCAAGTCGGCGCGCTCTTCGCCGCCGGAGTACCGATTCTCGCCGGGTCCGACGCGGGTATCCGCCCGGCCAAACCGCACGGGGTGCTGGCGCACTCAGTTGCTGAGCTGGTCCGGTCAGGGCTGCCGGTCGCCGCTGCACTGGCGGCCGCCACGCCGGCGGCGGCCGACGTATGCGGCCTGGGCAGCAGCTGCGGCCGACTCCGTCCCGGGAGGGCCGCCGACCTGCTCGTCGTGGAGGGTGACCTGGCCGAGGATGTCGCGGCGCTGACCCGGCCACGGCTGGTAGTCCTGCGCGGCCGGGTGATCCCGCTCAGCGACGACGCGCCACCAGCACGGAGTTGACCACGTCACCGAGCGGGTGGACCAGCACCTGTGGCACGCAGCCGGCTGCGTCCGCCACGTCATCAAGCTCGACCACTGCGTACAGCAGCGAGCGCAGGCCGTGGGCGCTGCGCACCACCAGGTAGGCGCCCGGTTCCAGCGCGCGGCCCACTGTGTGCAGCACCGTCCGCTTCTGGTCACGGGTGTGCCCCACCAGGGCTGCCACGACGACCACGTCGCAGCCGGCCAGGAGCCGCGTCATGTCCGCGGTGGACGTGGCGTCAGCCTGCGTCACGCGCAGGCCCGGGCCGGGGGCGAGGCGCTCGAGCAGTCGCCGGGCGAGGTCCGCGGCCTGGGGCTCGTTGTCGACGATGTTCATGGCCGCACCCAGTTCCCGGTGCATCAGCAGGGCGCTAAGGGGCAGCGGGCCGCCGCCGAGGAAGCAGACGCGGCGGCCCGGGCGGGGAACGTGGCCTGCTCCCGCGAGGGTGTGCACCTCCAGACGGCTCAGCTGCTGGTAATTATCCAGGTAGGGGAACCGGCCCAGCTCGGCCCAGGGATCCGCGGCCTCCAGTACCCCGTGGGCCCAGGCCTGTTCGAGCAGCGACTCACCCTGCGAGCAAAGGCGGAGCAGATCGGGCCGCAGCCGCTGGATCCGGGCGTCGGCCAGGACGGCCGCTGCCGCCCGGCCGTCCGCACGGACGCAAACCCGCACGAGCTCCTCGAAGAGCGCATCCACCTCGGGGGCCGGAGCCAGGTTGCCGAGACGGCTCAGGTCTTCATGGAGCCGAACGATCCGGTTACAGAGCCCGGCAGTGGGCGCGATATCTACGGCGGGTGTGATCTCGGCGTCGGGGGGAAGCTCAGCAGTGCGCGAAGCGGTGGCCCTCATCAGCCAGCGCGGTTGAGCAGCGCCTCGACATCGATCTCGAAGTGGACACAGTTGAACGGGTCGGGACGGCTGTCATGGATCTCCCGGGTGGGCAGGGCACGCCAAAACGCCTCCGCCCCCGGCACCCCGGCGTCCGTGTGGAGGTACACCCGGCCGTAGCCGCCGGGTCCGGTGCTCCAGGCCACGGCGCGCTCGACCAGGGCCCGGCCCAAACCCTGACGCCGGCCCCGGCCCGAGACCCAGACCCGCACCAACTGGCAGACATCGGCCTGGTTGTAGCGCTCGGCCAGCCAGCCGGGGTTCGGCGGGCTGGCCAGCTCGCAGGGCCGCACGGCAGCCGTCCCCAGCAGCTCGCCCTCATGCCGCGCCACCAGCAGAGCCGATCGTGGCCGGCGCAGGTAGGCGCCCTCCAGGTCGTCCAGGTCCTGGTGCCACTGCGGGCGGTAGCCGCCCAGATCGCTCTCCAGCACCTCGCGCATCACCCGCAGGGCGTCTGGCAGGTCGTGCGGTTTGGCGAGCGTGACGCTGAGCTGAGCTGTGCCGACAGTGGCGGCCAGTGGTTCAAACATGATCTCCTCTTGGGACGATGTCTGGCAGGTAGGTAAGCCTAACCACCTGGATCCCGCTCCGAACGCGGAACGCGCCCGGGACCCAGAACACGCGAGGCGGTCCTGCGCGTCGCCGCTCCCGGTCTCCTGGAGCTCGGCAGGACGCGCGCCCCGGGTGTGTGGAATCGGCCTGGCGACCTTTGTGGACGGCGGGTGCCGGTACGACATCACCGGAAGCGGCCAGCTCACCTGATTCTGGTCTGTCGGCAGCCGCGTACACACTTTTCCTGCGCTGTGCGCAGCCTCATGGCCCGCAACACGCCGACACGACATCTGGTGCTTCGGTTCGCTGGCGTTCCTACATATGGTGGTGCCCGCAGCTGGTTCTGTGAGTCATCCCAGGCTCACGGAGGCAAGAGGGAACCCGGTGTGAGTCCGGGACTGCCCCGCAGCGGTGAGCGGGAACGACCGCCGTCCCGGCCGCGCACGTGCGCGGCCGGAGCAGCACTGGGCCTGACGGCCCGGGAAGCGACGGCCAGTAGGAAACGTCAGCCGGGCGCGCGTCCGGTCAGCGTTATGCCCGCGAGTCCGAAGACCTGCCAGCGCGCCGCGCGCGACTAGGCGCGCGGCGGCTCCCGGCCGCGCGGGACGGCTGACGGGCACTGATGACCTGCCTCTGAGGAGGCAGGCCGTCGCTCCGTCCTCACCTGCGCGACCCGGCCGTCCGGAACGAGCTCGCGAGGAGAGAGCCATGACGGTGACCGAGACCCGGTCCGGCCCACGCACCCAGGTCGGCATGCAGGTCCGCAAGCGCAACGGCGACACCGAGCCGGTCGACGTGAACAAGATTGTCCGGGCGGTGCAGCGCTGCGCGGGCGGCCTGGATGAGGTCGACCCGATGCGCGTCGCCACCAAGACGATCAGCGGGCTGTACGACGGCGCGACCACAGCGGAGCTCGACCGGTTGTCGATCCAGACTGCGGCCGCGATGGCCGGTGAGGAGCCGCAGTACTCGCGGCTGGCTGCGCGGCTGCTGTCGGGCTATGTCGCCAAGGAGGTCCGGGGGCAGGGCATCGCGTCGTTCAGCCAGTCGGTTGAGCTTGCTCACGCCGAAGGCCTCATCGGCGACGAGACCGCCAGGCTGGTGAAGGACAACGCCCGCAAGCTCGACTTTGCCGTCGACAACGACGCGGACCTGCGGTTCGAGTATTTCGGCATCAAGACCGTCTATGACCGCTACCTGCTGCGGCACCCGTCGACGCGCCAGGTGGTGGAGACGCCGCAGTACTTCCTGCTGCGCGTCGCGTGCGGGCTGTCGCGCACTCCGGCAGAGGCGATCGGCTTCTACCGGCTGATGTCGTCGCTGGCCTACCTGCCGAGCTCGCCGACGCTGTTCAACTCCGGCACCAGCCATCCGCAGATGTCCTCGTGCTTCCTGGTCGACTCGCCACGCGACGACCTGGATTCCATTTACGCCCGCTATGCCCAGGTGGCCCGCCTGTCGAAGTTCTCCGGCGGGATCGGCATCGGCTTCTCCCGGGTGCGCTCCCGCGGCGCGCTGATCCGCGGCACCAACGGCGCCTCCAACGGCATCGTGCCCTTCCTGCGGACGCTGGACGCCTCGGTCGCCGCGGTGAACCAGGGCGGCCGACGTAAGGGCGCGGCCTGCGTCTACCTGGAGCCCTGGCATCCCGATATCGAGGAGTTCCTGGAGCTGCGGGACAACACCGGCGAGGATGCCCGCCGCACCCACAACCTGAACCTGGCCAACTGGATCCCAGACGAATTCATGCGCCGGGTCGAGGCCGACCAGATGTGGTCGCTGATCGACCCGGACGCCGTGCCGGAACTGCCCGATCTGTGGGGCGAGGAGTTCGACGCCGTCTACCGGGCAGCCGAGGCCGACGGCCGCTACGTCCGGCAGGTCAAGGCCCGCGACCTTTACGCGAAGATGATGCGCACCCTGGCGCAGACCGGCAACGGCTGGATGACCTTCAAGGACACCACAAACGCCAAGTGCAATCAGACCGCCCAGGCAGGGAACTTGGTCCACCTGTCCAATCTGTGCACCGAGATCACCGAAGTGACGACGGACTCCGAGACCGCCGTCTGCAATCTCGGCTCGGTCAACCTCGCCCGCCACATCACGACGGCCGCCGACGGTCAGGCGGCGATCGAGTGGGCCAAGCTGCGGGACACCGTGCGCACCGCCGTGCCGTTCCTGGACCGGGTTATCGACTTGACCTTCTACCCAGCCGAGCAGGCGGCCGCGTCCAACCCACGCTGGCGGCCGGTTGGCCTTGGCGTCATGGGCCTGCAAGACGTGTTCTTCGCCCTGCGGCTGCCATTCGACTCGCCGGCCGCGCGGGAACTGTCCGCGCGGATCGCCGAGGAGGTCTACCTCACCGCCCTCGAGACGTCGGCCGAACTGGCCGAGCGCTATGGCGCGCACCCGGAGTTCGCGCAGACACGCGCGGCCGCTGGGCAGCTGCAGCACGACCTGTGGGACGTGGCCGGGACACAGCCAGCCCGGTGGAAAGAACTGCGCAAACGGGTCGCCAAGACCGGGCTGCGGAACTCGCTGCTCATCGCCATCGCGCCGACAGCGACCATCGCGTCCATCGCCGGGTGTTATGAGTGCATCGAGCCGCAAGTCTCCAACCTGTTCAAGCGCGAGACCATGTCGGGTGAGTTCCTCCAGGTCAACACGGCGCTGGTGACTGAGCTGAAGGCCCACCGCCTGTGGACGCCGGAGGTGCGGGACGCGATCAAGCAGGCGGAGGGATCGGTGCAGGGCATTGGCGCGCTCCCAGCCCAGGTTCGCGAGCTGTTCCGCACCGCGTGGGAGCTGCCGCAGCGCGCGCTCATCGACATGGCCGCCGCGCGGGCGCCGTTCATCGACCAGAGCCAGTCACTCAACCTGTTCCTAGCCGCGCCGTCGATCGGCAAGCTGTCCTCGATGTACCTGCACGCCTGGAAGTCCGGCCTGAAGACCACCTACTACCTGCGCTCCCGGCCGGCCACCCGGATCGCACAGGCCACCGTCGCCCTGCCCGGCACCTCGACTGCCCAGGCCAGTTCCAGCCAGCCCGGCGCGGACCAGGCCAGCGCGAGCGATGCAGTCGCCTGCTCCCTGGAGAACCCCGAGACCTGCGAGGCATGCCAGTGACCACGACCGCCAGCACTTCTGCTACTCCCGCTGCCCCCGGCGAGCGCCACAGGCTTCTGGACCCCGGCATGGACCTCACCCTCCGGCCGATGCGCTACCCAGCCTTTTACGACCGGTTCCGGGACGCCATCAAGAACACCTGGACCGTCGAGGAAGTGGACCTGCACTCCGACCTGGCCGACCTGCAGAAGCTGTCGGCGGCGGAGCAGCATCTCGTTTCCCGCCTGGTGGCGTTTTTCGCGACCGGGGACACGATCGTGGCGAACAATCTCGTGCTGAACTTGTACCAGCACGTGAACTCGCCCGAGGGGCGGCTGTACCTGTCGCGGCAGCTATTCGAGGAAGCCGTGCACGTGCAGTTCTACCTGACGCTGCTGGACACCTACGTGCCAGACGAGGCGGAGCGGGCGCGCGCCTTCGCCGCAGTGGAGAACATCCCTTCGATCGCCCGCAAGGCCGAGTTCTGCTTCCGCTGGATCGACTCGATCTTCGAACTGCGCGAGCTCGGGACAGCCGCTGACCGCAGGTCGTTCCTACTGAACCTCATCTGCTTCGCCGCATGCATCGAGGGGCTGTTCTTCTACGGCGCGTTCGCCTACGTCTATTTCCTGCGGTCACGCGGGCTGCTCAACGGGCTGGCGTCCGGCACCAACTGGGTGTTCCGCGACGAGTCGATGCATATGGCGTTCGCATTCGACGTCGTGGACACTGTGCGGGCGGAAGAGCCGGGACTGTTCGACGCGGAGCTGACCCGGCAGGTGCGCGACATGCTCGCCGAGGCGGTCGAGTGTGAGGCGCAGTTCGCCGAGGACCTGCTCGGCCAGGGCGTAGCCGGGCTTTCCCTGGCCGATATGCGGGCCTACCTGGAGCACGTCGCCGACCGCCGGCTGGCGCGGCTGGGCATCGAGCCGCTCTACAGCTCAGCCAACCCCCTGCAGTTCATGGAACTGCAAGACGTGCAGGAACTGTCGAACTTCTTCGAGCGACGAGTATCGGCCTACCAGGTCGGCGTCACCGGCACCGTGGCCTTCGACCAGGATTTCTGAGCCAGGCGGCCCCGCAGCGGACCGGGCAGTGCCTCACGAGCAGGACCAGCAGCGTCGTTTGACACCAGCAGATCATGGTCCGTAACGTGACGCTGCCGCAGTCGCGCCTCAGCGCATCACAGTTCCCGGATGGCTCCTTCATGCCTCAGTCAAGGCGCACTTCGTTCATCTCCGACCAGCCCGCGCCAGGCAGCTCTTGGTACACGATCACCGGGACTCGTGTAACCACCGAGGGCAGCCATCCGAAGAACCATTGTGCGTGGTCTGAGGCCACGTGGGCCTCGCCGGCTGCCTGATCGGCGTAGTTCGCCACGACGACGAACCGGTTGGTCTCCTCGACGTCCTCGTAGCAGGAGAAGTGCCAGTTACCGGGCTCCGCCCGGACCTGAGCGCAGTAGCGGGTGATCCCAGCGAGGAAGTCGTTTCGCTTCTCGGGGCGGATGTCGATGCTGATGACGACGAAGATCACGAGACCAGCTCCGAGTCGATAACCGCGAGTGCGTACCGGTCGTCCATGTCAGTCTCCCGGGGATCAGGCTTCCGACCGCGGCCGAGTCGGCAACTCCAGCCATGTTAGCGATCCTCCGTGTCCTGATACCTGCGCCCTATATCCCGAAGTTCGCCGCGCGTCGGCTGGGAGGTGCTGCTGCTCGGTCCGGATCTCACCGCCGCCCAGCGGGATGAACTGGTAGCGACCAAGCGCATCATGCGGGGCCAGCGTGCCCTGATCATCCTCCTCTGAAGGGCGCCGCGGCGGACAGGGATGATTGGCAGGAGAGGCATTCGCGGATCGGCTGTGCCATGCCCGTTTCGCGTCCAATCAGGCAGTCAACTGGGAGGATCCCGGTCACTGGCGTACACCACGCCAGGTCACGACTCCGGCCCGGGTCGGAAGCCTCGGCTGAGCTGGACAAAAAAGCCCTTGGAGCTAACGGTGACGTCGGTGAAACCAGCGTTTTTGTACAGGTCCGCCATCTCCGGGTCGGTGTGGACGTGCATGGCGCTGACCATCGGGAGGAGCACCCACCACGTCTTCAGCGATGGTGGCGGCAGGGGCCCGGGCGCGGTGTGGATGACCAGACGGCCTCCGGGGCGCAGGACACGGAAGACTTCATCGAGGACGGCAGCCGGGTCCTTGATGTAGAAGAACATGTTGGCGGTGTAGACCGCGTCGAACGACTGGCCGGCCCAGGGGATGGCCGAGGCGTCGCCGAGTTTGAGGGCCAGGCGATCGGTGGCCAGCGCCTCGGCGTTGCGCGCCATTGACAGGGCCAGCATGTCAGGGCTGTGATCCAGCCCGGCGACGCTGCTCGCCCCGGCGGCCAGGACCCGTTCGAGCAGGACGCCCCCGCCGCAGCCGATCTCCAGGCAGCGATCGCCGTCGAGGGGGCCCAGCCAGTTCATCACCTGGACGAAGGAGGCCTCGTGCCCGGCTGGCTGGCGGTATATCCGCCGGCCGACGAGTCCCGTCGGCCGGCGAGCGGTCACGTCAATGAGCCGATCCGTCAAGCGGCGGATCGGTGAGCTGGCGAGCGATGTCATTGAGGGCCGGTCGCCCATACTCGACCTCCCAGAAACAGTGCCATGGAGCCAGCTCGGTTGGAATGCCTTATAGGTTCCATGATCGCCCCTGCCGGGCTCGCGGTCAGCGGGCCAGGTAGCCGCGGTGGATGTCGGCCAGTACCTGGGCCTGGTCGCGGCCGGTGGCCTCGGCGATCTCTGCCAGCAAGATGCCTGACAAGGCCGACAAGCCGAAGGTCAGCAGGGCGAGGGTCTCGCCGGGATCACCGCCGTCCAGTGGGTCGCCCAGGACCCGCTGGACGGCGTCCCAGAAGAATCCCGGGTCGTCACCGGACTGGGTGAAGGCGGTCATCACCTCCAGCGCCGGCGGAAGCACGCCCGCGAGCATCTCCTCCCGGCCCGCGCTCATGGCGCGCACCTTCCGGTGGAGGGCGCAGAGCGGGAGCTTGCGGGCGCGCAGCGCCTGGGGCGCCATCTCATGATGTCATTCTGTAGCTGCTGCAAAGTTGTTGCAACTGTTGACCACGATGTATTGCACTAGTGTGGTAACTGCGACTTAGTAGCAACTAGCTGCCAGCCGTGGAGACCAGCAAGGAGGCACTGTGGCCAAGTACGCGCTTCCCGATCTGCCCTATGACTACGCCGCGCTGGAGCCGCACATCTCAGGCCAGATCATGGAACTGCACCATGACAAGCACCACCAGACCTACGTCACCGGCGCCAACAGCGCGCTCGACCAGCTCGCCGAGGCGCGGGCCACCGATCAGCTGAGCACGGTGAACCTGCTGGAGAAGAACCTTGCGTTCAACCTCGCCGGGCACGTCAACCACTCGGTGTTCTGGCCCAACATGTCCCCCGACGGTGGCGACAAGCCAGACGGGGAACTCGCCGCCGCCGTTGACGAGCAGTTCGGCTCCTTTGACGCCTTCCGCGCCCACTTCACCGCGGCCGCGCTGGGAATCCAGGGATCGGGATGGGCGATCCTGGCCTGGGACAGCCTGGGCCAGCAGCTGATCATCGAGCAGCTCTACGACCACCAGGGCAACCTGGCCGCCGGGTCGGTCCCGCTGCTCATGCTCGACATGTGGGAGCACGCCTTCTACCTGCAGTACCGCAACGTCAAAGCC
>Ga0335077_10008894_pt1 | contig 12455 bp, 7 predicted proteins | sample Lox_Sample_31_FD_207151 | JGI IMG/M metagenome (GOLD analysis project Ga0335077, IMG submission 207151) | Soil microbial communities from Loxahatchee National Wildlife Refuge, Florida, United States - Lox_Sample_3.1 | ecosystem: Environmental > Terrestrial > Soil > Wetlands | place: USA: Florida...
TTCCCAAGCCCAGGCAAATCGCCCGCCGCGCTTTCGGCCAGGGCCACGCCGCCTGTGTGGCCACTGGAGCCCGATCCAAGAGTGCCAACTTCGAACAAAGCTACGCTTTTCTCGGCGGCGAGCTTCTTCAACCACGCCGCTGCGGAAAGACCGGTAAATCCTCCGCCGATGACGGCAAAATCCACTTCCCCCGGAAGAGACTGTTTCCCAGCCCGAAAATCCACTGACCAGGGCCGGTTGCCCCAATTCCTCTTCGTGCTCATTGGTCCCCATATCTTTCTAGGTATTCACTCTACACCCGTTGCGGGACGAACAGGATGAACCTGGGTGAAGACGCCGTCACGGAAGAACATCGTCACCAAAATGTGCGGACAGGGGGTCCAGCCGTGCTGGACCCCTGCGCAGATCGGGCTTGCTGGCTGGAAGCCGGCGCGCTACGCAGGGCTAAGGAGTCGGGCCGAGATCGGAAGCGGAGCGAGAAATTCAGAGATACTTGATCAGCACGACGCCGTTGCGGCGCTCGTTGAATACCAGTTCATCCACCAACTGCTGTGTGAGCATCAATCCCAATCCCCCAGGGCGCAACCCCCTGGCTTCGCGTTCCTGTATATGGGCCATGGGATTATCCTGGGGATTGTTGATGGCGGCGTGTTTCAATTCTTCGAGTTTGAAACCCGGGCCGGGGTCATCAAGGCGGTACATCAGCATCTTCTTTGTACGGATGTAGGAGACGCGCACTTTCTGGTTCGGATCGAGATGGCCGCCCCATTCGATGGCGTTGTTCAATAGTTCGCGAAACGCGTAGCCGACCTTTTCGATCACCTCCAGTGGGAGGTCTACGTCCATGTGCATCAGAAAGCTCTGCACACGGCTGACCACGGAACGTTCACAGGGAACCATCAATTCCACCCAATGCGTATTCGCCGATACGACTTCAATGGCGGGAACTTCGGGGCTGGTCGAGAGGGCGTTCTCGACCGTGGCAAGCAGCACCGTGGCATCCAGAGGCTTCTTCAGATACTGGTACACGCGGCCACGCAACGCATCGAGCAGGGTATCGCTCGTCTGGTCGGAGGTCATGACAACGATCTTCGGAATGTTCTTTTCGCCATGGAGCTGGCCGAGTAGTCCCAGCCCGGTCATCTTGGGCATCCAGATATCCAGCAACACCAGGTCGAACTTCTGTTTCTGGATGGCTCGCAGGGCAGCCAAGCCGTCCCCGGCGGTGGACACTGTGTGGCCGGCCTTTTTCAGGATGCCGCGCACCATTTGCCGCGTTGTAGCGTCGTCGTCGGTGACCAGGATACTCGACATCTATACTCTCCTGAGGAGTTCGGTTCGATCGAGGATGACTGGCAGTTTTCCTATCCCGATTTGCGTTTGGACTTTATGACGCGACGCTTTCCTTTCGGGGTTGCTCCCGAACGCGGGGAGGCTTTCTGACTCGCGTATCCTCTCAGATTTGATTCCAGTTCCGCAATCTCTTCCTTCAGGGCTTCGTAGATTCGGGGAGCTTCCGCATATTGGCGGCTTTGTCCACACTCCAGCAGACCCTGGCAATGCTGACGGGCCTGCTCCGCGCCGAAGATGCTTAACGGTCCCTTGAGAGCATGGGCAAAAAAGGCCAGTTTTTCGCCATTTTTCGAGCGAATGGCTTTTCGAATTTCCACCATCCGCTTGGGCGCATCGCGCAGGAACGTCTGGCTTATTCTTCGCAGCAACTTCTCGTCGCCGCCGACGCGCTGCAGGAGATCCGCTGCCGCCCCGCTTTGCGGCACCGCCTGGGGTTGCGCCTGCCTGGATAGAACAACAGGCACTGCCGCACCGTGCAAAAACTCTTCAAGTGCTTTCATGCCGAATGGTTTTCCAATGACACCGTCAAAGCCCGCGTTCAGGAGACGAGCGCGGTCCGGATCAGTGTTATAGCCGGTTAAGGCAATTACGACCGGGCGGCCATACTTTTTCTCCTGCTTGCGGATGGCCTTGAGCGCTTCGAGGCCGGTCATCACCGGCATTTGTTCATCGAGGAGGATGACGTCGAAGGTTTCGTTTTGAAGCGCTTCGAGTGCTTTCTGGCCGTTGGCGACGGTGACGATGCGGTGGCCACTGCGTTCGAGTTGATGCGTGGTCAAGAGTCGAATTTCTTCCTGGTCGTCAGCGAGCAGAACGCGCATTGGCCCTTTCCGAATCGGCGAACCTTTCCACGCGGACACTACTATCGCAAAAAGGGCCTTGGCAACATCCTTTTTTCAGGAGCGAGTTCGCTCCAATCCCCGGCGGCACTATCGGTGGGAAGCGTGGATTGTTCTCACCCCATTGAGCACTCGAAGCGGATCGGTTATTTGGTCTCGAGAATCTCGCGGTCATTTCCGCGCTGGATCGGCCGAGCGTCACGAGGATAGAGCTTTGCGAATGCCGCAATCTGTCCGAGCGAGAGAGAAGTCGGGGATTTCAGGACGTACCATGTGACACCCTCGGTACAGGGTGGAGTCGTGAGTGATCCTTTAAACGTGTAGTAGCCGTAGTCGGCGGGAAGCAGATCCTTCACATTCAACGTGACTCCGGCCACATCAACCGCCTGGCCCTTGGCCGAGGGAAAGTTCTTCCAAACCGTCTCAAGGAAGGCGTTTGCCGAACCCTTGTCAAGAAGAACGGCAACAACAGCCAGGTGGCCTTCCGCATCGCTGTGCACAAGGTGAGCTACCAATTCGTAACCCCGTCCGTTGATGTGCTCCTCGCTGGGATGGTGAAAATGGAATTGCTTCAGTTCGTAGGCTTTGTCGCCCACGGACAAGGTGCTGCCTGGCGCGTAATTCACCTGAATCGTGTGGCCATTGTCGATGATGTTCAACGGCACGGAGTTGTAGTCGAACTTTAGTGACGGAAGATCGGCTTTCTTTGCGCCTTTGATGTCGATGGGCGATTGCGTGTGGCCCATCCGGCATGCGGCATACGAGGAATCGAGCTTTCCCCATTCTTTCGGGCCTTCCTTCCCTTCGTAGGACCAATGCGGCGGTTTTGCTTCCTGTGCGAAAGCGAGGGCAACCAAAAAGGCTGCGGAGGGCGAGAAAACGATGGCCAATGGCCTCCATGACAAATGCCTCTTCATTTTAGGGACTCCTCAGGTTCGGTCATCGAGGGGCGGCAGGGCCGGCAGGTTCGGACCTAAGTAAACGATAGCTGCCTCGGTTTTGCCAAGACAAATAAACTTCGGAGGACTTAGCGCTGTACCGACAAAACCGCAACGCCGTAGACCGGCAGGTCCACCGATTTCCTGGAGCCGCCTTCCAGAACATCTTCCATCGTGGTGGGCAGAGGAACGGTCTGTGGCTTCTGCGAGAAATTCACCAGCACGTAGACAACCCCGTGCGATCCGTAGCGGGCCGAGACTTCTACTCCTTCCGGCACCACTCCGAATACCGGCGCAACGCCGCTCGTTTCGACCATCCACCTCGCGGCTTGAGCCATGGTGTTGGGGTCAAGCCACGCGCCAATGTAGGTAATCCTTCCCTTCCCGACCTTCCGCGTGATGGCTGCGGGCTGTCCATCGAGCCAGCCGCCACTCTTTCCATATCGCATGAGGACTTCCGTCCCGACATCTTTGGTGCTGAGGAGTTCCGCCCATAAGGAGCATTCTCCCGCGCCCCACTGACCTTCCAGCGGAGCCGGTTTCTGCAAGGCGTAGTACTGCTCCACGCGTCCACCCAACAAGCCGACTAGAGGGCCCGGCTGACGTTCCGGCTGGAGAGAATTGTCGTCATCTTTCATGCCAGATCGCTGGCCGAGGACCAGATGACCGCCGCCCTGCACGTAAGCAATGAGGTTTTTGGCCGCGGCCTCGGTGAGAACATTCAATCCAGGCGCCACCACGAGCTTGAAGGGTTTCAAATCGGCAGTGGGCGAAAGCACATCAACCGATTGAGCCAGCGCACGCAATGGGGCGTAGTAGCTGAGGAGCTCAGCGATAGGCTCGTACTGCTTGTTGTGTCTCTGCCATTGGATGGCCCAGCGGCTGTCGTAGGAATGAAGGATGGCAACTTGGGATTTCACCGAGGTACCGGCGAGCACGGGACTCGCTTTGGCGAATTCCTTGCCGACCTGTGCGACTTCAGCGTATAGCGGCACGGGAGTGCCATCGGCACCGAGCAAGGTGCCGTGATACTGCTCCTGACCGTTCAAGGCGCTGCGCCACTGCCAGTAACTTACCGTGTCTGCGCCGTGGCCCACGTCGTGCCACGCCATGGCGCGCACTTCGCCTTTATCCAGCGAATTGTTGTCGTCGGCCCAGTTGACGGTACCCGGCTGCGTCTCCATGACCCAGAAATTCTTTTGCTTGAAGCCGCGGGTCAGGTCATGCGCGGCGCCGTTCTTTATGGGGTCCAGGTGGCCTTCGCCGACGTAGTCATCCCACGCGGCAATGTCAAGATCCTGCTCGACCGTATAGTGGTCGAACCCATCGAACGCGCCCATCGTGTTAGTGGCAATGAACTGGCGGGGATCAGAATTGGCACGGATCCCCTCCAACTGGTTTTTCTGATAACTGCGCCAGGTATCGCTGACGAAACGCATCCAGCTCAGCAGCAGGCCGGGATTGCCGTAGCCGACCTGAATCGGAATCTGATCCCAGGCCGTGTAGCTCTCGCTCCAGTAGGCGGTGGTCCAGCGGGCGTTCAGATTGTCGAGCGTGCCATAGCGCGCTTTCAACCATTGCTGGAATTGGGCACGCGTGGCCGCATCGTAGGAGACCTCCTCGTATTCGTTATCGATTTGCCAGCCGAGCACGTAGGGGTTGTGACCAAAACGCTTGGCCATCTGCTCGGCAATTTTCCGGGCGAACTCGCGGTACTTCGGATTCGCCCAGTTATACTGCTCCCGATTGCCGTGCTCAGCGCGACGCCCATCTGTGGCCACGCGCAGGGTTTCAGGATATCTCTGGGTCAGCCAGGCGGGCGGCGCGGCAGTGGGGGTACCGACGACGGTATAAATGTTGTGCTTCGCGGCCGCCATGATGGCGCGGTCGAGCCAATCCAGGTCGTAATGGCCTTCCTCCGGTTCCATACGGCTCCAGGCAAACTCACCGACACGCACCATGTGAATGCCGGCGTGCTCCATCAAGGTTAGATCCGCTTCCCAGCGTGATTCCGGCCACTGCTCCGGATACCAGGCAGTCCCCAGCAGGATTGCGGGGGGCCCCGGTGCGGGCCCTTGAGCACGGCTCATGCCGCCGGCGATGACAGCGACGAGAATCAGGACACACAAAACCAAAACATTCCCTCGAATAGGATTCGACTTTGCCATGTTTTTATCCCTGAACAGGCACGGATGTGATTTTTGCCATTGGACGGGTCCGCTGGCCGCATGCAGTAGGACGGCACCAGACGTAAGCCCGTTCGCGACGAGTGTACACCCGCAAGACGCAAGTCGCGTGAAGTATTCCGGCGAGGGCATGAAGCTCTGAAATGGCAACAAATTCGGTGGAAGCTGGTGCTGCGAACTGCCCGATTCTGAGCGGGAGAATCCCATTAACGGACACTTGAATCAGCAACGCCTTGCTGGTGCTTTCCTAAGTGACTGATAAAAAGCGAGTACCTGGCGGAACAAGCGGTCGCGGGATTGCGTTTAAGTGTGTAACGAGACCTAATTATGGATATAGCCCGCCCTTCGAACGCGCGCGCCAAGTTGATCCGGCGGATCATTCTGGGCGCGGTGGCTCTCCTGTCCATCGGGGGCATCACCCTGGCGTTGTCTCGCCTAAAACCCGCCGCTCCCGCTGTCGACCGGGCCACGGTTTGGTCGGATGAGGTCAAACGCGGGGGAATGCTCCGGGACGTGCGCGGGATTGGCACGCTGGTGCCGGTGGACATTCAGTGGATTCCGGCCCAAACCGAAGCGCAGGTGGACAAAATCGTGCTTCGGCCGGGCGCAGTGGTGAAACCGGATTCCATCATTCTGGAATTAAGCAACCTGACACTGAAGCGCGATGCCCTCGATGCCGAGTTCCAGTTGAAAGCCGCCGAAGCGGATTACGCCAATCTGACGGTACAGGTCAACAGCGAGTTGTTGAACCAGAAGGCGGCCGAAGCGGCGGTACGCAGCGACTACGAGCAGGCCAAGATTCAACATAAGGTCGACGAACAACTGTACGCCGAGGGGATCGGTCCGCTCGTCACCGTCCAATTGTCTAAAGTGAAGGAAGAACAGCTTGCCGTTCGTCTGGAACTCGAGGGCGAACGCACGAAGAATGCGTCCGATACAGCACAAGCCCGCTTGAATGCGCAAGCCGCACACGTCAACCAGCAGCGCGCGCTTTACGATCTTCGCCATGCGGAACTGGAAGCGCTGCACGTGCGTGCAGGAATCAACGGGGTGTTGCAACTTGTGCCGGTCGAAGAGGGCCAGCATGTAACGCCGGGAACCAATTTGGCCCGCGTGGCGGACCCGAAAAAACTGAAGGCGGAAATCAAGGTAGCAGAGACGCAGGCCAAGGATTTAGCGATCGGCCAGAAAGCGACCGTCGACACCCGAAACGGGGAAGTGGCCGGGCATGTCGCCCGGATCGACCCCTCGGTACAGAACGGGACCGTGACCGTGGACGTGTTCTTCGATGGATCTCTGCCGTTGGGCGCCCGGCCGGACTTGAGCGTGGACGGAACCGTCGAACTCGAAAATTTGAAAGATGTCCTCTATGTGGGACGCCCGGTCCACGGAACGCCGCAGAGCACCATCGGCTTATTTAAGCTGACTCCCGACGGCTCGGAAGCGACACGCGTGAACGTAAAGCTAGGGCGCACTTCCGTGAATACCGTCGAGATCCTGCAGGGATTGCAGGTCGGAGACAAGGTCATCCTTTCCGACATGTCTCAGTGGGACAACTACGACCGCATTCGATTGAAATAGTCGCCCTTTCCGACTCGGCGATTTGAGGGGTGTTGCATGCATACGCTTTGGCAGGATCTCCGCTATGGCTTGCGTATGCTATTGAAGAAACCCGGGTTCACAATCATCGCCATCGCGACCCTGGCACTGGGAATCGGGGCAAATACCGCGCTGTTTTCTGTAGTCAATGGAGTGTTGCTGAGTCCTCTGCCTTTCCAGCAGCCCGATCAACTGGTAGCACTCTATGCCCGCACAGCCGAGTTTTCTCATTCTTCCATCTCGTATCCGAACTTCCTGGACTGGCGTCGGGATAACCGTTCGTTTTCCGCACTGGCAGCGTTTCGGGCGGACAACATGAACCTGACTGGGATAGGCGATGCGGAACGGCTGAGGACCGAAATGGTTTCGGCGACATTTTTCCCGATTCTGGGCGTGAAGCCGGTTCTAGGGCGGGTTTTTGGTCAAGACGAAGACCGATTAGGCGGAGCGCCTGTAGTCCTGATTAGCGGAGGTTTGTGGAAGAGGAAATTCGGCGCGGCCCAGGACGTGCTCGGGAAATCGATCACCCTGAACGCACAGATGTACATGATCGTTGGAGTTATTCCAGCCAACTTTCGCTACCACAACGACAATTTTTTCACAGAAGCTGAAATCTTCGTTCCCATCGGCCAGTGGACCGAAAAACTGTTCTGGGACCGCCGCGCGTCCATGGGTATGGATGCTGTGGGAAGACTCAAGCCGGGGATCACTCTGGAACAGGCCAAGTCCGACATGGATTCTGTTGCGGCGCATCTCGGCGAAATCTATCCTGACGTGGACAAAAACTCCGGCGTCACTCTCGTGCCGCTGAAACAGAACGTAGTGGGAGAGATCCGGCCTTTCCTACTGGTGCTGCTGGCTGCGGTTGGATTTGTGCTTCTGATTGCGTGCGCCAATGTGGCCAACCTCCTTCTGGCGCGCTCGACAGGAAGAACGCGTGAATTCGCAATCCGGACCGCACTGGGCGCAAGTCGTGGACGCATGGTCCGTCAGGTGCTCACGGAGAGCGTTTTGCTGGCGCTTGCGGGCGGATTGCTGGGATTGTCCATCGCCGCCTGGGGTACCCAGGCGGCAATAAAGATGCTCCCCGATGCTTTGCCTCGTGCGAACGAAATTCACCTGAGTGGCCGCGTTCTCCTGTTCACGTTTGGTGCTTCGCTGTTCGCGGGCATCCTTTTCGGCCTGATCCCCGCCATCAAGACTTCCGGGACGTACATCCAGGAAACGCTCAAAGAAGGAGGCCGTGGGGCAAGCGGAGCGCGTCACCGGGCTCAGGCGGTAATCGTGGGGGTGGAAATGGCCCTGGCGTTGGTGCTGCTCACCGGCGCGGGACTGATGATCCGGAGCCTGGCAAAACTGTGGGATGTCAATCCCGGATTTGACACGCACAATGTTATGGAATTCAGTCTTGCCGCGTCGCAGCCTCTAGGGAACACACCTGCGGGCATTCGCGCTTCTTTTCGTCAGATCCACGATGCCGTCGCCGGGATCCCGGGAGTCCAGGCTGTTTCTCTGACCATCGGATCAACCCCCACGGAAGGCGACTCCGAGCTCCCGCTATGGTTAGAAGGGGAAGCCAAGCCAACCTCACAGTCAGAGATGAAAGCTTCACTCTTCTACGCCACGCAACCAGACTATCTGAAGATCATGAAGATCCCCTTGAAACGCGGGCGCTTTTTGACCGAGTCCGACAATGAGCTCGCACCGTTTGTGATTGTCATCGACGAGGAATTTGCCAGGCGCTATTTCAAGGACAGAGACCCCATTGGCAGGCACGTGAACTTCGACATTCTAAATCTGACTGGCGAAGTCGTTGGCGTTGTGGGGCACGTCAAGCAATGGGGACTGGATGAAGACTCGACCTCTCCGATTCTCGCACAATGTTATTTCTCGACAGCGCAAATTCCCGATTCCGTGATGCCGTTGCTGGCACACAGCCTCCAGTGGGTGGCGCGAACCGAGCAGGGGATTCTGGGGCAGGCCCGCCCGATCCAGCACGCCGTGGAGGGCGTCAACAGCCAGATCGTGGTTTTCGGAACAAGAACGATGGCGGATGTTCTTGCCGGTTCACTCGCAACAAAGCGCTTCGCGATGATTTTGCTGGGAATCTTTGCCGGGCTCGCGACATTGCTTTCCTCTGTCGGCATTTACGGGGTGATTTCGTATATCGCGGGCCAACGCACGCACGAGATCGGCATTCGCATGGCCCTGGGTGCGGAACGGGCCAACGTGCTGCGCATGATGCTGGGGCAAGCGGGCCAAATGGCACTGATCGGCGTGGCCGTTGGACTTGTAGCGTCGTTCGGTCTGACCCGGCTGATGTCCAATATGCTCTTCGGCGTCAGCACGCACGATCCGCTTACATTTCTAGGCGTGGCGCTGCTGTTGTCGTTGGTCGCGATGGCGGCTTGCTACATCCCCGCGCGGCGTGCGACGCGGGTGGATCCCATGGTCGCGTTGCGCTACGAGTAGGAGCTGCGATTGATGCACACGATCTGGCAAGACTTGCGCTATGCGGTGCGAATGCTCGGGAAAAATCCTGAGTTTGCAGCCGCCGCGATTTTCACGCTGGCTTTGGGCGTCGGGGCGACCACGGCGATCTTCAGCGTGGTGTATGGCGTGCTCCTCCGGCCGCTTCCCTACCGCAACGCGGAGCAAATCGTGCGTCTGTGGGAACAGAACGAAACGGGCGGCCGCATGAATTTCGCGGATCCCAATTTCAAGGATGTGCGATCGCAGAATCACTGCCTGCAGGGAGTGGCAGAGTTCAATGCCCTTACGGACACCGTGATGCGGGAAGGCGAAGCGTCGCGCGTGGTTTCGTCCGCCGTTTCCCTAGACTTCTTCGATGTGATGGGCGTTCAGCCAATCCTGGGCCGCGGATTCGCGCAGGAAGAGCAACGCCTTGGCGCAGGCGCCGTCGCGCTGGTCAGCCATGCGTACTGGAAGCAGGCGCTGGGCGGCGCGCGGGACCTTTCGAAGATTCAATTGAAATTGGGCGGAAAACCCGTCTCCGTGATTGGAGTGCTGCCGCCGGGTTTTCGCTTCCCTGACAACTCGGACATCTGGACTCCGCGGGAAACCTGGCCGGAGTTGCCGAGCCGCAGCGCTCATAACTGGAGGGTGATTGCGAGGCTGCGCGATGGAACGCGCGTGGGAGAGGCTCGGGCGGAACTCTCTGAGATTACACACCAATTGAAACTGCAGTTCGGCCAGGACACCGGGGCTGTTGCCGTGGTCGTCGAACCGTTGCGCGAGACGATGACGAGCGACGCGCGGCCGGCGCTGATCCTCCTGCTCGGTGCTTCGGGCTTTCTTCTTCTGATTGCATGCGCCAACGTGGTGAACCTGATGCTCGCGCAGGCCGTGGGCCGCGGGAGAGAGTTGTCCATACGCACCGCGCTCGGGGCACAGCGCATGCGTCTGATCCGGCAATTCCTGACCGAGTCCTTTCTGCTGTCGTTTGTCGGCGGGGCGCTGGGAGTTTTGCTGGCCTATTGGGGGTTGAACGGATTGCTGGCACTGGCGCCAAAGAATCTGCCAAGACTAGAAGACGTGTCCATCAATTTCCCGGTCCTCGCTTTTTCTCTCGCCACGGTCTTCTTCGTGTCGATTGCGCTGGGATTTCTCACTGCCCTGCGGGCATCTTCCAGCGATCCTCGCGCCGCGCTAAGCGAAGGGAGCCGCGGACAAGCGGGCAGCTTGGGCAGGCAGAGAATCGGCCGGCTGCTTGCGGCCGCGCAACTGGCCACGGCGCTGGCGCTGCTGATCGGCGCGGGATTGCTCGGGAAGAGCCTGCTACGGGTCTTGTCAGTTAATTCCGGCTTCCGGACCGAAGGCGTGGCGGCGATGGAATTGCGAATGCCAGAGGATCCTGGCATGACCCATCGGGTTGCATTTCTGAACGAACTCTTGGCCAGGCTGCAGACAATTCCGAGTGTGGAAGAGGTGGGCGGCACCGCCGACTTGCCGCTCTCGAACGCGGGCTTTTCGGATGGTTCCTTCGTGGAGATGAACCCGGGACAGATCTCACCCCGGATGCAGTATCTGATTCGCCGGTCCGTGGAAGGAGACATCGAAAAGGACCCGGCCCTCCTCGCTGAGTTTGCTAGTTTCTTCGATGAGCTGTTCCGGGACAAATCGCGGTTGGGCGAAGCGGATTTTATCGTAGCGTCGCAAGGGTTCTTCAAGACGCTCGGCATCCCCCTTGTGCAAGGCAGGCTTTTCGACGAGCGCGACACCATGGACGCGCCTCACGCCGCACTCATAAGCCAGTCTCTTGCTCAGGAGAGATGGCCCAACGCGGATCCGATCGGGCGGACGATTGAATTCGGCAACATGGATGGCGATCCGCGCCTGCTCACGGTCGTCGGCGTCGTTGGCGACGTCCGCGACCACGCACTTGAGTCCGCCCCCCGGCCTACCGTTTACGTCGACTATCGCCAACGGCCGCGGGCCGCATGGAGCTTCACTCTGGTTATGCGGACCAACGTCGCGTCGGACGTGGTGTTTTCCGAGGCGCGGGGCATCTTGCACGACCTTGACCCGAACATTCCTCCGCAGTTCCGTACGCTTTCCCAGGTCTACTCGGCATCTCTTGGTGCGCGACGCTTCAGCCTGACACTGGTCGGGATTTTTTCCTTGACTGCTCTGCTTCTGGCCGGGGCGGGCATCTATGGAGTCATTTCCTACTCTGTCGCGCAGCGCACGCGGGAAATCGGTGTGCGCATGGCGCTCGGCGCCACGGCGCACGAAGTCCTGGAGATGGTCCTTAAACAAGGCGCGGTCACGAGCGCCGCCGGCATTTTCGCGGGAATTCTCGGCTCATTCGTCTTGACGCGCTGGCTACAGTCACAGCTTTTCGAAGTGAGCCCGACCGACCCGGCCACGTTTTTTGGCGTTGCACTTCTCCTGATCGTGGTTTCTCTCGCCGCTTGCTGGATTCCGGGACGGCGCGCCACACGCGTCGATCCCATGGTGGCGCTGCGCTATGAGTAGGAGAGGATGATGGAAACACTCTGGCAGGACATCCGTTACGGCCTGCGCATGCTGGCCAAGAATCTGGGCTTCACCGCCGTAGCGGTCCTGACCCTCGCTCTCGGCATCGGCGCGAACACGGCGATCTTCAGCGTCGCCAACGGCGTTCTCCTGCGTGATCTGCCTTATCGCGATCCAGGGCAATTGACTCTGCTTTGGAGTGTCGGACGCGGCGGAGGCAATCGCGGCCAACTTTCGTTCACGGACCTTGACGACTACCGTTTGCAGAATCATGTATTCGAAAACGTGGTCGCGTTCGGCGACTGGAGTGCCACGTTCACAGGAGCCGGCGAAGCGGCGCGCACCCCGGGAATGCAGGTGGCCGATGGGTACTTTTCACTCATGCGCGCGAAACCCTTGCTGGGCCGGGAATTCCTCCCAGAGGAGCAGATCGAAGGAAAGGATCACGTCATCATTCTGACCTACGGGCTGTGGCAGCGGCGGTTTGGAAGCGACCCCCGTATAGTAGGGAAGCAAATAGGCCTGAGCGGGAAGCCATACAC
>Ga0335077_10008895_pt1 | contig 12454 bp, 9 predicted proteins | sample Lox_Sample_31_FD_207151 | JGI IMG/M metagenome (GOLD analysis project Ga0335077, IMG submission 207151) | Soil microbial communities from Loxahatchee National Wildlife Refuge, Florida, United States - Lox_Sample_3.1 | ecosystem: Environmental > Terrestrial > Soil > Wetlands | place: USA: Florida...
GTCATCAGCCTGGTGTTCTCGCCGGACGGTCATTTGTGGGTCATCACGCTGGGCGCGCTGTTTCGGAGCGCGTCCCCCACCCAAACGGCGAGGTTTGAGCGTCAGCTCCTGCCACTCAGCTCCTCGGCCGAAATCTTCGGCCGCGTGTTGTTCGACTCGAAGGGACGCTGGTGGTTCGCGGGCTCGGCTGGGCTTCTACGCAGGGATGGGAGCCAATGGAAGCGCTTTACGACGCAAGAAGGTCTGCGGACGAACCTCCTGGCCAATCTCGCCGAGGGTCCCGACGGCAGCATCTGGATCGCCTATTCCGAGGCGCGGGGTGTTTCTAGACTTACGGTGGTTGGCGACCGATTCCGTCTGCAGCATTTCACCGAGCGCAACGGGCTGAGGGCCAATGATGTGGCGGCCGTCGCCACCGACTCGCAGGGTTGGATATGGGCCCCTTCGAACGAGGGCGTAGACGCATTCGATGGTGAGAACTGGCATCACTACGGACAGCCGGAGGGGCTGCTATGGGATGATTGCGCGGAGCGTTCGCTGTTCGCCGACCCAGATGGCAGTGTGTGGATCGGCACCAGCCGCGGCCTCTCACGCTATCACCCGCTCGCTCACGCCATACCCAAAGTGCCGCCTCCGGTGGTCTTGACTTCAGTCGCGTCCGGGGGCCGGTGGCTCGATCCGTCACCCGATCTGGAGTTTCCCGCCAGAGACCATTCGATCGTGATCAGCTTTGCCGGGTTGAGCTTTGTCAATGAGCGCGCGGTTCGTTTCCGGTACCGTTTGCAGGGATTGGAAGAAGACTGGGTGGAAACACCGCAGCGGGAAGTTCGCTACGCCAACCCGCCGCCAGGACGTTACACCTTCGAAGTTGCGGCCCGCAGTCCCCAGGGAGTCTGGAGCGCGAAACCCGCCGTGCTCTCTTTTCACGTCCTCCCGCCCTGGTGGGAGAGCTGGTGGGCCCGAGGCTTTCTGGTCATGTCGCTCCTCACCATTGTCCGGCTGACATGGCGCTGGCGGGTCGCTCTCATCCGGACGGAACAGCGCCGCCTCGAGCTGGCCGTAGAGCAGCGGACTCGCGAACTGCAATTGGAAAAAGCTAACGTGCTCGTGGAGAAAGCGCGCGCCGAAGAAGCCAATCGTTTGAAAAGCGAATTCCTGGCTAACATGAGCCACGAAATCCGGACGCCCATGAATGGAATCCTGGGCATGACGGAACTGGCCCTCGCCGGCCCATTGGCCCCGGTGCATCGCGAGTACCTTGAAATCGTAAAGTCGTCCGCTGATGCCTTGATGACGGTCATCGACGATATTCTCGACTTCTCCAAAATCGAAGCGGGAAAGCTGGAGCTGGTTTCGGTCGAATTCAACCTGCACGACATCCTCGAGCCCGCGCTGAAAGCGCTCGCGGTGCGTGCGCACCAGAAGCATCTGCAACTCCACTTCCACAGGCGGCCGGGCGTGCCGGATCTGCTGGCGGGAGACCCGGGCCGGCTGCGACAGGTCGTTATCAACCTCGTCGGCAATGCCATCAAGTTCACTGAACAGGGAGAGGTGACGCTGGAGGTCCAACCGGAAACGCTAGAGAACGGATACATTTGGCTGCACTTCCACGTTCAGGACACAGGTATCGGGATCTCGCCAGAGAAACAAGCCGCCGTTTTTGACGCTTTTTCCCAAGCCGATGGGTCCACCGCGCGCCGGTACGGCGGTACCGGTCTTGGCTTGACCATTTCACGAAGGCTGGTTGAAATGATGGGCGGCCGTATCTGGATGGAAAGCGCGATGGGCCGTGGGAGCACCTTCCATTTCACGGCACGCTTCGGCCTGGGTGGTTCTGCGATGGAACCAATGCGCCCGACTGGTTCGCCGGTTCCAGTGCCGGAGCCCCTCGCGTCTGCGCCCGGGACACCGAGACGGTTCCGCATCCTCCTGGCTGAAGACCATGCCGTGAACAAAAAACTGGCCGTGTGCCTGCTGGAAAAACATGGGCACAGAGTCCTGGTTGTCTCGAACGGCCTGGAAGCCATATGCGCCGTCGAAAAGGAAACTTTCGATCTGGTCCTCATGGACGTCCAGATGCCGGAAATGGACGGGATCTCAGCCACTCTGGCAATTCGCGAAAGAGAGCGCGAGACTGGAAACCACCTGCCCATCATCGCCGTCACCGCTCACGCGATGAAGGGCGACCGCGAACGTTGCCTTGAAACCGGAATGGACGGCTATGTCACCAAGCCCATCCGAGCAGAGGAACTTCTCGCGGCCATCGAACGCGTTATGTCCTGCGGTGCCAACTCAACTCGCGCCAATGGGAGAGCTCGTTTGTCGTGACTCGGCGCGGCTGAAACAGTACCCTGCGGTTTGACTACTTGCCGTCGCCGTCCCCATCGGCATCGCCCTGCAGGTGGGCTTTGGCCGCAGCGCTGAGATGGACGGAATCGGCCGGCTGGGTACTCTTTGAACCGTGGGTTGGCTGGTGTGCATTGGCAGCGGGCGCAGTGCCAACGGCTCCGTATGTGGCGCGGATATTCGATACTGGCGAAATCCCCATGAGATACTCCTCCACTTCCTCTCATCGGAACTCGGCCCCCAATTTCTAGATTTTTTCTGAACTTCGTGAGCTGTTCCGCCCCTCAAAGTTAACTGCCGTTAGCAGTACCGGGCCACCGCCGCCTAACCAAATGCCGCGGCCCAGCCCATTTTCACCAGAACGTAGACCATCCACGTCCCTGTTACGCAGGCGAGTGAGGATCCAAAGGAAATCTTGCGACCGGCGGCGGCAAACCCTGTTGCCAGCAGAATCAGTGTCCAGATGGTGAAAATGTCGATGGATGTGCCGAGGCTCAGCAGCCATTTGGGTGTGCTGGCCGGCTCCAGAAACGCGCCGATATTAGTCAGCGTGGGGTATTGCAGGTCAAATTCTTCCGGGTTCTTCAACAACATCACCGCTAGGGCCATAATGCTGCCGAACAGAAGCGGAATCCACGAGTAGCAGACAATCGCAAACGCCTGGCGAAAAGAAAGCGCTGCCCCGAACACCGTGCGGAAGAGGAATAGAAACACGCCCGCAGTCACCGCAGCCATGAATGGAAATCCCACCACAACCGCGCCATAGGAAAACCCCGGCCCAAAGCGAATCTGCGCCGCAATAGCCTGCTCTTTTTGGTCGGCCGGCATGTCTCGCATTCTCGAGTTGGTCTCCGCCTGCTGCCGGAAGAACCGCTCCCAGCCCACGCGCTGCGTGAAGGAGTACGTAAAAATCAAGCTCGCCAGAACCAGGATGACCAACGGGGGCCACCATCGCGGCCGAGCGGCGATATCACGAAAAGCCAGCCCAGGGGACCATACCACGCCGGTCAGACGCGCCAGTTCGCCCATGGGAGCCGGTTCAGATTGTGTGGGTGCTGTAGCTGCCATTTGGCCCCAATTGTACACCCAACGCCCCGGGTCCGATGCACTCCCGGCGCCGAACAGTACCAGCCGGGCCAGACCAGTGCCGCTCACTCCGTCGTGAGCAGTTCACAGCTTTCCAGCTTTCGCCTCAAGAAGCGGCGCTCGGGCTCCGAGCACGGGCAGGCCAGGGCAGCGCGGAAAGAGACGGCAGCGTCGTTCCTCCGGCCGAGTTCCAGCAGCAGGTGACCCCGCACCGCCAGCAACAGGTAGTAATCGCGTAGCTTGGGATCATTCTCCAGGGGCGCGATCGCCTTCAGAGCCTTCGCCGGCCCGTACACCTTCGCCACCGCCACGGCGCGGTTCAGCGCGACTACGGGCGAGGGGTTAATCGCCAGAAGTTGATCGTACAAGTGGAGGATCAACGGCCAATCGCGCGATGCTGTAACGGACGCGCGAGCGTGGGTGGCTGCAATCGCCGCCTGTACGTGGTATTCCGACACTGCGTCACCGGCCATCGACCGGTCAAAGTGATAGAATCCCAATCCGGTCAATTGCGCGTCCCAGCGGCCGCGGTCCTGATCCTCCAGCAGCACCAGGTCGCCCGCGTGGTCCACGCGGGCCGGCAGACGCGCTGCCTGAAGCGCCATCAGCGCGACCAGGGCGTCGACGCGAGGTTCGGCGATGGATGACGAAGCCACCAGGCCCCCCAGCCGCAGCGCTTCCATGCAAAGGTCCTGACGGATCAGTTCTTCGCCTTCATGCGACGCATAGCCTTCGTTGAACATGAAGTAGATAACCTCCAGCACGGAATCCAGGCGCTGCTTCAACTCGCCCCCGCCGGGCATGTCGAGCGTGAAGTGTTGCTCGCGGATCTGGCGCCGGGCCCGCACCAGCCGCTGTGCGATCGTGGCGGCGTCGGCCAGAAAGGCGCGTGCAATCTCCCGCACGCTGAAGCCGCCCACGGTCTTCAGACTCAAAGCCACGCTCGCGTCGCGGGAAATCTCCGGATGGCAGCACATGAAGATCATGCGCAGTTCGTCATCGCGAAGCTGTTCCTCGACATCGGGATGGTTGGGCTCAACGATAGCGGCTCGCGCCAGTTCGGCTACGATGGCATCGGTCTTCTCGCCCAGCACTTGATTGTGCCGGACCGCATCGATGGCCACATTGTGGGCCACGCGGAAAAGCCACGCCGCCGGGTTCTCCGGCAGACCTTGGTAGGGCCACGTCTGGAGCGCCCGCAGCATGGCTTCCTGCACCGTCTCTTCCGCCAGGCTGAGATTTCCCGGACCGAGCAGGCGGGTCAGGTGCGCGACCATGCGGCCCGCCTGATGCCGGAACAAGTGCTCCAGCAGCGCCCCGGTCTCGGAAGAAGCGGTCACGAGCCCCAGACTTGCCGGACTTCGATCGTGCCGCCGACCTCCAGGTGCGGATGATCCAGCGACAGCTTGACGGCTTCGTCATAACTGGCCGCTTCAATGGTGTAGTAACCGCCCAGGATCTCCTTGGTTTCGCTGTAGGGTCCGTCGGTCGTGCGTGGTTTGCCGTGGTCGGATCGGATCACCCGGCCCGCATCGTCCGCCAGTCGCTTGCCGTCCCTGGTAAACGGTTTCTTCGACCAGGCCATGTACTTTTCGGTCGCCTTCTGCATCTCTTCCGGGCTCAGGTTCTGCCAATTAGCGGGGTCGGAATGAAGTAACAACATATATTGGGGCATGTCTTCTCCTATCGTACGCGCGTGTATTGCGCCGTTTCGCTGAACTTCTTCTGACCATTCTCGTAGAACTCCCACTCCGTGGTCAGGTGGTTATTGTCTACCAGGCGGAATGTGGCGTTGTGCATATGTCCGGCGCCTGGATCGGTGAGATTGGTGGCATCTAGAAACTGAAAATGCAGTTCGCCGGATTCAGGGTTGAACGCTTTGGCTTGCATCCGGGGTTGATTGCCCGCCATGCAGTAATGGGTCAACTGCAGCCGGTCGCCGTCCAGGTGGTAGACGGTCAACATGGCGGGCATCTTCTCAGCTGTTTCCTTTTCCACCAGCGCCGTACCTCCGGCAATCACTTCGTAGCTGAGGTGAGCCTTGCCCATCTGGGTATCAGCTTCCCATTCACCTGCCAGCGTCTTGAGGCGCGTGAAGGCTGCGGCATCGGTTGCGTTTTCAGACTTCGGGCCGGCGAGGATGGCCGCAGTTGCCACCAACAGGCCCGCGATGAACAAACAGAGTCGTTTCATATGTTTCTCCCTTCGGTTTTGCGTTCTGCAATCCTATAACGGGCGAAGTCTCCGAAAATCGACAAGCCGGCCGAAAAAAATCTGATGCTTTTCTGAGCCGCGACCGTGAGGGAGCGGAAGGGTTGGTATCATTCCTCTCAATGGGAAGATACTCAGTCTTCTTCGTCCCTCTGCTCCTGCTTGTGGGCTGCCGCAGAACTGCGGAAGAGCGCTCGTCCGCAATCGTCGTCAATGCGACTGCCGGCCCTTCCCTCGTCGTCCGGACCTCCGCGGCGGAATTCGAAATTCTGCCCAGCGGCTACCTGCGGGCCTACCTCGTCAAGCAAGGTGGCCGCCTCACGCTCGATGAGCCGCAGAATGCCGAGCCCGGCGATTACGTTGTCATCAGCGGTAAGCCCATCGCGGACTTCACGCCCGATCTCGCTCACGCGCAAGTGACGGACGCGCACGGCAAGCTGGGGCCTGGCAAACGCGTGGAAATCACAAGCCGGAGTCCAGCGACTGGCCTCGAAAAAACTCTGGCCGTCGAAGTCTATGACGACTTTCCAAGCCTCGCCGTCACCACGCTCGCCTACAAGAACACCGGCAGCGGCGAACTCAAACTCGATCAAGTGATCGCCGGAACTCACCGTCTGAATGCCGCTCTGACCGATGCCAGGGCTGCGCCCTACGGCCTCTGGTCGTTTCAAGGATCCAGCTACGACTGGGGCAAAGACGAAATCCTCCCGCTTTCAAAAGCCTTCGACCAGCCCAACATGATGGGAGGTCCGGGTCCTAAAGGACTCGGCGGCGGCGTACCGGTGATTGATTTCTGGACCTCTAGCGTGGGTGAGGCCTTCGGCCATCTCGAAACTGTGCCCCTGGTGCTGGCGCTGCCCGTTAAGGTGGAGGCCGACGGCCGCATTCGCGCCTCCATGGTTCTCGATCCGCAGACCGTTCTGAAACCCGGCGGGATATACTCCACGCCGCGCAGCTTTGTTGCTGTACACACGGGCGATTTCTACGAGCCCCTGCGTCTCTGGTCTCAGGCGTTACAGCGCGACGGCTGGACCTTGCCGCACCCCACCCAGGCCGACTACGGTGTCAACTGGTGCGGCTGGGGCTACGAGCAGGATTTCACGCCCGCTGAAATGCTCGGCACCATCCCCAAGCTGAAAGAACTGGGCATCAAGTGGACCACTCTCGATTACCGTTGGTTCGACGATTACGGAGACTGGAATCCGCGCTCTGATACCCTGCCCGGCGACTCCATGAGAAAGTTGGTCGACGAGTTTCACAGACAGGGGTTCCTAGTGCAACTCTGGTGGCAGCCCATCGCTGTCGAGGACGGTCATGGCAAGCATGCTCTTCCCAAACCCATGGTGGAGGCCAAGCTGATCAAAGAGCATCCCGAGTGGCTGATCCTCGATCAACAAGGCCGTCACGCCCCTATGGTCAGTCCGGTCAGCATGGTGTCCGCGCTCTGCCCGGCGTTGCCAGAGGTCCGGCAGTATCACGTCCAGTTGGTGCGAAAATTCATTCGCGACTGGGGATTCGACGGGCTCAAGATGGATAGCGTCTTCAGCGTACCGCTCTGTTACAATCCCGCGCACCAGCACAAGTCGCCCGACGAATCCGTGCGCGCCATGGCCGACGTTTATCGCGTGATCTTTCAAACCACGCGCGGCTTGAAGCCCGAGAGCGTCATCCAAATCTGTCCATGCGGCACCACGCCCAACATCGCATGGCTCCCTTATGAGGATCAGCCGGTGACTGCCGACCCCGTCGGCGCTTTCCAGATTCGTCGCCGCATCAAAATGTACAAAGCCATGCTGGGACCGCAGGCGGCGGTATACGGCGATCACGTGGAACTGAGCGAGATGAAACAGGTCGGAACCGATTACCTTGAGACCGGTAAAGACTTTGCGTCCACCGTCGGCACAGGCGGCGTGATCGGCACGAAGTTCATTTGGCCCGACAATCCGCCACGGCCTCACTTCCGCAATGTGGTTCTCACACCCGAGAAGGAACTGATCTGGAAGAAGTGGATCGGCATCTACAACTCCAAGATGCTCTCGCAGGGAGATTTCTTGAACCTCTACACCATTGGCTACGACGTGCCGGAAGCCTATGCCATTGGGAAGGACGGCAAAATGTATTACGCGTTCTTCGCACCCAAAAGCTCAACTCCCTGGAAGGGCGAGGTTGAGCTGCGCGGCCTCGCAGCCGGAAAGTACCGCGTCTTGGACTACGAAAACGGCAAAGACTTGGGAACGGTTGACTCGAACAAGCCCAGGCTCGCCACCCAATTCACCGAGCGCTTACTTCTGCAAGTCGAAAAGCGGTGATTGGCTTCGCTGTCCCAAACCTTTGATCTCTGCGCCTTCCCCTGTGATCCCTGGGCGCGTGGACAGCGCTGCCTGTCACCGTTTTTTTCACAGCGTCTGCCCCCCGCGCGTCGGCGACAGATGATCGTGCCTCTCCTGATCGTCGAGGCAGTAAGGCGTCCAGGGGATCGCTTCCAGACGAGGCGTTTCAATCACGCGTCCACAATCGATGCAGCTGCCGAAGGTGCCATCTTGAATGCGCTGCAAAGCTTCCCGCACCTGAACCAGTGTCTGCCACTCCAGGTTGCTTTCTTCGAAGGTTGTGGATTTGCCGTTGGATGTAGTCGCCTTATCCAGCGGGTCCCCGACCTCAGAATCGCCGGCCTCGCGCGCCTCGCGCTCAAACCGGCCGATATCGGCAAGCAGCTCCCGCTCGCGCGCCAGCAGCCGTAACTTGTATGACTTGAAGTCCATGGGCATCCCTGAGTCGAGTATACGACGCAGACTGAGCCGTGTACATTCGCAGGGCCTTCCCGGCCCGGGACAATGAGATCCTATGGTGCCCTTCGCTCAAAATTCGAGCCGGGCCTGAAAAGCACTCATCGGTGGCGAGCTATCGCCGCCTTGCCCCACTGTTTACTCGCTTGTCTTCGCGGCGTTGGGGTAAAATAGGAAAGGTTTTCCCCCTCCCTGAGAGACCGCCTCTATGATCGACGCCATTCTGGCTAAGGTATTTGGCACAAAGAACGAGCGCGAAATCAAAGCGCTCCTGCCGACCATTGCGGCCATCAATGAGCTGGAGCCGCAGCTGCGCGAACTTTCCGATATCGATCTTGCGGCCAAGACCATTGAGTTCAAGGAGCGGCTCGCCCAGGGAGCCACGCTCGACGACATTCTGGTGGAGGCCTTCGCCGTCGTTCGCGAAGCCGGCCGGCGCTTCCTCAACATGCGGCATTTCGACGTGCAGTTGATCGGCGGCATTGTACTCCACCGCGGCAAAATCTCCGAAATGCGGACCGGTGAAGGTAAGACGCTCGTCGCGACCCTGCCCGTGTACCTAAACGCACTCGAGGGCAAAGGCGCGCACGTGGTGACGGTGAACGACTACCTGGCGCACCGCGACGCCGAGTGGATGGGCCGCATCTATAAGGGCCTGGGAATGACGGTCGGCGTCATCGTCCACGATCTCGACGACCAGGAGCGCAAGGATAATTACAACTGCGACATCACCTACGGGACTAACAACGAGTTCGGTTTCGATTACCTGCGCGACAACATGAAGTTCCGCATCGAGGACTGCGTGCAGCGCGGGCACCACTTCGCCATCGTCGACGAGGTGGATTCCATCCTGATCGACGAAGCGCGCACGCCGCTCATCATTTCCGGCCCGAGTGAGGAGTCCACCGACAAATACTATAAGGTTAACCGCATCATCCCCAAGCTGGTGCGCGGTGAGGTGATTGAGGGCAAAGAACCCGGCGAAAAGTACACCACGGGAGATTTTACCGTCGAAGAAAAACATCGCGCCGTAGGTTTGACCGAAGAGGGCGTCAGCAAGGTGGAAAAGCTGCTTGGAGTCCCCAACCTCTACGATCCGGCCTACATCGAGTACAACCACCACGTGCAGCAGGCGCTGAAGGCTCACGTGCTGTTCCATCTGGATAAGGATTACGTGGTCAAGGAAGGCCAGGTCATCATCGTCGACGAGTTCACCGGCCGCCTGATGCCCGGCCGGCGTTGGTCCGACGGCCTGCACCAGGCAGTCGAGGCAAAGGAAAACGTCAAGATCGAGCGCGAAAATCAGACGCTCGCCACCATCACCTTCCAGAACTACTTCCGCATGTACAAGAAGCTAGGCGGCATGACGGGCACCGCCGAAACCGAAGCCGCGGAGTTCCAGAAAACCTACAACCTGGACGTCACGGTGATCCCCACCAACAAGCCGATGCTTCGCAAGGAACATTCGGACGTCGTCTACCGCACGGAGGAAGAAAAATTCCGCAACGCCGCCAAGGAAATCAAATCCCTCCAGGAAAAAGGGCAGCCGGTGCTGGTGGGAACCATTTCGGTCGAGAAATCCGAGCGCCTGTCCGGGCTGCTCAAGAAAATGGGCGTCAAGCATGAGGTCCTGAACGCCAAGCATCACGAGCGCGAAGCCACCATCGTGGCGCAGGCCGGGCGCAAAGGCGCGGTGACGGTCTCCACCAACATGGCCGGCCGCGGCACCGATATTCTGCTGGGCGGCAACCCCGAGTTCATGGCCAAGGAGGCGCTGCGCAAGCAGGGCAAGGATCCCGATAAGTTGCAAATCAGCGGGGTCGGTTCGCCGGAGCGCACTGAGTGGGATGCCATGCTGCAGAAGTACAAGCGGGAGACCGACAAGGATCACGATGACGTGGTCGCGGTCGGCGGCCTCCACATCCTGGGTACGGAGCGCCATGAATCGCGGCGCATCGATAACCAGCTGCGCGGCCGCGCCGGACGCCAGGGCGATCCTGGAAGCTCGCGTTTCTACCTGTCGTTGCAAGACGACCTGCTGCGTATTTTCGGCGGCGAGCGCATGCAGAATCTCATGCTCCGCCTGGGCATGGAAGAGGACGTGCCCATCGAGTCCAGGCTCATCACCAAGCGCATTGCGGCCGCGCAAAAGGCCGTCGAGGTCCAGAACTTCGAAGCCCGCAAACATCTGCTTGAATACGACGACGTCATGAACAAGCAGCGGCAGGCCGTCTACGGCATGCGCCGCCAGTTGCTCGAAGGCATGGATCAAAAGGAGCGCGTGCTCGAAATGGTGCGCGGAGCGTTGGGTGCTTTCATCGATCTGCGCTGCCCCGAAGGAACTCACCCCGATACCTTCGATATCAGCGGTCTCCGCACCGATGTCCTTAGCCAGTTCGGCTACAAGATCGAACAGAGCGATGTGGCCGGCCTGCAACGCGAGGCCATCGAGGAAGTCGTTTTCGAACATCTTGCTCAGAAGTATCAGCAGAAAGAAGACTTGATCGGCGCGGACCTGATGCGCCAGAGCGAGCGCTGGATCATGCTCAAGGTCATCGACGACCAGTGGAAAGATCACCTGCTCTCGATGGATCACCTCAAGGAAGGCATCGGCCTCCGGGGCTACGGCCAGAAAGATCCGCTCGTCGAGTACAAGAAAGAGTCCTTCACCCTTTTCCAGGACATGATGGACCGTATCGAGGACGAAACGGTTCGTTTCCTCTACTTCCTGCAGATCTCGCACGAGCCGGGCGCGGGCAGCCGTCCGCAAATGCCCTTCGATGTGGATGAGAACGGATTCGAAGAGACCGAGGAAGAGGAGCAGCCCGCCGCCACCGAACAGCAGCGGGCCATGGCGCAAACCTCCATCCAGGACTTTACGCGAAATATCCAGCGTAAGAAGGAAAAAGAGCTAGCCGAGCTCCAGATGGTTGGCGGTGACGGCAGTTCCAACGGGCAAAACAAACAGGTCATCAAGGGCGACAAAGTCGGCCGCAACGATCCATGTCCCTGCGGCAGCGGCAAGAAATACAAAAAGTGCCACGGAGCCTCATGAGACGTTGCCTGCTTCTGCTTTTCCCCGCGCTGTCCGTCGCCGGCGTGTGGCCCGAGACCTTCGGCGACTTCCATCGCACCGCCACTCAGCCGGTGCAGGTTTCAGACCAGTCCCTTTGGGACGAGTACGGCTTGCAGCAGGCCGAGCGGGCGCAATACGAGTCCGACTCCCGGAAATTTACCGCGACCGCTTATCAGCTCCAGGATTCGACTGGCGCGCTAGGCGCGTTCGATTGGCAGCGTCCGTCCGGTGCTCGCGCTTCGGCGTTGGGGAAGCTGGCGGTCGAGACTGGTGATTCGGCGATGCTGGCTCATGGCAACTATGTTCTTTTTTTTCAGGACTATAAGCCCACCGTCGGGGAAATCAACAGCCTTTATCAGAGCCTGCCAAAACTGGATCAGTCGCCGCTCCCCACTCTAAGTAGTTATCTACCTGAAAATAAACTTGTTACTAACTCAGAACGGTATATCATGGGCCCGGTAGGCCTGGAGAAGTTCGATCCGGGTATCCCGCCCTCAACCGCGGCCTTCCACGTGGGCGCGGAAGGGCAACTAGGCACCTTCCTCACGCCGAAGGGCGAAATGAAACTGGCGATCTTCTCTTACCCGACTCCGCAGATCGCCCGTGAACGACTTGTGGATTTCCAGAGGATTTCCGGCGCTGTCGCCAAGCGGACGGGGCCGCTGGTGGCCGTGATACTCGCCCCAGCGAGTCCCGACGATGCCGAGAGGCTTCTGGCTCAGGTACGGTACGAGCCCAGCATTACGTGGAGCGAACGCATCCCCACACGGCGGGACAATATTGGGGATCTGGTCATAAATGCCTTTGAACTCATAGGGATACTGCTGGCTTTCTGCGTCTTTGCGGGACTATCGTATGGTGGCATTCGGACTTTTCGCCGCCGCTCCGGGCCGGCGGGCGGGGCAGAAGCGGTGATTTCGCTCCATCTGATGGATCGGTAAGGCAAAGG
>Ga0335077_10008896_pt1 | contig 12452 bp, 10 predicted proteins | sample Lox_Sample_31_FD_207151 | JGI IMG/M metagenome (GOLD analysis project Ga0335077, IMG submission 207151) | Soil microbial communities from Loxahatchee National Wildlife Refuge, Florida, United States - Lox_Sample_3.1 | ecosystem: Environmental > Terrestrial > Soil > Wetlands | place: USA...
CGCGCTCGGCATCCCGTTCGGCGGCACACCCGGCCGCTGGAACGCGATCACCGACGTGGCCGGGGTCCAGGTCGGTTACGCCACCGTCATCAAGGGCGATGCGGTCCGCACCGGGGTGACCGCCATCTACCCGCGGGGCCCGGCAGGCGCCACCGACGCGGTCGCGGCGGGCTTTTTCTCGCAGAACGGCAACGGGGAGATGACCGGCGCGTCCTGGATCCAGGAATCGGGCACGCTCTCGCTGCCCATCGCCATCACCAACACCCACGCGGTCGGGATCGCGCATGCGGCGATCGTCGCCTGGGCGGCAAAGCACCAACCGGAACTCGGCGACGACTGGGCGCTGCCGGTGGCGGCCGAGACCTGGGACGGCTACCTCAACGACGCGGCCGGGCACCATGTCACCGAGCAGGTGGCGCTGGCCGCGCTGGAGTCGGCCGCACCCGGGCCGGTGGAGGAAGGCTCGGTCGGCGGCGGCACCGGCATGGTCTGCTATGAGTTCAAGGGCGGCAACGGGACCGCATCCCGGCTGGTCAGCTACGCCGGAACCAGCTATACCGTCGGCGTCTTCCTGCAGGCCAACTTCGGCTCCCGGCAGGAACTGACCCTCGCCGGGCTGCCGCTCGGCGAACTGCTCCCGGCCGACAACCCCCGGGCCGGGGACACCTCCGTCCCGCCCGGCGCTGGCTCGGTGATCGCGATCGTGGCCACCGACGCCCCGCTGCTGCCCCACCAGTGCACGGCCATGGCCCGCCGGGTCACCCTCGGGCTGGCCCGCACCGGCACCACGGGCTCCCACTTCTCCGGCGACCTGTTCCTCGCCTTCTCCACCGCCAACCCCGGCGGATTCAGCCCTTACGACCCTGACCCCGGCAGCGGCGCTGACCAGCGGTATGACCACCTGACGTTCATCCCCTGGGCCTTCATGAACCCGTTCTTCACCGCCGTGGTGCAGGCGGTGGAAGAAGCGGTCGCCAACGCGCTGGTGGCCAACGAGGAGATGACCGGCCGTGACGGCCGCCGGGTGCCGGCGCTGCCCCGCGAGCGCGTCGCGGAGCTGTTCCGCACCCGGCAGCCGTCCTGACCGCTGCGCCGCCGGCTAGGGACATGCCCTAGTACCAGCCGGTGGCCTGCGAATGGAGCCACGCGCGGCGCGGGGATCCGTACCGGGCCTTGATGTAACGCAGCCCCCAGCGGATCTGGGTGGTCGCGTTCGACCGCCAGTTGGGGCCCGCGCTGGCCATCTTGCTGCCGGGCAGCGCCTGGGGGATGCCGTACGCCCCCGAGTAGGGGTTGTATGCGTACTTGCTCCAGCCGCTCTCCCGCTGCCAGAGCCTGTTCAGGTACTTGTACTGCTTGCCCACCTTCCAGTGGAAACGCGGGATCATCGCGCGGGCTATCTGGCGCGGGGTGCGGGCCTTGGCGAGCAGCACGATGCTGTCCCGGGCGGCGCCGGCCGGGCTGATCAGGCTGGCCGGGCTCACCAGGCTGGCCGGGTCGGCCTGAGCTCCTGGGCTGGCCTGGCTGGCCCGGTTGGCCTGGCTGGCGCGGCTGGCCGTGGCCCGGCCGCCCTCGCCGACCGGGCCCGCCGGGACGGCAGCCGCATGCGGCGCGGCCGACGGCCCGGCGGGCCCGGCCAGGGCTGCGCCGGTGGCTCCGGAGGCGAATGCCGCGACGGCGACCGCCGAGCCGGCCAGAGCGAGGGTGACTAGAGAGGGTTTGCGGTTTCGGACAGTCCTTAATGAGGACAAGAGGGACCTTTGGTCGGGCGCGCGGACATGGTTCGCACGCTCGGCTTCCGCCCGGGAACAGCTGCCTGCCGCCAGCGATGGTGGGGCAACGGCAGTGGTGCGCGCGATGGGTGCGGTTCAGGGCACCGGGCCGCCTGCTGCGGCATCACACGCACGGGGCGCTTGAGTCCCCAAGCATGTGTCATCCGCCCGCGTGGATTGGCCAAAAACACGGCTGCAGCGCTATGGCCTATCTCACATACAACGGAACAACCACACCATCGATATCTACCAGTCTCACCTGTCACTCCTCTCACCATCTGGCTGCCCGGGCGGGGGCGGGCAGGAGAACGGGCGCGGCACTAGCCTGACCCCCGCGGCCCGCAGGGAGGTACGGATGGACAGCCTGGTGATCGAGGGATGCGCGGTGGCGACCGTCGACGGCACGGGCACGGGCACGGACATGGCCGGTGCCGCGGATGTGGCCGGCGCCACCAGCGCGGGCAGCGAGTACGAGTCGGGCCATCTCGTTCTCGCCGGCGGCCGGATCACCGCTGTCGGGGCGGGACCAGCACCAGCGGTGGCGGAGGCGCGGATGGTGGACGGCAGCGGCTGCCTGGCCACCCCCGGCCTGATCGGCACCCATCACCATCTCTTCCAGGGGCTCACCCGCGGCCTCGCGCAGGACGCCGGTCTGACGGCCTGGCTGGCGGCGCTCTACCCGCGGTGGGCCCAGCTGGACGCCGAGCTGCACGGGGCCGCCGTCCGGGCCGGCCTTGCCACGCTCGCGCTGTCGGGCTGCTCGGCCACCGCCGACCACCACTACCTGTTCCCGCGCGGCGGCGGCGACCTGCTGGCGGCGGGGGCCGGCGCGGCCCGGCAGATCGGGCTGCGCCTGCACGCCTGCCGTGGCTCGCTGGACATCGGGGCGGCGGCGGGCGGGCTGCCGCCGGACAGCGTGACCGAGGACGCCGACGAGATCCTCGCCGCCACCGAGCGGGCGATCGACCGGTACCACGACCGCGGCCCGGCCGCGATGCTGCGGGTGGCGGTGGCGCCGTCCACGCCGTTCGCCGTCACCGAGCAGCTGATGCGGGAGTCGGCGGAGCTGGCGCGGCGCAAAGGAGTGCGGCTGCACACCCACCTGGCCGAGACGCGGGACGAGCCCGACCTCTGCCGGGAGCGTTTCGGCCGCACGCCAGCGGAGTACCTGGAGTCGCTGGGCTGGCTGGGGGACGACGTATGGGTGGCTCACGGCGTCCACCTTGACCTGCCGGACATCATCAAGCTGGGCCGGGCGGGCACCGGTGTCGCGCACTGCCCGACCTCCAACGCCAGGCTGGGGGCGGGCATCGCCCCGGTCCCCGAGTTCCTCGCGGCCGGCGTCCCGGTCGGCCTGGGCGTGGACGGAGCGGCGGCCAACGATCACGGCGGGCTGGCGGCCGAGATGCGGCAGTCGCTGCTGGCCGCCCGCGCCCGGCGGGGCGCTGCCGCGCTCACCGCCCGGCAGGCCCTCGCGGCCGCCACCATGGGCGGTGCCCGCTGTCTCGGGCGCCAGGACGAGATCGGCTCGCTGGAGGTGGGCAAGCAGGCCGACGTGGCACTGTGGCGGCTGGACGACCTGGGCCATACCGCCATCGCCGACCCGGTGTGGGCGCTGGTCTGCGGCCCGCCCGCCCGGCTGGAGCTGCTGACCGTGGCCGGCCGGCCGGTGGTGGAGGCCGGCCAGCTGACCACCGCCGATCCGGTGGCGCTGGACCGCGATGTCAGGGCAGCGGCCCGCGCGCTGGCCAGCCGCCGCCGGCCGGTTCCTTAGCCGCGGCCGCCGCAGCGGCCGCCGCCACGGGGCGCGCGCCGGGGACCGGGGGCCGGCCGCGCACCGCCGTTTCGCTATACCTGGAGTATGCGCACTGACCTTCCCATCTGCCGGACCTGCGGGGTGCAATACCCCGCGCCCCGCGCCGACTGCCCGATCTGCCTGGACGAACGCCAGTACGTCGGGTGGGACGGGCAGCGGTGGACCACGCTGGCCGAGCTCGCCAGCGCCGGGTATCGCGGGCGGCTCCGGGAGGAGGGGCCGGGGGTGATCGGCGTCGGCACCGAGCCCGCGTTCGCGATCGGCCAGCGGGCGCTGCTGATCACCAACCCGGCCGGGAACGTGCTCTGGGACATGGTCACCTACCTGGACGACGACCTGGTCCGGCAGGTCCGCGAGCTGGGCGGGGTGAGCGCGATCGCGATCAGCCACCCCCACTACTACGGCAGCATGATCGACTTTGCGCACGAGTTCGGCGCGGTGGTCTACATCCACGCCGCCGACAGCGAGTGGGTCGCCCGGGAGGATCCGGTGGTGGAGCTCTGGGAGGGCGACACGCTGCGGATCGGCGGCGGCCTCACGCTCATCAACCTCGGCGTCCACTTCGCCGGCGGCCAGGTGCTGCACTGGGCGGGCGGGGAGGGCGGGGCCGGCGCGCTGATGTCCGGCGACATCGTCCAGGTGGTGCAGGACCGGCGCTGGGTCAGCTTCATGTACAGCTATCCCAACCTGATCCCCGAGCGCCCGGCGGTCATCCGCCGGGCCATGTCGCTGCTGGCGCCCTACCCGTTCGAGCGGGTGTACGGCGCCTGGTGGCACCGGGTGGTGGCGGCCGACGGCGCCGCCGCTGTCCAGCGCTCGGCGCGGCGCTATCTGCGGTTCGCCGCCGACGGCCCGGACGCGCAACTTGGGTAAGCGCAGCGGAAACGATAAGCTTTCGCGCCGACGACCGGTCATCACGCGTTTATCCGCGCTCCCCGGCGCGGGGTAGGACGGTTTCCATGCGGCGCATCATGATCGCGGCGGCCGCCGTGGCCATCGGCACCGGCCTGGCCGCCTGCGGCAGCAGCGGCTCCAGCGGCTCCAGCGGCAGCTCCGCCAGCCCCACCCCTACCGCCAACGCGGCGGCCAGCTGCTCCAAGGCAGCCATCAGCAAGATGCTGTACGCCCCGGGCGTGCTGACCGTGGCCACCGACCAGCCGGCCTACCCGCCGTGGTTCGAGTCCAACAACCCGGCCAACGGCAAGGGCTACGAGAGCGCGGTCGCCTACGCGATCGCCAAGCAGCTCGGGTTCAGCGCGTCGCAGGTGAAGTGGGCGCACGAGCCGTTCAACAACTCCTACGCGCCCGGGCCGAAGAAGTTCGACTTCGACATCAACGAGATCTCCTACACCCCGCAGCGCGCGCAGGCGGTGTCGTTCTCGGACAGCTACTACGACGTGCAGCAGGCGCTGGTGGCGCTGAAGGGCACCCCGATCGTGACCAACCACGCCCCTGGCGACCTGAAGGGTTACGTGTACGGCGACCAGGTCGGGACGACCAGCCTGGCGTTCATCAACAGCCAGATCCAGCCCACGTCGCAGCCGAAGGTCTTCAACACGCTGAACGACGTGAAGCAGGCGCTGCAGACCCACCAGATCGCGGCCCTGGTCACCGACACGCCGACCGCGCAGTACATCTCCTCCTCGGAGATCAAGAACTCGCTCATGGTCGGGCAGTTCCCCAGCACCGGCGAGCACTACGGGCTGCTGTTCGCCAAGGGCAACCCGCTCGTCGGCTGCGTCAACAAGGCGATCGCCACCCTGAAGAGCAACGGCACCCTGACATCGCTGCAAAAGAAGTACCTGCAGATCTACCTGAGCGTCCCGACCCTCCAGCCCTGACCGGGCGCGGCTCAGGCACGCCCGGCCCCTCCCCCGATGGACGACAGCGACGACGGCCGCCAGCAGCCCGGTCCGCTCATCGTCCCCGGCGTATCTAACATGGGCCTGGGTGCCGGGCAGATGCCGGGCTCGTTCGGCACCACCGGCCGCGGCCCGAAGCTGCTGACCGGCGGCGGCGGCCGGGCGACCGCCATCTCCACGGCCAGCACGCTGGTGGTGATCGCCGCGCTGGTGGCGGTCTTCCTGCTCGCCCCCGGCAGCGCGCAGGTGCGGCACACGTTCTTCGACCCCACCGACATGTGGCAGTCGTTCATCGGCAACCCCAAGAAGGGCTACTACTCGGTCGGCGAGGCCATCTGGCTGAACATCCGGATGTTCTGCGTGGCCGAGGTGCTCATCCTCATCGTGGCGCTGGTGATCGCGCTGGTGCGGCAGTCCACCACCCCGGTGCTGTTCCCGCTGCGCGTGCTGGGCGTGATCTACGTGGACTTCTTCCGCGGCGTCCCGCTGCTGCTGGTGATCTTCGCGATCGGGTTCGGCGTGCCCGCCCTGGACCTGCCGTTCGTGTCGAAGCTGCCGCTGGCGGTCTACGGGGTGGCGGCGCTGGTGCTGTCCTACTCCGCCTACGTCTCGGAGGTGTACCGGGCCGGGCTGAACTCGGTCCACCGCAGCCAGGTGGCGGCGGCCCGCTCGCTGGGGCTGTCACAGTGGACGGCGATGCGGTACGTGATCCTGCCGCAGGCGGTGCGCAACATCATCCCGCCACTGCTGAACGACTTCATCAGCCTGCAGAAGGACACCGCGCTGGTGGGGGTGCTCGGCGCCATCGAGGCGAACAACGCCGCCCAGATCTACGGCAGCACCGTGTTCAACTACTCCAGCTTCACCGTGGCGGCCATCCTGTTCCTGCTCCTGACCATCCCGCTGGCCCGGTTCACCGACCACCTCATCGACCGGGACCGCCGGCGCCGGCTGGCCGGGGCAACGGTATGAGCATGCAAAACGGCGGTGCGGAGCCAGCCCGCCCGGACGGGACCGAGGCGATCAGGATCGAGGGGCTGCACAAGTCGTTCGGGCCGAACGAGGTGCTCAAAGGCGTCGACCTGTCGGTCGCGACGCACGAGGTGGTGTGCCTGATCGGCGCCTCCGGCTCGGGCAAGTCGACGCTGCTGCGCTGCGCCAACCTGCTGGAGCCCATCGACGCCGGCACCATCTGGCTGTGGGGCAGGCAGATCACCGGCGCCGGCATCGACCAGAACCTGGTGCGCCGGCACATCGGGATCGTGTTCCAGTCCTACAACCTGTTCCCGCACATGACCGTGCTGCGGAACGTGACGCTGGCCCCGGTGAAGGTGCTGCGCACGTCCCGGGCCCAGGCCGAGGACGAGGCCCGGGCGCTGCTCGACCGGTTCGGCCTGGCCGGCAAGGCCAGCGACTACCCCGACCGGCTCTCCGGCGGCCAGCAGCAGCGGGTGGCGATCGTGCGGGCGCTCGCCATGAAGCCGCAGATCATGCTGCTGGACGAGGTCACCAGCGCGCTGGACCCGGAGCTGGTGGCCGAGGTGCTTGACGTGATCCGCGAGCTGGCCGCCGGTGGCATGACCATGCTCATCGCCACCCACGAGATGGGGTTCGCCCGCGACATCGCCCGCCGGGTGTGCTTCCTCGAAGAGGGAAGGATCATCGAGGACGCCCCGCCTGCGGAGCTGTTCACCAGCCCCAAGGACGAGCGCACCCAGCGCTTCCTGCGCCGCATCGTGGACGCCGGCCGTCTGTAGCACCGGCCCGGCCGCGGAACCCGCACGCGGAATACGTGGCTGGGCCAGCGCACTGAGACAAGTGAGAAGGTACTCGGACACGCTGGCCCGCCCGGATCGATCTGGTCCACGCGGGACGGCGATCGTGGATGCTGCCTGCGGGGGCGCATGGGAGACAGGCCTGAAGCCACCGGATTCCTGGCGCATCGCGGGCTGATCGCGTTCGCCACCGGGGCTGCCATGGCCGAGGCCGGATTGCTGATCGCGGTGGCGCCGGCCGCGCGTTCGCTCGCCCCCCAGGTGACCGCCCTGCCCCCGCTCGCGGTCTTCCACGACCTGCGCTGGCTCTACAGCGCGCAGCGGTCCTGGCTGGAGTTCTGCCTGCTGCTGGCCGGGCTGACGCTGGCCCGCGCGGCGGTGAACTCGGTGCTCGTCCGGCTGGCGTGGCCCGCCGCCAGCAGCCCGCCAGCGCCGATGGTGGCGCTGCGCTCGGCCCTCGGCTTCACCGTGTTCGCCTGCCTGCTCCTGTCCCCGCTCGCCAGCCTGACGTTCGGCATGGCGATCCTCCCGTTTTCCTGGCCGTTCCTCGCCACGCTGCCGATCCTGCTCCTGTTCGCGCTGCCGGTGAGCCACGGCGGGATGGCGGGCACCTGGTGGCGGATGCTGCCGCCGCTGGCAGCGGCCGGCTGGCTGCTGGCCGACTTCGCGGTGCTGTCGGTGGCGGCGGCGCTGGCCGGCCAGCTTCCGGCCGCCGCGGCGGTGCCGGTGGCCGGGCTGGCCGGTCTGGTCAACGCCCGCGCCTGGTACGGGCTGACCGCCGCGGTCGCCCGCGCCCACGCCGCCGCCGGGGCGCATCCCGGCGGCGGTCACGCCCTCCTGGCCGGGCTGCGGCGTATCCCGCCGGTGCCGCTGGCCACGGTCGCCGCGATCGCGGTGGTGATCCTGGCGATCCGGCTGGTGTTCCTGCTGGGTGTGCCCGCCGTCCACGCCCCCCAGCCCCGCCTGGCACCGGGGCCGGCCGCGGCGGGCATGGCCGCCGCCTCACAGCAGCAGGCGGCCAGCGGCCATGACCGGTCACACTGGCCGCGGTGGTCGCGGCGCCCCCCGGTCCTGGTGGTGCCCGGGTTCGGGTCGTACTGCTGCGGGCATGGCCAGTCGCTCGCCCGGACCATGCCGGGCACGCTCGTGCAGACGTTCTCCTACCGGGGGCTGGACGAGGCCGGCAACCCGCTTCCCTACGGCCCCGCGGCCAGCGACCTGCCGCTGCCGGTGCTGGGCGATCGCATCGCCGCCCAGGTGTGGCGGCTGCACGCCAGGACCGGCCAGCCGGTGGACGTGGTCGCCGAGAGCGAGGGCACCCTGGGCGTGTACGCCATGCTCGCCCAGCATCCGCGCGTCCCGGTCGCCGCCGCCGTGCTGCTGAGCCCGATCGTCGCGCCCGGGCAGGTGAGCTACCCGGTCCGCGGCGGATCGGCGATGGTGCCCGGCAGCGAGCTGCAGGGGGTGGTCTGGTTCGTCGGCGGCCTGTCCCCGTTCGGCACGTCCGGGGCCCAGAAGCTGATCGGGTCGGTCAACCGGGTGGGCGCGCGGTTCGCCGCGCAGGCCGCCCGCGATCACCGGCTGCCCTGGCTTGAGCTGGTGCCGCTCGCCGACGCCGTCACCCTGCCTGACTGCAGCCTGCCAGCCAACGTGGTGGTGCTGCCCGCGTTCCACGGCGACCTGCTCGGCGACCCGGCGGCGCTGCGGATGGTCCGCGACTTCCTGACCGGTCACCGGGCCACCGGCGCGGCCAGGATGCGTACCGCCGCCGAGATCGTCGCCTCGGCCGCGAGCGCCTGGCGGATCCCGCTGGCGACATCCCCGTCGCCGCCCTGCCCGCGGTAGCGGCGGCCGGCTCAGCCGACGGCCGGAGGTACCGCAGCACCGCCCGCAGCTCCTGCGGGGGCATGGTCTCGCCCAGGCCGTAGCCGGCATGGGTGGGCATGACGCCGTCCCACCGGGCAGCGCGCCGGAACGGCGGCTTGTTCGGCCAGCGGCCACCGCACCAGACCGGGATCCGTGGCCGCTGCACGGGCCGCGGCAGCATGGTGACGCCGGTGGCGGTCAGGTACTCGCCGTGGAAGGTCACCGGCCCACGTTGGGCACTCCCACCGCACAGCGCGGCCGTTCCGGCATGCGCAAACCTAGTGACGCAGGCCGGCCTGGGCCGGGGCGTGACGCTCCTCCCAGCGACCCTGGTAGAACCTGAGGTCGAAGCGCTCCAGTTCCTTGTCCTTCGCGCCGAACCCCGCCACCGATTCCAGGATCACGTCCCGCGGCAGCAGCAGCGAGGCGAACCGCACCTCGGGAATCTCCGGGCAGTCATAGAGCGGCACATCGAGCGTGGTCCCGTCCTGGACCTTCAGCTCCAGCCTGCGCACGCTCGGGGCGACCCGGGCCAGCAACGCCCGCGGCCCCTCCTCGCTGCCGTCGGAGGTGACGTCCAGCACGCGGCCGGGGGGCAGCGGCGGGCCGGCTCTGCCAACGCCGTGCAGGATGCGGCCGGTGGCATCGGTGATCCGGATCACGCTGAGCAGGTCACCCTCACGCGGCTCATGCCGTCTGGCCCAGATGACCCACGCCAGCCCGTTGCTCTCGGTTCCCTCAGCGATCACGTACCGCCCGCCCATGTGGCCTCCTGCCGGCACCCGCGAGCCGCCTGAACGGGCAGCCTAATCGCAGCAGCGCCAGCGGGGAATCCCTTTGGCGACCCCCGGGCCCGTGACCTGCTGCGTGGCCCGCGTACACCGACCACGACAATATGACAGCGGGGTCAGGTGGCAGTCGCCGGGGGGAGCCCCACGGCTGCCTGCCAGGGCATCATGAGTGGATGGCACCTCCGGTCCAGGTCCGTGGCGCGGCGATCCCGCCAGAGGAGCTGTCCTGGCGTTTCTCCAGGTCGTCCGGCCCTGGCGGGCAGTCGGTGAACACGACGGACAGCCGGGTCGAGCTTTCCTATGATCTGGCGGCCTCGGACGCCCTGGGGCCGGTGCTCAAGGAGCGCGCACTGCAGGCGCTCGCCGGCCGCCTGGTGGACGGGGTCATCACCGTGACAGCCTCCGAGCACCGCTCCCAGTTGCGCAACCGCCAGGCGGCGGCCACCCGTCTCGCCGCGCTGCTGACGGCGGCGACCGCTCCGCCCCGGCCAGCCCGCCGCCCGACCAGGCCGAGCCGGGCCGCGCGGGAGCGGCGGCTGGCGGCCAAGCAGCGCCGGTCCGAGGTCAAGCGGCTGCGCAGGTCCCACGATGATTAGCGCCCGACGGGATGACCGCGGCCAGGGAGGCGGCTGGGCGACCTTGACTTTGCAGTTCAAAGTAAGCGCTACACCGCCGTGCTGCGGCAACTGCTTCACACTGCCGAACCGGCAGCAGTGAGCGGCGCCGGGCAGCGGCCAGCTTGCCGGGCAGGCCCTACCGGACCCGCCGCCTGCCCCTCAGCGCGGCAACCACGATCGCGAGCCCGGCCAGCAGGACCACCACTCCGATGATCGTCCACACGCTCGCCCCGCTCATGAAGCTGCCGCTGACATAGCCGAGCCCCTGCAATGTCCAGACGGCCCCCGTCAGGGCAACCAGCGCACCTATCACGATCAGCACGAGCCGCTTCATCAGCCGACCTTCCTCAGCGGGGCCCCTTGCCCCACACTGCCATCTTCACGCGGTGCGGGTGCTCTCGGGTTCACCGGGCCGGCGCCTGGGTTCACCGGGCCGGCGCCTCAGGCGGGATACCGTCCGGGCATCGCGGTGTGCGTCAGCCGGGCCGGGGTGGTCCAGGTGAGAACCCCCGGCCGCGGCTGATCGAGCCGCCAGCGCGGCAGGTGCTTGAGGTGGTGGTGCCGCGCGCACTCCGACGACAGGTTGCACGGGCAGGTCGCACCGCCCAGCCGGTAGGCGACCGTATGGTCCTGCTCGCATCGCCAGGCTGGCTGACGGCAGGTCGGGAACCCGCATGTCTGGTCGCGCGCCTCGACCAGCGCGCGCATCGGGTCCGGGACCCGGTAGCCGGGGCTCGCTTCTTCGTGGGTGCAGCTTCCGGGCCCGGTCCGTGACCGACGGGCGGAGAACGCTTTCGCGCCTGCACGCAGGGCCGCCTCGAGAATCTTCGCGAGCGTTCCGGAGCCCGCCAGATCGCGCGCTGTCCGCATGGCCGCGGAGTCAGGCACGCCGGCCTGAACGTTGCGGCCAGCCGGAGAGCCGAGCAGGCCGGCCGGAGAGCCGAGCAGGCCGGCCGGAATGGTGAGGGTGACGCGTCCCACGACGCCTGGTGCCGCAGCGGGGTCAGTGATCGCGGCGGGCGCCACATCGCCGCTCCGGTCACCGGTGGTTCCCGCGCCTGTGCGGCGGACCCTGGCCACAGCGAGCGCCCGTCCCGAGCGGCCGGCCACTACCACCCGCCATTCGCACGTCACATCCGCCGCCGCGGCCAGGGCAAGGTCGCGCGCTGTCCCGGCAGTGACCGGGCCGATGCGGCCCAGCTCGCCGGGCTCGCTGCTCCATCCGGCCAGGGTCCGCCACGGCACGCAGAGCATGGCGCGGCCGGCCAGCCGCGAGCTGCCAGGTGAGCGTGGGCTTCCTGGCTGGCGTGGGCTTCCTGGCTGGCGTGGGCTTGCTGGCTGGCTCGGGCTTCCTGGCGGCCCGCGCCGATCTTGTGAGCTCGCCGGGCCAGCACGGGCCGGGCGGGCACAGCCGGGGGCAGGGGTGGCACCCGGCAGGGGTAAGGGAGGCCAGGCCGGGGGCTGCCCGCCAGGGTCTCCCCTGCCGGGGTCTTGCCCGCCGGGGTGCATGTCGTACGGCGCGTTCTCGTCGCGGGGATCACCGGCATCGTCCCAGGGCCCGTTGCTGGCGGGCGGCGAGTCGCCCGGCCCGCGATCGTTCTGGTAACCGTGATCCGGCCCGCTCGTGCCCGGCCCGTCAGCGCTCCGGCCGCTGGCATCCGGCCCGTCACCGTCCGGGCCGCCGTCATCCGGCCCGTCACCGTCCGGGCCGCCGTCATCCGGCCTGTCACCGTCCGGGCCGCCGTCATCCGGCCTGTCACCGTCCGGACCCTCATCGTCCGGCGCGCCGGCGGCGGGCGGTATCAGCGGAAGGGTGCCGAGCAGCAGGCCGACGTAGACCTGGGCGCGCAACAGGTCCATGCCCCCGCCCGCGCCAGCGGCCTCCATGGCCTTTGCCATCGCGCAGATCCGCGCCCAGGCGGCGGCCGCCTGCGCCGCCGGCAGGAACCGCCC
>Ga0335077_10008897_pt1 | contig 12452 bp, 9 predicted proteins | sample Lox_Sample_31_FD_207151 | JGI IMG/M metagenome (GOLD analysis project Ga0335077, IMG submission 207151) | Soil microbial communities from Loxahatchee National Wildlife Refuge, Florida, United States - Lox_Sample_3.1 | ecosystem: Environmental > Terrestrial > Soil > Wetlands | place: USA: Florida...
CGATTACCAGCCGGAATTTTTCCTGGTCGTAAATGCCTTCGCCGCGCGCCACCTTGTCTTCCATCTCCTGCAGCGCGACGCGGAAAAACTCCACTCCCTCGGGCGATCCGCGATAGACGTAAAGCGGTCCCATCAGGGTGATGGCATCAAAATACGCGTCGAAGGGCGACGGCGTTTTCTGCGCCAGCCGCTTGATGCGCGACCACATCTCCTCGACTTCCGCCGAACAGCGCACCGCCTGCTGGAAGCGGTCATAATCGAACTTGCTTCCGGTCAGTTCTTCCATCTTGCTGACCGTTTCCTGGAGCTGGCGAACGACGTAGTCAATGTCTTCGCGCCGTGGATGCTCGGTGCGGAAGAAGGGCACATCGAGCATGTAGAGCGGCGCCCCCTGCAGCTCGGCGACGTGCTCAAACCACTTGATGTAGGTGTTGCAGCCGACGAAGTTGCACAGCACCAGCGTGGGCACCGGCAGCTTGCCGCGAGTGGGCGTAATGCCCTTGAGCATGCAGCCGATATCCGCCTTCACGTAAGCGCAGTTGTCGGCGGCATACCCCAGTTCTTCGGCTACCAGGATCGGGTCCAGTGACTGGTGGCGGATGGCGAGCTGCAGCGCGTTTACCTCGGGATACAAGGGCACGGCGCCGAAGCCTTCGAGCAACTCCACGCAATTGCCGGAGATCATCATGGCCACCGTCGGCGGAGAGCCGCCGGCCGCCGCTTCATCCAGGCGCGAGTACCAGCGCTCCATGAGTGTTTTCTGGAGCTGGTGGATCTGGCTGCGATATTCCGATTTTGCAATCATGGTTCCTCGGTCAAAAGTCCCTCAGTCAAAGAGCAGCGACTCGACAAACGTTTCCACCTCGCTGCGCAGGCGCTCGAAGGTGAAGGCTTTCTCTTCGAATTCCAACAGCAGGTGCGGGATGGCGGCGGCTTCCAGTTCGCGCTTGAACATTACGTAGTCGAAGAGGGCAGGCTCGCAGAATTTCGCGATCAGCAGGATCACGGCCTGCCCGTTCAGGCGGCGCGTCTTCTCCACCAGCGCCTTGTGCCGCGGGTTGCGAAAATCGTGCCGCACCGATGAATACACGCTGCGATGAAGGTAGCTTTCAGCCAGCGCGGTGAGGGGATCGCCGCTTAAAGGAACGTCTTCCGTGAACCAGCGGCGACCGAGGATGAAGTCATCATCCACGATGTAGCAGCCGGCTTCCTCCATCAGCTTGATCAGGTCGAGCGGCGGCTGCTCGCAGAACGAGCCTTCGATGACCACACGGATCGAATCCCGCGGCTTGCCGGCGCGGGCCCCGAGCTCTTCGATCGCCGCACGCAGCCATTGATTGTGGGTTGCGACGGGAACAAAGTTGCCGGCGCGCATCAGCGTGTAGAGTTCCCAGGTGCGCAGCAGGTGCGGAGAGGCGGCGCGGAAGGCATAGAGCTGCCGTAACAGCGCGCGGTTCTGGTTGTAGAGCGCAATGGCGCTGCGCAGATCTTCCGCGGTGGCCTTATACCCGCCGAGCTGTTCCAACTGTTCGAGCAGCCGCGCATATTCGCCGCGCAGGAACTCGACCGTTGCCGGCGAGTTGGGGTTGTGCGGCAGGTGGAGGAAGTCCACGTACATCTGCGGGAAGTTGCGCTTGACCACGTAGCAGAGATTGCGCGCCGAGTCGCAGATGGTGGAGAACAGCATCCCGTCCAGCGGCTCGAAGCGGCCGGTCATGCCCATTTCCAGCGTAGTCTTGATGATGGAGCAGATGAAGGACCCGAAGCGGGCATCGGCATGCTGGATGTCCAGCCGGTCGCCGGCGCCGTTCAGTCCCACCGGCAGCATGCCGCAGGCATGGATGATCTCCAGCGGAGCATAAACCGGGAAGTAGCCGATGGCCTTGGCGCCGGGATGTTCGCTCTTCCAGCGGCACACTTCGGCCAGGCTGAGGTCCTGAACGATCTCAGCGCATATATCGAACGTTCGTTCTAATTCCGCAGACTGCATAAAATCGACCCCCGGCTGCCGCCCGTCGATCTCTCAGCCCACCATGGTAAGGCCGCCGTTCACGCTGGTGACCTGCCCGGTGATGTAGCTCGCCGCGTCCGACGCCAGAAACACCACCAGCGGAGCGATGTCATTGGGCTGGGCCAGCCGCTTCAGCGGCACATAATTCACGATCGAGCCCAGCACCTTCTGCCCGAACGAATCCTGCTGGATCTCGCTCAGCAAGGGCGTGTCGGCCAATCCCGGGCAGATCACGTTGACGCGAATGTTGTCGCGCGCATGCTCGCGCGCCAGCGTCTTCGAGAACGCCACCACGGCGGCCTTCGAGCCCGAATAAATGGCTTCGCCCAGCGAGCCCACCCGCGCCGAATCCGAGCTGATATTGACGATGCTCCCTTGCTTGCGCTCGGCCATGTGCGGCAGCACGGCATAGCAGGTGTGGATCACGCCCTTGTAGTTGACGGCGATGACCTTGTCCCACAGCTCGGGCGTGGTCTTGAGGAAGGGCATCAGCTTGTCCCAGCCGGCGTTGTTGATGAGAATGTCGATCTTGCCGAACGCCTTCAGCGCGGCGTCGCGCAAGGCCTGCACCTGCTGCAGATGGGTGACGTCGGCCTGCACGGCGCGGATCTGCCGGCCGCTGCTACGGGCAACCTCGGCGGCTGTGGCCTCGGCTTCATCAAGGCGGAAGTCGCCGATGACCACGTCGGCGCCCGCCTCCGCCAGCCGCTCGACGATGGCCCGCCCGATGCCGCGCGCCCCGCCGGTAACGATGGCGGTCTTGTCCTTCAGGTTCATACGCGGGCTTCTACGGGCGCAGCTTTCGGCGCCAGCTGGAACAGATCGACGGCGTTGTCGCGGAGCAGCTTGCGTCTGACGTCTTCCTTAAGACCGAGTTCGTCGATCTGCCGCAGGCTCTCTTTCCAGGGCAGGCCGTTGGTGCCCCACAGGCAGCGGTCGCGTCCCAGGCGGCTGTTGACGAACTGGATGATCTGCGGCGAGAGATACTTGGGCAGCCACGCGTCCACACCGAACCAGATGTTCTCCCACTTGTAGCAGACCGAGAGCAGTTCATCGACCCACGGCCAGCCGGTGTGCGCTCCCACCAGCTTCAGGGCGGGGAAGTCGCAGGCCACGCGGTCCAGGCACATGGGCCGCGCGCCCTCGCTGGGCATGGCTTCGAGCACGTGCCCCACCTGCAGCGACACCGGCACGCCCAGTTCCTCGCACTTGGCATACAGCGGATACATTTTGCGGTCGTCGAGCGAGATATCGAAGCCGTAGATGTGGACGTAGACGCCCTTGAAGCCGTGGCGGGTGACCGCGGTCTCGATCTCGGCCAGGCTTTCCTTGATGCGGAACGGGTTGTAGCCGGCGAGCCCGGCGAAGCGGTCGGGATACTTCTCGGTGTATTGCAAGACGTCTTCCAGCTTGGTGTCCATGTACATCCACTTGCGCCAGTACGACCACATCTTGCACTGGGTGATGAACACCTTCTCGACGCCGGCTTCGTCCATCAGCCGCAGCATTTCTACGATGGAGTTGTAGCGGGGGAGGCCGCCGATGGCGCGCTCCATGCGGCAGATCAGTTCGCCTTCTTTGGCGCGGTCCCACTGCTCCATGAACTCGCGGGTGGCCACGTAATACATGAAATCGATGGCTTGCACGGGTTGCGGCATAAGGGTGACGGCAAGAGTAGAGAAAAAGCGGGCGGCCCGCTATGACTTCAGTCACGGGTATCGGTGATGGAGATCACACCGAACGTACGTTCGAACAAATCAGTTTTCACGCGGACGGACGAGAGGCGCGTCCGGCACCACCGTAATGCGCGCCACCGCCGTGGTGGCGGTGTGGAGCTGCAGCGGGAGCGTAAGTTCGAACACGGTTCCGGACGCCGAAGTGCTCGCCAGGTGCAGCCTTCCGCCATGATCGGTGAGGATCTTGTGCGCGATGGTCAGCCCCAGGCCGGTCCCGTTTTCCTTCCCGAAACTCACGAAAGGCTGAAAGATCTGCTCGCGGATGGGCTCGCCGATTCCGGGCCCGTTGTCGCGCAGCAGGATGCGGGCCGCGTCCCCGATTTCCTGTATCTCGATTTCGATGGCGCCGTCCCGGGGAACCGCCTCGCAGGCATTGATGAGCAGGTTGTAAAAAGCCCGCTCCATGCGCCGGTGGTCGAACCACAACTCTGAACAGTGGCCGGAAACGGTGATGCTGGTGGCGAGGAATTGCGGATGGGTGCGCGCCGAATGGATGGCGTGGGCGATGGTTTCCTCAAGCGACCCGCGCGAGAGCTGCAGGGACTCGCGCCCGCGGCTGAATTCGAGCAGCGAATCGATGAGGTCGATCATGCGATTCACGGCGGAGCGGATTTCCTCGTAGAGGTCCTCGCGCGCCCCGCCCGCCAGGCGGCCCTCGGAGAGGAATTCCGCGTTGGCCAGGATGGCGGTAAGGGGATGGCGGAGATCATGCGAAATCGAGCTGGCCATCAGACCAATGGTGGCCAGCCGCTCCGATTCGAGCAGCTTCTGCTGGGTTCGGCCTAGGGAGCGCCGCATGGCGCCAAAGGCGTTGGTCACCACGCCAACTTCGTCGTTGCTGCGGCTCTCAAGCGGAAATCGGAAGTCGCCCGCCTGCAGCGCCTTCACGCCGGCGGCGAGGTTCTCCAGCGGGCGAGTAAAGTTCAGGCAGATGAAGTAGAGCCCCACACTGCCGAAGACCACAGCCGCAAGGCCCAGGCTCAGCACCAGCTTGGTCAGGCGATCGAGAAACGCTGCTGCCTGATCATAGGACTTCAGCACCGTAAGCCGGGCTGCCGGCGGGGTAGAGCTGTCGAGGTCGAGCGTAGCCGTGATAAAGCGCTCGCCGTCGAGGGAGATCTGGGTGGGGGCGGCGGTAAAATCGGCGCCGTGCCGGATGGCAGCCATGGCGGTTTCCTGCGACGGACGCAGCGTGCTTACGATCCCCTTGTCAGCGTAAGAAATGCTTACTTCGCCGCCGGCGATGCGGCTGACCTCGCGGGCCAGTTGTTCATCCACCTCATAGCCGGTGGCCAGCACGCCGAGCACCCCGCCCTCCGCCGCTGAGCCGAAGGAGATCGGTTCCAGAAACACTTCATACAGGCGCCCGCCTCCGTACCACCAGGTGGCAATTTCGTCGCGCGCGGAATGCAGGCGCAGCTGCTCCTCCGCTATGGGACGCGTGAATCCGGGAGCGGAGGCGTGCAGCGCCACCACCTGGCCTTCGCGGTCGGCGAGCAGAAACAGATCGCTGCCCGCCAGGTGCCAGATGCTGCTGGAAGCGTCCTGGATGGTGACCGGGTCGTGACTGGTCATCAGCGCTTTCAGGTTGGGCAGGTCGGCGATCAGCCCGGCGGAACGGGCGCGCATGATCTGGCGCTGGCGCAGTACGTTGCGGAAGGTGACCACCGAGTTCTGCAGGTCTTCGAAGATTTCTTTCCGGACCTGGGTTTTGACGATGTGATGAATGATGAGCAGAGTTGCGCAGGTCAGGCAGGAAGAGATCAGCAGCAGCGACAGCTGCAGCTTCGTGCGCAATCGAAGAGTTGACATGATAACCCGTTTGCAGCTGCCGCCGTGCTCGCCGGAACCCGCCGGTTCCAACCGTCACTTCACGAACTTGTACCCCACGCCGTGAACGGTTCGAAAGTGAACCGGTGAAGCTGGATTCTTCTCGACCTTCTGCCGCAAGCGCATGATGTGATTGTCCACGGTGCGCGTGGTGGGGTACACCTCATAGCCCCACACTTCATTGAGCAGCTCTTCGCGCGAGACCACCCGTTCCGGATTGGCAGCGAAGAATCGCAGAATCTTGAACTCCTGCGGAGTGCAGGGAACCAGGCGCCCGGCGGAGCTGACTTCCATGCGGCTGAAGTCCACCATGATATCGTCGAAAGCGAGCACGTCCGGCGCGCCCGGACGACGGTTATGGCGCATCGCCACGTTGATCCTGGCCAGCAGTTCGCGCGGGCTGAAAGGTTTGGTGACGTAGTCGTCAGCGCCCAGTTCCAGCAACAACACCTTGTCGGCAACGTCGGCGGCGGCGCTGAGCACGATCACCGGCATATCGGGAGAGGATTCCTTGATGGCTCGGCAAAGGTCTTTGCCCGCCATGCCGGGCAGCCTCAAGTCGAGGACGACGATTGCCGGGGGCGAAGCCCGGAAGGAATCGAGTCCCGCATGCCCGTCATAACTGGCGTCGACACTGAACCCTTCGGACTCGAACAGGCGCTTGAGCGCCCGCTGCACCGCGCGATCGTCTTCGATGACCAGTATCTTTTCCACTCTGGGTACCGCTTTAGTTAGGGTTGCCACGTTACAAGAGACGCGGGCAAGGTGGCGGAGGACGCTTTAGATTTGTTCCCGGCACCCGCCGGCCCTTGCCCGGTCATCTCTAAGTGGCGCTTTGAGAGTACGATAGGGTGTCCCAGCGGCTGTCACGACTTTGTAAAATCGCTGCAACGTTTTTCTCTTTCGGCCACACGGCAATGCGCAAGGGGAGGGTGGGGGATGGCAGGCTGATATCACATCGTCCGACGGCGCGCCGGCAGTTCCGCGAAACTTATGATGCGCGAGGGGTTGCGCACTCAGCCTCCGGCTTGCCTCCGGGCCACAGGAATCGGGAGGTCAGGACGCCGAGCGGCACTTCAATTCCCTGGCCTTCCGGTTCCAGCGAGACGCAAAGGCGCAGGCTGCGGGCCGGCGCGCAGTGCAGTCGGAATCGGCCCAGCGCGTCGCTCACCGCCAGACCGGCCAGGTTCTTGCCGGCGAGCAGCAGCACAATCATCGCCTTGGACTTGGACCGGGGCTGCTTGCTGTTTGCGATTTGCCCGGTGACGTCCAGACGCTGCGACCCGGGCTGGTGCTCGAGCCGGAGCTCGATCGAGTATCCGTCGGCGCGGTAGAGGGCCGTCCGGCAGCTCCGCCGCCGGGCGCCGACACTGCTCGCGGACATGGGTTGCTGCACGCTGTTGGGAACCAGGTGCGCCGCGATCGTCGCCGGCGTTTCGTTGCGGCCATTCGAGTGACCATTCGCCACGATCCCGGCGAAAATCTGCAGCAGCTGCCGCCTTTGGACGCACCGCACTCCTTCCGCCAGATCCCGAAGGCCGGCCACGTCACGAAGTCTGATGGCAGCGAGAACTTTCTCCCACGGTATGTTGCGCACTTCTTCCCCCATCTGCCGGGCGCGAACGCCCGTTCCAACGGCCACACTCACTGGCAGCGATTTGCAGCGAATGCGGCCCAGCCTGATGCTGTGCGGTCTCCGGGGGGAATAGGAGGGGGAAGAGTCTGCTGCTTCCTAACGGCCCGCGAACAATTAGAGCCTTGAGTTACTCAGTACAGAGGCAATACACCGACTGCCTTTGTACCCGTGCTAGTGCCGCCTGTCAACGAGATTTTTGATCTTGGGGTGTGTGTGAAAAGGATTGCACACTGCTGCGCTGCGGATCTAGCAGAGTTTCCCCGGCTCAAAAAGGGAGCCAGGAATATGCTCCCCGGGGAACTACCCCGGGGCGCTGGAACTTGCCGCTCCCAGCCGGCAACTGATAGGCTTCGCCCGCCGCCCACATCCCAAGGAAGGCAGATGGCCGTTTTTACGGAATGTCCGCTCAGTCCGGCGTTGTTTTTGGAGCGCGCTGCCTCCGTGTTCGCTCACCGCATTGCAATCATCGACGGCGATCGGCGATTCACTTACCGCGAATTCGGCGATCGGGCGCGCCGGTTAGCGGGATTTCTTACGGATGCCGGCATCCAGCCGGGAGACCGCGTCGCCGCGCTCTGCGTGAACAGCCACGTCATGCTGGAGTTGCACAACGGCGTTCCCATGGCCGGCGCAGTTCTGGTTCCCATGAATATCCGGCTTTCCGTCGGAGAGCTGGCCTACGTGATGGAGCACTCCGGCGCGCGCCTGCTCCTTGCCACCGAGGAGCTTGCGGAGACGGCCCGAAAAATTGCCGAACAGGCCAAGGTCAGGCTGATCCTGGGTGGTTCGCCCGAAACAGAATACGAACAGCTTCTGGCCGGCGCGCGCCCGCATTCTGTGCCGTGCACGGATGAGATGGGCTTACTCGCGATCAATTACACCAGCGGCAGCACGGGACGCCCGAAGGGCGTCATGTACAGCCATCGCGGCGCTTACCTGCAGGCCTTGGCCATGGCGCACCATAACCGCATGGGCCTGGAGAGCGCGTATCTGTGGACGCTGCCGATGTTTCACTGTGACGGCTGGTGCTTCACCTGGGGCGTAACCGCGGCCGGCGCAACGCACGTCTGTTTGCGGAAGGCCGATCCCGCGCTGGCCTGGTCGATGATGTGCGACCACGGCATCACCCATCTCAGCGGCGCGCCCACGGTGCTGACCATGATCGCCGAAGCAGCGGCGGCAGTTCCCCATCGGCGTCCTTCGCGTCCTGTCCACGCCAATACCGGCGGCGCTCCGCCCTCGCCCGCCCTGCTGGCGCGGCTGGCGAAGCTGGACATCAAGGTCACCCACCTCTATGGTCTCACCGAGTCTTACGGTCCGGTGATGATCTGTGAGTGGCAGCCGGAGTGGTCGGCGGAGTCACTGGAGCAGCAGGCGCGGCTGAACGCGCGTCAGGGCATCGGCAACGTGGTCACCGGTGGCGTCGATGTCTTCGATGGCGACGGCCATCCGGTCCCTTGGGACGCAAAAACCATGGGCGAGATTGTCTTGCGCGGTAACAATACGATGCTGGGTTACTACCGCGATGAAGCCGCCACGCGCGCCGCCACCATTAACGGCTGGTTTCGCACTGGTGATTTGGGCGTTCGCTATCCGGACGGCTATGTTGAGCTGCGCGATCGCGCCAAGGACATCATCATCAGTGGCGGCGAAAACGTGGCGTCGGTGGAGGTCGAGCGCGTGCTGGTGGAGCATCCCGCCGTGCTCGAAGCCGCGGTCATCGGCCGCAGCCACGAGAAGTGGGGAGAGATTCCCGTCGCCTTCGTGGTACTGCGCCAGGGCCAGGCGGCCACCGCTGCCGAGTTGATCGAGTTCGTGCGCGGCCGCATCGCCCACTTCAAGGCGCCCAGGGAGATACGCTTCGAGGAACTGCCCAAGACCTCGACCGGTAAAATCCAGAAACACGTTTTGCGGGATCGGGCAGCGGCAGGCGAGGAGAAGAACGCCGGGTCGCGCGGCACTGCCGCTACTCGTTGATGTGTGTCCTGGGAGACCCAGCAGGTATCGCTTAAAGAGACCAAAGGAGGCCTTCAATGAAAGTCGGGGTCGTTGGCGCAGGCGGCGTAGGCTCCGCTTCGCTTCTCGCTCTTGTCATGCGCGGAGTTGCGTGCCAGGTCGTCGTGCTGGACAAGAATCTGGCGCGTGCGAAGGGTGTCGTAGCTGATCTCCAGTACGGCGCCACACTCTCTCCGGCAGTGGAGCTGCGCGCCGGCGACTATTCTGACCTTGCCGACGCAGTGCTGGTGATCATCACGGCGGGTATTAACGAAAAGGCTGGTGGCGCCACCGACCGCAAGGACCCCGCCGGCAGGCTGAAGCTTCTCGATACCAATGCCGGCGTCTACCGGGATATTGTTCCCCAGGTCGTTGCGGTGGTGCCGCAGGCGCTCCTCCTGGTGGTCACCGATCCGCCTGATCCCCTGGCCGATCTTGCTCGCTACCTCGCTGGCCATGAGCGCGTGCTGAGCACGGGCACGTTTCTGGACTCCATGCGCTTCCGTTTGCATCTTGCCCGCCGCCTGAAGGTGAACCCCATGTACGTGGAGGCGCAGGTGGTCGGGGAGCATGGTACCTCCCAGGTGTTCCTGTGGTCATCGGCGCGTGTTGCGGGCACGCCCATATCTGACTTGCTGGAGCAAAGCGGCCAGACCAGCGGCGAATTCCGACGCAGTGTGGAGCAGGATGTTCGCTACGCAAATATTACGATCATCGAAGGAACCGGCGCGAGCCAGCTTGGGATTGGTATGGTCACGGCGCGCATCGCGGAGGCGATCCTGCGCGACGAACAGGCAGTGACTCCCATCGGCTCGTACAATCCCAAATACGAGGTTACGCTCTCCCTGCCAAGCGTACTCGGCCGGCACGGCGTGAGCCAAATCTTTGAGCCGGAGATGTCTGAGGAGGAACGACAGGGGCTTCAACACAGCGCCGAGGTCCTGCGCAACACAGTGGCGCGAATGACTCAAGGGTTGGGGATGAAGCTGCCGAAGCTGGACACCAGGGCCTCATAAATCAACTTCGCTGATTACATAGTTCATAAAACCAGGAGGAAAGAATGGGACTTCGCACACCGGAGCAGTTCTTGAACGGATTACGTGATCATCGTGAGGTTTATTACCGTGGCGCGCGCGTGCAGTCGGTGGTTGATCACCCTGAACTCGGCGTCGCGGCGCGGCATGCCGCCATCGACTTCAAGATGGCGGAAGACCCCAAGTATCGCGACCTGGCCCTGGCTCGAGACGGCAGCGACGTCTACTCGGCCTACTACCGGGTTCCGCGCGACTGCAAAGACCTTTTGTCGCGTTCCCGGCTGATCGAAGCCGGCACTGCCGAAGGCGCGACCCTCGTCATTCTTATTAAAGAGATCGGCACCGATGCACTTTTCGCGCTGAAACGTGTGCTAGGCCGCGCCGGCGACAAGCAGGGCCTGGAACGAGTCAATGCGTTTTACAAATCCTGCCGCGACCGCGACCTGGCGCTGGCCGTCGCGCAGACCGACGTAAAGGGCAACCGCGGCAAGCGCCCCAGCGAGCAGGAAGACCCCGACCTCTACGTGCGCGTGGTCGAAAAGCGTTCGGATGGAATCGTGGTGCGCGGCGCCAAGGTACACACTTCCTGCGCGCCCTATGTGGACGAGATCATCGTGCTTCCCAGCCGCAGCATGAGTCCCGGCGACGAAGCTTTCTCCGTCGCTTTCGCCGTTCCCGCGGCGACCAAGGGGCTGCGCCTCTATGCTTCCGACTTTCTGCACGGAACCGACGACCACATCAACCGTCCCATCTCAACCACACACAAGATGATTGAAACGCTTACCGTCTTCGACGATGTTTTCGTTCCCTGGGAGCGGGTGTTCTTCGAGGGCAAGAACGATCTGGCGAGTGCCGCCGCGCTTACTTTCGTCGAATTCCATCGCTTCACCGCGGTGAGCTACAAGCTGCCGCTGCTCGATGGCATGGTCGGCGCCGCGATTGCCGTGGCGCGCGCCAACGGCATTGAGCGCGCCGGCCACGTGCGCGACAAGCTGACGTGGCTCGGCGGCTACGCGGAGATGGTCCGCGGACTTACCGAACTCGCGGCGCTGCGTGGAGAAGTCGAGGAGGGGGTTGCTTATCCGCACGTTTTCACCACCAACATGGCCAAGTGGGTGTTTGCCCGCGACTTTCACCAGGCGATGGAAGTGGTGCAGGACCTGGCTGGCGGACTGCTGGTCACCGGTCCGGCAACCAGCGACTGGGAATCTCCTGAGATCCGTCCGGTGCTGGAAAAGTATTACCGCGGCGCCTGGCCAGCGGAGAAGCGCATGCCGGTGCTGAACCTGATCGCTGAACTGACGGCTCGCCTCTACGGCGGATACCAGGCCGTGCTCGCGGTTCACGCCGAAGGTTCGATCGAAGCCGAGAAGCTGGCCATGTTCCGCGCCTACAACCCGGAGCGGGCCATCAATCTGGCCATGAAGCTGGCGGGGCTCGAACACAAAAGATAGCTGGGTGCCCCAGGTCTCGCGATTTTCGAGACCTGGGAACAAAGCAGAAGGGTGGAGCACCCACATCTGCCAACGTCAGGCAGATGTGGGGCACCGCCAAAAAGGCCAGGCTTACGCGTGGGCGCGCTCGCCAACAAAGTCGCCATCGTCACCGGCGCCAGCCGCGGCATCGGCCGCGCCATTGCGGAAATTTTCGCCCGCGAGGGCGCAAGGGTCGCCATCGTCGGACGCAAACAGGATTCGCTCGATCAAGTGGCGCGCGAGATCGGGCCGGCGGCCAGGCCCATCGCCTGCCACGTCGGGCGGCTCGCCGATCTGGAAAACCTGGTCGCGACTACTACGCGCGAGTTCGGGCGCATCGACATCCTCGTCAACAACGCCGGCACCAACGTCGGGCAAGGCCCTTGCCTCGCGGTGGACGAAGGCCAGTTCGACAAGATGGTCGAGGTCAACCTCAAGAGCGCATTCCGACTGACCAAACTGGTGGCGCCGGGGATGTGCGAGCGCGGCTCCGGCTCCATCATTAATATGTCGTCCATGTCCGGCCTGCGCCCGCAGCGCGAGGGTATGCTTTACAGCATGACCAAGGCCGCGCTCATCATGATGACGCAGTCGTACGCGCTCGAACTCGGGCCCAAGGGCGTGCGCGTGAACGCCATCGCGCCGGGCATGATCGAGACCGCGCTGAGTGAGTATTACTGGAACGATGAGACCCGCCGGGCACAGATCCTCAGCAAGCAGCCCATTCAGCGCATG
>Ga0335077_10008898_pt1 | contig 12452 bp, 10 predicted proteins | sample Lox_Sample_31_FD_207151 | JGI IMG/M metagenome (GOLD analysis project Ga0335077, IMG submission 207151) | Soil microbial communities from Loxahatchee National Wildlife Refuge, Florida, United States - Lox_Sample_3.1 | ecosystem: Environmental > Terrestrial > Soil > Wetlands | place: USA...
GAATACGAACGTCCCAGGGCGCGCTTTCCAGGCTCGTTCGGCTCCGCCTACCTTTATTACGTCGTGCCCAAGGTGGTCCTGTTTCGCACCGAACACTCGCGCCGAACGCTGGTGCCGAAGGTCGATTTTATCAGCGCGCCGGGCGGCAGTCCGGACAATGTCTTCCGCTCGGGCGGCCCGATCGCGTTCGTGACCAACCGCTGCCTGTTCGATTTCGACCGTGCCCGCGCACGTTTTCGCCTCAAGAGCGTCCACCCGGGCCACAGCGTCGACGAGGTGATCGAGAACACGGGCTTCGATTTCGACCGGCCCGCCGCCGAAATACCGACGACACCCCCGCCTTCGGCCGAGACCCTTCACCTCATGCGCACCGTGGTCGCGCCCATGCTGGCAGGGGTGTATCCGGAGTTTGCCAGAAAAGTGTTCGGCGTCGCACCAGTCCCGTCATCCTGAGCAGCGTGGCCATCGAGGGATGCGGCCGAGGAGTCACGGGCCGCCGCCCTCCGAGCCTCGCGGAGCTTGTCATCGGGCCGGCCACTTCGGGCCGGACCCGTTGGCGTGCACTTCACGGTGACGGTTAAAGTTGCACCGCCTGCCGGGGCGTGATTGTTATTCTCCCAAGACAAACCAAGGGGGAAACGCGCGGTGCGCACCGTTGAAGCGGCAGTCATCGGCGTCGGTTGGATCGGCGGCTTGCGCGCGGAGGCGCTGGCGCGCACGGCTTTAGTCGACAAATTGCATTTGTGCGACATCAAGCCGGATCGGCTCGCCGAGGTGAAGAAGCTGTTCAACCCGGCCACCGCCACACTCGACTATCAGGATCTGATCAAGAACGACGCCATCCGCGTCGTCTACGTTTCCACCACGCCGGAGGCCAACCATTATCCGATCGCGCGCGACTGTCTGCGCGCCGGCAAGAACGTCATGCTGGAAAAGCCGATCGCGCTTGAACTGTGGGAAGCCGACGAACTGATCCAACTGTCGAAGCGCAACAATCTGAAATTCACCATTGGCTATTCGCAGCGCTTCAATCCGAAGGTCGCCTACGCCAAAAAGAAAATCACCGACGGCACGCTCGGCAACGTCGTCTCGGTGCTGGTTAGCCGGCATTTGTCGCGCGAGCTCGGCAAGAAGATCGCCAGCCGCGTACGGCTTTCGCCCGTGGTGATGGAATCGACGCACGACCTCGATTTCGTGTTTTGGCTGCTCGAGCCCGCCAAGCCGGTGCGCGTCTACAGCCAGGGTGCCTACGGCTACATGGCGCCGATCAACGGCTCGCACGATGTCATGTTCACCACCGTGACGATGGATAACGGCGTCGTGGTGATGATCGGCGGCGGCTGGAATCTGCCGCCCAGTTTTCCGAATTATTGCGCCAGCTGGATCGAGATCACCGGCACCGAGGGTTCGCTGTTTCTCGACGATACTCAGCGCGATAACTGGCTCAACACGGTGGCGCACGGCCAGGAATTTCCGATGTCCACAATGCCCGGCGAGTGGGTCGATCATGTCTTTGCCGGCGGAATCGGGCCGGAAACGATCCATTTTCTCGAAGCCTGCATCCGCGACACGCCGGTAATGGTCACGCCGGAGAGCGCACGCCGCGTGATGGAAACCTACAGCGCCGCCGACCTCTCGGCGGATCGCAACGAACCAATCGATCTGCCGCTGTCCAACGAGACGATTTCGGGTATCGCTGAGCTGAAAGCCAAGAACCGCGCGGGACTGAACGTATGAAAAAGTCCGCCAAGGGCATAGGCCTCGCCATCGTCGGCGCCGGCCGGGTCGGGCTGTTCCGCGGCGAGGTGGCAACGCGGCACCCGGCGGTCGAATGGATCGGCATCGCCGAGCTCAACCACAACCGGGGCGGCGACGTCGGCGCGCGCATCGGCGCCGATTTCATCACCACCAGCCATCGCGAGCTGTTGGCGCGCCCGGAAGTGACCTGCGCGATCATCGCCACCGACGAGCATTTGCACGTCGAACCGGTCATGGCGGCGGTTGAGCGCGGCGTGCCGATGCTGATCGAAAAGCCGCTCGCCACCGACCTCGCCGAGTCCGCGCGCGTGCTCAAAGCGATCACCGACGCCAAACTCGATGCCGTGGTCGGCTATACCCAGCGCTTCCGCCGCAAATGGCTTGGCGCCAAGGAGAAGGTGCGAACCGGTGCACTCGGCGACGTGACGCTGGTGTCCTCGCGCGCGTTCATGAACAGGCTTGTGGCGATCGATAATTACAAGCGCACCAACGATCCGGCGACGATTTCACCGATGGTGATCTCCGGTACGCACGCGCTTGATATCGTCATGTGGTACCTGGAAAAGAAAACGCCGGTCGAGTGCTATGCGCGCTCGGTCGATAAAGTCTTAGGCCCGCTCTACCACGGCATCGATGCCACGGCCGGCATGATCATGTTTTCCGACGGCTCGCTGCACACGCTGTCGATTTCCTGGGCGCTGCCGGTGACCTGGCCTGGCGCCGTCTACAGCCTCGAAGTGGGCATCAACGGCACCCACGGCGTGCTCACCATCGACGACACCCATCGCGATGTCGTACTCGCGGTATCCTCGCCGCAGGGCGAAGGCTACGCGCCGGACTCCAGCCGCCTGGTCGATTTCATGGGCTCCTATCCGCCGGGCGACATGGCGCTCGGCGAATTGCGCGGGCCGATGGCGGAAGAAACCATGTCGTGGCTCAATCGCGTCTCGCTCGGTTTGCCGACGCAAGCCGCTACCGCAGCCGAGGCGCATAACCGGCTGATGCTGACCAAGGCGCTTGATCTCTCGGCAAAGTCAAAGCAACCGGTCAAGCTACCACTCGAGCCGGAACGCGCAGCGGCGTGAGCAGAGGCCCAATCTGCTAAGACATCAGAACCGAGGCGGCGGGCTGAACCACATGCTTTTTGCCGCGTGACGATGGACCGCGAAGATGCGGCAGCGTCTCGCCGAGGGCTTGCTCAAGCTCCTCGATAATCTCCGCATCGGATTTGAGGAGCTCGTGATTATACCCCTCGGCCATGATCACGGCCGATTCATAGGTCTCTTGGATAACGCTGATGCGATCATTGGCAGGAAGCGTCGCGATAAATTCGATCGCCTCTTCGACGTGCGCGACTTCGCTTCCCAGGCCGCTGTGAGTTCGGAGAAAACGAGTCGCATCAGCGCCGCTGGGGGACAGCGCCTGCACCCTCTCGACATCCGCCTTCTGCTTGAGCGCCGAGATGCGCTCCAAGCAGTATGCATATCCAATGCAGCCAATCGGATAGTCTTGAGCACAGAGGTCATCGAAGTGCGCGCACAGCGGCTTAATCCCGTCCGGAACAAAGTTGGCGACGAGCCGCTCGCTGGGCACGCCCAGCGCACGCAGGTCCTTGAGCGCGAGCCGGTCGTGTCCGGTCTCCTCGCGCGCGCGATCTTCGAGGTAGGCTGCAACCTCCGGCCGCCCCAGCGCCTTGAAGCGGCCGGCCGCGCCGCAGAGATTTCGCGGCGTATGGGCAGAGGTATGATAGCAGCCGGCCAAGGCGACGATGTAGGCGGCCAGCGTCGGCTCCGGCCGTGCCAGGCGCTTTTCAATTCGCGAAAATCCGAGATTGATCGCTCCGTCAAGCAACCTGACCGTACTGCCAACCGAACCCGCGCCCGTCATCGGCTTCGCAAATGGATCCTCTTTCCTGCGGCTCGCAGTGTGGAACCAAACCTCGCCCGACTCGCGAGCGATGATCGAAACATCGCCCGTGACGTTGACCCACTCAATCACTGGCTGCGCCATTTCGAACCCTCCCAGACCCAGGCGCTCGCTTTGCGATCGCCCGCTTAAAGAATGCGATTTAACATCTAGGCCCAAGCAGCTTGAGGCCAGAAACGCCGAAGCCGAAACGCCCTGAAACTAGAGGCAGACTGCCCGCCTCGAATCGAATGGCCGCAAGCTCAGACGCCGTTCGGTGTGCAACCCATCAGCAATTTGGCCGTGTCCAGAAGGTTCCTCGCAGGGGCCGCTACCCGGTTTTTGTTCGGCAGCACAAAGACGATTTCATTGTCCGATTGCATGAGGTAATCGCTGTCGTGCTCCGCTTCCGTAATCACGACGGCCCGATCCAGGTCATAGCCGGCCTTTTTGATCCTGGTCGTGGCTTCTTGCACGGCGCGTTTCGTCGGCAGGTGCGTCTTGGAATCCCGCTCCAGTAGGTGACCGGGATTGGCCCACGCATCGATGATCAGTTGTGCGAGGCCGTCAGTGGGCTCGAAGCCAAACGCCGGCAATACCAAGTGTTTCTTCTTACCCTTAACCTTCTTGTGAATGGCCATTTTCAGCCCCTCCGTGATGAACAGGTCTGGCGTTTTGCCGCCCCTATTTCTTACTTTAGTTGTGGAATTTTGCGCTGGCAAGACAGGCTGGCGGCGGCATTGATCGGAATTGCGCTTGCCGCTTTTTGTTATTTCAGGCGAGCCCGCATCCGACCGGCTCACGTGACAAGGAATGCCAGCGTCTTATCCGCAATTGCCGCGGATCAGCCAGCAACAAAACCGATCAGCGCAAAGCCGTCAGAAGGGCGCGCGCGCGTCTGAGATCTGTCGTATCGGTTCCTTCTTCGAACCAACGGTAGATCGGTTCTAACAGGTTGCGGGCTTCGTCGGCTCTTCCGCGTTCGTGCCACAGCTTCGCCAAGCTGGTAGCGGCTCGCAATTCCAAAGCCTTTGCGCTTTGGTTGCCGGCGATCTCAACCGCGCGCTTGAGGCATGCCTCGGCTTCGGTAGCTGCCGACGGGTCCAGTTCGAGAAGGATGTCCGCTTTTTGACGATGCAGTTCGGATTCCCACGCCCGGCCCACCGCATCGCCGCTCTCGCACAATTCTTGTTCAACGATCGATAACGCGGCTTCCTTATCACCGGACTGCGCGTGCAGATCGGCCAACCAGCTCTGTATCATGGGATGCATCATGCCGAGCCCGGTGCGCCGCGCCTCGGCAATTCCCGTTTGCATCTCGGTCACGCCCTCGCGCAGCCGGCCAAGCTCGCCAAGGGCCCGACCTCGGGAAATGGTGGACAGGATCACGTACAAAGAGAAACGCTGTTCCCGCGATATTTCGAGACCTTGATCGGCGCTGCGAAGGGCGCTGGCGGGTTCACCGCGCAGAAGATGCGCAATCGAAGTCATATAATGGGCAAACGCGATACTGTAGGGCTGCGCCAAATCCTGCGCGATGGCCAGGGCTTCCGAAACGCGAGCCAGCGACTGGTCCAAATGACCGAGGAACCACAAATTCCAGGATACCAGCAGTAACGAAGCGACTTGCGGTTCGACCATGTATTGATCGTAAACCGGTTGCCTGCCTTCGATTTTTGAAAGTGCGATCGATTCCTCGAAATGGTGGCGCGCCGTCTGAAATTCACCGAGGGTCAATAGCGTACTTCCCATGATCCGATGCGCCACCATCAACCGAACGTTCGTGGGCGATGCTCGCGATCTGGAAAGAAACTCATTCGCCATGACGAGCGCTTCGTCATTTTTGCCGCTCATCCACGAATGTCCCCACAGCCCGAACAGCGCCTGAAAATACTCCGGCGGATTGTCGAGCGTCAGACATAGGCTGCGCGCCCGCGCAAAAGCCTCCCGGGTTTGCGTGGCGGAATACCCCTCGACGGCAATGAGCGGAATGCCCAGCGACAACTGAACCTCGACCTCTTCCTTCGTGCGTTGGGCCGAATCTGGAAGCTCGGTCAGAAGCTGCAGAGCGTTCCGGAAGTGACTGATGGCTTCGACGTTGGCCGAGTTCGCAATCGCCCGCCGACCTGCCTCGCACCAGCAACGAATTGCCCGTTGGTTATTTCCCGCCTCGCCATAGTGGTAGGCCAGAATCTCGGGCCTATTTTCCGCAAGCTCGCCAAAATGTTTCTCCAGGACCGCGGCAATATCCGCGTGAATTTCCTGCCTTCTTCCGCGCAACAACGAATTATAAACAGCATCGCGCAGCAGGACATGCTTAAAAGCAAAGCGTATCGAGGGCGAAATCCCGGTTCGATAGATGATGTCGGCCGCCTCGAGCTGCGCGAGAGCCGACTGCAGATCGGACTCCTCGGTTCGGGACGCAGCGGTCAAAAGATCGTACGAGAACTCCCGCCCAATGACTGCGGCAATTTGCGCAAGCTTTCGGCCCTGGGTAACGCGATCAACCCGCTCCATCAATGCATCGTGCAGGGTCTCGGGAACTTTGGCCGGACCGGGTTGCTGAGAATTGATTCTTTGCTGTGTATTTTGTGCCGGCGCCATGAAGGTGCTGGTTGTAAGTTCCTCTATGAACAACGGCACACCATCCGCCTTTTCGACGATTTGATCGAGAACTTGCTGCGATAAATTCTCCTCGCGCGACATCTCCTTGATCATCTTCGTCACTTCGCTGCGGGATAATCGCGTGAGCGAGTGCGCCGTGACGTTGGCATACGCAGACCAGGCGTGACGGAATTCCGGCCTGAACGAAACCACAAGCATGACGCGGGCGCGATCAATCCGCCCCATGGCGAGCTCAAGCAGCTCACGCGTGGATGGATCGATCCAGTGCCCATCTTCGAACGTGCACAGCGTCGCACGCTTGCCGGACAAAGACAGGAGCATCTCAAGAAGCGTATTTACTGTCTTGTTCTTTATTTGCTGAGGCGTCAGCGTAGATAGTGTGTTCCGATCTTTATTTGGAATTGACAGCAAATGGCCGATCAGCGAGGTCGCTTCCATCGGATCGTCGAAAAATCCCGAAAGGTAAGTTTTGACCTTGGCAAATTTGTCGGAATCGGAATCGCCAACCCGCAGTTGGGCCGCGAGTTCTATCTGCTGAATGATTGGGAAAAAAGCGCTCTGGCTGTGATAGGGAGAACACTGGTAATTCAACAAAAAATAGGGTTCGTTCTGGATGCTCGACTTCAGCTCGTGGATGAGTCTGGACTTGCCAACTCCCGGAAGCCCGGAAAGAAGCACGATTTGCCCGTCAGCTTCCTTGGCCTTCTGCCAGCGATCCTGCAGCAAGTTAAGTTCGGCGAAGCGGCCGACAAGCGGCGTGAGAGAGGTGGCGTGCGCTGACTCGAAACGGGTCGTTCTGTCCTTTGCGGAAAGGACGCGATAAACCCGAAGCGGCCTGGTTACCCCCTTGAGCTCCTGCAGACCGATATCTTGAAAATTGAAGGCGCCCGTTGCAAGCCGCTGCGTCGATTCGGCCACGACCAGAGTGTTCGGCGCTGCCAGCGCCTGCAGCCGAGCGGCAACGTTAGGCGTCTCGCCCACCGCCTCCATCCAACCTGCCGGGCCGCCACCTTCGCCGACCACTACCCGGCCGGAACAGATGCCCACCCGCGCAGCCAGAGAAGCCGCGCCATGAATACGCTCGACCTCGGACAGTATCGCCAACCCGGCGTGCACCGCACGGACCGCATCGTCCTCATGGGCGCGAGGCCAGCCAAAAAACGCCATGAGGCCGTCGCCGGCATAGTTGGCGACCTGACCGTCATATCGTTTGATCGCCGCGTCGCAGGTCTTGCGGTACGCGTCGATCAATGGGCGAAGATCCTCGGGATCAAGTTTTTCCGAAAGCTCGGTAGACCCAACCAGATCGCAGAATATCACCGTGATCTGACGGACTTCAGGTTCGTGATCCGCTGCGGAAGAGAGTGCCTCGGCAGGCTCATTTACAGCCCTGGCTGCCGCATCGCTCGACGGCTGGCGTGCCGTCAACGCCTCGATCGCTCTCAGAAACCGCTTGCGATGACCTAGAGTGAGGCCCAGGTCCTTAAGATCGGCGTCGGTCAAATCCCGGAGCGTGCCGTAATCAATATGGTTTTCAGCAAATGTCTGAGCGTACTGACCCAGACCGTACTGGTCTAACCATTCAGCCAAATTTGCGTTCGTTCGCGACATCGCAAAAGGGTTGCTGTCCCGCCGTTCACGCTGATGGGGACTGCGGCCCAGCCCTCCATGGGTGCGTACCGATTTTTCCGCTTAGCGTACACGGAGGATAGCACAAAAGCTTATGTCTTTTGCGAAGCCGATATCGCCAGCGTCGTTTTGCGGCATAATGAACTGAAGTTGAAATCGCTGGTACGTCTCGCTGGAAAGGCCAATCAGATCAGGGCCTTCCGGGTTCAGTGGGCGACCGCCTACGTCACCAGCGATAGGCCGCCGCGGCTTGCTTGGCCGATGCATCACCCCATTGCATACGCAGGCCTGCCTGTGATGCGCGGCACAGACGTCGTTTGTGCGAAGTTGCTACCCTTCGCAAAGGATCGAGCGCGGTAGGCAGGCGCTCGCACCCAGCCCAGCAGGCCCACGACGGGAGATTCCCATGACGACGATTCCAACTCTGTCACGCAACGATACATTCGCAATGGCCGATGTGATCTCCTCGCTGTGCCAGAAATCCGCCGAAAAGGTTCGCGAATGGCGGCGCCGGTCCCGTTCTCGCCGCGACCTGATGGCGCTCAGCAACCGGGATCTTTGGGATATTCGGCTGACGCGCGCCGATGCCAAACAAGAGGCCAGCAAGCCGTTCTGGCAGGGATGACCGCCGGCGGAGGGGCAAGGGGATCTATAGCCCCATCGTTCGGCCTCCGAAATTCCAGAACACAGGCCGCCCCAAGCTCGCGGACCAGGTCAGTACGCTTCCTGGATCGCGCGCAGCGCCTCGGGCTTCAAAATGATCGTCCAGCGATCTTTCAGCTCCAAAATGCCACGCCGCTGCCAGGCACGCAGGCAGCGGTTGACGTTCTCCCGCGTGGCGCCGGACATTTCGGCCAGTTCACGCTGCGAGAGCGATAGTTTCGCCGGTCCGTGAGCTTGCGTTGGATAGCGCAGTAGCACCTTGGCAAGGCGCGCCGGCAGATCAAAGAAGGCGATTTCTGCCATACGCTCATCGGAGTGGCGAATTCGGGCGCACAGGAGTTGCATGAGGTTCAGACAGGCACTCGGACTGCGTTCCAGAAACGGCAACACGTCGCGCCGATCCAGAACCAGCAGTTCGCAATTGGTGAGCGCAGTCGCGCTTGCTGAACGAGGCCGGCCGTCGAGCATGGCGATCTCGCCGAACAATTCGCCGGCCGGCAGGTCGGCGAGAATGACTTCTCGGCCTTTCGGGGTTGGGAGCGATATGCGTACGGTCCCCACAACCACGCCCATCATGCTGGACCCCGGTTCGCCGAGGTGAAATATCGGCTCATTGGCCGCGAACATGCGAGGCTGCGCGTGGGCGGCGAGATCATGCCGCTCCTGCTCGTTCAACGCTTTGAAGAGCGTGCCTTTCTCCAGCAGTTTTCGTGCCCGCTCAGGCGTCAACGTCACATTGTTCATGATCACCCCCTCCTGGCGGTCAATCAGAACGGATATGCGGTATCGTCCACGGACATCACCCGTGCACCCGGCGCTTGGAATTCCTGCCAGAACTGTCTCTCGTCGCAAAAGATGTCGGAGTGACGACGCTTTGGACTTGCGGCGCCGCATAAAGCGTCGATGTCCCTCATGGCCGGCCAATCATCGTTGATGCCGGTTCACCTGTCCAGGTCGCCGGGCTCGGGCACGCGCTACCAATCCAACGGCCCTCGGGCGCCTGCGGTCCAGGCAGCCCGATACGTATTAATGATTGTATAAATTATATATTACGACTGGTATTGAGCGTCCGGCGCGCGTGTCGGATCCCACGCCGCCGCGAACGCCCATTACCAGCACACCGCGCGTTGCGCCTCAGGGACCGTCCCGCAGGAAGCCGCAAAGAAGGATAACCTCACGGTCTCTCCCCATCGGCTTGTGGGATTACAGCGGAACTGGATTTGCTCGGCCCCTGATATCAGGGGATCAGGCTGATTTCCCCCATCGTGACCGGAAAGTCGGGAACCTGCGTCAGGATGCCGAACGTCACGATCAGGCCAATCGCGCAGAAGGCCACAACAGCGATCAGATTGCGTTCGCTGAACTTCGTCAGAAACCCGCCCGCGGTCTTGCTCCCACTCTGGGTAAAGCGAGGAGCACTGGATCCGACGAGGGGTTGGAAATCGATCGAGGTTAACTGAGTCATCGGTGCCACTCCGTTGTAGAGGGCCCACTCACCCGGTGAGCCCCGTGGTTGCGCAGCCGAAACTATCAGGCGGGTATCGCCCGTCTGTGCCGCACATCACAGCGCAGGCTCGGGGTTGGTCCTCGCCCGTTTATGCGGCCGCACTGCGCGGTGTCGCGCGTCACATCCCCCAGCGCGCGAAATGGTTAAGGCTTCGACAGCCGCGCAGGTCCGAAAGCGACATGCCGTTCGGCGAGAGAAAGCGGCACGCAAATAAAGCGTGCCCAGGGGAGACGGAGTTCAACGATGAAGCATCATCATCCAACGCTTGCGGGCGACCCGATCGGCAAGTCGTTCCTAGCAACGATGCCGGACGAAATGTTGCTCGCTTTGATCGCCACGCACGACAAAGACGCCATGCATGCTCTTTTCGTCCGGCACAACGTGCGGATATTCCGTTTTTTGGCGCACATTCTCGGCGACGCAACGACGGCAGAGGACTTGGTCAGTGAGGTCTTTATCGAAGTCTGGCGCAACGCCGATCGCTTCGAGGGGCGCTCGAAAGCATCGACCTGGATCCTGGCGATTGCCCGCTTCAAAGCCGCCTCGGTGCGCCGGCGGCGCTCCTACGATCAGCTCGATGAGAGCGCCATTGAACGGCTGGAAGATCCCGCTGACGATGCCGAGACCGGCGTGCAGAAAAAGCATCGCGAAGCAATCCTGCGCGACTGCCTCAAACAATTATCTCCGGCGCATCGTGAAATACTCAATCTGATCTATTATCAGGAGCAATCTGTCGCCGACGTCGCTCAAATCATCGGGGTACCGCCGAGCACGGTGAAGACGCGGGCGTTCTACGCGCGCAAGCATATGGCCGAGTTGATGGCGGCGCGCGGGCTAGAGCGCGCGTCGCTTTGACCGACCCGAACGCTTCAGCGCAAGGCGACGAGCAAAATGACGATTTCGCTCACCTGTTCGAGCGCGCCCAAGACATCGCCGGTCTGGCCGTCGATCTGGGAAAGGCTGAGCCAGGCCAGCAAAGCCGTGACGATCGCGAGCATGATCAGCGCCAGGAGCCCGATTCCTAAACCGAGGCAGAGGAGCAGTATCAAAAAGCCGAGCAATGCAGCCGCGGCGACAGACTCGCGCGGCGGCGCGGCGGCACCTGCCGAAAGTCCGTCGGCGCGCGCCGGCGGCACAAAATACATGACCAGCGGCATCACCCCGCGTGCTGCGCCGTGCGCCGCGATCAGCGCCGGCACCGCCAGCGACGGCGCGCCAAGACTCGCCAGCGCGCCGATGCGCAGCAGCACCGACAGTGAAAGCGCGCACACGCCGTAAACGCCGATCCGGCTGTCGCGCATGATGTCGAGTTTGCGCTCGCGCGTGCCGCCGCCACCGAAGCCGTCGATTGTGTCGGCGAGCCCGTCCTCGTGCAGACAGCCGCTGACCGCCATCGTTGCCGCAACTGCGAGCGCCGCTGCCGGCCAAGCCGGCAATCCAGCCCGGTACGCAAGCGCATAAACCAAAGCGCCGACAAGGCCGACGAGAATGCCGGCGATCGGAAACGCCCAAGCCGCACGCGCAATCTGGGTGCCTCCGACCGGCACCGCGGGCCCAAAGCGCAACCGTGTCAGAAACGAAACGCTCGCCTTGAGATCGTCGGCGCGCTCCCTGAACCATATCTCGTCGACGGTCATTGTCGTTCTCGGTTCACATGCGGATTCATGGCCGCGGCAGCGCCGATTTGCTACACGTGGGCCATGGCTCAAGTGCAATCGGGTGATCGGCGATGCCAGATTTTACCTCATTTTCCGAGCTTCGTGCGCTCTGTCTCGACTTGCCGGCCGGCCATCCGGCCGCCAGCGCTGCCGCGGCTGCGCGCGAATCCACGCTGACGAAGCCGCCGGGCGGTCTGGGGCGCCTCGAAGCGCTCACCGGCTTCCTCGCGCACTGGCAGGGTCGTTCGCCGCCGCGATTGCAGCGCGTGGAGATTCTCGTGTTCGCCGGCAATCATGGCGTGACCAAGCGCGGCATATCCGCCTATCCGGCCGAGGTCACGGCGCAAATGGTGGCGAATTTTTCCTCAGGCGGCGCCGCCATCAATCAGCTGGCGCGCACTGCCGGCGCCGCTTTGCGGGTCATTCCACTGACGCTCGATGAGCCGACGGCCGACTTTACCGAGCAACCGGCGATGAGCGAATCGGAATTTATTGCCGCCGCGGCGGCGGGCTACCAGGCGGTATCGCCAGATTGCGATCTCATCTGCCTCGGCGAAATGGGCATCGGCAATACCACCGCAGCCGCGGCCGTTGCGGCCGCTTTGTTCGGCGGCGGCGGCGCGCGCTGGGCCGGCCGCGGCACGGGCGTCGACGAAAACGGCCTGGCGCGCAAGCGCGCGGTCATCGACCAAGCGGTGGCGCGTCAC
>Ga0335077_10008899_pt1 | contig 12451 bp, 11 predicted proteins | sample Lox_Sample_31_FD_207151 | JGI IMG/M metagenome (GOLD analysis project Ga0335077, IMG submission 207151) | Soil microbial communities from Loxahatchee National Wildlife Refuge, Florida, United States - Lox_Sample_3.1 | ecosystem: Environmental > Terrestrial > Soil > Wetlands | place: USA...
GCTATACCGCGCCTGCATCCGTGAATGACACGGTCACGGTGAACAAGGCTGCGACCGCAACGGTCCTGACGCCGAGCACCAATTCCGCTACGACCGGCACGAACATTACGCTGACCGCAACGATTTCTTCCGCGAGCAACAGTGCCACCGGTACTACCGGGACAGTGACATTCTTTGATGGCACCACCCAAATCGGCAGCCCTGCTACCGTAACCCCAACCGGAGCGGGAGCGACAGGGGCGGGCGGCACGGCTGCGCTCACGACCGCCTTCACAACGACCGGAACCCACACGCTAACGGCAACCTACAACGGCGATACCAATTATTTGGCCTCCGCCCCATCCGCAGGTGTGGTTGTAACGGTAACGAGCACTGGCTCCTTCGCCGTAAGCGGTGCAGCAGTAACCGTCACTGCGGGAAGCAGCGGCACGTCGAACATCACGGTCACTCCCAGCGGCGGGTTCACCGGCACCGTAAACGTGACCTGCGGGACCAACATCCCCGGTGTGACCTGCACGCCCAATCCGCTGGCCATCAACATAACCAGCGCCAACCCGATGGCTAACAACCTGACCGTTAATGTGGCGGCTCCCTCTTCCACTTTGACCGCCTCAGCGGCGCAGCTCGACCGCAACGTATACGCGGCCGGCCTGAGGCCTCCAATCGGTGGCGGCACAGGCTGGTGGCTGCTGAGCGGCGCAACGGCCCTCGCGGCAATCTTGATGCTCCTCCTGCCTGGGCGTCGGCGACTGCGCCATGCCTTGGCGCTTAGCCTTGCGTCGGTGTTCGTGATGACCTTCGCCCTGGGTTGCGGCGGGGGAGGAGGAGGGGGCGGGGGTGGCCCGGTAGCAACGGTCACGAAGCTCACCATTTCGTCGGCGAAGCTAGCGGTCAGTGCAAGCATCACCGTTAGCGCCACTGTCACTGGCGGTACTCCCGCCGGCAACGTGCAGTTCTTCGCGGACGGTGCTGCGATTGGCTCCGCCGTGCCGGTCAGCGGCGGCACAACAGGAAACATCACCGTGACCGCTGCGAATGCTCCAGCCCTGCTGCAACTCATCGGCACCCATACGCTGAGCGCGCACTACCTGGGAGATGCCAACACGATGGCCTCGCAAAGCGGCACGCTCAACGTGACCATCACAGGCACCGCGAATCTCAACATCACCGGAACTTCCGGCAACACCAGCTCAAACGGCACCATCAGCCTGACGATCAACTAAGGTCATCCAAGTCGCATTCACGAGCGGCTTCGAGCTTCGGGGCCGCTCGTCCTATTTGTAGAGGCGCGCTTCAGCGCGTCCTGATCGGTGGGTCGTGCGCGACAGGCATTGTTGCCTGTCCGGGAAGGCGGTCAAAGTGCACGGGGGAGGGAATCTACGCAGGCACTGTCGCTGCGCACCACAAAAGACTGTCACCGGAGCAAGGGGTCTCTGTACAAACTTGGGGATGAACGCAAGGACCAGAGAGATCCCGCGGTCGCGTTGCTCCCTCGGGATGAACTATCCTCATCGGATAGTTCAATTGACAGTTGGCGGAAAGAAGATGTTCCAGAACTGCGGTGCGGGAGTGAGGAATTCGACCGGAACGAGCGAGCCTTCTTGATTCAGTTGCGCCGGCCGCACCACGTGCACTTCGACCTTCTCCTTGGTCTTGCAATTCTCCAAAGTGAACTTGGCGCCCGCCGGAAAGCCCTGCGGAAGAATAATCATTGCGCCTGTAGCGCTCACCGTGTGCGTGAACCCGGAAATCGGCTCAGGCTTGTCCTTGATGTGCACGTGGACGGCCATGCGCAGGAGCACGCGCTGCGCGCGACGGCGCTCTTCGGCGGTGGGCTGGCGCTGCAAGGCGGGGCGCACCGCCGGTGTCTGTCCGGGCTGGTGCAAGCCCGGCTTCGCATTTGGCAAGGGCGGCTTCACAGTTCGAGTCCCCAGAAATCCATTTCCGGCGCGATCAGCTCAACGCCGTATTCCCAGCCGTCCGGCCGCGAGTTGCCCTTCCAAACGATGACCGCGGCATTGCTCGAACTGGTTGCCAAATTCGTGAGTGCGAGACGCTGTTCGAGGCTCAAAGAGTGCGGCAGCACCACCATGCAGCCGTACGGATTGACGATGCGCGTATGCGCCTCGTAACTGGAGCGCTTTCCGGAGACATCTTCCCACTCCAGGCGCACCGGCACGCGCGAATTCATGCGGCGGCCCCGGCGGCGTTCGGCAGATTGCCCTTCGCTCGCCTTGTTTTCGCGCAGCTTTACCGGCATTTTTCCCTCTAACAGGCCATGCTAAAGTTGGAGAAGAAAGCGGTCAATGGTACGAATTTGGACGAAGGCTCCAAAGAGTAGCTGTACCAACGGACAGGCTGCAGAGCCGCACCGGGACAGGCAATATACAAGCGGTGAAAAACCTCATTGTTAATGCGGATGACCTGGGATGGACCGACGGCGTGAATCGCGGGATTGTCGAGGCGTTCCGTCACGGAATTGTGACCAGCGCGTCGCTCCTGGCGAACGGCGCAGCTTTCGCAGGCGGCGTCAAAGCAGCGCGTTCGGCCCCCGGACTGGGCGTAGGCGTCCACCTGAACCTAAGCGATGGCTCCCCAGTGGCCGATCGCGAGACCGTAATGAGCTTGCTCAACGACGATGGCGAATTTGCGGGCGGTCCGGAGAGCTTGCTGCTGAAGCGCGCCCGCCGGGGGCTGGTGCTCCGTGAGGTTGAGGAAGAGTGGGACGCGCAGATTCAGCGAGTGAGCGACGCCGGGATCCAGCCCACGCATATCGACGGGCACAAGCACGTGCACATGCTTCCCGGATTGTTTGAGATTGCCCTGCGGCTGGCGAAAAAGCATGGGATTGGCGCGATTCGAGTATCGCTGGAAGAGTCGAGCTTGCGCGCCGCGCTGGCTTCCGGCGCAAAACACCGTGCGGGCGTGGTAATGAAGCAGGGCGTGCAGGCTCGCGGCTTGAAATTGTTGGCGCGTGACGCGCGGGAGCAGGCCGAGCGCACGGGCATCGCGACCGCGGACTATTTTTGCGGCATTGCGCAAACCGGCGAATTGACTAAAGAAGGAGTGACGCAACTGCTGAAAAGCTTGGCGGAAGGTACGACCGAACTGATGTGCCATCCGGGGTACGTCGACGAAGCGCTGGGGAAAACGGCGACGCGCCTGCAGCAATCGCGGCAAACGGAGCTGGAGATTCTGACCGACACACAGATTCGGAAACTTGTCGCATCGCAGGGGATTCGCCTGATAGACTATGAGTTTGTCACCCAGGAAGCGTAGAGAAGGTTACCGGAAATCCGAATGAGTAGTGATTCGCCCATTCCCTTTTCGATAGTCGTCCCGTTCTATAACGAACAGGAAAACATTCCGCCGTTGTACATGAAGTTGACGGAAGTGATGGACAAAATCGGGGAGCCCTACGAACTTGTGTTCGTGGACGACGGCAGCAAAGACGACACATTCAAAGTGCTCTCGGAAATTTACGAGCATGACCGGCGCGTCAACGTCGTGCGCCTGCGGCGGAATTTCGGACAGGCGCCCGCGCTGAAAGCCGGTTTCGACTTTGCCCGCGGCGACGTGATTATTTCCATGGACGGGGACCTGCAACACGACCCCGAAGAGATTCCGCGATTTCTCGAAAAAATCGAGGAAGGCTACGACATCGTGAGCGGCTGGCGGTACAAGCGCAGAGACCACTGGCTGATGCGGCAGTTACCGAGCCGCGTCGCCAACTGGATGATGGCCAAGCTTTCCGGTGTGGACCTCCACGACTTCGGAACGACGTTTAAGGCCTACCGCCGAGAGGTGCTCTCGGAAATTCACCTTTATGGCGAGTTGCACCGCTTCATACCCGCGCTGGCGAGCTGGGCAGGCGCATCGGTCGCGGAAGTGCCGATCACGAACATTCCGCGGAAAAGTGGCGTGTCGAACTATGGCATCTCGCGCACCGTGCGCGTGGTGCTGGATTTGATGAGCGTGAAGTTTTTGCTGGACTACTCGACGAAGCCACTGCAATTTTTCGGCTTGCTGGGATTGGCGTGTCTGATGGGCGGGGGGGCTATTGGTACGTGGGTGTTCGTTCGCAAAGCGATTTTGGATGAAGGCATCCTGGCGAATCATGGCCCTTTGATCATTCTCGGAATGGCGCTGGTCATGGGCGGCATTCAGTTCATCGCAACCGGCTTGATCGGCGAACTGCTCGCGCGTACTTACTACGAATCGCAGAACAAGCCCGTCTACACTGTGAGGGAATTCCGTAGCCGCCGCGAGGCCATGGCCGGCCGTGACGAGCCACCGCGGACAGCGGGAGCAGCAGGTTGGTAGACGAGTTGGCGATGCCGATTGAGCTTGATTCCTTTCCTCTGAACGATTCAGAGCGATCGTACTTCCCTTCGAGATGCGACGAGAAGCGCTGAATTATCTTGCATGCCCAAATTGCGGCGGCGAACTTAGCTTGCGTGCAGAAGGAGTGCGCGAAGAGGGCGAGCACGTGATGGCCGGGCAGCTCGATTGCCGGGGCTGCAGAACCCAATTTACGATCCGCGCAGGCGTGCCTGTGCTCTTGCCGTTGAATCTGGAAAACGTGAAGATCGAGACGGCCTCGCGATTCGCGGACGAATGGACTCACTGGAGCGACCTGCGCGGATATTACGAAGAAGAGTTTTTCGCCTGGGTGGCCCCGGTGACTGCCGAAGATTTTCGAGGCAAGACCACTTTTGAGGGCGGCTGCGGTAAGGGGCGGCATACTTCCATTGTGGCGTCGCACGGCGCCAAAGCCATTGTGTCGCTCGATTTGGGAGAAAGCGCGTTTGTAGCATTCGAGCACACGCGCGAGATGCCCAACGCGCACGTAGTTATCGGTGATTTGTTGCATCCGCCCGTGAAACCGATTTTTGACATGGCGTTTTCGGTGGGAGTTTTGCATCATCTGCCCAACCCAGGAGCTGGATTTGCGAGCCTGGCGTCGCGAGTGCGTAATGGCGGACGCGTGGTCTTCTGGGTGTATGGATACGAAGGCAACGAATGGATTACGCGGTACGTGAACCCGATCCGACGGGCGGTGACTTCGAAGCTGCCGGCGAGTCTGCTGCGCCTGCTTTGCCTGGCTCCCTCAGCCTTTCTGTGGCTGGTCATCAAGCTCTTTTACCGGCCGAGAGCGGACGGCAAAGGGCCTAAACACCTGCCCTATGGGGATTATTTCGCAGCGATGCACCACTACCCCTTCGATGAGATTCATGCGAACGTTTTCGACCAGTTGGTGACGCCCGTGGCGTATTACTTGAAGGAGGAGGAAGTGCGGCCATGGCTGGCGTCGGGGTTTAAGGATGAGGTTTTGCGCTCGCACAGGGGGTATAGCTGGACAGGGTGGGCGACCGTCGATCGGCGCTGAGAACTCCAACAACAAACAAAATAGAGAAGAGCGGGCGAAAGCGGCAGGACGCGGCGGAGTACGCGGGGCAGCGCGCTGCCGGGCAAGCCGGGGAGAGGGGACCGTGGATCGAAAACACTTTTACGAATTGATGGGCGGCGAGGGCACGCTGGATTACGAATTGTATCTAAACACGAAGACGCTACTGAGCTGCCAGAGCAAATTCGGAGATTTCTGCAATCGCGACGAACTGCAATTTCAGATCGTCCACCAAATCGAAGAATTGTGGATGAAGCTGATTGCGTACACGCTCTTGGACATCGACGAATATTTGCAGCAGGAAAACACGAACCGTGTGAATACGCTGTTCCGGCGTGTCCACCTCGCGCAACGCATGATGAACGAGCAGTTGGGGCTCCTCGAGACAATGTCGCCGAAAGAGTATCAGGAGATTCGCAAGCGACTGGGAAATGGCAGCGGACAGGAATCGCCGGGATTTCGCGTCCTGCTCAAAATGTACCAGCCGCTGTGGCATTCGTTTCAAACGCACTATTTGGACAAACATGGGCTGAGCATCGAAAAAATCTACGATTCGGAGTATGCGCACGGTGATGCGTACGTCGTTGCGGAAGCCCTGGCGGAATTCGACGAGCTGTTCCAGAAATTCCGCTTCGAGCACATGCAGTTGATTCACCGCACGATTGGATTCGGGTCAAAATCGCTCAAAGGGCGGCCCGTGGAAATTCTGGAAGAAGGCATGCGCCACAAGTTTTTCCCCGAACTGTGGGAGATTCGCAATCAGATGACCGACAAATGGGGTGCCGCGTACGGTGTTAAGCGCGAGCCCCTCAGCGGCCACCACTAACTTATTGACGCGCGATGTGGCGGTATTCGCCGCGGAAGAAAAGCAGCGGTTCTCCTCCCTGGACTTCGGCTTCATCCACCTGCGCGACGAAGATCGTGTGATCCCCCGCAACGTGCGCGGCGACAACGCTGCAACTCAGTTGAAGCGAAGTGTCTTCGAGAACGGGAACGCCCGCTGCCGTCCAGCGATAATGCAAGGCCAGCCGTTGCTCGGCCTCGAGATCTTGCTGGCTCTGCGCGAAATATTCGGAAACTGCCTGCTGATGGTTCTTCAAGACACTGACGCCAAACTTCTTTTTCTCATGAAGGAAGGGAAGGATCTTCGCTTTTTCGTCCACGCAAATCAGAATGAGCATGGGATCCAGCGAGACCGAAGTGAACGAGTTCGCCGTCATTCCAAAAACGGCGCCGGGCTCGCGCTCGACGGTGATCACGGTGACGCCGGTGGCGAATTGGCCCATGGCTTGCCGGAACTGTTTGGTCGTGAGCGCGGTTTTGGTCATGGCGGAAGTTTTTGAAGATATCACGTAATATTGCGGCTTGGACACCCCTGTGGACACCCCCCTGGACACTCTCGATTGGCTGCTCGATTCGGACCCCGCCATCCGCTGGCAGGCGATGCGGGATCTTACCGACGCCTCACCAGCAGCGGTCGCCGCGGAGCGCGCCCGCGTCCCGCGCGAAGGGCTTGGCGCTGAAATCCTCACCCGCCAGGGATCAGACGGCTCGTGGCACCGGGCTGATGCCCCTGTCTGGTTGCCGACCCTCTTCACGTTCCAACTGTTGCGCGCGACTGGCGTCGACCGCGCCGACCCTGCCGTCGACTCCGCGGTGGCGCGCCTTGAGGCGGGCTTTCGTTGGGACGAGGAATTCGGCGCGAAGCCGTTCTTCGAGGGCGAGGTGGAGCCGTGCATCAATGGTGGTGCGCTGGCGCTCGGCGCCTACTTCGGTCGCCCGACGGAGAGCCTCGCACGCCGCCTCGTCAGCGAGCAGCTCGACGACGGCGGTTGGAACTGTGAAGCGCCGAAGAGCAGGCGTTCTTCTTTCCACACTACAATTTGTGTGCTGGAAGGGTTGCTCGAGTATGAGCGTGCCGTCGGATCCGCCCCGGAGATCGCGGCGGCCAGGCACTGTGGCGAAGAGTACCTCCTCAAGCGCGGACTCTTTCGACGGCTCTCCACCGGCGAGGTCGCCCATCCGGCTTTCCTGGAACTCGCGTTCCCGCCCCGCTACCATTACGACGTTCTCCGGGCGCTCGACTACTTCAGGGCTGCTGGTCTTCACGACAACGTCCGGCCCGACGCGCGGATGAACGATGCCGTGCAGTTTGTTGAGAGCAAGCGGCAAGCAGACGGTCGATGGCTACTGGACCGTGCGTACGACGAGGCGCTTGCCTTGCCGTTCGCCGAATCGCCGGGTGAGCCAAGCCGGTGGAACACGCTCCGCGCGCTGCGTGTGCGGCGTTGGTACAAACAAGGACAGCCCGCAGCTTCGTCCTAACGGGCAAAAGGAAGCAACGAATTACGACCTCAATGCGTGAGCAGAGCGCGGGCCAGTTTTTGCTTTTGCGCGAGCGTTTTCATAACCGTTGGAACAACGGCAACTTTCAATCCAAGTTTCGCAATTGCGGTGAACTGCGATTTGTCCGCAGGATCAATGACCAGCGTGCCCACAAAATCCGCGTAGATTTTCGCAACTCCCACTGCGGAAGCCTCGTGGCCCAGTTGCGCCAGCATTTTGTCCGAAGGCCCTTTGAGTGATTTGCCGCCGACGATCGGGCAAACGGCGTAAACATCCCTCTTGCGCGCGCGCAGCGCTTCGCGCACGCCAGGGACGGCCAGAATCGGGCCAATGCTGATCAGCGGATTGCTCGGGCAAATGAGAATGCGATCCGCTTCGCGAACGGCTTCAATGACGCCGGGAGCTGGCTTTGCTGACTCCGAGCCCTGAAAACGAATTCCCTTCACCACCGGTTCGGCACGGCGCTTCACAAGATATTCCTGAAAATGCAACGGCCCTTCGTTCGAGTCGATGATGGTGGGGACAGGCTCGTCGGACATCGGGAGAATGCGCGACTTGACGCCCAACGCCATGCGGATGGAATCCGCCGCTTGTGAGAGAGTCTTCCCTTCCCCAAGCATCGCAGTGCGATGAATATGCGTTGCGAGATCGCGGTCGCCAAGATTGAACCAATTTTGGCGGCCAAACGCAGCAAGCCGCTTGAGCGCATGAAACGTTTCACCGCGAAATCCCCAGCCTTTGGCGGAATCGACGATTCCGGCAAGCGTGTACGTCACGATGTCGAGGTCGGGGGAAATTTTTAAGCCATGGAGTTCGATATCATCGCCGGTGTTCACAATGACAGTGAGCAGCGTCGGCTCCATCACCTGGTACAGGCCGAGGAGGAGCTTCGACGCACCCACGCCGCCCGCAAGCGCGGCAATTTTTTCTCTTTTGGTTTCCGCCATGAATTAGTCAAGGAAAGACGAACAAAAGAATTTAACACAGGGGACACAGAGAGCACAGAGCGAACGAAGATATGTTTGTGCTTGTGTAAGACTAGAAGGAGCCATGACTCTGAAGTCTTTCCCGTACAAGTGGACCTGCCTGGTTGGAGTTCTGTTTCTAGGCTCGACCTTGTGGTCTGACATAATGCTTGACGGAGTTGGGTTTCTGCTTGTAATCATTTCTTTCCTCTGTCTTTTTATCAGCCTGATAGCAAGCCTCGGCATCGTAGCAATAGACCGGTCGAAGGAGTCGCTCTACCGCATCCTCATTAATGTTTGTATCTTCCTTCTTTTCTTCCCGACAGTTCGACTGGGCTCCTATCTTGGGGAGCGACTTTTTCTGATGCACCTAGGAAGATTTCAGGAGGCCACCAACCTTGTGATTAGAAACGCCGGGAACAAACTGAATGCCGGGATTTCACGGGCAGGGGCGAGCCTTCCTCCCGGTTATTCCGATCTTCATGTCGCGGATTATGTCCTGCTCGATTCCAGACAGGGAAACGTCACCGTTCGTTACACGAGCCGAGACTCAAGTGCTCTCGGCCACCGAGGATACTTGTACCGATCTGACGACGATTCCGCCGCGTTGAAAAGAGATTTTCCCGGACTAGGCTACAAACGCATTGCTCCTCACTGGTTCTTTTTTTCCGATTGAACACGGCCTCCCGCGCCGCACATCTTGCCAGATAGCCAATTTAGCGGAAGAGGTCTTCGGAGGCGGGGCGGATGATCTGGGCGGCTTGATCGGCGGACGATTCGTAGCGGTAGCCGCGAATCAGCACGACAGGCGAATTTTCGGCTTTGCCCATGAGGAGACCGGCGGCAGCGGCAAGCTCGTCGGCGATGGCAAGAACGGTGGCGGTCAAAATTTTCCCATGACTGTCGCGCGTGCCGCGCAAATCGCGCAGGACCGGCAAGCCCGCAGCGCCAATCGCGACGTTGGTCAAGCCGAGGCGCCACGGGCGGCCAAAGGTGTCGCTGATGATGACGGCAATTCGCTTGTCCGTTTTCTTCCACAGAGCGGCAGCAAGTTTTCGCGCTGAACGATCCGGGCTTTTCGGCAGAAGCGTGACCACGTCGTCGCCAGGAACGTTGGAATGGTCGATGCCGGCATTGGCACAGACAAACCCGTGATGCGTCTCCACAATCAGCACGCGATCGCTGCGCAAGATGCGGCGCGATTGCTTCAGGACAAGCTCGACGACGCGTGGGTCTTTCTTCAAACGCTGCGCAAGCGTGCGCGCTCGCGCTGAGGGCTTGACCGTAGCCAGGCGCACGACCGCACCTTCTGCCTTTGAGACAATTTTCTGCGCCACCACCAGAATGTCGCCATCTTCAAATCGCAATCCTCCCCTGCGCGCGGCATCGACAATCAGCTTCGCCAGATCTGCATTCCGTCGAATCTCCGGCAGCCCCGGAATGCGGGCAAGAGACAATTCCGCTCTAGCGAGCCCCTCCGGGCTTTTGATTCGGGTTTTACTTGCGCGGGAAAGTCTGGCTCGAGATTTTGGCATCGGCGCGAAAAGAAATAGTACGCGAGCGCGCGAAATCTTTCACGCAGGAATCGTCGAGCCACAAAAAGGAACGGACAGGGCGCTTGCCGATTGGCAAACGCCCCGTCCGTTGTAAGTCAAAGAACTGAGCGCCGCTCAGTGATGGGGCTTGTCTTGCTTGGGCGGCTTATCTTGTTTGGGAGCCTTGTCCTGCTTTTGCGCCTTGTCGCGTTCCTGTTGTTGTTTCACTTGCAGCTTTTGCTGCTGTTGATCGTGTTTTTGCTCGAGCTGCTGGAGTTTTTCCTGTTGCTTTTGCTCAACTTTGGCTTGCCTCTGGGCATCGGCGTTTTTCTGGGCCAGTTGCTCGCGTTCGCGAACTTGTTGCTGCTCGACTTTCTGGCGTTCCTGATCCTGCTTCTGGTGAAGGTCTTGAATTTGTGTTTGATGCTTCTGATCGAGTTGCGGATTCGGACGGTCGCTGCCGAACCCTTGCGGCGCATGCCCTTTATCACTGGCGTTTCCTTGGGCTTCCCAGGTTCGGTTGTTGCTGCCGCTGGGACGGGAGGCAGGAGGCCGATCATTAAAGGCTTTTGTGTTGCCCGGGCTGGGCTGATTCGGCGGATTTGCGGCATTGACGTTTGCCGGGCGCTCGGGATTGCCCGGCGTTGTGGCCGGCTTATTGACCGGCATATTCTGCCGCGCGGCCGGACTCACCGGGGGAGCAATCCTGATGTTCGGACGAGCGGCCGGAGCGTTCTCCGCTTGCACTTGCCGCATCTGCGAAATTGCCGGAGGCTGCCCGCCGTTGGCTTGAATGAGCTGCTGCTGTTTGGCAAAAGACACAGGAGCGGGCGGCGGAGTGGTCTTGGCAACGACCGCGCGGCTCGCGAGTCGAGCCGGAGGCATCGCGTGAGCCGGCGCACCAGCGCCAAGCACCGCCTGCCTTGGCGGCGCGACTGCCGGGGCAATCGGCGCGACCTGCGCGCTTGCAACTTCCCTGGCATCGACCCGAACCATGTTCCGGCCCACAGGCTGCGCGGAAGTAAACGCCTGATGCGAAGTAGCGGTCACAGCGCCGGCGACTCTCTGGTTTTGATATGTCACGTTGGTCACGTTCACCGTCTTGTTTACATACACATTGTTATAGACATTTGTGACTTGGGTTCGGTTGATGATGGTGGTGTTCGAGATGTTGACATTCGTCACATAGCGCTGGCTGACGTGATAGGACGGGCAGTAGACGTCACGCGGACCGAGCGGGAACCATGCTACTCCGCCTCCACCGCCCCCAACAGCAATACCTACACCCCAGTGCGGGCCGCCAACCCAAGCTACCAGCGCGGGCGCATACACAGGCCGCACGTAAGCCACGCCGACCACAACTGGCCGCGGCGGGCACGGCACCCAACCCCAAACGCCGCCAACGACTACCCAACGGCCGTAATGGAAGGGCGCAAAACCCCAGGGCGCATCATCGACCCAAGTCCAGCCCCACGGCGCAATCCAAGCCCAGTGGCCGTAGCGATACGGAGCCCAGCCGACCACCACAGTGTGCGGGAACCACACCGTGCCGTACTCCGGCACAGGGCGCCAACCGCCCGCGTCATCGAGATCTTCGTAACCAATCACATCATCGGAAACGTACTGACGCGAGGCGGAGTGGTCTTCGCGGCGATCGCGATCCGCGCACCAGTGATCGAAATCATCTTCGTCACCGCCATAGCCCTCGATGTCGGCGCTCAATTGCTCTTCGCCGCTGAAGGTGCCGGTTTCATGCGGATGAATGGTGTAAGCGGAGCCGCCGCCCGTGACTTCTCCCTGGCCATCCCGCACAGTGACAATCGTAGCGTCCCCTGCCTCATTCACGTTGATGCGGTAATTCCCGGGGCGAAGAATGTTGAACGCCAAATTGGGCGTGTCCACTTCGACGGTCTCATCGTTCTCCAAGCGGCGCACGCGAATGTTCAGCGTGCCTTCGGTCAAGCGGAGCTGAGTGATGTCATCGGTCAGGTTCAGAAAAGAAAAGCCGGTCGTGTCGCCAAGGCGGATGACGGCAGAGCCGAGATGCAGTTCCGCGCGCGCGCCTTGATCAGACCACAGCTTGTCGCCGGTGGTCATCGGGCGGTTCACGACGGCGTTGACCCAGTCGTCCGTGCCGGCGGGGTTAAAGGAAACGTTGCCACGTGTGAAGCTGAGACGCGCCACGCGGCCTGGCGGAT
>Ga0335077_10008900_pt1 | contig 12450 bp, 8 predicted proteins | sample Lox_Sample_31_FD_207151 | JGI IMG/M metagenome (GOLD analysis project Ga0335077, IMG submission 207151) | Soil microbial communities from Loxahatchee National Wildlife Refuge, Florida, United States - Lox_Sample_3.1 | ecosystem: Environmental > Terrestrial > Soil > Wetlands | place: USA: Florida...
GCTTTACGTGGCGCGGCGCACGAACCAGCCCGGTTCCCGGATCCGGACCAAGCTGGTAATCGGCGCCATGCTGCTGAGCTGCGTTCCAGTATTCTTCCTAGTCCTTTGGATGTACGAGGTCCTAAGTCTGAACTTGACGGCCTGGTTCACGAATCCCGTAGACCAGCAGGTCAAGATCTATACCGGGGCCGCACGTGAGCTCGCGCGGGAAATGCAGAGCCGTCTGAATACACAGGCCGCCCTGCTGGCCGCGCAGCCCGAGACAGGACGTGCTCTTGCCGGCGGATCGCCGTCTCATGACGCGCTGGTGGGCTTCGCGCGGCAGCAGAAGCTGGATACCGCCGCGATCCTCTCGCCTTCCGGCAACCCGCTCGACGTTTACGGCCCCTGGCCGGCGCGCGCCGAGGAAGGGCGCACGGTGGTCGGGAACCAGGCCGTGCCGGGCGGCAGCGTGGTGGTGGCCGCGGCGGTGCCGATCGACGCGGCGCAGGACATGGCGCAGATCAAGCAATACAGCGATCAGTGGGCCGAGATTCTCGGCGAGCGCAAGAGCATCCGCTATCTCGACCTGATGCTGATGGTGCTGATCACGATGTTCGTGCTGTTCGTGGCTACGTGGCTGGCCCGGCTGCTGGCGAATCGCATTAGCGTGCCGATCACGGCGATCCTGGAGGCCGCGGGCGAGGTCCGCCGCGGCAATCTGAAGCACCGGTTGCAGGTGCGCGCGGAGGACGAGCTCGCTTTGCTGGTGAACGGGTTCAACCAGATGACGGAAGCGCTGGAGAGCAGCGCCCTGGAGCTGGACCGGCGCAGCCGCTTCACGGAAGCGATCCTGGAGAGCATTCCGACGGGTGTGCTGTCCGTCGGGTCGGACGGCTCGATCCAGCGCGTGAACCCGGCGCTCTCCAAAATCTTTCCGGCCGAGCAGGTGGGGCGCGCCACGCGGCTCGAGGACCTGTTCTCGCGCGACGATACGGCCGAAATCAAGTACCTGATGAAGCGCGCCCGCCGCACGGGCGCGGCGTCGCAGACGCTCGAGCTACACACGGCTTCCCGCAAGCTGCACCTCTCGATCACAGTCGCGGCGCTGGAAAGCAAGCTCACGTCGGGCTTCGTCGTGGTGCTCGAAGACACCAGCGAGCTGCTGCGCGCGCAGAAGGCGGCGGCGTGGCACGAGGTTGCGCGGCGCGTCGCGCACGAGATCAAGAACCCTCTGACGCCGATCGCACTCTCGGCGGAGCGCATCAGCCGGCAGCTCGGCAGACTCGAAATGCCCCCGGGACCCGCGCGGATCATCCAGGAATGCGCGGCCACGATCGGCAAGAGCGTGGAGTCGGTGAAGACGCTGGTCGACGAGTTCAGCCAGTTCGCGCGCTTCCCGGCGGCGCAGCTGGTGCGCAGCGACTTGAATGCGGTGGTCTCCGAGGCGCTGGGGATATTCGAAGGGCGCCTGGAAGGCATCGCCATCCGAACCAGTCTTTCCGGCGGCCTCCCGCCGGTCAACCTCGACCGCGAACAGTTCCGCCGGGCCGTGGTTAACCTGGTGGACAACGCCGCCGAAGCCATGCAGGATTCGCTTGTGAAGTCGCTTTTCATTGCCACCCAGGCTGGAGCCGCGGAGACGGTCGAGCTGGTGGTGGCCGATTCCGGCTGCGGCGTCAGCCCCGATCAGAAGGAAAGACTTTTTCTTCCCTATTTTTCCACCAAGAATCGCGGCACCGGCCTCGGGCTGGCTATCGTGAGCCACATCGTCGCGGAACACGGAGGCCAGATCCGGGTCGAGGACAACCAGCCGGTGGGGGCGCGGTTCACCGTAGAGCTGCCCATTCTTGCGGAGAGCGAGGCGTCGGAGCCGGCTGGGCCTGCCGCGGTGAAAGCATGAAAGCACGCCGGATCCTGGTGGTGGACGATGAGCCTGGAATCCGACAATCGCTGAGCGGCGTGCTGGAGGACGAAGGGTACGCCGTGGAGGCCGCGGAGAGCGGCGAGGCGTGCCTGTCGGCGCTTCCCGGCGCGGGATTCGAGCTGGTGCTGCTGGACATCTGGCTGCCGGGGATCGACGGCATGGAAGTGCTGGCGCGCATCCAGGAGATGCCATTCGGCGAGCGGCCGGTGGTGGTGGTGATCAGCGGGCACGGCAGCATCGAAGCGGCGGTGAAGGCCACCAAGCTCGGAGCCTTCGATTTCCTGGAGAAGCCACTTTCGATCGAAAAAGTCACGGTGGTGACCAAGAATGCGCTGGCGCACCGCACGCTCGAGATCGAGAACACGCGGCTGAAAGCCGACACCAGCGCGCGCTACCGCATCATCGGGGAGAGCGTGCCGATGAAGGCGCTGCGCCAACAGCTCAGCCTGATGGCCGGCACCAACGGGCGGGTGCTGATCTACGGCGAAAGCGGCACGGGCAAGGAGCTGGTGGCGCACGCCATTCACGCCCTGAGCCCGCGCTCCGGACAGGAGTTCGTGGAAGTGAACTGCGCGGCGATCCCGGAGGAGATGATCGAGAGCGAGATGTTCGGACACGTCCGGGGCAGCCTCGCGGGCGCGCAGGAAGACAAGACCGGAAAGTTTCAGAAGGCGGACGGCGGGACCCTGTTTTTGGACGAGGTCGGCGACATGAGCCTGCGCACGCAGAGCAAGGTGCTGCGCGCGCTGGAGGAGCAGCGATTCGAGCCCGTGGGCGCCGCGCAGTCGGTACAGGTGGACGTGCGGGTGATCGCGTCGACGAACAAGAATCTGGAGGACGAGATCGAGCGCGGGAACTTCCGCGAGGACCTGTTCTACCGGCTGAACGTGATTCCCTTCTTTGTGCCGCCGCTGCGCGACCGGCGCGAGGATATCCCCCTGATGGCCGACTTCTTTCTGCGCGAGTTCACCATGGCTTATGGCCGGAAGCCCAAGGAGCTGACGCCGGAGGCATACCGGGTGCTGGCGGAATACCACTGGCCGGGCAACGTGCGCGAGCTGAAGAACCTGATCGAGCGCATCGTCATCTTGAATCCTCAGGTGCGCGTGGATGCGCGCCATATTCCGCTTAGCGGAATCCGCAAACAGGTCGAGCGAACCACCGACCGCTTCGGCAGCCTGCAGGAAGTGCGGGAGGCGGCGGAGCGCGAATACATTCTCAAGAAGCTTGAAGAGACCAACGGCAACGTGACGCGGACGGCCGAGTTGCTCGGCCTCGAGCGGAGCAACTTGTACCGGAAGATGAGGACGCTGGGGATCGGGCCGAAGGAGTAGCCATCACCGTCCGGCGGCGCCCAGCACGCGATTGGCCCAGGCATCGGCGATATCGAGGTTCTTGCGGGCGGAATCGAGGCGGCCGGCGTCGAGGTCCTTTTGCGCCTGCTCCAGAGCGAGTTTCATGCGCGTATAGGCAGCCGTGGTATCGGGGTGTACGATCTGGCCGAGACGGCGGGAGGTGTCGCTGAGCTGCCGGTAGCCGTCCTCGGCGCCGGCGGCCTTCGCGGTGACGTCGGCCAAATGCGCGGCCAGCTTTTCCTGTTCGGCCTGGCCGGCGGGCGGAGTTTCGGGCTGGATGGCGGGTACAGCGGGGGCTTGAGAGTCGGCGGCCGGAACGGATGGGCGAGGCGGGCGGGGCTGCGCGTGAGCGACCGGGTGAGTTGGCGGCGGCGCGGAATCGCCCGGTTCCGGCGGCGCGCTGAGCGCCGCCGCGTTCTGGGCAGCGGCCATCGACAGAGCGGGATTCGAGGATGCCGAAAGGGCGGCCAACGCCTGGTACGCTGCGACCAGCTCACGTGCCAACGCCGGGTCGTGTGCCGCGTAGGGACCGAGTGCATCCAGGGCTTGGAGCCCTCGATTGAGCAGGTCGTCCCGCTGCGGCGATGTCCCGGCCTGGCTTTGGATCGCCTCGCGCAGGCGGCGGACATCGCGGGCCCGCGACGCAGCCGGCGCAGTGCGGGCGCTGCTGCGGCTTAACTCGTCAAGCAGGCGGGTGATCTCCGCCTCTCGCGCGGCGGCGCGATTCGTCTGAATCTTGGCTTCCAGCGCCTGCCAGGTGCCGAACACCCCCAGCACCATGACCAGAGAGCACACCGCCACGGCGAGCCGGTTCCGCTTGACAAACTTCATGGCGCGCTCAGTGAGGTGGCCGGGACGCGCCAGCACGGTGCGGCCTTCGAGAAAGCGCTGCAGGTCTTCGCCCAGTTCCCGGGCGGTGTCATAGCGCTCGTGCGGGTCGCGGCGCAGGCATTTCAGCACGATATTGTCGATGTCGCCGACCACACGCTTCCGAAGCTGAGCGGTGGTCTCCGGCATACGGCTGAGGTCTTCGCGGATCTGCCGGCTGGGCGGCGGGGCGTCGGTGTGGAGCTTGGCGCCCGGATCGCGATACGGCAGGGCGCCGGTGAGAAGCTGGTACAGTACGAGCCCCAGCGAGTAGACATCCGAGTGCCGCGTCACAGGAGCTCCCGAGAGTTGCTCGGGGCTGGCGTAGCCGGGCGTCATCAGGCGGTTACAGGGAACGGTCACTTCGCCCGCGGCCACCTGCAGCTTGGCGATGCCGAAATCGAGCAGCTTGACCGCGCCCTCGTCGGTCACCAGGATGTTGGAGGGCTTGAGGTCGCGATGCACCACGAGGTGCTCGTGCAGGTAGTGCACGGCGTAGCAGATCTGCTGGAAGATGCGCACGCGGCCGGCGACGTCGATCTTGCGGTCGTCGCAGAAGCGGTCGAGGGGCAAGCCATCGACGTATTCCATGACGTAGTAGGGCAGCCCCCCGGCGGTCTGCCCGCCATCGAGGATGCGCGCGATGTTTGGATGATCGAGGTTGGCCAGCACCTGGCGCTCCTGGTTGAAGCGCTGGATCAGCTCGGGGGAAACCTGGTCGCCGCGCAGGAGCTTCAGGGCGACCTGCTTGCGAAACGCGCCGTCGTCGCGGACGGCGAGGAACACGGCGCCCATACCGCCCTCGCCCAGGCGGCCCCGGAGGCGGTAGGGGCCCACCATGGGGTCGCCGGACGTCGGACTGTCGCGCCGCGCCGCTTCGGCGGTCGCGGCGAGATGTCCGGCCCAAAGCTCGCGAATTTCGCTTTCGAGCGCGGTGTCGCCGGCGCACTCGCGGGCCAGGAAGGCGTCGCGATCGCCGTCGGACAGTTGGAGGGCGCGATCGAAGACTTCGCGCAGGCGGAGGAACCGGGCGGTATCCATGGGGACCTCTCCTAGCGCGGCATCAGGCGGGCGGCGTATCCCTTGCCGGTCTGGGCGTAAGCCTGGCTCACGGGTTTGCCGCCGTACTCGCCCGTGGCGGTTTTGGGCCGAACATGGTGAACCACAAACTCGCCCACTTTGACGGTCACCTTGTCGATCTCCTGCTTGGTTTCGGGGTCCAGGACGACGTCCGTGATCTGGTCGATCTCGAAGCGGTCGCCCGCGAGCACACCGTCAGTCTCGCCGATATTGAGCGTCATCTGATTTCCGCTGATGACCGCCACCCGGCCTTCGACGGTGCGCGCTTTCTCCGGTATCTGCGGGATCTTCTGCTCAAGCCACGCCACGACCTTGGAGACCGCGTCGGAGGTGGCTTCGCCAATAATGGTCTGCTCGAAATTGGAGCTCGTCATGTCCGAGTTCACGGCGCCTCCTTTGCCCTTGCCGGCCATGAGGGCGCCCCAGTCGTTGCTGGTACGCTTGGATTCGCCGCGCGCCTCCCCGGTCTCGACGACTTCCAGGGTCTCGGCATCGATGATGCGCAGGGCAATCGCGACTACCGCCTTCTCCTCCTTATGGACGTTGCCTAGCGCGCCAAATGGCCCCGGGAGATTGGTCGCCACGCCGTTGCGCTTTTTGGAGTCATCGCGGCCGAATATCGTGATGTCGCCGTAGAGGATCGCGTCCGCTCCGGTGACCTTTCCGATTTTGGCCTTGGTCCCCTGTGCCACGCGGTTGGTGGCGCCGAAATCCTGCTCCTTCAGGGCGTCGTCCACTTTGGCCCGCTCGAGCAGAGTGATGTTCTTGGATTGTGCCAGGCGCGCCGTGAGCATGGCGCGAATGCCATCTCCGATGTTCACGTCGCTCTGGAACCAGTAGTTGACCCAGGTCCTGACCGTGGAATAATCGAATGGCTTCACAGCCAGGCGGCGCTTGTGGGGTCCCGCGGGTGTGCCACCCATGGACGGCGGAAACGATGTCTCTTCGCCCGATGGAGTTGCAGCCAGCTCCGCTTTCGGGGGTGTCACGGCCGACGTGGCCGCCCCCGCGGCCGGCTTCACACTCGCGGAGGGATCCATCATTACGCTGATGATGTTCTCCGAGGCTCCGGCTTTGGTCAGTTTCACCATGTCGGCCGTGGTGAGGTTGACCGGCTTGTTTTCGCGCTGCAGGGTCTTGATGATGAGAGGTTCCGAGATCCCCTCTTTGAGAAGTTGAATCACGTTATCGACCGGCGAAGCGGTGGACGTCCCGGCCGGCTTAACTGCCGGCGCGGCGGGCTTGGCGGCAGGCGCCTTGTCCTGAGCCGCCAGGACACCGGTTAATGCGAATATTGCCAGTATTTGCTTAAGCATCTTTTTCCTCCTCTGTTGGTTCCGTACCCGCCTCCAAGGCGAAGGTCAGGTCGAAATGTGGTCACCTTTTTCCCGCGCAGGATCGAGCCGGCGGAGCAGCCAGGCTCGCGCGAACGTCCAATGGCGGCGCACGGTCGAATGAGAAACCTGTAGAACTCCGGCCACCTCGCTGTCGCTGAGGCCCGAAAAGAACTTGAGCTCTACGACGCGCGCCGCTGCCGGATCCAGCTTCTCCAGGCGGGCAAGCAGCTCGTCGACTGCCTCGATATCGCACTCCGGCAACGGCGCCGCGTGGCGGCCTTCCTCCAAGACAACTTTCAAGCCCTGCCCTCGTTTGGCGGCGCGAAACTCGCGGCCGTGATCCACCAGCACGCGGCGCATTTGCGCGGCGGCGACGGCGAAGAAGTGCGTTCGGCTCTGCCAGTCGATTTCAGCGCCGCGGAAGATCCGGAGGTACGCTTCATGAACTACCGCTGTCGGCTGTAGCGTGTGATCGGGCCGCTCGCCCGCCATGAAATGGCGGGCAATTCCACGGAGGTCCGCGTACACAGCTTCGAGCAACTGGTTCGCGGCAGCCCGGTTGCCCTCGCGGACCTCCTTCAAGAGGTGGGTGATCGTTTGCGCCTGGGGATGCATGAATGATCCACAGTATGGGGGAGGGACATCCCCCGTGGGAAGTGAGGAAACGTGAGTCACAGCTAGTTCCCCACAGCGATGTAGAGCTTCTGCGGCCCGGCGGCGCCGCCCAGGTTCACCGAGAACGGCATGGCGTTATCCGCGGTGACATTGGGTACCACTATGTTGAACTGGTACAGGCCGATGTTGTTGGGCGCCAGACCGTCGTAGGCGAGGCTGGCCGCGGGAGACGTGCCGAAGAGGAACTGGACCGGAGTGTTCAACGAGTTGAGCTGGGTGACTACGGTTCCGGCGGTGAGGCCGCCGCTGACCGGGCCGAAACCGACGCCATAGATGGTGATGACGTCGCCCGGCTTCGCGGGACGGGAGGTGACGCCCGCAATGGCGCCTTGCGGGAGAACGAACGTCTGCCCGTCATTGAAGAACGCCGCGACGTACTGCTTGCCGCCGATCGTGAAGGAGGACGGGGCCAGCAGGCCGGGCTGGGTCGGGTTCACCGTCACCTGGAAGGAGTTGCTGGCGCCGTTGGAGTTGGTGACCGTTACCGCGATGTTGCCGGTGGGGGCGGTCGAGGCAACCAGCGCGTTGATCTGGCCGCCGCTGATGTAATCGAGGAACGCAGGCACGCCGCCGATGGAGACGCTGACTCCGTCGAGCGCGATGGGCGCTACGCCGTTCACGATATCGGCGCCGGTCCAACTGCGGGAGTGGGACGCGAGATTCGTTCCGTAGATCTCGATCCACGAGCCCGGCGCGATGGCAGTGGAGGCTCCGAAGGCGCTGGCGCTGATGATGGACTTGATGATGGGCGGTGTCGCAGCGCTGAGCGTAAACGAGATATCGTCGGCGGTGTAGAAGCTGTTGGGAAAGGTCAGGCTGATGTGGACGCGCCGCGTGCCTGCCGGCAGCGTGTCGGACTGCGAGGCGGGGACCAGGCCCGAGCCGGTATGGCTGGACGGGCCCAGTTTCGCGGTAGGAGCCAACTGTTTGCCGGACCAATCGAAGAACTCGTAGGTGAGGGTGGGGCTCGATGTGCCGGCGGTGCCGCCAAGCCAGGCGGAGACGGTGTAAGTTACCTTGCCGGCGTCTGTCAGGCTCGCCGCCGGCGAGACATCCAGGTCCTGATACATGCTGGCGTTGGTGGTTCCCCCGCAGAAGAGATTTACGCCGCGATCCGGCGGCCCTGGATCCGTGGCGGCGATCCACCCTGTCCCGCCGTAAGGGCAAACCGACGTGTTTTCCGCGGTTGACCAACCCGGCACATAAAGCGTGCTGTTCGCGCGCGTCGCGCTTGGACCCGACTCCGCATCGCCATTGGCGATCATGTTGACGCCGAGCACAGGGCCTGGATCGGTTCCGAGCTGGGCCAGAACCAGCGAGAGACTGTCGGCAACTCCGTAGAGATTGTTGGACGTCAGGGTTACCGTAATCCGGGTGGTGCCGGATGGGACAAGTCCGACCGCCTGCTGCTGCGACAGTCCGACTCCGCCATAGCCCCCGGGGCCGATCTGGGTGCTGCTGAACGTCTGCCCGGCGGAGTTCTTGAAAGCCACCACCATTTGGATGGGGGCGCCCGCGCCGGCCACGCGGCCTCCGAGAAAAGCAGAGGCCGTGAATCTGATGTTTCCCGTGCTGATGAGAGAAGCGCCGGAGGAGACGTCGATATCCTGTGCGAACGTCGACACGCCGCTGCCGCCGGCGAAATACTGGAAGGCGTGATCCTGCGGAGCAGGATCGCTCAACAGCACGTAGCCCGTCAGGTCGTAGGGTAAGACGGTAGCGTTGCCGGTGCGGGTCCAGCCGGGAACACTACCAACAATGTTGGTAATGCCTGTTCCCGCCGGGCCTGCTTCGGCGCCTCCGTTCACAATCAGATTCGGGCCCAGAATGCTTTGCGCGTGCGCCAGCGGCACCGCGACCGACAGCCAGGCAACCAACTTTTTCATCGCTTTCCTCCGAGTGCAGATTCAGTATCCGAACACGCCACGCCGGATGAGAAGTGAAGGAACGTTCGGTCACGCGCGTGAGTAACGCGGTCTCACCCGCCCGGGCACATTCGGACCTGCGCTTCTAAAGCGCGGGCGGCGGCGAGATTTGGTCAGGATTTCGCGACCAATATTTCTTGATCAACGGCACCGACCGCTTTGCGCTTCTGCGGGCATGCCGATTCAATTCTTCCTCACGCAAGATCACGCGCTGCTCGCGGAGTACTTCGAGCTGCGCAGCCGCGTCTACCGCCGGCATTACCCGCACCTCGCCGCGCACTTTGGCCGCGAAGAGGCGATGGACCATCGTAGTCATGTCGTCGTAGGCTTCGACCGTCGCGTCATGGCGGGAGGCCGCATCACGATTTCGTGGCCGGACCGTCCGCAGGCGATGCCCATGGAGGGGCCCGGTTTCCGCCTCGTGGATCTGTTCCCCGGCTGGAAGCTGGTCAGCCAGCCCTACGCGGAGTTCTCGCGAGTCGCGGTCGATCCCGTCTGCGCCGCCGGACGCCGCTGCAGCCTGGGGCTGATCGGGAACCTCGCGCGGACCACGGCAGCGATGGGAGTGGACCTCGTCTTCAGCATCTGCCCGGAACCGCAGGTGCGGTGGAACGAAGCGAACAGCCGCAGGTGTGGCGTGGAGTTCCATGTATTCCCGGAAATCGCGGTGCCGAATCCGTTTGGAATTCCCATGACCCTGTGCGCGTACACGGGACTGGTCGCGGCGTACTCACTGAAGCTGTCGGCGTGAGGGTATCATGAGGCTCACACTCTTAGTCGCCGAAGCGGCGTGCTTTGCGAGCTTCGGATGGGCGATGCTGCGGCACTTTCAGAGGGCCGGAAAAACCGGGCCGGGAACGATCTTCACGGCTGCCGTGGCGCCGGCCTTTGCGGGGCTTCACGTGATGGCGCTGGCTGGCATGCCGCTGGCGCAGCCGCGGCCGGCGCTAGTCCTATATATGGGCGGCGCCGCACTGTTCTGGTGGACGGTGCGGGCCACGCGCGGCCGCGGCCTGGCAGCGTGCTTCCAGGGCCGGATCCCGCCGGCGGTGATCCGCGACGGCCCGTACCGCTGGATGCGGCATCCGTTCTATACGTCGTACACGCTGGTGTGGCTCGCGGGATTCGCGGCCACCGGGTGGTGGCCCCTGGCCATGACCGCGGGCTTCATGGCATCTCTATATGGTTGCGCAGCGTACACGGAAGAACGGGATCTTTTGCGCAGCGTGCTGCGCGAGGATTATCGGAATTATAAAGGGAAGCGGCACTAAAATCGGACCACGCCGATCTGGTCTACGAGGCGCTGAAAACTCGCGTGGGCGTGCAGGTGCCGGAAAAACGGGTACGAAAAGAACCAGACGGCGAGCGGGTCGCGGTCCTCGACGCCGGCCTCCAGGTGGCGCACCGCAAGATCGGGCTTGCCCACCCCGAGCCAGCATGCCGCGAGCTGGCTCGGCGGAATGTAGCGGCCGGCTCGCTGGATGCCGCGAAACCAGGAGATCCGCCGCTGGGCGGTTTTGGGATGCCCGCTCAAGCCGGCGAAAAGGCCGCGCAATCCCCACGTAACGGGCCGCTCGTGGAGCCGCAGCGGCGTTTGATCGAGCACCCGCAGCGCCTCCGCGGGATCGCCGAGCGCCTCCAGGAGGATGGCACGGTTGAGGTGGTGCTGATAATACTGTGGCGCAGCCGCAAGGGCCGCGTCGATGGTTTCCCGCGCTTCGGGATAATCGCGCGCGAGCATCTGGAGCATCGCCAGATCGCCGAGCAGGGTCGGGTTGCAGTAGCCGAAGTGATCGACCGTGCGCTGCAGAATCAGCACGGCCTCGCGCGGACGGCCGCGTCCCACCAGGAACGCGGTGTACCAGACGTGCGTCTCGGCCTCGCCGCTGCTCGCTTCGATGGCTTTCTGATACGCCTCGCCGGCGCCGGTCCAATCGAGGTCGAGGGCCTGCAGGACGAGCGCGCGGGCCAGCCAGGCCTGCCATGCCGGCACGGGCGTCTCGAGGGCTCGGCCGGCGAGCACGCGCGCCTGCTCCAGGCAGGGCCGCGGGCGTGAACCGTGAATGGCCTGCGACGCGAGCGCCTCGGCTTTCAGGGCGAGGGCGAGTGAGAAGTCCGGCGCGTCGCTCAGCACAGCGTCCAGATGTGAAACCGCCGTCGCGTAGCCGGAGACGGTCCGCGACTCCAGGGCCACGCGGGCGCTCCACAAGCGGCTGGTGGCGGCCGCCGAGAGCCGCGCCCTGCGGGAGAAGCGCGGCACATAAGTTCCCTTGGGCAATTCGATCACGACGGCGTCCGCGCGCCCGGGCCCGGCGTAGTAGTGAAGCAGCGATTCGCGCAGGTTCGCGGCCGTGGTGCGCACGATCGAATCGCACCGGGGATCGAAGGTGAGCAGATCGCGCCCGAAAATGTCCGCGGCCACGGTCTTCTGGCTGAGGTCGTTCTCCTGGCCCGCCAGTGCGCGCTCCACAACGTAGGCGAGAAAACGAAGCTCGGCGGGAGGCACGCGCCCCTGACGCCGGACCAGGTCCAGCGCGTGAGTAACTTCGTACGCTTCCGGTAACGCCATGACTGGGGTTAATACCGGGATTATCCCCCACCTGAGTGAAAGAGGCCCGTGATGTTACTAGTTTCGCCGATTCCCTAGTATATTCGAGAACGGGGTCGCCTCGGTCCGCCGCCCCAAGAATGACAAGAGCCGTATTGGATATGGCGAGCTTCATGCTGGAAGCTACTTCGATGGCGATGGCGTTGCGGCCGAACGGAGGGGATCAGCGGTCCTCGATTCCGGAGAACGTGTGCCGCGCCCATTTGCAGAAAGTAACCTCCAGCGCGACCTTAGCACGCGCGGAACAACTGCGCCGGTTACTCGAATGGCTGGGAGAGCGGTCACTTACTCCCGGGGCGCCGCCTCCTACCGAAAAGGAAATCGGCGAGACAGTGCTGCGGCGTCGCGACTTCGACCCTCAAACGGACTCCCTGGTTCGCAAGGAAATGAGCCGCTTGGGGGAGAAACTGCGAGCTTATTATGCGAAGGAGGGGCTGCGGGACCGGCTTCGCATCCGCCGCGCGGGAGGTTACGTGCTCGGCTTTGCCTGGTGCGAGCCCGAGAACGGCGATCTCAGCGCGCTTTCCGATTCGGTCTGCCTGTTGATCCTCCCTCTCCGATCTCACCCGGATTTGACGGAGGATGGTTTCCGCATGACCGAGGAACTCCTGGTGCGCGCGGGAGAGGCCGGAGGCGCGAAGCTGGTCTCGCCCACGACCGCGCTCAGCTACGCGGGACGGGTGGGCGACATCCGGGA
>Ga0335077_10008901_pt1 | contig 12446 bp, 10 predicted proteins | sample Lox_Sample_31_FD_207151 | JGI IMG/M metagenome (GOLD analysis project Ga0335077, IMG submission 207151) | Soil microbial communities from Loxahatchee National Wildlife Refuge, Florida, United States - Lox_Sample_3.1 | ecosystem: Environmental > Terrestrial > Soil > Wetlands | place: USA...
CCAATGCGTTCGCCCTCGATGAGCACCTTCTGGTGGGGATGCAAGGAAGCCGTGGTTACATCCACGATCGTAACGTCTTCGATGGCGATGGGACGGTCCGCGGCGCCCAGCAACGAGCACGTGGCCAGCGCAAGCAGCAGCTTCAAGCGCAACAACCAGGATATCAGCGGATCTCAGGCGAGCGTCGCGCGTCCGCGCGAGCTGCCGGAGGCGTACGCACAGCGCTCGCGTAGCGAACATCGGTCGCACGCGGGCTTTCGCTTGCAGACTTCCTGGCCGTGGCGCTTGAGCAGAAGAAAAGCGCGCTGGCGAGCTTCAACGCTCGCCGGAACCTGCGCTTCGATCGCCTGTTGCGCTTCGCGATAGGTCACGCCGTAGTTTTCGCGCTCACGCCCGCGAAGAATTCGGACCAGCACGTGCGGGCAGTTGGACGGAACCGCCGCGATGGGCGCGATTCCGGCGAACAGGAGAATGCGATCCGCGCCGGGATCGCCGATGGTCGGAAATTTTTTGAGCAGCTTGCGGGCTTCGGCGAGCGATCCGGAGAGCCGCTCCCGCAAATTGCCGCCGCACTCGTCGACGACGCGCGCCGCGATCTCTTTAAGCCGCGCGGCCCGGCTTTCCGGCACCATTCCTCCCGCCGTGGCCGCGCGCACGAGCTGCGCATCCGAAGCGGCCAATATCTGCTCCGGCCGCACGCCCACGGATTTACTCAACGATTCCCAACCGCGCGCGCAGTTCGCGTCGCTTTGCGGATAGCCGGCGTTCCACCACAGCACAAATTGGCAGGGGTCGGCCGGCCATCCCGGCTGCTGCGGACCGTAAACGGATTCAAGCTGCTCCAGAATTTCCGCGACCGTGATTTTCGACGATGCGCCCACTGACTCCGTATAATAATCCGATGCGCACCCTCGCGCTTGCCCTGGCGCTCGCCGGTCCCGTGTTCGCGAGAGTGAACTTCGTCCGCGACGTGAAGCCGATTCTCGAATTGTACTGCGTCCGCTGTCACGGGCCCGAAGCCGCGATGAAGAATCTGCGCCTGAATCGGCGCGAGCGGGCCATGCTGGTGATCGTGCCACACAAACCGGAGGAGAGCCGTCTGTACCTGGCCGCGAAGTCCGGATTCATGCCGCCGGGCGAGCGCAAGCTTTCGCTCGCGCAGCTCGAAATCCTGCGCCGATGGATCGCGGAGGGCGCGCGCTGGCCTAAGAACGTCGAGCTGACGCCGAAAAATCCGTTTTTGCCCCACTGAATCGGAATGGCGACTCCCGCTCAATCTCCGCGTATCCCGAAACTGCGCTCGCCTGCGCGGGCGCTGTTCGACGCGCATCGCTACAATGACGCATTCATGATGGTTGCCCTCACGCCGCTCGTTGGCGCATTGATCTGGTGGCTGCTTCCATCGCGCGCAAGGCCCGATCAGCGCGAATGAGCGCTATGCACCGGCCCCGATGCTAAGCTGATAAACATCGGTGTTCCTTCATGGCCAAAAAACATTCCCTGCATTCTCAACCACATCGATATTCGCGCTAACTTCCAGCTCCCCACGAACCACTACCCTTGAATCAGAAAGGTTGGCGCTCTCATCGGCCTCCAGCCTTACCGAGTGGCGATCAAGTTCTCGAGACACTGTCGTCGCAACGTCATATCCGTAGCATGCTTGTAGGATGACGATGGGCGAACGCCTGATGCGAGAAGTTCGGGCGAGCAGTCGCACGTGGTTGTGGCGATGCCGTGCCGTTGCGGCCAATTGACGGCCCCAGTCGATGGGGGTATTAGCGTCGGCGAGCCGGCTCATTTAGAAAAGGTGGTAAAGACGGAAGAGCGCAGATAACACACCGATGCGGGCGTGCTACGTCCAGCGGATCGTAGAATCGTTGGTATGCAACACGGCCTGAACATCCGCGCGGAAGCAGCGCTCGACCTGGTCTCGCTCGGCGCACTCGTGCATCGTCTCGACCCCGGTCAAGTTCCCTTCCATAAAGCGCACCAGTACGCGATCCACGTCAGCGGAGGTGAGTTCAACGTCGCGGCCAACCTCGCCGATTGCTTCGGCATGCAAACCGGGATCGCCACCGCCATGGTCGATTATCCCGTCGGCGGACTGATCGCCGAGCGCGTGAAGGCGATGGGCGTGAAGCCGTTCTACAAATGGTTCGAGCATAACGGCGTGAACGGTCCCAATCTCGCGGCGGTGTACAGCGATCGCGGATTCGGCGTGCGCCCGCCGGTGGTTTTCTACAATCGCGCCAACGAAGCGGGCGCGCTGCTCAAACCCGGCGATTTCGACTGGAACAAAATTTTTTCGGGCGGCGTGCGCTGGTTCCATAGCGGCGGAATTTTCGCCGCGCTCTCCGCATCGACCCCGGAGGTGATCATCGAAGGCATGCGCGCCGCGCACGCCGCCGGCGCCGTCGTTTCCTTCGACCTCAATTTTCGCGAGAAACTGTGGCGCGTTTCAGGGGGCCAGGATCGCGCGACGGAAGTGATCGGGCGCATCGTCGAAAATGTCGACGTGCTGGTGGGCAACGAAGAGGACTTGCAAAAAGGGCTGGGCATCGCCGGACCGGAAGTCGCCGTGAAATCCAGGCTCGATCCGGGCGCATTTTTCGGCATGATCGATCGTGTGGTGGCGCGCTACCCGCGCATCAAGATCGTCGCGACCACGCTGCGCGAGGTCCATTCCACCAATCGCCATAGCTGGAGCGCGGTGGCCTGGATCGACGGAACAACGCACGTCGCGCCGGCCTGCGAGCTGGAGATTTACGATCGCGTGGGTGGCGGCGACGGCTTCGCCTCGGGTTTTTTCTACGGCCTGCTGACGGGCGAGCCCGCCGAAAGCTGCGTGCGTCTGGGATGGGCGCATGGCGCCCTGCTCACCACCTTCCCCGGCGATACGACCATGGCCACGCTCGACCAGGTGAAGAGCCTCGCCAAAGGCGGTTCAGCGCGCATCCAGCGCTAGTAAGCGATCGGCCTCGGCCGGACGGCTTAGATGGCACGGCTTCAGCCTGAGGACGCCGCGACCTCACGAATATCGCGCGACTCGAGCACCTTTTTCGGAGCGCCCCGCCGCGCGACCGCCAGCATCGCTCGACCGATCTGCTCCGTCGTCAAAATCGAACTCGGGAAGAGAACACGGACCAGCGGCAGCACCGGCCCTGCCAGCGAATAAAAAATCCGCACAGCGCGAGTCCTCGACTTGATTCCATCGAGCGGCTGAATCAGGCCGGGTCGAAACATATACGCCGCCTGGAACGGCAGCCGCAGCAGCGCGTTTTCGGTTCTGCCTTTCACGCGCGCCCAGGCAACGCGCCCGCGCTGGGAGCTGTCCGTGCCGGCCCCCGATACATAGATGAACGTCATCTTCGGGTTCAGCCGCGCCAGCGTCTGCGCCGCCGCAAGCGTCAGATAGTAGGTGATGCGCTCGTATTCCGCTGCGTCCATCCCCACCGACGACACGCCCAGGCAGAAGAAACACGCGTCGAGACCCGAAAGCGCCGATTCGATCGCCGCATAATTCCACAGATCCGCGTGAACGATCTCGCGCAGCTTGGGATGACTGAACGCCGTCCGCCTGCGAACCACGATCGTCACCGCGCTCACTTCCGAATCGAGCAGACATTCGCGCAGCACGCCCTGACCGACCATCCCCGTGGCGCCGAACAGGATGAGGTTCATGCGTTCGGCGGAGGCGGCAGCGGACCGCGCGCGTCCTCGAGCCGCGCGCCGATTTCGAGCAGCAGCTCCTCCTCCCACGGCCGTCCCACGAGCTGTATGCCCACCGGCAATCCATCGCTCACCGCGAAGGGAACCGTCAGGGCAGGGAAGCCGAGAAGGTTGAAAGTCGTGACGCTCATCATCGCCTGAAACAATCCGATCTCTTTTGTTTCGGTCGTAAAACGCCGCTCCCGATGATGAAACGCCGCGATGGAAGAAACCGGCATCAGGATCACCGGGAATTTCCGCATCTGCTCGAGCAGGCGGCGGCGCATGGCGTCGCGAGCGGCGAGCGATTCGGCAACTTGCCAGCCCGAAGCGGGCGGACGTTCGAGCTGGCGATCGAGTCCTTCGGTGTAAGTCCAGTGCGCCTCCGACTCGCGGCCCGCGATGCGCTCCTTCGCGTCGCGCGCCGGAAGCTCGCCGAAGAAGAAATTCCACAAATTGGGCGCGCGTTCGATCCCCTCGGGGCGGAATTCGTCGACCGTGAATCCGGTCCCGCGGAGCGCCGCGGCGGCATCGCACACGGCGGTTCGAATCGCAGGCTGAACAGGAATCGTGTAGAACTGCTGCATCACCCCGATGCGGACGTCCGTCGAAAGATCGCGCAACGGAACCGGCGCCGAGAACGGATCGCGCTCATCATAGCCGGCGAGAATTTCAAACAACAAGCGAACATCGGCGACCGAGCGCGCCATGGGACCCATTACGCCGATCCCGAATCGGTCCACCGGACGATGCCCGTGAGAGGAGATGCGACCCGGCGTGGGTTTCAATCCAGCGATCCCGCAAAAATGCGCGGGAACGCGGATGGAGCCGCCGCCGTCGCTGCCCACCCCGCCGGGCGAGCAGAAGGCCGCGATCGCCGCCGCCTCGCCGCCGCTAGATCCACCCGGCGTGCGATCCAGGTCCCACGGATTATTGGTGCGGCCCGTGATGAAGTTGTCAGTTTCGTAGCTGGTCAAAAATTCCGGAGTATTCGTTTTGCCGATGACGATCGCTCCGGCGCGGCGGAGTCGCGCAACCACGGCGGAATCCTCCGATGTCGGCGCTTCCGGCGCGAAATAGCTGCCCAGCCGCGTGGGAAGTCCCGTCACGTCGAAGCTGTCCTTCACCGTGACCGGGACGCCGTGCAGTGCGCCGGTCTTCAGTCCCGCCTCGGCGCGGCGAGCCGATTCGCGCGCCTGGTCGGCCAATAACATGGTGAAGGCGTTGACGCGCGGATTCACGCGCTCGATCTGCGCGAGCAGCGCGTTCACCAGTTCGAGCGAAGAAATGGTCCCAGCGCGCACCATGGACACCATTTCCGCGAGCGAGAGTTGATGCAGCATCTAAGAGGTTCCTCAAAAAAGGGGACAGACCGCTTTGTCCACGCCCACCGCTCTCGAAGCCAATTGAGACATTCTTGACCGGGGACAGAGTAGTCTGTCCCCTTTTTTGAGCACACTCCTAATGCGCGATCTGGTGCAGCACGTAGGGCAGAATTCCGCCGCTGCGATAATATTCGGCCTCCACCGGCGTGTCGATTCGCGCGATGGCGTCGAACGTCTTCTCATCCGCGCTGACGCGGACGCGCGTCTTTCCGGTGGAATCGACCGCGTGGGCAACGCCGTGAATCGAATACGTCTCGAACCCCGTGAGTCCCAATGATTCGCGATTGTGCCCGGGGAGAAATTCGAGCGGCAGAACCCCCATGCCCACCAGGTTCGAACGGTGAATACGCTCGAAGCTTTCGGCGATCACCGCGCGCACGCCGAGCAGCAGCACTCCTTTCGCGGCCCAGTCGCGGGACGATCCGCTGCCGTACTCTTTTCCCGCGATGATGACCAACGGCACGCGCCGCTCGTGGTAGCGCATCGCCGCATCGTAGATGAACATACGCTCGTTCGACGGGATGTGCGTGGTCCAGCCGCCTTCGGTTCCCGGCGCCATCTGATTCCGCAGTCGCACGTTGGCGAGCGTTCCCCGCACCATCACTTCGTGATTCCCGCGGCGCGAGCCATAGGAGTTGAAATCGGCCGGCTTGACTCCCAGAGAGATGAGATATTTTCCGGCCGGGCTATCGACCGCGATGTTGCCCGCCGGCGAAATGTGATCGGTGGTGATGGAATCGCCCAACACGGCGAGCGCCCGCGCGCCTTCGAAATCCTGGACGCGCCACGCGCTCATGTCGTCGAAATACGGCGCGCGCTTGATATAGGTCGATTTCTCCGACCACGCGTACAGATCGCCGTGCGGAACCTGAATCGAGTTCCACTGCTGGTCGCCGGTGAAAACTTCGGAATATTCCTTCGCAAACATTTCCTTGCGCACCGATTTTGCGATCGCGCTCTGCACTTCCTGCGGCGACGGCCACAGCTCGCGCAGAAAAACGTCGCGGCCGTGTGAATCCTTGCCCAGCGGCTCATGCGCCAGATCGACATCGACGCGTCCGGCCAGCGCGTAAGCCACCACCAGCGGCGGCGAAGCCAGATAATTCGCGCGCACCAGCGAATTGATGCGGCCCTCGAAATTGCGATTCCCCGAGAGCACCGCGGCGACCGTCAGTTTCTCCGCTTGCACCGCCGCGGCGACTTCGTCCGGCAGCGGACCGCTATTGCCGATGCACGTCGTGCACCCGTAGCCCACCAGGTTGAAGCGCAGCTTTTCAAGATATGGCACCAGCCCGGCGTCATTCAGATAATCCATCACCACTTTCGACCCGGGCGCGAGGCTCGTCTTCACCCACGGCTTCACATTGAGCCCGCGCTCCACCGCCTTCTTGGCAAGCAGGCCCGCGGCGACCATCACCGACGGATTGGAAGTGTTGGTGCAACTCGTGATCGCCGCGATCACCACCGCGCCGTCCTGAATGGTGCCGTTCGACGCCACTTGCGCCGATTTTTGCGCCGCCCCGAGGGCAGCCAGGAAATTCTTCTTGACGTCGGGTAAATCGATGCGGTCCTGCGGACGCTTGGGGCCGGCAACCGATGGAACCACGGTTGAAAGATCGAGCGAAAGCGTGTCGGAGAACACCGGCTCCGGCGCGCCGTCCACGCGAAACAGCCCCTGCTCCTTCGCGTAAGCCTCCACCAGCTCGATCCGTTGCGCGGGCCGGTTGGTCATGCGCAGATACTCGAGCGAAGCGTGGTCGATGGGAAACACGCCGATGGTCGCGCCATATTCAGGCGCCATGTTAGAGATAGTGGCGCGGTCGGCCACGCTCAATGCGCCCACTCCGTCTCCGTAAAATTCCACGAATTTCCCCACCACGCCTCTCTTGCGCAGCATTTGCGTGACGGTGAGCACCAGGTCCGTCGCGGTCGAGCCTTCCGGCAGGCGTCCGCTCAGCTTGAATCCCACCACCGCCGGCAACAGCATCGAGGTCGGCTGCCCCAGCATGCACGCCTCCGCTTCGATCCCGCCCACGCCCCATCCGACCACGCCCAATCCGTTGATCATGGTGGTGTGCGAATCCGTGCCGACCAGCGTGTCCGGATAAGCCGCGCCGTCATTTTCAAAAACCACCGGTGCAAGATATTCCAGGTTCACCTGGTGCACGATGCCGGTATCGGGCGGCACCACGCGAAAATTCTTGAACGACGATTGCGCCCACTTGAGCAGCGCATAGCGCTCCTGATTGCGCTGAAACTCGAGCAGCGCATTGACGCTGAACGAATCCGCGGTGCCGAATTTATCCACCTGCACGGAATGATCGATCACCAGGTCGACCGGGATCAGCGGATTGGCTTTTTTCGGATCGGCGCCCATCGCCGCGAGCGCGTCGCGCATCGCCGCCAGATCCACCACGCAGGGAACTCCGGTGAAATCCTGAAGCAGCACGCGCGCCGGACGAAAATTGATCTCGCGCACCGCGGCCGAGGGGTCCCACTGCGCGACATATTCGATATCCGAACGCCGCACCGTGTGGCCGTCCTCAAAGCGCAACAGGTTTTCGAGCAGAATCTTGATCGAATAAGGAATGCGAGTGAGCGAAAACCCGCCCTTCTCGAGCGCCGCCAGGCGATGAATGCGATACGTCCGTCCGCCGGCGTGAAGCTCGCCCGCCGAGCCGAAGGAATTTTGACTGTTCATGAGTAATTCCATTTTAGTGCAGCCGATTGCATGCGCGAAATTGGAACCAATCCCGCGGCAGAGGGAAAGTCCCATGGGAGAATGAATTCATGGCGCGATATCTCGCGTTACCAGTTTTGGCCGCCTGCCTTGCGAGCGCCACAGCGCAGTGGTTGGCGCCGCAGTTCGAGGTCGCGTCGATCAAGGTTAATAAGAGTGGACACGGCGTCGTCGGCGGCTGTCACGGAATCGATACGCTGCATTACGGCTCACAGGCACCGTCGCCTGGGCCGGTGCCGCTTGGGTGGTGCGTAATTACGTCTGCGCGGCTGGGCCACCTGATCAACATCGCGTTTGGGCTCCGCTCGCCTGACCTCATCCACGGCGGCCCGGACTGGGTGACGCATGGCGCCGACCGCTTCGATATCGAAGCCAAGGTTGAAGACCCGATGAATACGAGTCAGGCGCAGCTACTCGCCCGGCTTCGAAACTTGCTGATCGATCGCTTTGCATTGAAGTTTCATCGGCAGACCGTCGAGCAGCAGGGGTTCGCGCTGGTAGTCGGCAAGAACGGGCCACGATTGAAAAAGTCCGCGGCGGCGGAAACGAAACTCTCCTTCGGCCCGGCCTTCAAGCCGGGCGCGAACCGGCCTTCCCGGCCTTCCACGATCGTCGCCAGGAAGGTGACGATGAACGCTCTGGTCAACCTGCTGTCTTCCGTCGAGCAGACGCCGATGGTCGACAAAACCGGCCTCGACGGCGACTACGATATCGAGCTCAACTGGGATGACGATCAGGGTCCCGCGCTTTCTACGGCGGTCCAGCAACAGCTCGGATTGAAACTCGAACCGCAGAAAGTCCCGGTCGTCTTATTCGTGATCGACTCGGCGCAGAAACCTTCGGCGAACTGACCAACGTTGGATGCGTTCACGCCAGAGTGTCGATCAACGGCTCAGTGGTGGACGCGGCGCCGAAAAGGGAAGCAATCTCCTGCGCCTGCTGGCTCTCCTCTGTGCTGGCCGCCGGATCAGCCGACGATGCCAGCGTTTGAAGGATCGAATCGGAAGCCGTTTCCGCGCTTCCGCTCTGGTCAGCGCTCCCGAACAGTAAATTCGCCTCCTGCAATTGCACCGCTGCGTCGCTCAATTGCACGATGTCCGCGGGAGACGCCTTTTCGAGTGCCGATTGAACGTTGGGCGACGACAGTGCCGAAGAAAGCACCGGCGAATCCGTGCTGAGCGTCTGAAGCAGACTCGAAAGAACCGAACTGGTTGAACCGACGGAACTCATGGACAAGCGCCTTCGATCCCCTTATCGGCCGGCGCGGGCGAACTTTTACATATATTCCGGCACTTCAATCCCCAGCACCGCCAGCGTCCGCTCCAACTGCCCGCGAAAATAATCCGTCATCCACAGCAAAAACGTCTTCTTTTCCGGATTTGACTCCGAAATCACGGGGAATTCGTGATAAAAATTGCTGAACGCCTGCGCGAGCTGGAACGCGTAGCGCGCCACGTGCGACGGCTCACCGCTCGCCACCGCGCGCTCGATGGCCGATTCCGATTTCGACGCCGCCAGCAGAAGCTGCCAGCAGTCTTCGTTCGCATCCAGTTGGCGCGCCAGCGCCTCGCGCGAGAGCGCCGCGCGAAAATCCGGCAATTTTTCGCCGCGCTCCTCGAGCTTGCGCAAAATATTGCGCGCGCGCACCGCCGCATATTGCACGTACGGACCGGTTTCGCCCTCGAAACTCAGCGCCTCGCCGAAATCGAACGCGATCACCGAATTCCGCGTGAACTTCAACATGAAATAGCGCAGCGCTCCCACTGCAATCTGCGAAGCCACTCGCCGGCGCGCCTCTTCCGGCTCATTCGGATGCCGCGAAGTCACCTCGATCAGCGCGTTTTCGATCAATTTGTCGATCAGGTCGTCGGCTTTGACCCCCAATCCCTTGCGACCCGAAACCTCGACGTACGGCCGCCTCCGGTCTTCTTCGGAAAGTTCGATTCCCAGCTCGATGCAGGTTCGCGGCGACAGCGCCACCATCTCGTAAGAAAAATGCACGCTGCGATCCGCCTGTTCGTTGTAACCGAGCGCGCGCAGCCCCGCCACCACCACGTCCTGCAAATACGACTGCCGCGAATCGATCACGTTGTACACGCGCGACCCTCCGCCGAAGTGCAGATCGTTCCCCTGCGGCTGATCGGTCGACGCCCAAAGCTCGTGCCGGTCCGGATAGGTGTACCATCTGCGGTAATAAAAATCCTTGCCCAACAGCCCGAATTTCCAGAGCTGATACGCGATGTCCTTGCCCACATAAGTCACCGTGCCGTTCGAGCGCACGATGACCTTGCTGTCCTCTTCGCCTTCTGAATCCTCGCGAAACGCCGCGCCCGGCATCACCCAGCAGCCCTTGTTCTTGCCTTCGGTCTCGAGATAAATCGCCTTGCGTTCCTTCAACTGCTCGAACGCCGACGCCCAGAATTTCAAATGCAGGATCTCGCTTTCGCGCGGCAGAACGTCGTATTCGATTCCCAGCCGCAGCATCGTGTGCAAATGCGCGTTGACGATCGCATCCGCAACCAGGTGCGCGATGCCGGCGTCGGCGCCTTCATCGGCCTCGATCGCGTGCAATGTTTCGCGCCGCCACTGCGTGCAATCCTCGGAATGATCCTGATAATACGCCGAGGTGCGTGCGTACACGTCCCAGCACAGGTAATCAAAGCGCGGCGAGGCAATCAGCTTCCGCACATCCTCCGCGGATCTGAGTTCGAGGCGCCGGAAGCCGATGACGACGTCGGCCACCTGCACGCCAGTGTTGTCGATATAATTCTGCACTTCGACTGTTTCGCCCGTAGCGCGCAGCATGCGCACGAAGGTATCGCCCAGAATGGCGTTGCGCAGATGCCCGATGTGCGCGGCTTTGTTGGGATTGATATTGGTGTGCTCGACAATGATTTTTGCCGCCGATGGCGTCGCGCGATGCGCTTCACCCTCGATCAGCCCGCGCGCGCAGGCGCCGCGATCCAGGTGCAGGTTCAAATATCCATTGCCCGCGATCTCGACCGCCGCCACGCCTTCGATATGCAGACCACTGGCGATCTCCGCCGCAATCGCTTTGGGCGCCTTTTTCAACTGCCGAGCAAGCTGAAACGCGGCCGGCACAGCGATCTCGCCGAAAGACGCCTGCTTGGGTTGCTCCGTCTGCACGGCGAGCCGCGAGCCGTACAGCGCGTCGATGCGCTCGGCGATCGCCTCGGCGATCCGTTTTTCCAGAACATGAAACATGAATCCACCAGTTTAGCCGGACGGTCATGGCGAGGTGAAATGCGGTTTAGAAAAAATGCCGCTCAGTTCCTGAAAAAATCGATCGGGTTGAAGCCGGTGATCTTCCAATCCTTCTTTTTGCGCTCGATCGTGCAGGTGACCAGCTTGCGGCGCGGCTGTTTATCGGGAATCTCGAGAATCCAGTCCAGCTCCAGCACGCGCTTTCCGTCAGTGCCGTTGTCGGTGAGAATCTCGATGGAGGAGCCCACCTCGTCTTCGGTGATCAGGCTTTCCACGTCGTCGCGCAGCTGTGCATAGCCGGGCATATTCGGGTCGAAATGATCCAGGAACAGCGCGGCGTCGGGCCGGCCGACGCCGTCGGCGTCGTGGGCCTGGGTGAGCGTGCTGGCGAGCGAGCGGACGAAGAGGACTACGTCGGGCGAGGATTGCGCCAAGGCGATCGCGGCCGCGAGAGTCCACAGGCTGAAGCCTGTGCCACGAGCGAACCGGCGGAAGCCTGTGGCGCTATGTCCGGTAGCTGGCATTAATTCGAATGTATTCTTCCGTGAAGTCGCAGGTCCAGAAGCGGGCTCGGCCGCGGGCTGCGCCGCGAATCGAGAAGCGGATGGTGCATTCGCGCTCATCCAGCCGGCGCTTCAGATCGTCTTCGGAAAATTCGGCGGCGAGGCCCGCGCGGCACACGCGCACGCCCTGAAAATCGATATCCACGCGGCGCGGCTCGAAGTTGACTCCCGCGTTGCCCGCGGCCGAGAGGATGCGTCCCCAGTTGGGATCCGAGCCGGCGATGGCGGTCTTCACCAGCGGAGAATTGGCGATCGCGCGCGCGATTTTTTCGGCCGCGGCTTCATTCGCGGCGCCCTCGACGTCGATGGTGACCAGCTTGCGCGCGCCTTCGCCGTCGCGCGCGATCTGGCGGGCGAGCGATTCGAGCACCTCTGCCAGCGCGTCCTCGAAGGCGCGAGCACGCGGACGGATGCCGGCGGCGCCGTTGGCGAGCACCGCGACCATATCGTTGGTAGAGGTGTCCCCATCGACGGAGAGTCGGTTGTAGCTGCGGGCTACAGCGCGCCGGAGCGCGGTGTGGAGCGCGGCGCGGGGGATCTCCGCGTCCGTGACGACGAAGCCGAGCGTGGTGGCCATGCGCGGCTGAATCATTCCCGACCCCTTGGTCATGCCCGCGATCGCGGCGCCGTGCACCTTGGCGAAGGCCATTTTCTCGGTGGTGTCCGTGGTGAGAATGGCTCGGGCGGCGTCTTCGAAGCGCGTCGGGTCGAGGCCGGCGACCAGCGCCGGGAGCGCGTTCACGATCAGGCGCGCGTCGAGCTCCACACCGATGACCCCGGTGGAGGCGGGAAGAATTTCGGAGGGCGCACAGCCGAGGGCTTTCG
>Ga0335077_10008902_pt1 | contig 12445 bp, 8 predicted proteins | sample Lox_Sample_31_FD_207151 | JGI IMG/M metagenome (GOLD analysis project Ga0335077, IMG submission 207151) | Soil microbial communities from Loxahatchee National Wildlife Refuge, Florida, United States - Lox_Sample_3.1 | ecosystem: Environmental > Terrestrial > Soil > Wetlands | place: USA: Florida...
GGCGCCGAACCGCTCGACAAGCCCGAAAATGCGGATGCCCTCCTCCAGGGCACCTGCCTTGCCGACGTTCGTGGCGGTCTCGATGACATTGACGCCGTGCCGGAGGGCCAGTGCGACCGTGTTGTCGGTGGACGCGTCCGACACGACATGTACGTTCTCCGCCGGCACGAGAGCGGTAATGGCCGCAAGGGAGTGATCGATGACCACCTCTTCGTTGTGGGCGGCCATGAGAACCGCGAGATCGGCGATGGTGAGGATCCTGCCGTCTCCTGAGGCAAGGGCCGGGTCAACGAGACCGCCGTTTTCGACAGCCCGACTGATCCTGCTGGCGCGGAGCGCCCGGTGCGCCGCGGAGCCAGCGTTCCGCGGAAGGCGCCGGAACCTGTCCAACGCACTGTCCACGATCCGGAGGAATCCGATCGCCGCCCAGAAGGTGAAGCTGATGCCCAAGACGAGCGCGAACGTTAGCCAGACCGGTATCACGAGAAGCCCCCCTGCCAGCCCGCGAGCACGGAGTTGAAGTGCGCAGCGAGATCTCCCACATCTGCTAACCCGGGCTCATGCGGACATGACGGGCACTTCGGGGCTGTCGGTGAGCTGGTACGCTGCGACGGCCTGGATGATGTCCGCCAGCGACCGGCTCGGCTGGAACCCGATCTGCCGCTGAGCCCGGGTGCAGTCGGGCACACGTCGCTGCATGTCTTCGAAGCCGGCTCCGTAGGCGGACTCGTAGGGCACCTGGGTGATGGTGCTTGAGGAGCCGACGATGGCTAGCACTCGCCGGGCCAGCCGCATGATTGACACTTGCTCGGAGCTGCCGATATTGAAGACCTGGCCATACGCCCGCTTATCCGCCATCAGTGCCTGAAGGGCAGGCACGACGTCGTGGACGTGGCAGAAGCAGCGCACCTGACTGCCGGTCCCGAACACGGTGAGTGGCTCGCCAGCAATTGCCTGCCCGACGAAACGCGGGATCACCATGCCGTAGCGGCCGGTCTGACGCGGGCCTACCGTGTTGAACAACCGTACAATTACAGTCTGCAGGCCGCGCTCCACCGCATAAAGATAGGCAAGGGTCTCGTCGATCGCTTTGGCCTCCGCATACGACCAGCGATTCTTCAGCGGAGAGCCGATATGGCGGTCGTCGTCTTCCCGCAGCCCGACCTTTGTATTCTTGCCGTAGACCTCGCTGGTTGAGGCAATGAGGACGCGCGCGCCATACCGGGATGCGCTGTCGACGACGTTCTCCGTCCCGTGCAGGTTGGTACGCAGGCTCTCGAGCGTCTTGTCAAGGATCGTGAAGGTTCCCACCGCCGCAGCGAGGTGATAGACGGTATCGGCCCGGCCAACGAGCTCGTCCACCAGGGACGCGTCCAGGATCGAGCCCTTAACGAACTGAAGTGACGGGTGGTCCAGAACCGCGGCGAGGTTCTGCTCATTGCCGGTGCTCAGGTCATCGAGAACGATGACGGTCTCGCCGCTGTCGAGCAGGCTCTCGGTCAGGTGGGAACCGATGAAACCGGCGCCCCCAGTGACAAGCGATGTCATTTTCTTTGCCTCCAGGATGGTATTCACGCTATCTGCCAGCGGCGGGCCGACGAGGCCCCCGGCGGCAATAGGGCGCTTAGATGGCTGAGCGCTCACGAAACAGGCCGATAGCAGCGGCGCGGTCGGGAACATTCAGCTTGCGCACAATGGCGGTAATGTGGGCTCTTACCGCACTGGCCGTGATCACCAGGCTGCTGGCGATCTCGGCGGTCGAACGCCGCTGCGCGAGCAGCTCGAGAATCTCCCACTCGCGGCTGGTCAGGCGCTCGCCGGACTTGTGGTCGAGCGGCCGCCGCAAGCGCGGCTCACCCGTGCGGAAACGCTTGAGCACTCGCGCAACCAGCACTGGCGGGATGGCTGCCTCGCCTGAGCAGACACCGTGCAGGGCATCAGGCAGCTCGGTGAAATCCATCGTCTTCAGCAGGTAGCCTTCTGCCCCGGCTCGGATGGCGGCGAAGAGGTCGGCGTCTTCGCAGGAAACGGTCAGCATCACCACCTTCGTACGCGGAAGCCTGGCCGCGATTTCCCATGCCGCCGAGAGTCCGCCGCCAGGCATGCTCACGTCGAGCAGGCATATATCGGGCCGCTCACGGACCGCCGCCTGCACCGCGGCCGGGGCGTCTGCCGTGTCCGCGCAGATTTCGAAGCGCTGGTCGGCATCAAGGGCTCGGCGTACGTCGGCCCGGGTAGGGGCATGGTCGTCCGCGATCAGGACGCGGACAGGCCTTCCTTCTGTGCTCACAGCGTTACCTCCACCTGGGGCATGCGCGCCAGCGCCGCTGGCCTCTTTCCGTACTCCCAACTTCGTGCGGGCAGGTTGCAGCCCAGCAGTTCGTTAAGGTGCAGTTCGGGTGCGGTGGACCGCAGCCCCCGGAAACCGCAGAAGAGGGGGAGTCGCCGGGGCACCGTGGGCAGTGAGCGGACCTGGGCGGCGCAGGGAGCAGGGCCTTTGCGGGTAACCGGCGGTTATGGGTTAGCCCTGGTATCGCTGCGCGACGCCGTATTTCTCTGCGTAGCGAGCGGCGAGGCGCCCGTCGTCGCGGAGCCCCTGTCCTCGGCGGGCCGACCAGGAACCCAGTCTGGTCCGGTCCTGAGAGTAATCCCGCTTGGCCGGGCCTAAGGGCGGAGCCAGCGCGGCCAGTCCGCGGTCGGGATCGCGAACCCGAGCGGCTCAGGAAGCGGGATGTCCTCGCAGTTGCGCCTTCGGCCCCGATCTGGTACCGCTGCCAGCCCTGCGCGAGTCCGTGCAGAGTCCACCGGCCGACTTCCTGGTTTCCCTCGATCGTACGGCGGCCACCGTCAGAGCATCGGGAGGTAGCGAGCCAGCTCGTACTCGGTGACCTGGCGGCGGTACTCCTGCCACTCCTCGCGCTTGTTGCGCAGGAAGAAGTCGAAGACGTGCTCGCCGAGCGTCTCGGCGACCAGTTCGCTGTCCTGCATGGCCTTGATGGCCTGGTCCAGGTTCTGCGGCAGCGGGCGGATGCCGAGCGCGCGGCGCTCGGCGGAGGTAAGCGCCCATACGTCGTCCTCGGCGCCGGGCGGCAGTTCGTAGTCGGCTTCGATGCCCTTCAGGCCGGCGGCCAGGATCACGGCGAAGGCCAGGTACGGGTTGCACGCCGCGTCGACCGAGCGGAACTCCACCCGGGTGGAGTTGCCCTTCTGCGGCTTGTACATCGGCACCCGGACCAGGGCCGAGCGGTTGTTGTGCCCCCAGCAGACGTACGCCGGGGCTTCCCCGCCCGCGCCGGCCGTCCGCTCCGCCGCGCCCCACAGCCGCTTGTAGGAGTTCACCCACTGGTTGCAGACCGCGGTGATCTCCGGCGCGTGCCGCAGCAGCCCGGCCATGAAGGCCCGGGCCGTCTTGGACAGCTGGAACTCCGCGCCCGCCTCGTAGAACGCGTTCTTGTCGCCCTCGAACAGCGACACGTGGGTGTGCATGCCGGAGCCGGGATGGTCGGTGAACGGCTTGGGCATGAACGTGGCGTACACGCCCTGCTCGATCGCCACCTCCTTCATCACCAGCCGGAACGACATGATGTTGTCGGCGGTGGTCAGCGCGTCGGCATAGCGCAGGTCGATCTCCTGCTGGCCGGGCGCGCCCTCGTGGTGGCTGTACTCCACCGAGATGCCCATCGATTCCAGCATCGTGATCGCGGTGCGGCGGAAGTCGTGCGCGAGACTGTGCGGCGTGTGGTCGTAGTAGCCGCCGGTGTCGATCGGCCGCGGCCTGGCACCCGGTTCTGGCCGCTCCCGGAGCAGGAAGAACTCGATCTCGGGGTGGGCGTAGAAGGTGAAGCCGAGTTCCGAGGCCCGGGCCAGGTTGCGCTTGAGCACCCAGCGCGGGTCCGCGTAGGACGGCGACCCGTCGGGCAGCAGGATGTCGCAGAACATCCGGGCCACGCCCGGGTACTCCCCACGCCAGGGCAGCAGCTGGAACGTCGACGGATCCGGCCGGGCGATCATGTCGGCCTCGTAGACCCGGGCGAAGCCCTCTATCGCGGAGCCGTCGAAGCCTATCCCGTCGGCGAACGCGCCCTCGAGCTCGGCCGGGGCGACCGCCACCGATTTCAGCGTACCGAGTACGTCAGTGAACCAGAGCCGGACGAATCTGATGTCCCGCTCCTCGAGCGTGCGCAGCACGAACTCTTCCTGTCTGTCCACGATAATCACCTTAGACGCTGCTCGCGGCCTGATCGTCCCAGGTGCGAGTCTGCCCGCCGCTTGTTTCCGCGCGGTTACAGGTGGCCTGGAAAGGTCCGACTGGCTGCGCGAGATGGTTACCTTCTAGAAGGTCAGCTTCACCCAGCGGGAAGCAAGCCACGGACGGCGAGCTGGAACCACGTTCCGTTCGGCATAAAAGTACTGGGCGCGGAGGGTAAGCGGCGTGCGGTCTTAGGCTTGAAGCGTGACGAAGCTGAGGATTGCGCTGGCGCAGGTCAATGCGACCGTGGGGGATCTGGACGGGAACGCTGAGCTGATCGTGGCGTGGACGCGGCGGGCCGCGGAGCGCGGGGCGCGGGTGGTGGTGTTCCCGGAGATGATGCTCACCGGGTACCCGGTGGAGGACCTCGCGCTGCGGGCGTCGTTCGTCGAGGCGTCCATCGCGACGCTGCACGCGGTGGCGGCCCGGCTGGGGGCCGAAGAACTGGGCGGGATCGCCGTGGTGACCGGGTACCTGGACCGGCGGACCGACCTGGCGGCGCGGACCGGGCTGCCGGCCGGCGCACCCCAGGACGCGGCGGCACTGCTGTACGGGGGGCGGGTCGTCATCACCTCGGCCAAGCACCACCTGCCGAACTACGGGGTGTTCGACGAGTTCCGCTACTTCGTGCCGGGCGACACGCTGCCGGTGTTCCGGGTCCCGGCGGCGGACGGGGAAAGCGTGGAGGTCGCGATCGCGATCTGCGAGGACCTGTGGCAGGACGGCGGGCCCGTTTCCGTCTGCCGGCGCGCGGGGGCGGCTCTGCTGGCGGTGCCGAACGCCTCGCCCTACGAGCGGGGCAAGGACGACGTGCGGCTCGACCTGGTGGTCCGGCGGGCCCGCGAGGCGGGCGCCGTGCTCGCGTACGCCAACATGACCGGCGGGCAGGATGAGCTGGTCTTCGACGGTGACTCCATCCTGGTCGGCGCGGACGGCACGCTGCTGGCCCGCGGGCCGCAGTTCGAGGAGGCGCTCATCGTCGCGGACCTGGACCTGCCGGCCGCGCCGGCCGCGCCAGCTAGGGAGGTTCCGGTGGACGCCGAGGACGGCACGGTGATCACGATCAAGCGGGTGACGCTGCCCGACGCCGGCCCGGTCCCGGTCGCGGCCACAGATCCGGGCGAGGCGTTCTGGCCTCGGCTACCGGATCCGGCCGAGGTGTACGCGGCGCTGGTCACCGGGGTCCGGGATTACGCGCGCAAGAACGGGTTCCGTTCGGTCATCCTGGCGCTGTCGGGCGGCATCGACTCGGCGCTGACCGCGACGATCGCGGTGGACGCGATCGGCGCGGACCACGTGCACGTCGTGCTGATGCCCAGCCGCTACTCCTCCGAGCACTCGGTCACCGACGCCGAGGACCTGGTCAAGCGGCAGGGCGTGCACGCGGTGACGATCCCGATCGCGTCGATGGTGGACGCGTTCGCCGAGGAGCTCACCCCGGCCGGGTTCCCGGAGACCGGGCTGCCCGCGGAGAACCTGCAGTCCCGGGTGCGCGGGGTGGTGCTGATGGGGCTGTCCAACGCGGGCGGGCACCTGGTCCTCACCACGGGCAACAAGAGCGAGCTGGCGACCGGGTACTCCACGCTGTACGGCGACTCGGCCGGCGGGTTCGGGCCGATCAAGGACGTGCCCAAGACGATGGTCTGGGAGCTGGCCCGGTGGCGCAACGCCGAGGCATCCCGGCTGGGAACCACTCCCCCCATCCCGGAGAGCTCCATCACCAAGCCGCCGAGCGCCGAGCTCGCGCCGGGTCAGCTCGACACCGACTCGCTGCCGCCCTACGAGGTGCTCGACGCGCTGCTCGACGACTACGTGGAGAACGACATGGGCAGCGCCGAGCTGATCGCGGCCGGGCACGACCCGGCGCTGGTCGAACGGGTCATCCGGCTGGTCGACGCGGCCGAGTTCAAGCGGCGGCAGTACCCTCCGGGGCCGAAGATCAGCCAGAAGAACTTCGGCCGCGACCGCCGTCTCCCCATCACCAACCGCTGGCGCGAGCACTGCGGCGGGGCGTTTTCATGATCATGAAGGAATTGGTACCGCAGTGAGTACAAAACCCTTCGCGATCATGAAAACAGCAGCGCGGCGTAGGCGCGCGGGGTTCAGCTTCGCGCGGACAGGCCGAGCAGCAGTCCGTCGACCAGGCGGGCGGCGAAGTCGCCGTCGAGCGTCCCGTCCGGGGTCTTCTCCTGCGCCATGATGGCCCCGGTCAGCGTGAGCATGGCGATCTCGACGTCGGTGTCGGGGCGCAGCTCGCCGGACTCCACGCCGTGGCGGATGACCGCCCGCATAGCGTCGCGCCGCGGCTCGACGGTCGTCTCCTTGTACCGGGCCATCAGCCGCGGGTATTTCTCCCCCTCGCCGAGCAGCAGCGCGTACCGCCGCGACTTCCTCGGGTCGGCCTTGTCCGCGCACATGACTTCGACCATCGCAAGCAGGTCGTCGCGGACGCTGACACCCTTCGGCTCGGGGAACGGCGACTTCAGCGAGCTGAACGCGGCGAGCAGCAGCTCCTCCTTGTTCGGCCAGCGGCGGTAGATGGTCGCCTTGCCGACCCCGGCACGGGCGGCGACGGCCTCGACGCAGACCCCCTCGAACCCCTGCTCGGCGAACAGGTCGAGCGCGGCCTCGATGATGGCCTGCTCGGCCTGCTCGCTACGCGGGCGGCCGGGCCGGCGGCTGGTCTCCCGCCCCGGCCCGGCTTCCGCGTCAGTGCTTTGGGTGTTCGGGCCAGGCCCCTGATCCAGGATCACGGGCTGCATGGCTGCTCATCCCTCTCGGTTAGCGGTGTTGAGCATGTTCTCTTCCATTATGGCCAGCTCGGCCTCGTACGAGTCCTCGCTCGCGGCCGCGATCTCGGCGGCTCTGCTGCCTGAGGCGGCTGCCGCCGCGGGGCTGCCTGAGGCGGCTGCCGCCGCGGGGCTGCCTGAGGCGGCTGCCGCCGCGGGTTGTGCCTTGCCGGGCATCCAGCGCAGGACCACGAACCCGCCGGCTAGCGCGAGGATCGCCGCGACCAGCGTGGTGATGTGCATCGCGTGCACGAACGCGTCGTTCGCGGGGACCAGCAGCGGCCGTCCGGCGCTGCCGAGCTGCTGGGCCACCGCCTGGGTGGCGGTGATCGAGGCGGAGGCCGCACCGCGGGCCGCGGCGGGCAGTCCGGCCAGCGTGGGGCTGAGCGCGTTCCGGTAGAACTCGGCCAGGATCGAGCCGAGGACCGCGACGCTGAGCGCGACCGCGACCTGACGTGAGGTGTTGGTCAGCGCGGAGCCCGCGCCGGCCCTCTCGCGCGGCAGCACGTCCATGACGGCGGCGGTGGCGGTCGGCATGATCACGCCGATCGCCGCGCCCTGGACGGCGAACATCAGGCCGAGCACCCAGATCGGGGTGGCCGTGCCGAGCGTGGCGTAGCAGGCGATAACGGCGGCCATGACGAACATGCCGACCGTGCTCGGAACCTTCGCGCCGTACCGCCGGACCAGGCCGGCGCTGCGCGGCGAGGCCAGCAGCTGCCCGACCGCGAACGGCACGGTCAGCAGGCCGGCCGCCAGCGGGCTGTAACCCCGGACGTTCTGCAGGTAGAAGCTGGTGAAGAAGAACACACCGCCCATCCCGAAGAACGCCAGCGCGATCGCTCCCACCGAGGCGGACAGGCGCCGGTCACGGAACAGCCGCACGTCCAGCGACGGGTGCGCGATCCGCATCTCGTACCGGGCGAAGGCCGCGAGGACGGCCAGGCCGCCCGCGATCGGGCCGAGTACGTCCGGGCGCAGCCAGGAGGCGGTATCGCCGCCCTGGACGATGCCGTAGACCAGCAGCACCAGGCCCGCGATGGACAGCAGCACGCCCACGTAGTCGATCCCGCCGGTTTCGTGGTTGCGCGACTCCGGCACCAAGATGGCGGCGGCGATGACGCCGAAGGCCGTCACCGGGACGTTGATGAGGAAGACCGAGCCCCACCAGAAGTGGGCGAGCAGCACGCCGCCGAGCACCGGCCCGGTAGCGATGCCGATGCCGACCGCCGTGGCCCACAGGCCGATGGCCCGCGGCCGTTCGGCGGGCTCGAAGACGTTGGAGATGATGGACAGCGTCTGCGGCATGACCGCCGCGCCGCCCAGGCCCATTGCGGCCCGCGCGAAGATTAGCTGCTCGGGCGTGCGTGAGTAGGCCGAGAGCAGTGAGGCAAGGCCGAACAGCACCAGCCCGATCATGAGCATGCGCTTACGGCCGATCTTGTCGCCGATCACTCCGAACGTGAACAGCAGCCCGGCGAACACGAGCGTGTAGGAGTTGATCGCCCATTCGAGCTGGCTCTGGCTAGCGCCGAGGCCCCCGCGCGGCTCGGCGATAGTCTTCAGCGCCACGTTGAGCACCGTGTTGTCGATGACAATGGCGAGCAGCCCGACGATCAGCACGCTGAGGATGACCCAGCGGCGACGGTAAATCGTCTGCGTGTCCATGTGTCCCTTTCCGGATCACTTTGATGTGGTTGCCCGGGGGTCGGGCCCCGCGGAAATCTGTGGGCGGAACCGGGAAGCCCACCGATCATCGAGGTGTTGCCCTGATCGAGGCGTCCAGGCACCGCAGCTATCGATACGGAACAGTCTCGTATCGTAATCTAATCCGCGTTGCGTGTGTGATCCAGGTCACATCTCGGCTGGCGATCTGCTACAGCCGTCCTTTCGGACCGAACGGGCCGTGCTGCGCGCTCCTGCCACGGTTCCACGCGTTCCGCGGGGGAACCATGATCGTGGCCAGAAATGAACATTATTTGTCCCGAACTGGCCACGATGATGAACGCAGGCTCAGGGGAGGATGTCGGCTTGGCGGAGTTGGCCGGTGGACGGGTCGACGATCAGGGCCAGGGTGAGCGTGGCGTGCTCGCCGGCCAGTTCCACGGCGAGCGAGGCGGCGCCGTCGCCGGCCCGGTAGGCGCCCAGGCGGCATAGCCCAGCCCACACCGCGGCCATCCGCAGCCGGCGGGCCAGCAGCCCGGCGTCCGTGGTCTCGGTCACCGGGATCGCTTCCGGCCAGTCCCGGTCGGTGCCGTTCAGCCAGGCAAGGACCGCGGCCAGCGTGCCGGCCAGCGGGGAGCCCGCGGCGGGCGGCACGGCCAGCGTGAGGGACTGGACCCGCGGCGGGCGCTGCGGGTCGAGCTGGATCTGGGCCTGGACGACGCCGCGCTCCCCCGCCAGCCACCACCGGCAGTGGGCCGGTGTGTCGAACTCCGGCCGACGGCTCTGGTGATCCCGGAAGTCCCCGATGCGCTCCCGGATCGTGGCGATGACCTGCTGCCGTTCGTCGAACGGCGCGTCCATGGCCACGTTGGGCGAGAACAGCCGGGACGCGTGCGCGTCGTCCCAGGACCGCAGCAAGCCGCTGACCGCCTCACGGGCGGCCAGCGTCTCGGGCCACGGCCCGGCCTCGTGGCGCGCCACGGGGGCCAGTGCCACACCGTAGCCGGCCGCGGGCGGTTCACGGTGCCGCAGCACGGCCTCCAGCAGCCGGGTGGCCAGCGTCATCATCGGGGCGTAGGTGCCGTTGCCGAGCGCGATGACGCCGGTGCCCGAGGCTGGATGCCAGCGCATGTTGCTGCCGAACCCCGGGTATCCGCCGCTGTGGCTGACAATCCGGCCGAAGGCGGAGTGATCCTCGATGAACAGCCCGAACCCGTAGGCCGACAGCGACGGCTCCGCATCCCCGGGGAAGGCGGCCGGTTTGTCCCATCCGGTCAGCACCTGCGGAAGCTGCATCTCCCGCCGGGTGGCCTGGCAGATGGGGTGCGCGCGGCCGGCATCGGGACCGCCGGGCGGGAACGCGCCGACCAAGCCGGCCACCCAGCGGGCCAGGTCCCGGAGACAGCTGAAGATCCCGCCCATCGGGGCGAACGCGCCGGCCGCGTCGAAGGCCACCTCGGACCATCCATCGGGCGCACGCCGGTAACCCTGGGCGATTCCCGCGGTCCCGGTACCTCGCTGACCGGGCGTCTCGAACTCCTCGGCCTCGAACCCGGTGCGCGTCATGCCGAGCGGGTGCAGCAGCCGGCGGCGGATGTAGTCCGGGTACGGCACGCCCGTGACGGCGGTGATGAGCCGGCCCAGGATCGCGTAGCCGAGGTTGGAGTACTCGAACCGGGTGCCCGGGGCCCAGTTGAAGCATACGCCGCCGGAAAGGAGGAGGCCGAACTCCTCCAGCGGCAGGCCTTGCTGCCGGTCACCCCACGGGTCGTCGGTCGGGAAACCCGCGGTCATGGTGAGCAGGTGCCTGATCGACACGCGGGCCGCGTCCGGCGTCACCGACGGCCACCCGCGCACTTCGGGGACGTACTCCCCGGCTGGGTCGTCAAGCTTCAGCAGGCCGTCGTCGCGCAGGGCCAGGATCGCGGACGCGGTGAAGCTCTTGGTCATCGAGGCGATCCGGAAAACCGTGCCGGAGTCCGGCCGCGGCCCGCCGAGGTGCCGCTCGCCGAGGCCGACCGCGTGCACGAGCTCGCCGTCCAGTACGATCCCGTAGGCCAGCCCGGGCTGCCCGCCGCGCTCCTGATGGCTCGCCGCCAGGGCGTCCACGTCCGCGAAGTCGACCATCGCCCCAGTCTTCCAGAGTCGAAGGGCCTGTATCGCTAATCAGGCTGGCGTGCGATCATTGATCGCGTCCGGGTACGCCGCAAGGGCGACACGAGACATGGAGGCTGGCGACTATGTCACAACACGATGCTTCACCCGTGGCCGCGACAGGACGGCGGACCACTCCCGAGCCCCAGACCGGGGGGACACTGTACGGCGGGGCCGTCACCGGGCGCCGGATCACCGTCCGGGACATCGCCGCAGCCAAGGCTCGCGGCGAGAAGTGGCCCATGCTCACCGCGTATGACGCGCTCACCGCCGGGATCTTCGACCGGGCCGGGATCCCGGTACTGCTGGTCGGCGATTCGGCGGCGATGGTGGTCTACGGCCACGACACCACGATCCCGGTCACCGTCGATGACCTGATCCCGCTGACCGCCGCGGTGGTCCGCGGTACCAGCCGGGCGATGGTGGTCGCCGACCTGCCGTTCGGCTCCTACCAGGCTTCGGCGGGCGCGGCTCTGGCCGCCGCGAGCCGCTTCCTGAAGGAGACCGGCGCGCAGGCGGTCAAGCTCGAGGGCGGGCGGCGGGTCGCGCACCAGGTCGAGGAACTGGTCGCGGCCGGCATCCCGGTGATGGCGCACCTGGGCCTCACACCGCAATCGGTCAACGCCTTCGGCGGCTACCGGGTCCAGGGCCGCGGCGAGGACGGGGAGCGCTTGCTGCACGACGCAAAGGTGCTGCAGGCGGCCGGGGCGTTCTCCGTGGTGCTGGAGTGCGTGCCGACCTCGCTGGCCGCCCGGGTGACCGAAGCCCTGACCATCCCCACCATCGGCATCGGGGCCGGCCCGGCCTGCGACGCTCAGGTGCTGGTCTGGCAGGACATGGCCGGCCTGTCCCCGCGCACTGCCAAGTTCGTCAAGAAGTACGCCGATCTGGCCGCCGTGCTGGGCCAGGCCGCGACCGCGTTCGCCGAGGACGTCACCTCGGGTGCCTTCCCCGACGAGGAGCACTCCTACCACTGAGGTAATCCGGCCGGGGCGCGGTCGAGCCGGTGGAGGTCCCGGCGGGGCCGCTCCAGGAGATATCGGCTGCTGCGTTCACGGCTGGCTGGTCCTTTCCGGCTGCTGAGCCTGGTCCCGGTCCACCACCCTCTCACGGGTGTGGCACAGTTGCGGCAGTAGCGGACGAGAAGCAGGGGCAAGAAGGGGGTCAGGCGGATGGAGCCGATGCCGGAAGACTGGGGCCGGGCCGTCGCGGTGGTCGCTCACCCGGACGATCTGGAGTACGGCGTGGCGGCGGCCGTGGCCCGCTGGACCGGCCAGGGGAAGCACGTCACCTACGTGCTCGCCACCAGGGGCGAGGCCGGCATCGCGGGCATGGCCCCGGACCGGGTCGGGCCGCTTCGGGTGGAAGAAGAACGGCGCAGCGCCGCGGTGGTGGGCGTGACCGAGGTCGAGTTCCTCGACCATCAGGACGGGCTGGTGGAGTACGGGATGCCGCTGCGGCGCGACCTGGCGGCCGCGTTCCGCAGGCTGCAGCCCGAGGTGATCATCACCACGAGTTTCGACCTCACCTGGGGCGACGAGGGCCCGGTCAACCACGCCGACCACCGGGCCGTCGGGCTGGCCGTATT
>Ga0335077_10008903_pt1 | contig 12445 bp, 11 predicted proteins | sample Lox_Sample_31_FD_207151 | JGI IMG/M metagenome (GOLD analysis project Ga0335077, IMG submission 207151) | Soil microbial communities from Loxahatchee National Wildlife Refuge, Florida, United States - Lox_Sample_3.1 | ecosystem: Environmental > Terrestrial > Soil > Wetlands | place: USA...
AATGCTCGCCCGCATCGTAGGAAACATAAATGCCGAATTCCGTTCCGGCAAAAAGCAAACCCCTGCGATTGGGATCCTCGCGAATCACACGCGTGAAGTGATCTTCGGGAATGCCGTTGACGATCTTCGTCCACGTCTTGCCGTAATCCGTGGTCTTGTACATGTACGGCTTGAAATCGTCAGCTTTATACATCGTCGCCGCGACCCACGCCGTTCCCGGATCGAACGCCGACGGATCGATCGCGTTAATCTGCGCCCATTTCGGAATGATGCTCTCCGGAGGCGTCACGTCGGTCCAGCTCTTGCCGCCATCGCGCGTCAGGTGAATCATGCCGTCATCCGACCCGACCCAGATCAGGCCCTTCGTGATCGGCGATTCGTTAATGGTAAAAATCGTGTCGTAATATTCGATCGACGTGTTGTCTTTGGTGATCGGCCCTCCGCTCGATCCCTCCCGCGACTTGTCGTTGCGCGTCAGGTCGCCCGAGATCGGAGCCCAGCTCTGGCCCTGGTCGGTCGATTTGAACATCACATTCGCGCCCGCGTAAATGACGTTGGGATCGTGCGGCGAAATCACGATCGGGAAGCTCCACTGGAAGCGGTATTTCAGGTCGGACGCCGGATGGCCCATGGGATTGTCCGGCCACGGATTCACGTTGCGCAGCGTTCCGGTGTGCGCGTCGAAGCGCGTGATCAGGTTGCCATAGCTACCCGCGTAAACGATCGCGGTGTCGCGTGGGTCCGGAGCGATCCAGCCGCTTTCGCCGCCGCCCACGTCATACCAGTCTTTGTCCGTGATCCCGCCGCGGCCGCGCGTGGCGATGCGCACGGTCGAGTTGTCCTGCTGCGCGCCGTAGGCGTGATACGGAAAATCGTCATCGAGCGCCACGCGATAGAACTGCGCGGTGGGCTGGTTGTCTTCGGTCGACCAGGAGCGGCCGCCATTGAACGTGATCGTCGCGCCGCCATCGTTCGATTCGATCATGCGCTCCGGGTCATTAGGCGCGATCCACAGGCCGTGATTATCGCCGTGCGGCGGACGGATCGCGGTGAGGGTTCGGCCGCCATCGGTAGAGCGGAAAAAATTCACATTGAGAAAATAAACCTCGTCGGAATTCTTGGGATCCGCGAGAATGTGCGTGTAATACCAGGCGCGCTGGCGGATTTCGTTGCTCGAATTCACTTTGACCCACGTATCGCCGGCATTGTCGGATCGAAACGCGCCGCCGTCTTCCGCTTCAATCAGGGCATAAACGCGCTGGGGATTGGCGGGCGAAACGCTCACGCCGACGCGCCCCATCATTCCTTTCGGCATTCCCGGATTTTTCGAAAGATCCTTCCACGTCTCGCCGCCGTCGGTCGATTTCCACAACCCGCTGCCCGGACCGCCGCTTTCAAGCGAATACGGCGTGCGATAAACTTCCCAGAACCCCGCGTAAATCACGTTGGGATGATTCGGGTCCATGGAAAGATCCACGGCCCCCGCCTTCGGACCGCGCGTCAACACCTGCCGCCACGTCGCGCCGCCGTCCGTGGATCGAAAGACGCCGCGCTGCTCGTTCGGTCCGAACTGATGCCCCAGCGCGGCGACGAAAACGATGTTGGGGTCTTTGGGGTTGACCAGAACCTTTCCGATCTGCTGCGTGTCTTTCAGCCCCACGTTTTTCCACGTTCGCCCCGCATCCGTCGATTTGTACACGCCATCGCCCGGCGACGCGTTGCCGCGAATGCAGGCTTCTCCCATTCCGACATAAACAACGTTGGGATCGGACTCAGCCACCGCGATCGATCCGACATCGCCGTTGGCGAACTGGCCATCGGAAACCGGAATCCAGGTCGCGCCGCCATCGGTGGTCTTGAACACGCCGCCGCCGGTCGCGCCGAAATAAAACACGTCAGGCTGCGAAGTCACGCCCGCGACCGCCAGCACGCGCCCGCCGCGGAACGGCCCGATCTGGCGCCAGCGCACGTCGCGCAGCGGTCCCTCGATGCGGACCCCCGCCGCCATCCCGCGCCCGCCGCCGCGTTGCGCGAGAGCGGAGTAAAACGGAACGGCGAGGACAAGAATAGTGAAACCAAGGACCAGGCGTTTCATAGGTCCAAATTTATCAGAAACTTGGATCAGTTATCGCCGGACCAGCGACAGGAACTCGTCGCGCGTCGCCTTGTGTGAGCGGAAGCTGCCCAGCATGGTGCTGGTGACCGTGCTCGACCCCTGTTTTTCCACGCCGCGCATCATCATGCAGAAATGCTGCGCCTCGCACAGCACGCCGACGCCGCGCGGCGAGATCACGCTTTCGATCGCCCGCGCCACCTGCTCGGTCAGCCGCTCCTGCAATTGCAGCCGCCGCGCGAACATGTCCACGATGCGCGGAATTTTGCTCAGCCCGATCACTTTGTCCTTGGGCAGATACGCGACGTGCATTTTCCCGAAAAACGGCAGAAGATGATGCTCGCAGGTGCTGAAAAACTCGATGTCGCGGATGATCACCATCTCATCGCAGGTGACGTGAAACAGCGCGCCGTTGACGATCTGCGCCAGGTTGGTGCGATAGCCGCTGGTGATAAAGCGCAGCGCCTTTTCATAGCGCTCCGGCGTCTTGACCAGTCCCTCGCGCGAAGGATCTTCGCCCAGCAACTCCAGCATGTGCTGAGTGTACGCAGCGATAGTCTGATCGCCCGCCAGCGCTTTCCGCGGCATTTTAACCACATTCTTGGTTTTCATTTACGCTTCCAGTTCGAAAATGTTCCGTTCGGTCTCCGAGATCCGCACCCGCACGAGCCTGGCGGGCAGCGTCCACGCCTTTTCGAGCATCCCGCGAATCGCCGACGCCAGGTTTTCCGTGGTCGGCGGCACGCGCTCCAGTTCCGGCACATCCTTATTGAGATCCCTGTGGTCCAACCGTTCGAGAATTTTTTCTCCCACCAGCAAATCCATCTCCCGGCGGTTCACGATCTGTCCGGAATCGTCGGGCGCGCCCTCCACCGTAATATCCAGCACGTAATCGTGCCCGTGACCGTACGGATTGTTGCACTTGCCGAACAATCGCCGGTTTTCCTCCGGGCTGAGCGCGGGAACGTCCAGCCGGTGCGACGCCGCAAAGCGGTAACGCCGTGTCAGCTTCACGCCTCGCCCCCGTAATCGACGAACAGATCCGCGGTTTCATACAGCCGCACGTTCTTCAGCCGCGCATTTTCGCGATCGATGCTCGGCCGCAGCCGGCGCCAGATCTCGATCGCCAGGTTTTCCGTGGTCGGCACGATTTTGTCGAAGGGCGCGACTTCGCGGTTCAGGAATCGATGATCCATGGGCTCGATCACCTCGCGATTCAGAATCTCTTTGAGCTCGCGCAGATCGAAAACCATCCCGGTAACCGGGTCGGCCTCGCCCTCCACCGTCACCTCCACTATGTAATTGTGCCCATGCCCGTTCGGATTCGACGCCGCCCCGTAGATCCTGCGATTTTCCGCCTCATCAAGCGTTGGATTCGCACACACGTGCGACGCGGAAAACTCAGCTTTTCGGGTCAGATACATGGCCTTTAATTGGATGCGCCCACGCGCGGTTTCGATCCCGTCTAAAATAATAGCGTGAAGAACCGAATTGACGCCGTCCTTCTGGCATCCATCGTGTTGCTGGCCGGGCTTTTAATTTATATCGCCGCGGGGACACTGGAACCCAAGATCACCAATGCAGGCGACACCGCTCCCAATTTCACGATCGTCGCCGACGATGGCAAGACGTTCACGCGCTCCGACTTCGGCGGCAAGCTCCTGGTGCTCAACTTCTGGGCGAGCTGGTGCCCGCCGTGCATCAGCGAAACGCCGTCGCTTGAGGAGTTTGCCAAACAGTTCGCGCCGCAGGGCGTGGTGGTGCTCGGCATCAGCCAGGATGCGAAGGAAGCCAACTATAAGAAATTCGTCCAGCGCTTCGGCATCACCTACGAAACCGCGCGCGACCCCCACGCCGATATCGCCGCCAGCTACGGCACCTTCCAGATTCCGGAAACTTACCTGATCGCGCCCGACGGAAAAGTGCTCGAGAAAGTGATCAGCAATCAGAACTGGATGGACCCGGAATTCCTGGCTCGCGTCAGAAAGATGCTGTAGGCCGCGATGTCAGCTGCTGTGGGACAGCCGGTCTTGCCGGCTGTCGTTCTCCCGCAGATCGAAAGAATCCTCGGCCCGCGCGGCTATCTGCACCAACGCGAAGACCTCGCGCTATACGAATACGACGGCGGCATCGATAAATCCCGCCCGGACCTGGTCGTCTTTCCCGAAACCACCCAGCACGTTTCTGAAATCGTCAAGCTCGCCGCGGCCCACTCGATTCCTATCGTCGGACGCGGCGCCGGCACCGGACTTTCCGGCGGCGCGATCCCGCGTGCGGGCGGAATCGTCATCTCCTTCGCGCGCATGAACCGGATTCTGGAAATCGATCTCGCCAACGAACGCGCCGTGGTACAGCCCGGTGTGGTGAACATCGAGATCACCCAGGCCGTCGAGGCCGACGGCTACTTCTACGCGCCCGACCCGTCCAGCCAGCGCGCCTGCACCATCGGCGGCAACGTCAGCGAAAACTCCGGCGGACCGCACACGCTCGCCTACGGGGTCACGACGAATCACGTGCTTGGTCTCGAATGCGTGCTGCCCGATGGCTTGGTGATTGAAACCGGCTCAACGCACGACCTCGCCGGCTACGATCTCACCGGACTCCTCACCGGCTCGGAAGGCACCATGGCGCTGGTGACGAAAATCATCGTTCGCCTGATGCGCCAGCCCGAAATGATCCGGACCATCCTGGCGATTTACGACCGTCCGGAGGACGCCGGCGAAACCGTGGCGCAGATCACCGCGCGCGCGATCACGCCGGTCGCCATCGAAATGCTGGATGGCCCGCTGCTGCGCATGGTCGAGGAGGCGACGCACGCGGGCTATCCGATGGACGCCGCGGCCGTGCTTCTGATCGAGCTTGAAGGATTGAAGGAAACGGTTGAAGAGCAAACCGCGCAGATCCGCGACGCGTGCCTGTTGTGCTCCGCGCGGGAGACGCGCGTCGCGCAATCGGCGGCCGAGCGCGAATTGCTGTGGAAGGGCAGGAAAAACGCCTTCGGCGCGGTGGGCCGCTTCAGCCCCGCGTATTATGTCCAGGATGGCGTGGTGCCGCGCACCAAAATCGCCGACACGCTGCGATTCATCACCGCGCTCGCCGGGCGCACCGGACTCGCCATCAGCAACATTTTTCACGCCGGCGACGGAAATCTGCATCCGCTGATCATGTTCGATCCGCGCACGCCCGGCGCTCTGGCGAAAGTCATCGCGGCGAGCGACGAAATCCTCGAATACTGCATTCAGGCCGGCGGTTCGATCACCGGCGAACACGGCGTCGGAATGGAAAAAATGGAGATGATGTCACGCCAGTTTTCTCCCGAAACCCTGGACCTGATCGCGCGCTTCAAAAATCTGTTCGACCCGGCCTGCCGCCTGAATCCCGGCAAACTTCTGCCCACCGGTCGCGGCTGCATGGAGATTCGTCAGCGCGCCGCAGATCTGCGCTATTAGCCCTACGGCGCCGCGCGAAGAGTACTATGTTTCCAATGAGCGAGCTTCGCTGGCATCCTCTCCTTCAGCAGTGGGTCGTCGTTACCGCGCACCGTCAGGATCGTCCGCAGATGCCCGCGGATGGGTGCCCTTTTTGTCCCGGCTCCGGCCGCGTTCCGGATCATTACGACGTCTATCTTTATCCCAATGATTTTCCGGCATTTCCCGGCGCCTGCGACGTGGTCCTGTATAGTCCCGAGCACCGTCGCCTGCCGTCGGAACTGCCTGTGGAGCAGTGGGAAAAAGTGATCGCTCTCTGGACACGCAGAACCGCGGAGCTCGCCGCCGACCCCAACGTTAAATACGTCATGGTTTTTGAAAACGCTGGCGAAGCGGTCGGCGTGACCATGCCGCATCCCCATGGTCAGATTTACGGTTTTCCTTTCATCCCTCCGCGCATCGAGCGCGAACTCCTAAGCCCGGGTTGCGCGCATTGCCACGTGCTGGCGGACGAGCTTTCGAGCGGCGCGCGAATCGTATGTAAGAACGATCATTTCTACGCATTTGTCCCTTATTTCGCGAGATTTCCATACGAAGTTCACATTTATTCGCAAATCCACGTTCCCGGTTTGAAGGATATCGCGAATCCGCGAGCGCTCGCGGAGATTCTCAGCGTGATCCGCAGGAAGTACGACGCGCTATTTGGCTCGCCGATGCCGCTGATGATGGTTCTGCACCAGGAACGTCACTTTTACATCGAATTTCTGCCGCTGCGGCGCGGCGCGGCCAAGCTGAAGTACCTGGCGGCGGTGGAATCGGCTTCCGGGACGTTTCTCGTAGACGTCATTCCGGAGCAGGCGGCCGAGGAATTGCGTCGTATTTCTTGAGGATGTCCTGCCATTTACCGTGTGCTTCCAGGAGCATTTCCGCGATCTCACGCACCGCTCCGGAACCTCCCCGCGCCGCCGTCACATAATGCGCCGCGCGCTTCACCTCTTCGCGCGCGTTGGCCACGGCGATGGCGAATCCGACCCGGCGCATGACCACCAGATCGGTCAAATCGTCGCCCGCGTAGGCGATCTCCTCGAGCGCGATCCCGCTTTTTTCCCGGATCTCCTCGAGGATCGGAATCTTCTCGATGTGGCCCTGGTAAATGTATGTCATGTGGACCTGGCGCGCGCGCGTCTCGGTAGCCGGCGAGACGCGTCCGCTGATGACGCCGGTCTGAATGCCGTGCCAGCTCAGCCATTGCAGCGAAATTCCGTCCTGCGAATCGAACATCTTGCTTTCGTACATCTTGCCGTCAGCGCCAGGGACGTTGATGAGATGCCCGTCGGTCAGCACGCCATCGACATCCATAAGCAGGAGTTTCACGCGCGCGGCGCGGAGTCGGATGTCAGGATTCATATAGTTTTCGATACAGCGCGTGCTGATCGTTCAGCAGGCGCTCGTAAACGGGTTCGAATTCCTCGCGCGGTTGGAACGTCGCGCCGGTCGAGGCCGCAAGCGCTCCGATCTCCGCGATCGCGCCGGTCTGCTCCAGCGCCCATAGCGCGGCGCCACGGCTCGAAGCCTCCGGTTCGGTGCACACCGTCAGCGGACGCGCAAGAGCATCCGCCATCATCTGGGTCCATGCCGGCGAGCCCAATAGCGCACCCCCCGATGCCAGGATCTCCGACGGCGCCTTCAGGCTGGCGGACATAATCCTGTAGACGTCGCGGAAGCGCAGCGCATCGGATTCGAGCGCCGCATGCAGAATATGGAACGGCTCGGTCGCGAGAGTCAGCCCGGCGATGGCGGCGCGCAGATCGCTGCGCCAATAGGGTGACCGCTCGCCGGAAAAAAACGGAAGAACCGTCAATCCGTGCGCGCCAGGCACGGCGGATTCCAGCCGCGCTTCGAGATCCTTGGGCAGCGCCAGCGTGCGCTTCATCCAGGCATAGATATCGCCCCCGTTCGATAGCGCCCCGCCGACGACGAATCGTTTCGGGTCGAGACGGTAGCAGAACAGGCCCGGCGGAATCTCGATGCGCGGCTGCTCGAGCACTGCGCGCAGCGCACCCGTGGTGCCCACCATCAGCGCGAACCGGTGTGCACCGATCGCCCCCGAACCCGCGCTGTCGCAGGCGCCATCGCCGAGCAGCGGGTACCACGGAATCTTGTCGAATGCCGGCCACATTTGGGCGAATTCGGGGCTGAGACCGCAAGCGGGCTGATCGAGCTCGGCCACCGGCGCGAGCGTTCGCCGGTCGAGCTGCAAGTGTGCGAGCACGCCATCGTCATAATCATTCGCATTCTGATTCCAGAGACCGCTGCCCGAAACCATCGATGTCGATGCGTGCGCGCGCCCGAACAGCTTGTAGAAAAGATATTCGGGAAAGGACAGCCAGAATCGCGTCGCGCCATACTCCGCGGGCCGGTTCTTGGCGAGCCACAACAGCTTGGCCGGCCAGTAGCTCGAATGCGGAACGCAGCCGGTGGAGGCGTGGGAGTCCAGCACGCGCGGAACCTCCGACGCGCTGCGCGTATCGAGCAGATGCAGAATCGGCAGCGTGGGTCTCCCGTTTTCGCCAATGCCCAGAAAGCTGTGCCAAAATGTGCAGCCGGCAACCGCCGCGATCGTGAGATCCGTCGCGCGCACCTGGCGATGCAGCTCGTCGAGGCAATCTATGGTGAGATCGGCCAGCTTATCCGGATCAATCTCAACGCCGCCATCGGGGGTGGTGTTCGGCTGATACGGCAGCCGCGCTCCATAGCCCTCCATCTGTTTCGCGCCAGAATCGAAAAGCAGCGCGCGGATGGAGGAAGAGCCGATGTCGAGAGTCGCGATGAACGGGCGGGCCAAGTCTTGGTTATAGCATCGCTGCCTAGTGTTCGCGTGAGACTTGCACCGCGCCGCAAACAGAGGAGTTCCTGTCTGTTGGACTGAGCGAGAATGAAACCGTGCTGGACCGGGTGCGCAGGACTGTTTCGCGATACCGGATGTTGGCGCCGGGCGACCGCGTGATCGCCGCCGTTTCGGGCGGCCCGGACTCGGTGTGCCTGTTGCACGTTCTGCGCGAAATCGAGGCGAAGCTCGCCGGCGTGGCGCATTTCAATCACAAGCTGCGCGGAGAAGAGTCGGATGGCGACGAGCACTTCGTCGCGTCGCTTGCGGCGCGCATGGGATTGCCGTTTTATCGCGCTGAAGCGGGCCTCGAACAGGCGCGCGGGAACCTGGAGCAGCGCGCCCGGCGCGACCGTCGCGAATTTCTCCTGGGATTGATGCGCGACGGCGCCGGCGATCGCGTCGCTCTGGGGCACACCCGCGACGATCAGGCGGAAACGGTGCTGTTTCGGATGATGCGAGGCTCGGGATTGCGCGGATTAGCCGGGGTTCTTCCCGTGACTGCGGACGGGTTTGTGCGCCCGTTGATCGGGGTGACTCGCACCGAGATTTTGAGCTTTTTGCGCGCGCGCGGAATCGCCTGGCGGGAAGATTCCAGCAACTTCGATCGCCGCTTCGCACGCAATCGCATCCGGCATGAGCTGATGCCGATGCTTGCGCGGGAATGGAATCCTAAAATTGCGGACGCGCTGGCGAACCTCGCGGATCTGGCATTTGAAGAAGAGATTTTTTGGGATTTGGAGTTGAGTAAGATAGCGCAGGAAGGAGGTTCCGGCGAACCGGAGTCGCTGCCGCGGGCCCTGGCGCGGCGAATCGTACGCAAGAGGATCGAGGAAGTCCGGGGCAGCCTCCGCGGGATCGAGTTCGAACACGTGGAACGGGTCATCGAAATGAAACGGGGGCGAATCAGGCTACCCGGAGTCGACGTCATACGGTCGTTGGGGCGGATGGCGGTGGTCCCGGCCGGTTCCCAACCCGAAATTCCGGAGGTTGAGGTAACCGTTCCAGGAACTTACGCGGCCCCCGACGGGAACTCCGAAATCCGCCTGGAACCATGTGTTAATCTGGGGGTGGAACTGGCCGCGCCGCTATACTTGCGCGGATGGAGACCTGGTGACCACTACCGTCGAGTGGGGAAATCGCACGATCAAAAGATTAAAGAAATGTTCCAGCGTGCCCGCGTGCCCTTATGGCAGCGGCGTGGATGGCCGATTCTTGAATATGACGGCAGCGTGGTGTGGGCCAGACAGTTCGGACACGCCGAAAACGCGCCGGTTCGTGTGTCGGAAACGTTGCGGCAGCATCGAATAGATGACAGCCGGGAGATGTAAATGAATTCAAGTGTGCGAAACGCAGTTTTGTGGCTGATTATTCTGTGCCTGGTGGTGCTGGTCTGGGCCGTGTTCAAGGGCAGCAAGCCCCAGGGCCGCCAGCCCGATTTTTCCCAGCTCTATGAGGACGTCAAAGACGGGAAAGTCGAGCAGGTCCTGATCAACAGCTCCACCGGCGACATCAACGGCAAGTACAAGAACGGCGACGAGTTCCGCTCCACCGTCCCGCCCAACTACAACGACTTCACCACCCTGATGCTCGACAAGGGCGTGAAGGTGAAATACGAAAAGGACAACGGCGGGAACTGGGTGAATATCCTGGTGAATGCGATCCCGTTCGTGCTGCTGCTGGGATTCTGGATTTTCATGATGCGGCAGATGCAATCGGGCGGAAACAAGGCCCTGAGCTTTGGCAAATCGCGCGCTCGCCTGCATTCCTCGCAGCAGAAGAAGGTGACATTCAAAGACGTCGCGGGCGTGGAAGAGGCCAAGGAGGAGCTTCAGGAAATTATCGAGTTCCTCAAGGAGCCGCAAAAATTCCAGAAGCTCGGCGGACGGATTCCCAAGGGCGTGCTGCTGATCGGATCGCCGGGAACCGGCAAGACGCTACTGGCTCGCGCGATCGCGGGCGAGGCCAACGTGCCGTTCTTCTCCATTTCCGGCTCGGATTTCGTGGAGATGTTCGTCGGCGTGGGCGCCAGCCGCGTGCGCGATCTGTTCGAGCAGGGCAAAAAGAACGCCCCGTGCATCATCTTCATCGATGAGATCGACGCCGTCGGCCGCCATCGCGGCGCGGGGCTCGGCGGAGGGCACGATGAGCGCGAGCAGACGCTGAACCAGCTCCTGGTGGAGATGGACGGCTTCGAGTCGAACGAAGGCGTCATCCTGGTGGCTGCGACCAACCGTCCGGACGTTCTCGACCCGGCGCTGCTGCGGCCCGGCCGATTCGATCGGCGCGTGGTCGTGGGGCGGCCGGATGTGAAGGGTCGCGAGCAGATTTTGAAAGTCCACACCAAGAAGACTCCTCTTGCTGACGATGTTGATTTGACCACCATCGCGCGCGGAACTCCTGGATTTGCGGGCGCGGATCTGGCCAACCTGGTGAACGAAGCCGCGCTGATCGCGGCGCGTCAGAACCGCAAGGTGGTCACGCAGTTCGATTTCGAAATCGCCAAGGACAAGGTGATGATGGGCGTGGAGCGCAAGAGCCTGATCATCAGCGAGGAAGAAAAGCGGAACACGGCGTTCCACGAAGCCGGCCACGCGCTGGTGGCGGCGCTGATTCCGGAAGCCGATCCGGTGCACAAGGTCACCATTATTCCGCGCGGAATGGCGCTGGGCGTGACGCAGCAGCTTCCCATCGACGACAAGCACAGCTACAACAAGGTCTACCTCGAAACGCAGCTCGCGATTCTCATGGGCGGCCGCATCGCGGAAGAGATTTTCATGCATCAGATCACCACCGGCGCCGGCAACGACATCGAGCGGGCAACCGACATGGCCCGCAAGATGGTGTGCGAGTGGGGCATGAGCGATCTGGGTCCGCTGAGCTTCGGCAAGCGCGAAGAGCAGATCTTTCTGGGCCGCGAGATCGCCCAGCATCGCGATTTCAGCGAAGCGACGGCGATCCGCATCGATGAGCAGGTGAAGAAGCTGGTCGAAAACGGGTACAATCGCGCGCGCCAGATCATCGAATCGCGCGCGGACGCGCTGGAGCGCATCGCGCTGGCGCTGCTCGAACGCGAAGTGCTCGACGGCAGCGAAGTGCACCAGTTGATCGACGGCAAAACGCTGGCTGCCCCGCAGCCGCCCTATTCCGGCGACGGCACGCAGCACGTGATCAAACCGGACCAGGGCAAGCGTGTTCCGGGGATCTTAGAGGGTGGCCCACAGCCGGCGTGATTCCGGCCTTTCCGGTTTATCTGTTTGACGTAGACGGCACGCTGATGGACTCGGCGAGCGACATCTGCGGCGCGGTCCAGACCGTTCTCGCCGGCTGCGGCCGCCACGACGTTACCGACCAATTCCTGCGCCGCTACATCGGGCTCCATCTGTTCGACCTGTTTACCGATCTCGGCTTTGAAGCCGGGCGACATGAAGAGATGCTCGCCAGCTACCGCAGCGTGTATCACGCGCGCAAGCACGGCTCGACTTCGGTGATTCCTGGCGTAAAGGAAATGCTCGGCAGGCTGGGCGGAAAAAAATCAACCGCCACCACAAAAGGAACGCCATCGACCCGTCTGCTGCTCGAACAGTTCGGCTTGATCGACCATTTCGACCACGTGCAAGGCACCGACGGCTTCCCCGCCAAGCCCGAACCAGACGTGTTGCTCAAATCGATCGAGATTTTCGACGTGCGCCCGGAAGATTGCCTGCTGGTCGGCGACGCGCCAGCGGATATGCAAGCCGGCCGGCGCGCCGGAGTGAAGATTTGCGCGGTTGGCTATGGCTATGGCGATCCAGCCGAACTCGCGAAATGGGAGCCGGATTACTGGATCAACCGGCCTGAGGATCTAGTCGAACAGTGCGTCTAGACCGCGACGGCCATGTACCACGCGAAGGATCCGCGCTTCATCCTCCTCAACGCGGTAGATGATCACGTACTCGCCTACGGCAAGGCTCCGGTAACCAGGGCCGAAATCCGAATCTCGGGACCGGCCGATGCGCGGGAATCCGCTTAACATGA
>Ga0335077_10008905_pt1 | contig 12443 bp, 7 predicted proteins | sample Lox_Sample_31_FD_207151 | JGI IMG/M metagenome (GOLD analysis project Ga0335077, IMG submission 207151) | Soil microbial communities from Loxahatchee National Wildlife Refuge, Florida, United States - Lox_Sample_3.1 | ecosystem: Environmental > Terrestrial > Soil > Wetlands | place: USA: Florida...
AGGCCGCGCGCACGGTCAGGCTGGAGCGCGGGACACGGCTGGATCTTGGCGCCACGGCCAAGGCGTGGGCCGCCGACCGGTGCGCCGGCCTGATCGCGGCACGGGCCGACTGCGGCGCTCTGGTCAGTCTGGGCGGCGACGTGGCCGTCGCCGGGCCGCCGCCCGGCGACGGCTGGCAGGTGCGGGCCACCGACGACCACGCGGCGGGGCGGGATGCGCCCGGCCAGACCGTCACGATCCGCGAGGGCGGCCTGGCCACCTCAAGCATCACGGTCCGCGCCTGGACCGCGGGCGGTCGGGCGATGCACCACATCATCGATCCGGCGACCGGACAGCCAGCGAGATCATGCTGGCGCACCGTCAGTGTTGCCGCCGCGAGCTGCGCAGACGCTAATATCGCCAGCACGGCGGCGATTATCAGGAGCGAGGCGGCGCCAGCCTGGCTGACAGGTTCCGGCCTTCCAGCGCGGCTCGTGCGGCATGACGGTACGGTAGTGACGACGATCGGCTGGCCGGAGGATCCGGCCGAAAGTAATGCCGCCGATAATGCTCGGTGAATGCCGCGCCGATGAAAATCGATCACCATATAGTGGATTAGTCCCGCGCCCTATCCGAAGGAAACTCCGGGGGTTCATGTCACCATGAGCGGAGCCGCTCGATACCGGCTGCTGCTGGCGACCACGCTCACCGCGGTGTGCGTGACCTGGGCGGGTTTGCCCGCGGTCGCTGACCCCGCCACCGCGGCCCTCGCGGCGGGCCACCGCCCGGCAGGGACCTGCACGATGACCGCGCGAGGCAACCTGCTGAACTGCCCCCGTCCGGTCACCCCGGCCCTGCAGCCGCCGACCAGCCAGAACCCCGGGATCGTGCGGTACCCCCTGAGCAACCCCGCGGCCTACATCGACACGCGGACCTGGACAAGCGGAGGCGGCAACACGTTCCCCGGCGCCGACGTGCCGTTCGGCATGGTGCAGTGGAGCCCGGACACGCTGCCCGATCGCAGCGACGGCGGCGGCTACACCTACAGCGACGATGAGCTCGACGGCTACAGCCTGACCCATCTGTCAGGGCCCGGCTGCGTATCATCCGGTGACGTACCGATCCTGCCGATGACCGGAAAGCTGCCCAACGGCAACCCGACCTACGTGCACACGTCATTCAGCCACCACGGCGAGATCGTCCAGGCAGGCTATTACGGCGCGTACAGCAACGCGCCGAGCACAATCTTCTCTCAGTTCACCGCGACCCCGCACAGCGCGCTCGGCCGGTTCGACTTCCCGCGCACCACCAGGGCCGACTTCCTGATCAAGCTGGACGGCAGCGAGCGCGGCGACTACGCCACCAGCGCCCGTATCGTCAGCAGCACGCAGGTGGAGGGCTCGGTCTCCAGCGGCGGGTTCTGCGGCGAGACGCTGCCGAGGTTCGGCCCGCAGCACTACACGGTCTACTTCGACATCATGTTCAGCCAGCCGTTCACCGCCGACCGGGTGATCACCGAGCCCGGGCGGAAGACGCCGAACTCGGTGTTCCTGATCTTCAACACCACGAGCAACCCGGTCATCGACGCCAAGGTCGCCATCTCCTACGTGAGCCCGCTCGGCGCCCGCGCGAACATCGAGGCCGAGCAGCCGGGCTGGAACTTCGCCGGGATCAGGTCCGCCGCCCAGGCGCAGTGGAACAAGCTGCTCGGCGAGGTGCAGGTCTGGGGCGGCAGCGTCGCCCAGACCCAGGAGTTCTACAGCCTGCTCTACAAGTCGCTGCTGCAGCCGAACATCGTCAGCGACGTGAACGGCGAGTACCTCGGCTCCGACTTCACGGTGCATGACCTGAGCGGCGGGCAGGCCAACCAGTACAGCATGTTCTCCGGCTGGGACATGTACCACTCCCAGGCGCAGCTCGTCGCGATGCTCGACCCCACCGCGGCCAGCGACATGGCGCAGTCGCTGGTCAACTACTACGCGCAGAACGGAATCCTGCCGCAGTGGGGATACCTCAACACCGACAACTACGCACAGCTCGGTGACCCGGCCGACGCGATCATCGCCGACATCTACGCCTTCGGCGGTACCGGCTTCGACACCCAGACTGCCCTGGCCGACATGCTGGACCAGGCCGAACACGTGGACCGGGTCAGGCCTGGCACCTCGATCGAGGCGCAATACGGCTACCTGCCCGCCTTCTTCCACTACGCCTGCTGCCGGCTGAACTACCAGGTATCTGCCCTGCTCGAGTACGACAGCGCGGACTTCGCGCTCTCGCAGTTCGCCGCGGCGCTCGGTGACGCCACGGATGCCGCGGCGCTGAAGGCAAGCGCCAACGACTGGACCAACGTGCTCGACGCCAAGACCGGCCTGCTCACGCCGCGCAAGGAATCGGGCGGGTTCGTCGGAGGGGTGACCCCGGACACCTCCAGGTTCTACCTGGAGGGCGACGCCGAGGAGTACCTGTGGGACGTGCCGAACAACTACGCCGGGCTGTTCGCCAAGCTCGGCGGCGTCAGCACGGTGCGGCACGCGCTGGTGCGCTACCTGTCCAAGCCGAACGGCCGGGGCAGCTACGCGTACCTGTCCAACGAGTTCGACCTCGGCGAGCAGTACGCGCTTGACTACGACAGGGACCCCGCGGGCAGCCAGCGGGCGGTCGCGCTCATGCGCGACGACCTGTTCCTGCCCGGACCCTACGGGCTGCCCAATAACGACGACCTCGGCGCCGAGTCATCGCAGTTCATATGGGCAATGCTCGGCATGTACCCGGAGAACCCGGGCAGCGGCACCCTGGTCTTCGCCAGCCCGGGCTTCCCGCACGCCGTGATCAACCTGCCCAACGGCGGCTCAATCACGATCAACGCACCAGGCGCGTCGGCGGACAAGTACTACGTCAAGTCGCTGGCCATCAACGGGACCGCCGACAACGCGCTGTCGGTGCCATTCAGCAGGCTGGCGCAGGGCGCGACGCTGCTCTGGGCGCTCGGCAGCACCCCGACCTCGTGGGGCGACGCGCCCGGCGACGCCCCGCCCTCGTACCCCGATCCGCCGGCCTAGCCAGCTCCCGCACCCGCCCCGCACCCGACGGCCTCCCAACCCGCTGCCGTTCGGCCGGTTACGATGCGCTTTGACCAGCCAGCGGACCGGAGGTCGGCGGGCGAGTGTGTTGCGAAACGAAAGTCATGAGGCAGGCGGAGGCGCGGATGGGACCGCTGGACGGCATCACGGTGATCGAGCTTGCCAGCCTGGCGCCGGCGCCGTTCGGCTGCATGATCCTTTCCGACCTCGGCGCCGACGTGCTGCGGGTGGAGCGCCCCGAGAGCTGCCGACCCGGCGCGCCCGCGCCGGTGGACCCGCTGACCCGCGGGCGGCGGTCGATCGGGCTGAACCTGAAGGACCCGGCCGGGGTTGACCTGCTGCTGACCCTGGTCGAGTCCGCCGACGTGCTGGTGGAGGGCTTCCGGCCGGGGGTTACCGAGCGGCTGGGATTCGGGCCGCAGGTCTGCGCCGAGCGCAACCCGGGGCTGATTTACGCCAGGATGACCGGCTGGGGCCAAGACGGGCCGCTGGCGCCGACCGCCGGGCACGACATCGACTACATCGCGATCTCCGGCGCCCTGCATCCGATCGGCCGGGCCGGCGAGCGGCCGGTGCCGCCGCTCAACCTGGTCGGCGACTTCGGCGGCGGCGGGATGCTGCTGGCCATCGGCGTGCTCGCGGCCCTGGTGGAACGCCAGCGCTCCGGTCTCGGCCAGGTGGTGGACGCCGCCATGGTGGACGGCTCCGCGCTGCTGACCTCGTTCATCTACGGGCTGCGGGCCCGTGGCGGGTGGCGGGACGAGCGCGGCGTCAACCTGCTGGACGGCGGCGCGCCCTTCTATGACACCTACGTCACCGCCGACGGCAGGTACGTGGCGGTCGGGGCGCTCGAGCCTCAGTTCTACGCGGCGCTGCTCGACGGGCTCGGCGTGGCGGGCGAGGACCTGCCCGCGCAGCTCGACGTCTCGGGCTGGCCGGTGCTGCGGGCCAGGTTCACCGAGATATTCGCCCGACGCACCAGGGACGAGTGGGCCGATGTCTTCGCAGGCACCGACGCCTGCGTCGCGCCGGTGCTCTCGCCTGCCGAGGTGGCCGGGCACCCGCACAACGCGGCACGCGGCGTGTTCGCCGAGGTCGGCGGGGTATCGCAGCCTGCGCCCGCCCCGAGGTTCGGGCGCAGTGCCGTCGGGACGCCCGAGCCGCCGGCCCGGCCAGGCAATGACACCGAGGCGGTGCTCGCCGGGATTGGGCTCAGCCGCGACCGGATCGCTGAGCTGCGCTCCAGCGGAGTCATCGGCTGAGCACGGACCAGCCGGCCGTGCCGCCCGAAGAGCCGTTGCGTGAAGGATCCGCGCGCTATAGCTCGCCGGACCCTTCATCACATAGCGGGGGTCGGGGCACGGCGGGGTTGGCCGGCCGGACCGGGCGGGCCGGCCGGAGCTGGCTGGCCGCCTGGCGAGCCGGGCAGGATGCTGAGATCCTGCGGCTCGCGGTCCCTGCGTTCGGCGCGTTGGTGGCCGAGCCGCTGTTCCTGCTTGCGGACTCGGCGATCGTCGGCAGGCTCGGCACCGCGCCGCTCGGCAGCCTCGGGGTGGCCGCACAGGCGCTGACCGCCCTGGTGAACGTCTCGATCTTCCTGGCCTACGGGACGACGGCGGCGGTCGCGCGCCAGCTCGGAGCCGGGAACCGGCAGGCGGCGATCAGGCAGGGCATCGACGGCATGTGGCTGGCCGCGGCCATCGGAGTCGTCGTGCTCGGCGCCGGCCTGCCGCTGGCGAGCCCGATCGTGACCGCGTTCGGCGCGTCGCGGGCCGTGACCGCCGGCGCCGTGATCTACCTGCGGATCAGCCTGCTGGCCGCCCCGGCCATGCTCGCGGTGCTGGCCGGCATCGGCATCCTGCGCGGCCTGCAGAACACCAGGACCCCGCTGGCGGTCTCGGTGGTCGCCAGCATCGTCAACGTGGTGCTGAACGCGGCGTTCGTGCTCGGCCTGCGGTGGGGCATCGCCGGATCGGCCTGGGGCACGGTGATCGCGCAGTACGGCACCGCCGCCGCCTACCTGGCCATGGTCACGGCCGGCGCCCGCCGGGCCGGGGTGAGCCTGCGGTTCGACCTGGCCGGGGTGAAGGTGGCGGCCCGGGCGGGAGCGGCACTTGTGGTCAGGACGCTGGCGCTGCAGGCGGTCCTGGTCGGGGCGACCGCGGTCGCGGCCAGGCAGGGCGACGCCGCGATCGCCGCCTATCAGGTCGCCTACCGGCTCTGGACGCTGCTCGTGTTCGCGCTCGACGCGATCGCGATCGCCGGCCAGGCGATCACCGGCAAGTACCTCGGCGCCGGCGACGCCGCGGGCGCCCGGGCCGCCACCACCAAGATGATCAAGTGGGGCGTCGGCTGCGGCGCGGTGTTCGGCGTGCTGATGCTCGGCGCCCGGCCTTGGCTCCCCGCGCTGTTCGCGGCCCGGCCGGCGGTGGCACACCTGCTGGTGGTGGTGTTGCTCGTGGTGGCCGCGGCGCAGCCAGTGGCCGGCGTGGTGTTCGTGCTCGACGGGGTGCTGATCGGGGCCGGCGACCTCGACTACCTGGCGCTGGCCGGACTGGCGAGCACGGCCGTGTTCGCGGCGGCGGCGACCGTGGTCGTGGCCACCGGGGCCGGCCTGCTCGGCCTCTGGCTGGCGATCTGTGCCTGGATGGCGGCCAGGTTCGTCACGCTGACCTGGCGCGCCCGCGGTTCGCGCTGGCTGGTCACCGGCGCGGTCAGGAGCTGACCGGCGGGAGCCTGCTCAGGTCGGCGGCGGTCAGCTCGCCGGTGGAGATCAGCAGCTCGGCAAGCTCGTCGAGCGGCTACCAGATCCTGACCCTGGTTGGCGTCACCCGGATCACGTGCGGGTAGTCCCGGCCGAACTTCTCCAGGCCCCAGCCGTAGGAATCGATCAGGGCGCCGTACTTGGCCACGTAGTCGGCCACATCCGCGGGCGGCGGACCGTCGGGGTCGATCCTCGCCGTGCCCTCGAAGGTGACGATGCCGCCGCCGCTGCCGTTCCCGTCCAGATGCAGGCTGACCCGAGGATTGGCCTCGATGTTCGGCGTCTTGGGCCCCTTCTTTGAGCCGTAGATCAAGAACTCGGCGCCGTCCCACAGGAACCAGACCGCGGAGGACTGCGGCTGGCCTGCCGGAGTCACCGTGGTCAGCCAGATGATCGGCTCGGACCTGAGCCTGGCGTCGTCGGCGGCGTGACGCGGATTCTCGTGATTGAGCATAATCGCCTCGTTCGGTGCGGTCTCGGCTTCCTCGGCGGCCACGGTGCCCTAGCTTCGGTGCCCCAGCGTCAGTGTCCTAGGGCAAGCACGATCACCCTAACCACCACCAGGACCAGCGCCATGCCCAGGTAGAGCCACATCGCGACCATGGCCGTGCGTCGGCCAGCCGAAAGCCGCACCGGGGCGAGCATGGCAAGCGGCGGCATCCGCCAGGAGTCCCTGCCCTGCGGGTCGGCAGAGACGGTGGCCACCGCGACGGCGCGCCCGATCCGGCGACGGTGCCAGCCGCGCGCCAGCATGGCCGCCGCCAGGGCCAGGCCGATCGCGACGCCGCCGAGCAGGATCGTCAGCACCTGGCCGGACGAGATCGAGCCGAAGACCACGGAGATCATCAGGATCGCCGACAGCAGCACCAGGACACCGACCACCGCGACGCCAAGCACGTTCGTGACCCGCCCGTTGACCCAGGGCCCGAGCACCTCCTTGTCGTTGCAGAGCAGCAGCAGGAAGACCGTGGCGCTGGGCAGCAGCACCCCGGCGAGCACTTGCACGCCGATCGTGAGCAGGCCGAGCGGCGAGCCGGGCAGCAGCACCACCGCGGCCGCCAGCGCGATCACCGCCGCGTACATGGCGTAGAAGCCCTTGGCCTGCCTGACGCCGCGGTGCAGCGAGTGCTTGAGGCCGAGCACGTCACCGAGCGCGTAGGCGGTGGACAGCGAGACGGCGAACGCGCCGATCATGGAGGCGTCGAGCAGTGCGACAGCGAAGATCGCGCCCGCGGCGTGGCCGGCATAGGCGGCCAGGCCGGCCGCGAGCCCGGCCGCGTCGGTGAACTGCGCGTGCCTGACGCCGGCGAACGCGATCGCGGTGGCTCCCATCAGCGCGCTGCCGCCGATCACCACGACGACGATGCCGATCCACAGGTCGGCCCTCTCGTACCTGATGAAGCGGGGGGTGATCCGCTTGTCGATGACGTAGGACTGCTGGAAGAACAGCTGCCACGGGGCGACCGTGGTGCCCACGATGCCGATGATCAGCAGCATCACCGTGCCCAGGTGCGCGGCGCCGCCGGGCACGACCGGGTGCACGAAGCCGACGGCCATCTGGCCGACCGGCGGATGCGCGATCACGTAAAGCGGGATCAGCAGCAGCGAGCCGAGGCAGAAGAACATCGCCACCCGCTCGAACCGGCGGAAGCTCCCGGTCGAGGCGGCGAACACGATCACGATCGCGGCCAGGATCACGCCGACGATCTTCGGCACGCCGAGGTAGCTCGCCGCGAGCGCGATGCCGATGAACTCGGTGACGATCGTCAGAGCGTTCAGTATGAACAGGTCGATGACGCTGAACGCGCCCCAGAACCGGCCGAACCGCTCGAGTATCAGCCTGGCGTGCCCGACGCCGGTCACCGCGCCGAGCCGCAGCACCATCTCCTGGTTCACGTAAAGGACCGGGATGAGCAGCACGAATGTCCACAGCAGCTTGGTGCCGTAGGTCTGGCCGGTCTGGCCGTAGGTGGAGAACGCGCCTGCGTCGTTGTCGCCGCACATCACGATGAGGCCGGGTCCGACGATGGCCAGCAGGGTCTTGAGCTTCGCGGGTACCGAGCGGCGGCTGCCGGTGTCCTCGGTCGAGATGGTTCCGAACGCGCCCTTGATGTCGCCCAGGTGCGCCGAGTCGAGCGCGGCTCCGCGCGGGGGGCTGACCAGGCTCGTGCTGGCTGAGGTCATGGCTCACACATCCCTTTCGCCGCCGGGCGACCGGCGGGATCGGGGGCACGCGGCGCGGCGGGTGCGCCATGAGCGGGTGGCCTGCGGGCCTGCCGCGGCCGCCAGACCGGCTGAGCGGACTGGGTGACCGGGCCCGAGGCGGCCAGGCCCGAGGTGACCGGGCCGGGGATCAGGCGTGGGAGCGCGAGCGCGTGCCAGGAACGGGCAGGAAGAACGGCGAGTGGGGCCGGGTCCGGCCCGGTCTATCGTGTTCCACGACTCGCCTCCCTCCGTTCCTGGTGCCTGGCCTCCGCGCGCCCGTCAGGCGCGACGGAGCCAGCGGCACCGTCGTCGCACCTGCCCGGGAGGCGGCGCCCCGCAGCGCGGGGCGGGCACCCCTCTCGCTAGAGCTTTGGCACTCCACGGCGTAGCGCGGCACTGGGTCCCGCCTGCGCAGCCACTTGGCCTCACCCCTTAGGCCGGGGAGAGGTGTCCTGATCCGGAGCGTCTCTCGACGGTTGGGATCAGTGGCCTGTGTCCGTGAAGACGCCTCACCGAACGAGGTGTCCTTAACAACCAGCTTCGAGGATGCCCGATCCGGTAGATAAATGTCAATTCGACGCGACGCGAACGACCCCCGCGGCGCGGCCGGGATCCTGGGCCGGGATGGCGCCGGGCCAGGTCAGCTCTGGCCGAGTTCGACGGCCTTGACGACCAGCAGCAGGACCGAGACCACCAGGTAGCCGCGGAGCAGCAGGATGGCGAGCTTGGTCACCGGCGACCAGGCGACCGGCTTGAGCAGCGCGAGCGGCGGCATCCGCCAGTTCATCCGCTCGGCGGCAGTCATCCTCGCGAACTCCGCCCGGGCGGACGATGTCGGGACGACCGTGCCTCGTCTGGCGGGCGCGAGCTTCAGCCAGCCGAACGCGAGGCCCGAACCAGCCGTCAGTGCGACAGTCAGCCAGATCGCCACGGTAGCCGCGCCGATCCCGCTGAACAGCGTGGTGACGACGAGCGTGCCGGAGAGCATCAGCAGGATCCCGATGATCACTGCGGCCACGATGTTCAGCCAGCGCGCGTTCATCCACGGGCCGAGCACCTCGGGATCGTTGCACAGCAGCAGCAGGAAGACCGCGGCGCTGGGGAGCAGCACCCCGGCCAGCGCCTGCACCGCCGTGGTCAGCAGGCCGAGCGGCGCGCCGGGGATCAGCACGATCGCGGCGGCCACCACCACGAGCCCGGTGTAGCTGGCATAGAACGCCTTCGCATCCTTGAAGCTGCGGTGCAGCGAGTGCTTCAGGTTGAACACATCGCCGAACGCGTAGCTGGTCGACAGGGTGACCGCCGCCGCGCCGATGATGCTGGCGTCGAGCAGCACGAGCGCGAACACCGCGCCGAGGAATCCGCTCTTCGCGCCGAATGCGTTCGCCACGCCGAGCGCGCTGCTGAAGTGGCCGATCAGGTGCGTGCCCCGGACCGCGTAGACCGTCGCCACCAGGATCACCGCGGCACCGCCGACCACCACGAGCGAGCCGAGGAATGTGTCGGCGCGCTCGTACCTGATGAACCGCGGGGTGATCCGCTTGTCGATCACATTTGACTGCTGGAAGAACAGCTGCCAGGGCGCCACGGTGGTGCCGACGATCGCGATGATCAGCAGCACCGCGTTCGAGCTCACCCCGCCCTGGATGCCAGGCACCACGAAGTCGCGAGCGATAGTGCCGACGTGCGGCTGCACCCCGAAGATCAGCGGCAGGAACAGCGCCAGGTTCGCCGCGATGAACAGGAACATCGCGCGTTCCCAGCGGCGGAAGCTGCCGCTCAACGTGATGGCCACCAGCGTCGCAGCCGCGATCGGGACCGAGATATAGGGACTGACGCCCAAGTAGCTCATCGCCAGGGAGATGCCGATGAATTCGGTGACGATGGTAAGGAAATTCAGCAGGAACAGATCGCCCACGCTGAACCAGCCCCAGAACTTGCCGAACCGCTCGTTGATCAGCCTGGCGTGGCCGACGCCGGTCACGGCGCCCAGCCTGACCACCATCTCCTGGTTCACGATCAGCACGGGGACCAGCAGCAGCAGCACCCAGAGCAGGCTGTAGCCGTAGTTCTGACCTGCCTGGGCATAGGTCGCGACGCCTCCGGCGTCGTTGTCCCCCACCATCACGATCAGGCCGGGACCGACGATGGCCAGGAAGGTCACCAGGCGGCGGCGCCAGCCGCTGCGCTGCTCTTCGCCGGCCCTGATCCGGCCGAGGGCACCCTCGATGTCGCCGAGGTGGGCCTCGTCGAGTACCGCGGCCGGCCGCGCGAGGGTGGCGGGCGGCGCGGCTGGCGGGGCGGCACGTGGAGCGGCCGGCGGATCTGGCCCGTGCCTGACCGCGGGCCTGAGCGAGGCGGCCTGACCGTCCCGTGCGGACCGCGCGGCAGCCCGGCCGTCCGGCGGCGGCGCGGCGGCGACCTCCTCGATCGTCCTCGGCGGGTCGGGCGCGGACCGAGGCACCGGCCCATACTGCTCCGGCCGGGTGGCGGCGGCGTCCCGCTCGGGGGGATCGGTCATGGCTTCTTGCCCCGGCGGGAGTCGGGCGGCTCGGCCGCCTCCCGGCGCCGCCAGTCCTCGGGCAGCGTGACCTCGAGCACGTCGTCGACCGTGATCAGGCCGATCATCGTGCGGTTCTCATCGACCACGGGAATCGTGATGAGGTTGTAGTCGCTCATCAGCACGGCCACGTCCACGACGTCGGTGTCGGCGCCGATCCTGACCGGGTCGTCGTCGTAGACGTCGGTCAGCCGCAGCGCCGGGTCGGACTGCAGCAGCGTCACGACCTTCACCACGCCGCACAGCCTGCCGCGCTCGTCGAGCGCGTGCACGCTGGTCAGCGCCTCTGGCTGGAGGCTGTGCGAGCTGCTCACCGCCGCCAGCGCCTCGACCACCTGGACGTCGGCCGGCACGGCGAGGAAGTCCATGCCCATCAGCCCCCCCGCGCTTGTCGGGTTAAAGCCCATCAGCGTGAGCACCTTGGTGCGCTGGCCGACCGGCAGCAGGTCAAGCACCGGCTGGCGGCGCCGCTGCGGCAGCTCGGAGATCGCGTCGGCCGCGTCGTCGGCCCGCATCCTGGCCAGCACGTCGGCGATCTCGGCATCGGTCCTCGCGCCGAGCAGCCTGGTGGCCAGGTCCTCATCAAGCTCTTCGAACACGTCGGCCTCGAGCTCGGGGTCGACGTGCACCTGGCCGAGTATCTCGGTCTCCTCGGCCTTGGACGCCTCCTCGAGCAGGTCAGCGATCTGGGCCGGCTTCAGCCGCCTGATCCGGCCGAACGGGCCGCGCAGCCGCGCGCTACTCGCGTGCCCGATCAGCGGCTCGAAATTCGCCCAGTCCTCGAAGTGGTGGGATTCGGTGCCGGCCGGCGACAGCAGCTTGAACAGGCCGCGGGACCGGCGGGTGGTGTCCACGCCAGCCAGCGCCCAGTCGCCGTCGATCCGCCGCAGTTGGAGGTCGGCCGCCCTGATCAGGTGCGCGCTCGGCACGTCGATGAGGCGATGCCCGAGCACGTCGGCGCGGAGCAGCACCTCGCCGTCGCGCCGCTCGAACATGCGCAGGTCGAGCACGGCACTGGTGAGCCTGAGCGCCTCCCCGTCGAACGAGCTCACCTGCTCGAGCGGCACGAAGACCTCGCGACCGCCGCCCACGGACGCCACGACGCCGATCACCACCGGGTGCTCGGCCCCGCGCAGCCGCACGATGACATCGGCCAGCCGGCCGATCGACTCCCCCCGCTTGTCGGTGATGGGGCGCCCGATCAGTTCCGACAGGTGCAAGGTGCGCCCGCTGCTCGCCTCCGGCGCCGCTGCCGCCGGTGATGTGGTCATGTCTACGCAGCCTTTCTGCTCTGCCGCTGCCGTTGTCCTACCCCAGAACTCGCCGGCCGCGCGACCGCCCCGCACGCCGTCGATCCAGTCACGGGTAGCACTTCCGGCGCTGGGAACACTCTTGGTGCCGGCAGTTACCGCCCGGTGGCCACTCTTCCATCTGAAGGTAAACAGCAAGAGCCTCCGCTGGCACCCGGCTTCCCCGCACAGCGGTCACGATGGTATGAAGGCCACGTTCGGGGCGCTGGTGACGGTACCCGACGTGCCGGAGCGAGCGAAGGAACGGCGAGGCGTGGCGAAGGGCAAGCGGGCCGGGCGGCCGACGAGCCAGGATGACCTGGCCGAGACCCTCGGCTACGCCGTCAAGCGGCGGCTGCTCGGGCCGCCGCTGGTCAACGAGCAGCTCAGCGAGGAGCGCCTGTCCAAGCCGCTCGCGCTGGGCGTGCTGGCTCCCGACGGCATCTCGTCCTCGGCGTACGGCACCGAGGAAATCCTGATCGAGCTGCTCAAGGGCGGGCTCGCCATCACGGCGTTCGCGCTGATCCTGCCCATGACGGGCGTCGTGCTTTTCGTGATGGCCC
>Ga0335077_10008908_pt1 | contig 12440 bp, 5 predicted proteins | sample Lox_Sample_31_FD_207151 | JGI IMG/M metagenome (GOLD analysis project Ga0335077, IMG submission 207151) | Soil microbial communities from Loxahatchee National Wildlife Refuge, Florida, United States - Lox_Sample_3.1 | ecosystem: Environmental > Terrestrial > Soil > Wetlands | place: USA: Florida...
CGACGAAGTCTGCACCTGGACGATCGTTCAGCAACCGGGAATCTCGGGAGTCTGGAACGCGTTGCGGCACGCGGCGGACGGGCAACCGCTGGGATTCTATCTTGTCGAAAAAATTCCCCGCCTGTTCGTCGCACACGATGAAATCGCGTTACGCATTCCCACGGTCCTGGCGTTTTGCGCGGTCATGCTTTGCGTCTTCACCTGGATTCGCACGGCGTGCGGCTCCATCGTCGCGTGGATCTGTTGTTTATTCCTGCTGTTCTCTCCGTTGCGGAATTACTATGCCACCGAAGCCCGTCCCTACGTTCTTGTTGCGGCGTGCCTGGCCTTTGCGCTCGTCTGCTATCAACGCGTGGATCGCCGCGCCTTCGTGGTTTTGCTCGCTTTGACTCTTGCGGCCGCCGAGTGCTTCCACTACTACGCGATCTTTTTGGTGTTCCCATTCGGCGTTGCGGAAGCGGCCTTCCTCCTGAGGAATCATAAATTCCGCGTGGGCGTTTGGCTGGCGCTTTGCTCCCCGATGGTCCCATTGTTGGCTTTCTTGCCCCTGCTCTCCCGTTTGAAGGCGGCCTACGGCGCGTCTTTCTGGGCCCAGCCGATGGCGTCCGAAACATTGAATGTCTATTCGTGGCTGATAGGGGCGAGCGAGATGAGCCTGCCTCAAACGCTCCCCGGGCGCTTGCTCGTGATTGGATCTTTTCTCGGGGCAACGGTTTTTCTGATGATTCGCTTGGCAAAAGATTTTTCGGACAATCGCCCGCGACTTAACGAAACGGCGCTGCTGCTGGGTCTGCTCGTGTCGCCCTGGGTCATGTATCTGTCGCTGAGGCTTGCGCACGGCGGACTTACCGTACGCTATATGCTGCCCTTCACGGTTACCATTCCCCTGGTTCTCGCGCAGTTCCTGGTTATGCTCAACCGCAGAACCCTCCACCTGATTGCCGGAGTCCTATTTCTCCTCCTGGCCGTGCTCGAGGTCTCTTTTTGGAAATACAGTCTGCCCATGGAACGCGAAGCCTTCACACCGGTCAAACTTCTCGATTCGCTCCTTCGCCAGGCGGGCCATCCCGATCTGCCAGTTCTGATCTCCAATCCGGTGGATTATCTGAGTCTGGTTCATTACGCCTCACCCCCGCTAGCTTCGCGGCTGGTCGAACCGCTGGATACATCTGCTGAGTTCGCTTATGCGCAAACGGACAATCTCGGCAAGAATCTGATGGCCATAGCTCCATACACCCAACTCAACCTGCCGGCCTATCGTGATTTTCAGGCCCAGCACGAGGTTTTCCTTTTGTATACAACCAGCCGCCGGGGGACGGAGCGCATGGACTGGTGGACGCGACGCCTTCGGCACGACGGGGTCGCGATGCAAACCCTCGCTCAGTGGGGCGACGCCGAAGTTTACCTCGTCACACTTCCCGAGTCTCGAACGAAGGGTGACCCGCGGGACTAGGGGTTCACGCATTCTCACGATTGGACCATAGCCGCTCCCGAGACTAAAAATCTGGGCTGGCCACGCCCCACAAACGCCGCTGGCTTCATTCACCTTAGGGATGTTGTAGGAAGACCTATCCAGCGCATCCCCTCGACGCCTTCGTGCAATCGAAGCAAATGATGGAAGATAGGACTAGTCCCCGCTGCGGCTAGCCCGGTCTGAGGTCCAAACAGGCAAAACTCTGCAGAGATTACATCTTGCCGGTAAATGGCCCAAGCCAGGCTGCCAGACAAAAGCGATTTGAAGCGCAACCATCCGAGTGCATCCGCTGGCCGATGCTGAACCCGGCAGTGTCAGCGCTCAACTCTCTCTCGCGGCGCCTGGGGCGCCACTGGTAAGCTTGTATTCCAAGCCAGGGAATCAATCCCGTTGATTGTGGCGCCCATCTCCGCACGGAAGGCGCGAAGGCATCGCGAAACAGATGCGGCTGCACGGCGGGTGCGGTACCGCGGAGGGATTTTCCGCGGGCGTTATTCCCGGATGGCTTCCAGGATGAGCTATGCCCGTTCCGCCGCTGCCGTTGCTCAACTTTTTCGTATTGCTGGTCATGCTCTCGATTGGCCTGCGTGTCAGCGGGGGAGAGTTACTCGGGGTCCTGCGCAATCGCGCCTTGTTCGGCAAGGTGCTGCTCGCGAATTGCGTCCTCATCCCCGCCCTCGGTTTTCTCCTCGTACAGCTCTTCCCTCTAACGCCCGACGCCAGTGTCGGCATCCTGCTGCTCGCGGCCATACCGGGAACGCCCATCGCGCTGCAATTCACCCGTATGGCGAAGAGTCGCCTGGCGTTTGCCGCCGTGATGACCTTTCTGCTCTCGCTAGTGAGCATCGCCATCACTCCTGTGGCCGTTCAGGTCATGCCGAAAATCGCGATGCACAGCGAGCAGCCGATCTTCAACCTGGTCCTCAGCATGCTTCTTTACTTCGCGGTGCCTTTGTTCGCCGGAATATGGGTGGCCCGGCTTGCACCGCACGTCGCTCCCCGCCTTGTCGTGCCCCTCGAACTTCTGGCGACCGCCGCCTTTCTTTTTCTGATGTGGGAGACGCGCCTGGTGCGCCAGAATGCGCTCAGCGCGGTTGCCGGTCGCGGCGCCATTCTCGCGATGTTCTTGCTGTTACTTCTTTCGATGTTGATCGGCTGGTTCACTGGAGGGCCGGATCCCGACTCGCGCCGGATCCTGGCGACCTCCACGGGCATGCGCAGCGTGATCGTGGTGCTGTTTGTGGCCCGCTCCTGTTTTCCCGGTACCAACATCTACATGGTTCCTGTCGTCTACCTGACGCTGATGGTCCCCACAAATCTCCTGTTCCATTTGCTTTTCCTCGGTTGGCAGAAGCTCCACTCAAGACCGAAGCCCGCGTAACACACCCGGCGGGTCCTCGCTCGCTCCCTGCGGGGCATGCACGGCGGCAATCCCTGGCGCAGCGATTCGGAACAATCCATGCTGCTGGGCGAGGGCCTGACTGTCCGTGTTTTGCGGGAGAAAGCGCGTTGCTAGGGCAAGAAGTTCACCATCGCCACTATCTTCAATCCATAGCGTTGTGATGGCGCACAGGAAAGAAGCGCGAAATGAACTCGATTTTTAGAAAGTTGTGGTAGCTCCGCGGTCAACTAGGCCGACGGATTTTTCAATATATCGGCAAGGGCGCGCATCCGCTTTGCATCGGCTGGGCTCTTCGCCGACGCGGCGCTTCTCTCCAGCGAAGGCGCCATGCCCTGCAGCTTCTTCACCTTGCCCGCATTCATGTGCGACTTCTCGGCACTGGCAATCGCCTTCCGCAGCGAAGAGATCTTGTCCGCGCTCAGGGCCTGCGTGCGCGACAACTGATCGATGTAGGCTTTCGCCACCACCAGCGTGGATGGCCACTCGATCTTCTGCTGGTTCTGGACGTTCTCTTCCGTGACCCGTACCGATTTAGCCGCGTCAATTTCGTTCTGCGTAAGATTTTGCGTCGGCGTTAGTTCAAACACATCTAACCCGCGGGCAATTTCCGAGCCGTAGATGTACCCGTTGTACCAGTAGGCCGACCAGTCGCCGCCGAGAATCAGAATCTTCGGATCGATGGGTCCGCGATCGAAATAGGCAATCTCCATCGGGCGATCCGGATCGGTGAAGTCCATCACGGAAACGCCACCCTGATACCAGGCTTGCACTTCGACGTCGCGCCCGGGCACAGGAATCAAAGAGCCGTTATGCGCAACGCAGTTTTCCGTATCGCTCTGCGCCGAAGGCATCTTGTAGTAGCTGGCAAAGTTCAGCTTATCGTCCTTCAACCGGAAGATCGCGTCTGCGCCCCACTTGTTCGGATCGTTCGGACGGCACCGCGCGCCGAGGCCGCCGCCCCACTCGTCGGTGAAGACGACTTTGCTGCCGTCGTTCGAGAACGAAGCGGAGTGCCAGTAAGAATAGTTGGGGTCGTTCACCGCGTCCACGCGCTTCGGATGCACGGGATCCTTGATGTCCAGCAGGATTCCGTTCCCGGAGCACGCGCCGGCAGCCAATCCGATCGCGGAATAGACAGTGATGTCGTGGCACTGGTCGGTGTCGCGCGGCTTCTGTTCCGCCTTGTCGTGGCTGCCGCCGTTGCTCAAGCCATTGATCGCGCCAGTTCGCGCATCCATGAACACGCGCGGGCTGGAAACGATCTTGGCTTCTTGTGGCGCCGCGAGCGGAACCTGGATCACATCAATCCGGAACAGGGCCGTATTCGGATCCTTGTCCGGCTTTTCACCCGAACAGCCCGCAAGCTCCTCGGACTGGCGCACAAAGGATGTGCCGGAGACGTAGATGTAAACATTGTTTTTATCGTTTGGATCAAGCACCAGCGTATGCGTGTGCGAACCGCGGCAGGTCTGCACCGCCGCGACTTGCTTGGGATTGCGAATGTCGGAGATATCGAAGATGCGCACGCCGCGGAAGCGGTCCTTTTGCGCCGCTGGGATACGATGCTTTTTCTCTTTCTGCTCCTCGGGCGAGGGCGGCGGCTCCGGGGGAAAGCCCTGCGTGCCGCAATCGAGGCGGCCGTTGGGCATTTCCACGGACATAAACATGAGGTTCTTGTACACCGAGACATCGCCTTGCCCGCCGGGACACACCATCGAAGTCACCAGCGTCGCGTTCCCCGGATTGCTGATGTCATAAATGTTCATGCCATAGAAATTTCCTTGGAACAGGTGATTGCCCTGGAACGCGATGTCGGAGTTGGAAAAGGCAAGCTGCGCGATCACCAACTGCAAAGGCTTGGGAATCTTGGCGACGTTGCCAATTCCAAGCAACCCGATCGTCTTCCCAACCTTGGGATCTTCCGGATCGACAGTACCGAGTTGAAAGGCGTCCGGCTTCTTCACAAGGATGAGGTGCTTCAGGCCCATCGAAGTTTCGCCTGCATCGTAGAGGCCCGGCGTCAGCTTGTAGCGCGGATCGTTGACGTTGGAACCCGTCATGCCGGGAGGCAGCGCGGGAGCTGGCTGCGGAGCGAAGGGATTATCCTCTTCCTCGTCCTCTTCTTTCTTCGAAGGCTCTTGCTTGTTGGCCTCCTGTTTGGCGGCGTCCTGCTTGGCAGGCGCTTGCGCGGGTTCCTGCGCCCGCATCCGTGCGGCACCACAACCCAGCAGAACCGCAACACAAATCCCGTGCAAAGCAACACGAAGCAATCGGCTCATCGTTTCTCCTCGGAGGACTTAATGTCGAGCATGGCCTGCATAATCTTGATTTCGGCGCGCTGGGTGTTGTCGGCGTCAGTGGCGAAGTCAAAGATTTCCGCATCCTGCCCCGCGCCCGCGCTGTCGAACAAATCCTTCACCATGGTCAAGGCACCCTGGTGGTGCTGGATCATCCCGGTCAAAAACAGGCGGTCAAATTCAGCGTTCCTTGCTCTACGCAAGGCATCCATCTGCTGCGGCGTGAGCATGCCGGGCATCAACGCCATGGGTTTTCCGGCCATGTCCATATCCGGCATTTCGGGCATGGCCATGGAGACCGGCTCGCCGCGCGCCGCCAGCCAGCGCTTCATGAATCTGATTTCGTCGGACTGCGAGCTGCTGATGCGCGCGCCGAGGGCTTGCAACGCCTTGTTGTCCGTGTGGGAACCGATGAGCGCGGTCATTTCCACCGCTTGCGCATGATGCATGATCATGCCTTGCATGAATTCCACGTCGGCTCGTGAAAGCGGCGGCAGCGTGCCTTTTGTGGAGGGCGGCAAAATCTTCGACGGTTGCCCGGGCGCGCCAGGCTGGATGACCACCGGGGCGGAGGGCCCCGTTTGCTGCGCGCGGAGCGGCGAAGAGAGCAAAGCTGCAGCGCAGCTTACAATAAACAGCGATACGAGCAAAGCGAGAGATCCTCCTCCAACCCGAGGGCGGTTGCCTTCGCGGCCATACGGCTTCCCATGCATTCCGTATGAATCTTGTTTCCATTCAAACTTTGGAATTGGACGCAACCCGACCGGAGTCCTTCCCGAATTGGACGGAACTTTCATGCTTTGGTTAGCTTCGTCTTCGCGCTTCCGCCACAGAACAGTGAACTCCCCGCGTCTAGCCCGTTCACGCCGGAAAGTGAGGATAGACCAAAACCCTGGAGGATGGCAACGATGCGGGGGACGCAGAAGACAAGATAACATTCCCCGTTCAAAGGCGATTATGTGGCAAGAAGTGAAAGCGCCTGCATCAGTGGGAGGCGGGTTTGAGCACTGCCGTGTTGCGCTCGTCGCTGGCGATCATGCGGTAGAACTTTTTGAGTTCGTCGGCTTTGGAAACGGGCACGCTGAGTTCCTTGATCTCAAACGTACGCGTGTAGACGATCGTATCCCCCTTCACTTCGGTCTTGCTGTGATAGCTCCCGAAGCTGTAATCCACATCGGTGGGCGGCGGCAATTCGTCGATCACATAACCCGCGGGAATTTTAATTTCGAAGGTGTCGGTGTCGCGCTGGGGTCCCTCGAACTCGACGGGATATCTTCGGGGTTCTTTGGTTTCCAAGAAGCCGCTGGCCTTCACCCCGATGACCCGGGGCCGAACCAGAAGCAGATCGCCGGCAATTTTCCCGTAGTCGAGAGCCCCAAAAGACCAATCGTACCCAAAGGGCAGCATGTATTGCTGAAGATTGGTAACGGAGGCTTTGGTGATCTGGAATGTCCCCATGGAATGTGCCATGAGGTTTTCGATTGGCTTGATGCGGTCATCGTTTTTCTGGACATCACGGAGTGTCCATCGCTGATACCAGGCGGCGTCACCGACGCGGATTTCGTGAACGCTGCCGATCAAGGTGCCGCGGGCGTCGATCGTGAATTGCCCGCTGCGGGTAATTCCGTTGCTCGAAGGCGTCAATTGTGGAAGTTGCGTCAATTCCCCGCCATCCGGAGTGACGAGAAGGGCGTAGTTGTCCTGTAGTGGGCCGTAGAGTTGTCCGAAGGGCCTGACCTCGTCGGTCGGATCGAAAAAGAGCAAGCGCCCGAGTTTGGGGTGCTGAACGGTGGCGACCAGCGAGGAGTCGTGCACGTCATCCGGAAGATGAATAGCGAGAATCGCGTGGTTAAAGGAGTCGAAATGAGGGGGCGTGGCGGGAGTGATTCCGCCGCGCTGCGTATTAATCACAACGGGATAAGAGTCGATGTTGATTTCTTTGAGCATGACGGCAAGCAGAGTGGCCTTGTCTTTGCAATCCCCATATTGATGAACAAACGTGTCACTCGCCGGGTGAGGCTGCCAGCCGCCGATGCCGAGCTCAATGGCCACGTAGCGGATATCTCTCTGAGTGAAGGAGGCCAACGCCAGCATTTTGGCATAAGTTGTGGACCGGTTGGCGCAAAGCTCGGCCACTTTCTGTTTAATTGCGGGCGACGCATCGCGGCGGTTTTGAAGGAGACCGTTGTACCAGGTCCCCATTTCCGACCAGGTGACAAAACCATGGGGTCCCCCGCCGGCGGGCAGTAACGCGATGATCATTAAGCCGGCGACGCCTTTCCAGGGAGGCATGAAATCTTCCAACTTGATTTCGGGAATATCCTTGAGAACCCATTGCCACTGATTGTTTCCGAGCGATGTAGGAGTCACTTCCGGATGGTTGACCCAAACAGCCTTGTATTCCCAACCAGGAGGAAGCTGAAGTGTGTAACGGGACTCCGCGACCGGAATCGTCTTCTGAAAGTACCAGTCATCCTGAAGAACGTAAGGGCGGTCCTCATGCTCGACCTCGTACCCGATAATGTTTCCGGGCTCAGACGCAGGTATTTCCATGACTTTGGTGCGGAGGTCTGAAACCAGTTCCCCGCCGGAGACTTCCAGATATCCCCTCTCGGTCAGGTCTTTGTCTTTTACCTCGAAATCCTTGCCCTGGGCAGGAATGCACCAGCCGTGAACGCTATTGATGTGCCGGTCCGGATTGAAAAACAGGTTTACCTGGCCGTAGTGTCTCCCGCCGGGGCGGAGAATCTTGTAGGCCGTTCGATCGATTTCCTTGAGTTTGCCGTTGGGTTGCACAGACAGAATCTCTTCAAAGTAGAGCATCACGGCATCGGTTTTTTCGTCGTGGGCTGGAATCGGAGCGCTGGTTAGAGCGTGCATCCACGCGGGTGCGTCGCCTGCGGAAGCGGGCAGAGCGCCGGTCAAACCCAGCACCAGAAACGCTACGGCGAGGAAAATCTCAGTTCGCAGCCGCGGCAGCGCCGGGCAACAAGACGATTTGTTCTTCATCACCGGATTTCACCGCCTGATAGAAGCCACGAAGACTTGAATAGGCCGTCTGGGGAACCATGATCAAATCACTGCGGATAAGACGCGTAATGTGGAGCGTGCCGGCCTTCTGCTCAATCTTCAAAGTGTATTCCGCGGCTTTCGCGTCCTGATCCTGGTCCTTTGGAACACTGTCCACTTTCCAATCGGGGGGAAGCTCGATTGTGACATCGTCGAGTTTCCGAAACGGGAAAGCGAAGTAGACTGCATTGATGCGCTCGGCATGCTCAAACATGTGCTTCTCGCCGGCGGAAAAGAAGCCCATTGGGAGCAGCGCGCGGTGGCCCGCGGACGAAATCCAGCCCGGAATTTTGACATTGAACTCCGCGACCAATGGAGACTCGGAACCCGCCCAGTCGGGTTGCTTCGTCAGATCCACTTCGCTGGCAGCAGGCACGTAATCCTTCATGAGTTCCTCAAGATATTTCTTACGGGCCTCTTCATCCTGGTTGTGATAACGCTGGCGCCGCGAGATCGCCTCAAGGCCGGTGAAGCTCAGCGAAACAGTGCCCTGCAAGTCCCCCTCGCCGGTCAGCTTGAAATTCGCAGTGTGCTTCACGATGGAGTCGGCGCTCTCCGGCAACGGCGTCTCGATCCAGGTGCCGCCGTCGCGGTTCAGCTTGAGGCCCTTAACGGCGGTTTCCGGCCAAGGGAGAAGGCCATAAGGAACAAAGGCGGCGCCTGGGTCACAGAAGATCTCCTTGGTGCCAATTTTGACGATGGCAATATTGGAATTGAGTTCGGCGCTGTTCATCCGCTTTTCGTTAAAGAAATAATCATTCCGCGTGGAGACGAGCGCACCGGAAACTTCGAAGCCAGCGGCGCGGGCCAGTCCAACAAACAGCCACGTGATGTCGTAACCCGAACCATAGCCTGCCTTCAGAAGATCGGCGGCGTTTTCGATTTTTTTCTCTTTGTCGCGCTTGACCTCTTGCTCCGATTTCCGCGGTTCATAACTCAGGTTTCGAATCTGCTGCACCCCGGAATAGATTTTGCGGAGTTTGACATCGGGTGGATCGGAAGGCGAAACCATCTGGGATACCGCGGCTTCCAGTTCCTTGTGTTTGCTGACGAAGCTCTCGAGCCGGTCGTTCTGTTTTTTCCCATAATTGCGCCAATACTTCACCGGATCCGATTCGAATGAATCCTGGCTGTAGATGAACAAAACGCGAAATTTGAGCTCATTCTCGGGCGGCATATAGTCTTCCACTTCAAAAGCAGGCACGTCCTTAGCCACCAATCGGACGATTTTGTCTGCGTCCTGCTTGGGGGGTTCGGTGCCGGAGGGTAGCCCCGCGGGCCAAGCCCAACGGACCGCCCACTCCTCAAACGGTTTCAAACTGAACTTGGCCAGACGGGTGAACAGTTCGCTGCTGATCACCCAATGGGAGTTAAAAATGTAATTGTCCGCGAAATCGTAGTTCCAGTGATACTCAACTATGCTGCCAACTTGAACATTGGGGAGGGTGAAGGTCTTAGCCAAGGTCTTGACGCCCTTGGTCTTCTCTATCGTCTTCTCGAAAATCTGGCCGTTAAAGTTCTCGATGGTACCGTCGGGACGAATGGCGCGCGCGCGGATATTGCTGATGTTGACGCCGGCATCCTCTTTCCGATACGGAATCTCGACATTGGCAAATCGCCGACCTTCTTCGTTGAGGATTTTGATGCGGATGTAGTTGTATTCCGTGGAGGCGCGACGTGCGTCGGTGCGGTCGACCTGCCGATAAAGATAGATCGCAGGGGCGCCAGGGGCCTTGGGTTCAAGGGTCATTTTCAGGTCGGCGGGATCGATGGGCTGCCATTCGTCACCGGCGCTCACGGAGAGAAACGGCCAGCACACCACGGAGGCAACTGCCAGAAGCAGAAAAAACGCAAGGCGGCGGATCATGTCACACAGCTCCCGAAGCGCAATGGTCGGTGGTGGCAGCAATCCGGCGGATTTTGCAAAAGTCACAAGGAGCGAGCCAGGGACACAAGCGGTCCAGGTATCCGCGCACACCGACTTTCTTACTGAATGAACGTGACAATACTGACTCGTGCGCGGGATGTCAAGGGCGCGCAGGGATGCCTTTATCCCGTGAGTGACCGGGTTGCCTGTCGGCGCAAGCACCGCGCGATGCGCCAAAAGCCTCGCTTAAAGGGAACGCTTGCCGAACCGGGCCGCAGACCGCGAAGATAAAACTGCGGAAGCGCTTTGCGGTGACGCTGGGCTGGGAGATAATCCGGGCACACGGCAACAAACCGAAGATTCAAGAGTACAAAGCATGATTCAGGAGGAAACGGTGAGCGACCGTCCATGGAATCCCGCGGGAACGACGGGTGAGTTCCAGCCGTATGTGCCAGCTGCGCAAAGCGTGAAGGAATTCTCCCTGCGCGCGGTGATCCTCGGCGGAGTGTTCGGGCTGCTGTTTGGCGCCGTCTCCGTGTACGTGGGACTGCGCGCGGGATTAACGGTGTCGGCGTCGATTCCGATTTCGGTTTTGTCCATCAGTATTCTGCGGGCGTTCGGGCGCTCAACCATTCTCGAAAACAACATCGTGCAGACGACAGGCTCGGCGGGCGAATCGCTGGCGGCGGGCGTGATGTTCACGCTGCCGGCGCTGATCTTCCTGGGTTTCGGGTCGGAGTTCACGTTCTGGCGGATTTTCCCGATGGCGCTGCTGGGAGGATGGCTCGGCGTGCTCTTCATGATTCCGCTGCGGCGGCAACTGATCGTAAAGGAGCACGGCAACCTGACATTTCCGGAAGGAACGGCATGCGCGGACGTGCTGGTGGCCGGAGAGCGCGGCGGATCGTTTGCGGGACGCGTGTTCTGGGGATTGGGACTTGGCGGCGTTTACACCTTTCTGATGAACACGGTGCAGGCGTGGACGGGGCAGCCGGAAATACGGCCGAGCTGGTTTCCTGGGGCGTCGTTTCGCGCGGCGGTAACCTCCGAATATCTCGGCGTGGGGTACATCATCGGGCCGCGAGTGGCGGGGATTTTGTTCGCGGGCGGCATCGTTTCCTGGCTGGTGATCATGCCGGCGATCAAGTTTTACGGACAGCTCGCGGGCAACACGCCAATTTACCCCTCGACGATTCCGATTCCGCTGATGACCCCGGACGATTTGTGGCGAAGCTACATCCGCCCCATGGGAGCGGGCGCCGTGGCCGCGGCTGGGCTGATTACGCTGCTGCGCACGCTTCCGACGATTATTTCGGCGCTGACCGCGGGATTGAAGGATGTGCGCACCGAGGGCGCCGCGCAGACGGTGGACTCCGGGCGGACGCAGCGCGACGTGCCGATGAAGTGGGTGGTGCTGGGATCGTTGCTGATCGTGGTGATGATGTGGGTGCTGTTGACGTTTCACCCGATGAAGGGCGCACAGACGGCCTGGTATCACAACCTGTTCGCGGGAATTTTCGTGGTAATTTTCGGATTCTTGTTCGTCACCGTGGCGAGCCGCATCAGCGGGCTGCTGGGAAATTCCTCGAATCCGATCAGCGGCATGAGCATCGCGACGCTGATGGCCACCTGCGCGATTTTTTTCCTGGCGGGATGGACGGCTCCCAATTATTCCGTGCTGGCCCTGATGATCGGCGGCGTGGTGTGCATCGCGGCGGCGATTGCGGGCGCGACTTCGCAGGACCTGAAAACGGGATTCCTGGTAGGCGCCACTCCTTTCTGGCAGCAGATGGGATTGCTGGTAGGGGTGACGATTTCGACGGTTGCCATCGGCACGACTCTGAACCTGATGAACAAGGGTCTAGAGCGCTATATTCCCACGCAGATCGGGGTGAACCTGCAGGCGCTGCCAAGCGGCGTGAAGATCGAGCGGCCGAGTTTCACCTACCAGGGAAAGACCTACGTGCTCATCAACGTGCTGGGCTCACACGAAATCGCCGACGGCGAGTATCTCTACGACAACACAACCAGCCGGATCGAATATCAGTGGGCCCAAGGGATTGGCGGCGACAAAGCGCCGGCTCCGCAAGCCAGGCTGATGGCGACGGTGATCAGCGGGATTTTGAACCAGCGGCTACCGTGGCGCCTGGTGCTCATGGGCGTGGCGATGGTGATCGCGGTCGAGATTCTGGGGGTGCGATCGCTGGCATTCGCGACCGGCATGTACATATCGGTGGCGACGACAGCGGCGATGTTCGCCGGCGGGTTGGTGCGGCTGGCGGTGGAAGCAAGCCTGAAGGAGAAGGGCGACGCAGACAGTGAGGCGAGTCC